>Ga0105047_10004157_pt1 | contig 25309 bp, 23 predicted proteins | sample MAT04_FD_78384 | JGI IMG/M metagenome (GOLD analysis project Ga0105047, IMG submission 78384) | Freshwater microbial communities from Lake Fryxell liftoff mats and glacier meltwater in Antarctica - MAT-04 (megahit assembly) | ecosystem: Environmental > Aquatic > Freshwater > Ice > Liftoff...
ATGGATGATGTCCGCGCCCTCGGTGATGGCCAGCTCGATCGTACCCGCGTAGTCCTGCGAGCCGTGGGTCATGATCTCGTGCGTACCGATGAGGATGGTCGTGCCGAGCGCGCCATTGATGGCGTCGTTCACGGCATCTGCCGACGGCGGGTCCTTGAGGATGCTACCGCCGATGGTGGCGTCCGTGGAGAATGCCTTGCTCAGGTCGACGGGCGGCCGCGCTGTTGCGGCGTCGTAGTCGTCGAACTGGGCCGCGTCGATGATGTTGCCATTTCCATCGACGATACCCGCATCCTGCAGCACATCGATGTGTTCCTGCACGCTGGCCATGGTGGCGGCATCGATGGTGACGGTGTTCGTGCCTGAGTCATACTCAGCATCGCCACCGAGTGATGTCGCATCCTCCACCACGATGTCGATACCCGCCGCGCCGTCGAGCGCGGTGACGATCGACTCTGGCAGGCCGGTGGCGTAGGCGACGTCGGTCATGAAGTTGAGCTGCACCTCCTGCTGGAGTGCATCGATCGTGGTATCGAGTGCGGCGTGCTGATCAGCAAGCTCGGCCTGACGTGCCTTGAGGTTCTTCTCCTGGTCCTCGACCCCGAGCGCGCGGTTCGCGGCCGAAGCGATGGGGTTGTCCATGCCGAATATGCTGCCGATGGCGCCCACGAAGGGAGCCGCCACGTCGGCGATGTTGCCGACGGTACCTACGACGCCCTTGTCATCGCCGATGCTGGCTTGGAGCTCTTTGATCTCGGCTTCGACTGCGTGCTCTTGCTGGACGACCGCCGTGCGCTGATCTTTGAGCTCTTGGATCTTCGCGTCACGCCCGCCCTCGTAGCCGCCGACGCGAATCCCCAGGTCGGAGGTGCCATCGTTCGCGGTCGGAGTGCCGACGAGGTCCTGGATCTCGGCGATGCCGTTGAGGATGATCGCCTTCGTGTCGGGCCGGGGATGCTTGTTCGTGGCATCTCGGTCGTCCTTGTCGCGCGTCCTGGTTGTGCGCGCCTTCACGGTAGCTACGGACGCGGTGTCGACGTTATGAGCAGAGTGCCTTCGCGGGCGTCGAACCTTACCCAGAGGACGTGCAGCGTCGAGCAGTGAGGGGCGACCATCGGCTTCGATCGCGAAGTCAGTAGCGAAGCGGGTCCCGCCTGAGCCCGCTCGTGCCCGTGGCCTCGTAGGCGCGGTCTCGAGCCAGTCATCGGAGGATGAGGAGGGCGTCGGTGCTGGCGCACCCGTCTCCCGCGTCGGTCGAATCGGTGTCATGCAAGTCCCCTGTCCAGGGTGCGCGGTATCCGTACCACGCACCGAGCCCGTTCCGTGACGTGCTCCCGACCAAGGTACGACGAGATCGCCGGTCGGTAAAGCGGCATGTGTCGCGTCGGTTCAGGGACGGCTCGGCGACAGCTTCGACAAGGGTCGGAGTGGTGTAGGTGTGATCCACCCTCCGTACTACCCACCTAAGTTAGGTGGTTTCTCCCAGTCGGGATCGACACGACTGGGGAAATATAGACCTGTGGCCGGCTGCCTCCAGTTGGGATAGGGCGCTGGGGAGTTGGACGATCTGGGGAGCAACACCATGGGCATCGCATCTGCAACCGTACCGGTATCCATCGAGCAGGTCCGGGGTCGTCGCGCCCGCAAGCGCGCCGCTGCCCAGCTCAACGCCGGGGTCGATGCGCCTCTCGTTCTCTCACATCCGCTCGTCGGTAGCTCCCTCGGCACCATCGAGCGCCGGTACGGCCTCATGTCGAGCGCCGAGCAGGTCACCGTGATCGAGGTGCTCGCTACGAGCGGCGATCTGGCCGTGGCTGACCGCATGGCGTTCATCGCCGCCATGGAGCGCCAGGCGTCGATCGTCGTCGTCGAGGTCGAGGGCTGGTACGCGGCATGCGCCACGAGTACCTCAATCGATCCGGCCCAGCTGGTTGCCCTACGGCGCCCGGAGAACGACGCGCCGCGCATCATGAGCATCGTGAGCGATCGCGGCATTACGCCCTCGCTCGGACCGCTCAGCGCCTGAGTGTACGCGGACACCGTAGCGTCCCAGCGCACCTGTATCTCCGAGCGGACTCCCACGTGGTGAGTGGTACGTGGTGTGCGCTGGGCGCGCATGCAGTACCACTCACCGGCAGTGGCGTGACCCCTGGCTGGTGAGTGGTGCGTGGTGTGCGCTGGGCGCGCATGCAGTAACACTCACCGGCAGTGGCGTGACCCCTGGCTGGTGAGTGGTACGTGGTGTGCGCTGGGCGCGCATGCAGTAACACTCACCGGCAGCGGCGTAGGTGCGGGGGCGGGGGCGCCGTGACGGGCGAGACCTGAGACGCTCTCTATATTGACCCGCGCGTCAACGACCTCCGGTGGCTGCGCTATATTCCCGCGCGCATAGGGATTGTGGGGGTCGCGGTATGGTCGCAGCCTCCCCGAGGGAGGTGAGTGCGGTGAAGATCGCCGTCTGCGTCAAGGAAGTGCCCGGAGCCAACGTGCCCCGGCGCCACGATGAGTCCACCAAGCGTCTGGTCCGAGATGGTGACCAGGTCCTCAACAGCTACGATGCGCACGCCATGGAGGCGGCGCTCCAGCTCAAGGAGGGGGGGAGCGCCGAGGGTGCGACCATCACCGCCGTGTGCATGGGTCCAGAATCCGCGAGCCGCACGCTGCAAAAGGCGCTCGCCCTCGGTGCGGATGATGCGGTGCTCATCACCGATCCTGCGCTGGCCGGCAGCGACATCCTCGCCACAGCTCGCGCCATTGCCGCCGCGCTTGCCCAGCGCGGTCCGTTCGACCTGGTGATCTTCGGGCAGCAAGCTAGTGACTCGGATTGCTGGGTGCTCCCCGGTGTGATCGCCGAGCTGCTGGAAGCGCCCGTCGTCACGCAGGCCGCGAAGGTCGATCTCGCCGATGGCTCCCTCACCGTCGAGCGCCAGACCGAGCTCGGTTACGAGAAGCTGTCGCTGACGTTGCCGGCAGTGGTGAGCGTCTCGGACGCCATCAACACGCCGCGCTACCCAGCGCTCAAGGCGATCATGGCCGCGAAGAAGAAGCCGCTTGAGAAGCTTTCGCTCGGCGACCTTGGGCTGGATGCCGCTGCCGTCGGAGAGGCCGGTTCGGGAACCAAGGTGTTCGCGTTCGCGCCGCCACCGGCCAAGGCTGGCGGCGTCAAGGTTGATGACGACGGAACAGGCGCCGAACAGATCGTCGCCTTCCTCGCCGGACGCAACCTCGTCTGACTGACACGCCAGTCAGCTTCCACCACGAACACTGCTTTCGAAGGGATCCATTCAGATGAGCATCCTCGTCTACGTCGAACATCATGAAGGCTCGATCGCGCCGGGCTCGCTCGGTGTGCTCACTGCGGGCCGCGCGCTCGCCACAGCCGCCGGTATGCCGCTCACCGCGCTCGTCGCCGGTCCAGGCTCCGAGGCGGTGGCCAGCAAGGTCCCCGCAGACACCGTATACCACGCTGATGGTGAGCGCTTCCACGTCGCCGTCGGGCGCGTCGACGCGCTCATCGCTGCCGCCGATGCTGCCGATGCGCGCATCGTGCTGGCCAACGCCTCAGTCAACGCTGCGGACGTTGCGGGCGGCGTTGTCGGTCGCCTGGGCGTTGGCGTGAATACCGATGCCACATCCATCGCGTTCGAAGCTGGCGAGTTCGTCGCCGAGCGCCCGTCACTCGACGATACGGTTGTCGTGCGCTGCGGCTGGACCGCGGGTGAAGGCCTTGCCGGCGTCGCGCTGTTTCGTGCCGGCTCGTTCGCGCCAATCGAGGTTGGTGCCGCAGGTGCCGTCGAGGCGCTCACAGTTGCCGACAGCGGCCGCCGTGCGCAGCAGTTCCATGGTCTCGAACAGGCCGCCGGCGGCGGCGTAGACATCACCAAGTCCGACGTGCTCGTCGGTGCCGGTCGTGGTCTCGGGGGGCCCGAGCACTTCCAGCTCATCGAAAGCCTCGCCACGACGCTCGGTGGTGAGGTCGCCACCACACGCGCCGTCGTCGATGCCGGCTGGTACGAGTACTCCACCCAGGTCGGCCAGACGGGCAAGACCGTCGCGCCGAAGCTGTATATCGCGGTCGGTATCTCCGGCGCGATCCAGCACAAGATCGGGATGCAGTCCTCGGGCACGATCGTCGCCATCAACAAGGATCCGCACGCGCCGATCTTCGACTTCGCCGATTTCGGCGTGGTCGGCGATCTGTTCACCGTCGTGCCGCAACTCGAAGCCAAGCTCAAGGAACGAAAGGGCTAGAACTCCATGGCCAAGCCGTCCGACTTTCCGCCGCCCGTCACCGAGAACGAGTTCATCATGGCGCCCGAAGCGCCCGAGGATGAACGCCTCGAGGTCGGAGTGCTCTTCGTTGGCGGCGGCCCTGCCGGCCTCGCCGGAGCCATCCGACTCGCCCAGCTCATGGGTGATAACGAGGAGCTGATGGAGCGCCTCGGCGACGTGCCGATCGCCGTGGTCGACAAGGGGGCTACGCTCGGCGCGCACCAGCTGTCGGGAGCCGTGGTCAATCCCGGTCCGCTCCAGGAGCTGTTCCCGGACCAGGATCTCACCAAGATCGATGGCTACATCGGCCCGGTCGAGGGTGAAGCCGTCTACCTGATGACCAAGCGCAACGCCCTGCGCCTGCCCACGCCCCCGCCGTTTCGCAATCACGGCAACCACATCTTCGCGCTGAGCAAGCTCACCCGGTGGATGAGCGAGCGCGCGGAGGAGCTCGGTGTGATGCTCATCCCCGAGACCGCCGCCGATCGCCTGCTCGTGCAGGACGGCACGATCCTTGGTGTGCGCACAGGCGATAAGGGACGCGGGCGCGAGGGTGAGGAGCTCGGCAATTTCGAGCCGGGCGCCGAGCTGCACGCCCAGCTCACCGTGCTGAGCGAAGGGACCCAAGGGCACCTGGCCATGGCCGCGATCGACCACTTCGACCTCGAAGCTGATCCACAGGTCTGGGCGCTCGGCGTCAAGGAGCTATGGAAGGTCCCCAAAAAGCTCGACAAGGTCATCCACACGCTGGGCTGGCCACTGCGCAAGGGCGCCCGCTGGCAAGAGTTCGGCGGCTCGTTCATCTACCCGATGGGTGACGATCAGCTGTGCATCGGATTCGTCACTGCGCTCGATACGACGGATGCTGAACTCTCCGTGCACGACGTGCTGCAGGAGTTCAAGACGCACCCCCTTATCCGGAAGATCCTCGAGGGTGGAGAGCGCGTCGCGTGGGGCGCCAAGACCATTCCCGAGGGGGGGCACTGGAGCCTGCCGCGCCAGCTCAACGTGCCGGGTGCAGTGATCGCCGGTGACAGCGCCGGCATGGTGAACGTTCCCAAGCTCAAGGGCGTGCACCTGGCCATGCGAGCCGGCATGATCGCCGCCACGCAGGCGTACATCCTCGTAAAGGCTGACCGCCTCGCGGGCGCCAGCCTCACGTCCTACGACATCGCCGTACGCACGAGCGAGATCGGCACCGATCTCTACCGCTCGCGCAACATGAAGCAACCATTCAGCAAGGGCTTCTTCATCGGCGGTGCAATCGCAAACGTGATGGAAGCCACAGGCGGCAAGTTCCCCGGCGGCAAGTGGACGAACCACCGCGACAGCGACCACAATCTCGTCCTCGGTGGGCGGTCGAAGACGTACCCGCAACCTGATGGCAAGCTCACCTTCGACAAGCTCTCGAGCGTGTTCCTCTCGGGTAACAAGACTCGCGACGACCAGCCCGATCACATCCGCGTGGAAAGGTACCTGCCGCGTTCGGTGGCGGTCGGCTATGTGAGCATGTGCCCAGCGGCCGTCTACGAACTGCCAGAAGGCGTGAGCGCTGCGGGTGACCCCAACGAGATGGTCACGATGCACGTGAATCCCTCCAACTGCGTGCACTGTGGTGCCATCACCGCTAAGGGAGGGCGCCTGACGCCGCCCGAAGGTGGCTCAGGGCCCGAGTACACGATGATGTAGTCGGGCGCTGGCCACGCACCGCAGGGGGGCCCGTGCGGGCTCGTCTCGCGGTCGTGTGGGCCAGCGCGCGATCGTGCGCTCGCGACGCGTGTAACAGGGTGCGAGCCTGCGTCCATGCAGCTCGCTCCCATCACCGGTGCAGTCACCGGCCCGCTCGTGCCCGCACGTTCGATTCAGCGCCCCTTCATGGCACCGTTGCCGACGACTAAGCCGGCAACGTGGATGCCAGGCGTCTTCAAGCCGGATACCGCCACGCGCGCAGGCGGCCTGCTCAAGGGCGGTCTCGACGTCTACCGCGGCAAGGCCGAGCGCGCCCACGGCGTGGCGCTCACATCGACGCAGATCAATGCGATCGCGCCGTTTCTCGCAGCTGAGACCCGCCTCGACCCAGTCGTCGTGCGCCGGGACCTCACGGCTGTGCGTATCCAGGTAGGTGGACTCGCCAAGGGTGCAGGTGGCACAGCGACGACCATCGGTCCGAACATCTACGTCTCTGATGCCGCACGAGCCGCGCGCATCTTGTCGTGGGAAGGGCGCGGGTGGCTCGTCCACGAGCTCACGCATACCATGCAGTGGCGCCGCGTGGGCGTCGCCCAGGCCGCCGACGGCGCGGCGCGTGACAAGGCGTTCCTGAACAAGTACCTCGGCGGCTTCGTCCACAAGGACGGTGATCTGGGCGCTGGAGCCATCGCGCGCGCGCTCACGGCGCTCGTGCGCAAGTGGGGCGGCAATGCCCACGACGAGAGCGTCGCGGAGGACCTGCACGATCAGCACCCGATGGAGCTCGAGGCCGCTCAGGTCGCCGCGAAGTTTCGTGGGGCGACTGGCGGTTGAGTTCCTGAGTTCCTGCTTGGCGGCTTACAGGAGCGGAGCGGCCGGATCCGCCACGAGCGCGATCGGCGTCGCGCCAAGCGGGAGCCACAGCGTGACGATCCACCAGCCCGGATCGCCCGCCTTGCGCGCGAGTTCCGGTTCCGGGTGCTTGAACTCGTGCGCGATCTGCACGACGCGCTCGCCCTCGGCAGTCTCGTACTCGAGTGCCGGCTTGCCGAACCCGATGTCCTCGGTGGGAAGGAGGCGGAACGAGCGTCGCTCGGTGATGGGGTATGCCATGTGGAGACCTCGGAGCTTGGGAAACGGTGCCGTCGTCGTGCGGAACCGGTAGCGTACGTCCTATGGATGACGAAGCAACAGGTCCCGACTATCGTGGCAACTATAAGTCTGCAGTCGATGAGGCGCTCAAGGGTGGCGTCGGCATCTACGCGGACTTCGACCAGGCACGCATGATGGAGAGCTTCCGCGTGCTGAGCGCCGACCGTACGCGCCTGCTCACCTTCGCGCGTCGCGAGGGCCTCACCACGGGTCATGTCGAGACGCTCAAAACGCTTCGGAGCCCCAAGCCGCTCTACCAGATGATCGCTACTGGCGACGACGACACCAGGAAGGTGCGGTCGTACCTGAGCCGCATCGGCGGCTGACCGAGCAGCCGAGCAGCCGAGCGACCGAGCAGCCGAGCGACCGAGCACGGCACCGGCTACGGGCGACGCCCACGCGCGCGTGCGGCGCGCTGCTTCGCATCTGCCGCCCGCAATCGTTCCTCCACGCGCGTGCGCGCGCGCGAGCGACGTTGCTCATCCCACTCGGGTCGGCGCCTGCGTCGGCGACGCGCCCACAACGGGAGCGCGATTGCCACGACCACGAGCGCGAGCAGCCACCACGGAGGGAGCACGTACACCGTAGGTAGCGTCTTGGTGAGCCGTACGCCTGACCCCTTCCCTCCTACGACGGTCAGCTTGGGCTCGAACCAGCCGAACAGCGGTGGGTCGCTCCAGCGCAGCGTGAACTCGCGCACCCCCTCGGGCAGTGCGGTCTGAGCGTCTCCTTGCAACGTCCGACCTGCCACGCCGACGAACGGGCTCAGGACGATCTGGGAATCGAGCTCAAGATCCGTGTCGCCGGTGTTCGCAACGCGCACGCGGAACCGGCCGGGATCGCCACCCCACAACACACGTGGTGATGTTATCTGCGCGAGTTGCGCGGCGGACTGCGCGTCACCCGATACGCGAATGATCGCCTGGCTCCCGAGGTCCAGATCCAGGCGCACCTGCGTCTGAGGTTCGACATCTGTGCCGATGCCGGCGTTGGTCACCCGCTGCGTGACCACGAACGCTACGGCGCGTGTGCCGGGCGCCGCGTCGGCTGGGACAGTCACGGCCACGGGAAACGTCAGCTCACACCCCGGATCGAGCGCGGGCCACCGATCGAAGGGATACGACACCCACTGAGCTGCGTCGCGTCCTTGGGGCGTCCGTGCCGTGCGGACCTCCACGAGCTCGCGAGGGTCAGTTGATCCCTGGATCGCCACCGTGCTCGTACGAAGTGTCACCGGCTTCGCTACATCGTTGCGCACAACCAGTCCGAATCGCAACACACCTCCAGGATCAACACTGACTGGTTTGAAGCGAACGGGGGAGAGTCGGATGCGTTGCGGTCCTGAGCGCTGGTCGCAGCTCACGACGGGGCGGGTCGGTACGGCGCCCTTGTCTGCAGCGCTAGCGGCGGCAGGCAACGCGCTCAATCCGACGAGCAGCAACGCATAGTTGAGCTTCCAAGGTCGCACGTGCAGTGCATTCCCGATGCGGGGCGCGGGAGAACCTCCGCGCGATCAGCGCGCGAGAACGAGCAGGCGCGCCTGTGCCTCATACGCGCCTGCTGCGGTGGATCCGCCGGCAGTCGCGCCGAATGTGAAGGTGCACAGACCAGAGCCCACGGCCGCCGTCTCACACGCGTTGTCGCCGGCGTCCTGCACGTCGTGGACCGCAGGTGCGGTCGACCACACGGAGGTGGCGATTCCGCCGGAAGACAACAGCTGTGCGCCGAATGCGGACGTCCCAGCTGCCGGCTCCACACCTCCATCGAAGTCCGCAATCGCGCCGCCCGTACACGGTCCGCTCACGCACTTCATCGCAGATGCCGGACTTACAGGCGCGGCTGGATCTTCCAGCATGGTCAGCGTGGTGCCGGGCGCGTGGTTGGTAGTGCCAAAGTCCACGCCGCAGGTCGAAGAGGTGTTGTCCTGCGCGGTCTTCCACGGATCTGAAGGGATGAGCTCGCCGATGTTCACCGAGGCAGGAGCGCACGCAGTGGCGTCGAGATAGATGTCCGCAGGGATCATTCCTGTGACTTCCACGATGGATGCGCCGCTCGCACTTGGGAGCAGTCCGCGTCCCGTGAACATGCCGAGTGTCACCGCGATAACGATCGCCATGAGCGGGAGCCAAGAGAGGTGCTGGGGGAGTCGTTGGGTCATGGGGACAGGGGCACGCATCGGCACCCACTAGGAGCTATCGGCGAAAGACACCTTCCGCTTGAGCCGGATCAGCGGCTCAATGCACCATCGTCGTCGGCCCACTCGTCGGTGCCCTCATAGCCCTCGTCGTCGAGATAGAGCTTCCATTCACGGCGACGGCGCCACCACAGGCCCAGCGCTGGTAGCACAAGGAGCGTGAGGATGAGCACGGGAAGCCACCACGGCAGCACGATGACGCGCTCACCCTTGGCTGCAATGAGCTTGGCGTTATCGCCTCGTACGCGCGCCTCTGGCGTGAAGGCTCCCACCCACGGAACCTCTTTCCAGATCACCCGCTGCGTGCGCTTTGCGCCACGCAAGATGATGAAATCCTTGATCGGAACGCGGTATGCGGAGTTTCCGAAGAGGCTGTTCACCTGGATCGTGCCGTTCGCGTGCTCGTTGATGGTTCCGCGGTTTTCGAACGTGACGTCCCACACTGCGAATCGCTGTGAACCCAGAATGAATGAGTCCCGCACGTCAATGTCACGGATGCGGAGATCGTGGTCCACCGCGCCGGCGATCGTGGGGAACACCTGGATGAGCCCCTGAATGCGGAATGAGCTGTCGGAATCTGCGGTGCCGACCGCACCCTCTCCTACGGTGGAGTCGATGACGAGCCCCGCAAGGTTGGTGCCCACTGGAGCATCGGCCGGAGGATCGACGTAGAGCTTGAACTTGATGTGCTCATTCGCCGCGAGGCGAAAATCCGTGAGTTCGGGAACCAGCCAATCACCCGCACCGAACTCGCCTCCTTCAACGGCGTCCGCGACGCTGCGTGGATCTGATGTCTGTCCGACATCGGTGGTGCTGAGCGAGACGTCGAACGGACCATCGGAATCGTTGGTCAACTCGATGTCGAACGTCTGCCGCTCGCCTGGCGTCGCATCGAACTCGAGCCGACCGGGCGATATCTGGAGTTGCCCTGACGGGTTTCCTCCGGCGGGACGGATCTCGCGTTCAGCGGCGGCGGCATGCGCTGGGAATGCCACCAGAGCAATGACAGCGACGATGCCGGCAAGTGAGCATCCGCAGGTTGTGCGTGTCAGAGAGAAGTTCATCGCGCGTTCCGTACCCGAATTGCACGCGGGCGGCACGTCATCGACGTACCGCCCGCAGCGAACTCGCGTATGTCGCTCTGTTAGAGGAGGCCTGCAGTCAGGCGTAGCGTGCCGGTGTAGTCGCCGGCACCCTGGGAAAGCTCACCTGAGCCACCGAACTTGAACTGGCAATCGGTCGACGTGGTGTTGGGTCCCGTGCTGCGGCAGAGCTGGATCGGCGATGCTGTTACCGGGATGCCAGACCACACTGCATCGGTGGCCACAGGAGCAGCATTCGCGGCGGAGACGCCGGTACCCTGGGTCGGCGTGCCGTCGCCCGAGAGGGACATGAGCGCAAGACCGAACCTATCCGAACCGTTGAGGATCGTCTGACCGATACCGACCGCATCGTCGAGCCGCCCCAGATCCGTGGCACAGCTGCGAGTACCGCCGACGCCGTCGACGCCGTCGGAGCAGAAGAACGCCTCACTCTGGCCGACGCCTGTCGTGTCGTTGGAGAACACGACGTCTGCACCATTCACGTTGTTTGAGCTGAAGGTGATCGTACAGCCGTTGGACGGGGCGAAGTTGTTGGAGAATGTTCCGAGCGTTTCATCGGAACAGCCCGTCAGACCCCCACCGCCGGTCACACCTGGGCTGGTTGAGAAGGAGCTCGACACGTTACCCGTAACACCGACCGTGCTCGCGGCGGTCGCGCCGGAGACGACGGACATGCCGGAGGCGACGATGGCGGTGACGCCGATGACAAGAGCTGCCGGCAGGAACGCGAGCAACTTGGTCATGCGCTTGGACTGCTTCATGTGGGTGAGCTCCTGGTGTGGTGCATCCGTGCGGCGACGCTGGGCGGTGGTGCTCAGCTCGCTCATTCCTCAGGGTTGTCGGCACCAGGTTTGATCAACTTGAGAACCAAACATCGAATTGGCGCCAGAGCGTACTCGCCAGCTTGCAGTGACACCGAACATCATACGAATCCCGCGGCATCGCTCAAGTGGAGCGGCGCTCATGCCGACAACCAATGAGACCGCGGAAGTTGCGGGCTTGCGACCCACGCGTGCCCGTCACACCCCACGAGGAGCCCCACCGGATGTTGTTGAATCGCTCGATCGCTCGCAAGGCCGCCTGGCTGCCCGCCGCGTTGCTCGTCTCTTGGGCGATCCTCGCCGCTACCGGATTCCCGCTGACGCCCAACTCGCAGGCCGCCTCCGCGTCCTCGACGACGTCGGTGACCGCATCCGTGCTTCCCGAGGTCCATATGGATCTCGCGAACGCCGACCCGGACGGTGCAGGTCCGCTCTCGGGTTGCGGCACAGTCACGGGTACGGCGCCTAACGAGGATGGCGCGTTCACCCCCACCGCGATGAGCACGTCAGATGGTGACATCGAGCTCGCGCGCTGCACGATGACCTTCGGCTCGAACAACAACGGCACTTCCGGCGCGACCCTTTCGGTGGAAAGCACCCGCGCTTCGGGTGCGGCATTCTGCTCGACTGCGTTTGACGTCGCGTGCGCTGGCAACACGTTCGCGGACGAGAACGGCGACGCGACACTGGCCGAGGGTGGCTTCGGGCTGCGTCCCACCACGGTCTCGGGTTGTGGTGGTGCTGGCGCCGATTGGTCCACGGCGAACTACTACGGCATCCCTGCGGACCTTGCTGGCTTCGGCACGCAGATCTGTGACACCAACAACACGTCGGACGGCACCATGGTATTGACCTTCCGTGCCAATCCGTCCGCGTCCCAGACCGCAGGCAACTATTACGTCCGTGCACGCTTCACTGCACAGGCGCTGTAGCAACACGCCGCAGGGTGCAACCCGCGTGAGATTCCACGGGCGCTGACTCGGGTACCGATAGGGCTATGACGGCTCGCCAGTATCTGATGTTCCTCATCGTGTTGTGCCTGCTCCTGGTGGGTGCGCCCGCGCTTCCTGCCAACGCCGCGCTCAACCGGTCGAACGAGAAGTTCCTCACCGATTGCGCGAAGCTGCCGCAGCGCGTGCCGCGCGTTCACATACAGAAGTCGCCGGGCACGGATGTGACGGGTGGTATCGCCGGAATCCCCGGACGCGTTATCACCGATGTGCAGCCTGGGGAGCGAACCGAGCGCTGCATCGGTTTCCAGAATCGTACGGGCGGGCTCGTCACGTTCCAGTTCAGCGCGCTCGACGTCGGAATCGGACGATCGGGCGCGCCGACAGGTGTGAGCGCAGAGGATGCCCGGCACGGCGCAGCGACCTGGATCACGCTGCCACCGCAGCGGGTCACGGTCGCGCATGGGGAGATCGCCTGGGTCCGCGCCGGGATCGACGTGCCAATCGATACGTCAGGCGGGAGCAGTTACGCTGAGGTCGTGGCGGAGCCGGTCAAGGCGAGCGAATCGGGCTCACAGACGAAGATCACCCCATCAGTGGCGGTCCAGCTTTTCCTTGATGTTCCCGGAGATTTCGTGAGTGGGGGTGAGATCACCGAGGTGCGATCCCCGCGCGTCATATGGTGGGACGGACTGGATCTCGGACGCTTCCCGGTCTTGGACGACCTGCGTGGCCAGGGCATCGCCCCTATTCGGTTTAAGTGGCGCAACAAGGGTTCACTCACGGATTCTGTGTCTGGTGGCGTGGCGTTCGAGAGCTCGCTCGGTGGCAGGGAGGTCGAGGATCTTCCGATCTCGCCGCTCGTCGTGCTCCGCGACTCGAGCCGCCCATTTGAGGTGACCTGGTCCCGTGACATCCCGCTGGTAGGTCGCTTCACGCCTACGGTGCGGATTGCGACGTCAGATGGTCGCACCATCACGCAGAAGCTCCCAGCGATCTGGGTGATTCCGTCCTGGTGGTACCTGCTCCTATTAACGCTGGCCATCTCGCTTCCTCTGGCGTTACGTCGACGTTCGAAGCGTCGGTATCGTGAGCTGGAAGCGCGGGTTGCATCCGCAGAAAACCGCGTTGAAACGTCGGATTCGGAGTGGGATGACGACGATGGCTGGAGCGATCAGCCGCAGTAGCATGTACTAGCGTCGAAGGTGTCATGCTATTCTTCATAGTGTACTAAACTTTCCGCAATCTTTAGCCGATAAGCATTGTGGAGAGTGATTGCACGCTGTGGCTGTCGTGTGCACTGTCCCGCCATCAGGACACGTGTCATCCACGACGACCCGGAATCGCCGTACCTGTGCCTTTCGATATCATCGGAACAATCAGAACGACCGCTGTGATCGCTGTTGCGACCGCGTCGTTCACGTCCCCCATCCTCGTCAAGAGCGATGCGCTGGCCGGTATCTCCCATAAGCTGGGACGCGACACGGGCGCCCAGGTTGAGCAGACCGAGGAGCTCGTTGCCGGCGGCTACGCATTCCAAGCGCCCGACAAATGGGGAAAGCTCGGCGTCGGGTCGGCGCGCTCCAGCGGCGATTCGAAGGAATCGCTTGGCACTGTTGTAAGTGGTCTGTGTCCGGGCGGGAGCACCGGAGCGGCCTGCGAGGACGGCGTGCAGCTCACCTTCATCGCCTACGGGCGGGCTGGCACCAAGGGGCTTCCCGCGCTCACCGCATTCGAGAAGCAGCTCGACACCGAGCTGGCGCATACGTTCAAGGGCTTCACGAAGGGTGAGGCGGACATGCACCCCAGTGCTGATGGCTCACGCTGGCTGCGCTACGAGTTCAGCTATCAGACCGCGAAGGGTCGCAACCACCAGACCGTGGGCGTATTCCGTCACGTGGACGGCCGCGGCGTGGTCGTCGTCGCCACTGGCCCGGAAGCGGCGCTTGTGAAACGCGATGCGGCTATCGAGAAGTTCCTCGCCAGCGCTCGTGAGTTGACCGACGAGCAGTAGCCTTCAGCGCGCGAGGTCGGCGTACAGATCGTCGAGCGGAGTGTCATCGCCCGCCGAGCTCTGCTCCGTGACATCATCGCCCAAGCTCGTTGCAGTACCCGGTGCCAGGCGTGCCAGCCACGGACGTTCCTCTCGATAGCGGTGCACGCGTCGCGCGGCGTTTTCGGCGCGTGCGTCGTGGCCGAAGAACGCCACGGTCGCTCGGCGCCAGGATCCGGTCTGCTCGTTGAGCCAGTGCAGCAGATTGGCGGCGTAGCGAATATTCGCCCGCGGATCACTCATCGCCGCCGGGAACGCATCGGGATGCCAGTGATCTGAGAGCTGCATGCAGCCCCATGATGTGCCGTGCGAACCCGGAGTGGCGAGCGTGCGCCCGCCCGGCTCGAACTGGCGCCATCCAGACGCGTACCAGCAGATCGCCCGGAGAAGATCGGCAGGCACCGCGCACAGCTCCGCCTCTTCGGCGAGGAGGTGGTCGTAGCGCGCGAGCGACTCTTCGGAGGAGTCGGCGGCATCGCACGCTCGGTCGCGTTCGTCCTGGAACCGCCGTAGTAGCGGGGCTGCTGCGGCGCGGGCGCTTGGGGCGAAGCGGCGACGCGCGGTGCGTACGTCTGGAGGGGTGGTGGGGTGTGATGCGGATGTCATCGGAACGCGCGCTCCCAGGGTTCCTCGTACGGCAGGGGGTCCGAATACGGTGATGGCGCGAACGCCGGCCGAACATGGCGGAACCGAATCGTGCGTGGCACGCCGCGGGTACGGCGCTTGTGAGTGGCGCGAGCCGAGGCTCCGCCGACGGTGCTGGGATCTTCCGTGGTTGCTGTGTCGATCTCCATCGCGACGCCCGGCGAGGCCGGTGTGGTGACGCGATGGTCGATGAACAGCCCGCGGTTGTCCTTCAGGTAGTCAAGGAAACTCACCCTTGTCTCCTCCTTCCGGGTGTCGTGCCTGGCGGGAGCGGGGCGCGTGGTGTGCACTACTCCTCACCTAGAACGTCGGGAACCAGAAGGGGCCAGTTGCAGGGCGAGGCGGCCCACGGCGTGGCCGCTTTCGCGTGAAACGCCAGCAGCGCGCGCGCCGATGTGTCTTACAGAAGCGGCCGGGGTCAGGCCGCTGGCTCCACACAGGTTGGTGTATACGTGAGCGAGCGTCAGCGCGGGGGCCTCGCCGAGGAGTGCGAGATGGCGTCACGAGCCCGCTCCAGCCGCAGACGTGCGGGCGTGGTGTGTGCAACCTCAGGACCGGCGGTTGCCAGCCTGCGGCAGCCAGCACCAAGGGCTTGGCCAGTTCTGAGACGAGGGAGGCTCGTCAGTGGGTCGAGCCGCCAGTGCTGGCGGGCGAGGCTGCGGACCAGCGCGGCGCGTCGATCACATGCGAGGCGGCGGTGCGGGCGACCTGGCGCTCAGGCCAGTGCTTCCCACGCGGCGTGGCGCACCTCGCGCACGCGCATCTGCACGTGCGGATGGAACTGCTTGGTGACGCCAAGGTCGGCGAGCTCGCGTACAGCGATGGTCGCGTCGCGGCCCGAGCGAGCGGTGACGATGCCGTCGAATTGGCTGCCCACCAGGCTCGTCACGCGTTGGGCGAGCTCGGGGTCGAGGTCGTGGAGGAGGCTCTCCTGCTGCGAAAGACCGCGCACCCATGCGGGGGTCATCCGGCCGAGCACCCGCGTCGCGGCCGTGGCGATCTCGTTGCCGCCGAGCGGGCTCGATACCGCGACCACCCGGTCGACGTGCTCGGGATGACGCCGCATCCACGCCACAGCGCCCACGCCACCCGCGCTGAAGCCAATCACTGAGACGCGCGTGTCCGGGTCGAGCCCGTCGCGCTCGATGAGCATCATCCGTGCGCGCTCGATCGTGTCGGCATACGTCTGAGGAGTGGCGAATCCGCGCCCTGGCACCTCGGCGACGATCGCTGGGACATCCATCCACCGAAGCTCATTGAGCCACGCGCGCCAGGAGCCTTCGTGGCGCAGCACACCGTCCACGAAGATGACCGGAGCAGCAGGACGGGCCAGGCGTCGGGACGGCCGCTCACGCGCGGCCGCTGCCGTGATCTCCTCGACTTGACTCCCCGTCGACATCCCCATGCCGTTTCATCGGGATCAGAACAGGGTTCGATCCACGTCGCTACAGGGTGAATCGGTCGAGCAGACGCTTCTCCTGCTCGTGCACGATGACCTCGATCTCAACGTACGCCTCCAGCCCCGAACCTTTGAGCTTCTTACGGAGGAGCTCATCGACCTGGAACACGCCGCTCGAGTTGTTCATCTCGATGTGCACGCGGATGGCCCGATCGCTGCCTGGCGTGAGCCGCACACGGTCTACCGCAGCCGCGCTCAGTGCGTGTATCGACAGCGATCCCTGCTCGAACGGAATGCGCGAGCGTCCATGAGTCATGTCGAGCGAGTCCGCGACGCGTACGACGCCTGCCTCGATGGTGAGTGGTCGCCCGTCGCTGCGGTGGGTGATGATCGACTGCAACACCTCGCTCACCACGGCGGTGCGCGCCACCGTGTCGTACAGCCCGTCGAGCAGCTCGCGCGCCTTACGGTCGGCGAGGAAGAGGGAGAACTCTTCGTGGCCGATGCGGTGGATGCTCATGCCCACGTCGTGGAGCAGGCACCCCAGCACCACGACGACCTCAGCGTCCTTTTGCGTGAGACCGTAGTCGGAGACCATCGCGGGTTTGATCCCTGCCTTGGCGAGCAGGCGCAGGAGCTTGAGACCGATGTTCGTCACGATCTGCATGTGGACCCAGGAATGGTCGTTCATGCCCATGCGCGCAACGGCGTTCAGGTTGGCGATGTGCCACCACGTGCGGAGCTCATCGTCGGCGTTAATGCGTTCGAGGAGTTGTTCGAGCACACGATTTCCGCGGGTCGGCACGTTGATTCGTGCTTCGGCGATGAATTCGTGTACGGGCCGCTGGGCCAGTGCATTCTCGCGATCGGAGGCCACTTGTCGAGCCAGGTTGCCGACAGGTATTTCACTGGTGAATGCAGGCTCTTCCTCGAGATGATGGGAGTCCTCGTCGGGGGGAATCTGGCCGTTTACGTCATCGGGTGCGTCATGCATATCTGTAATCCTTCCCACGTCCGAACCGGTCGAAGCCCGCATCAGTAGGTTGAAATCTCGGTTTCGGGCTGTACAAGATACCGGCGTCGCGTGGGAGTTCACTCCCAGAGCCGGCATCACATACGTCTGAGGGAGATATGACATGGGTCTGACCAAGACTGGTCTCATCGAGAAGGTCGCCGACCGCGCCGACCTTTCCAAGAAGGATGCCGGGGAAGCCGTCGAGGCCGTCCTGTGGGCGATCGAGGGCGAGCTCAAGAGCGGCTCCGACGTCAACATCACCGGCTTCGGTAAGTTCTCCGTCTCGGAGCGCGCCGCCCGCCAGGGTGTGAACCCGCGCACGGGCGAGAAGATGCAGATCGCCGCAGCTCGCGTCCCGCGCTTCACGCCGGGCAGCAAGCTCAAGGAGACCGTCAACGGTAAGAAGAAGTAGTCCTTCTTCCATCGTTGTACGAACGAAGGGCGTCGACCTCCGGGTCGGCGCCCTTCGTCGTGCTCAGGGCGCCCGTGGGTGGGTGATGTGTCCGGTGTGTGGGCGGATTCGCGCCGCCCGGTCAGCGATCGCACCAGCGTGTGTCTCGTGTGGGGTGGGGCTGGTGGGTGGTGAGTGGTACGTGGTGTGTGCGCGACCCGACTGCGTCGTGGGTCCGGTGCGGTAGGTAGGATTTCCGCACTGTGAGTGACCTTTCAGAGATCATCGAGGGACTGGACGGGGCGGAGCTCCACGGAGACGCCGAGGGCGTCAGCGTGTTGAGCCTGGCCATGGACACGCGACGCGTCGAGCCGGGGGCGTTGTTCTTTTGCGTTCCGGGCGTCAATCGCGATGGGCACGACTTCGCGGCCGACGCTGTCGCGAGCGGCGCGAGTGCACTCGTTGTCGAGCGGGTCCTGCCTGACGTGTCGGTCCCGCAAATAGTCGTTCCCAGCACGCGCGCTGCGATGGGACCGATCGCCGACCGGACGTTCGAGCAACCGTCCAAGCGCATGGATGTGTTCGGCGTGACGGGCACCAACGGCAAGACCACCACCACATACTTACTGCGCGCCATGTTTGCGGCGGCGGGTCGGCAGATGGGGATGATCGGCACCACCGGCATCGTTGTCGGTGGGCAGGAGCGCGACGCGGACTCCACCACGCCCGATGCGATCCAGCTCCACGGGCTGCTGCGTGACATGGTCGATGCGGGCGATGATTCTGCAGCGATCGAGGTGTCGTCGCACGCGCTGGACCAAAAACGCGCTCAGAATGTGCGCTACGCGGCAGTGGGTTTCACCAACCTCACGCGCGACCACCTGGACTACCATCGAAGCTTCGAGGCGTACTACCAGGCCAAGCGTCTGCTCTTCACACAGCCCGGTCCCGAGGGACAGCACTTTCCCGCGGCGATCAACTGTGACGATGAGTGGGGCAGCCGACTATTCGACGAGCTCGTCCATGCCGAGCGCGAGGACGTACCCGTCTGGGGCTGGACGCTCCGCGAGATGGCGCGAGCGTCGGTAAGTGCCAGCTTTGCGCTCCTCCCCGACGGCGCGTCGATCAAGGTTGAGAGCCCAGTCGGCGATTTCGCGCTCAAGTCGCGCCTGCGCGGCCGGTTCAACGTCGAGAACGTGCTCACGGCAGCGACCATGGCGTTGCTGGGTGGGCTCACACCGGAAGACATCCAGGCGGGGCTCGATGCGGTTGCCGGCGTGCGCGGGCGTTTTGAGCCGGTCGAGGCTGGCCAAGCTTTCACGGTGCTCGTCGACTACGCGCATACACCCGATTCGCTCGAGCAGGTGCTCACGAGCGGTCGCGCCATCTGTGACGGCAAGCTCATTGTGGTGTTCGGCTGTGGCGGCGATCGCGACCGATCCAAGCGGCCGCTGATGGGCCGAGCCGCAGCGCTCGGCGCGGATCTGGCCATTATCACCAGCGACAATCCGCGCAGCGAGGATCCGGTGACGATCATCGCCGAGATCAAGCGCGGCATGCGCAGTGGCGCGGATATCGTCGAGGAGCCAGATCGCCGCGCGGCGATTGAGCTCGCGATGCGCGAGGCTGAGGCCGGCGACCTCGTGATCATCGCGGGCAAGGGGCACGAGCAAGGCCAGACGTTCGCGACGGAGACGGTGCCGTTCGACGACGTCACCGTTGCTCGGGACGCGCTCGAGGCTGCCGGCGTCGCCTGATCTGATGAGCGATTCCCCGAGAAGTGCGGGCAGCTGGACGCTGCTCGATATCGTCGAAGCGCTCGGATGCGCGGTCTACGGTCCCGTCGGTGATGACGCCGAGCTCGCTGCCACGGCCATCGGAGACGGTCGTGACGCGGGCGTGACCATTGACACGCGTCACGTGCGGCCGAGTAGCGTGTTCGTTGCGCTCCAGGGATCGCGTTCGCATGGCATCGAGCATGCGAAAGAGGCATTTGGCAACGGTGCGGTTGCGGTGCTCGTGGGAACCGATCTCGAGATCGACGACGAGCGCTGGGAGCAACTGCTCGGCGATGCTGCAGCCCACGGAACTGTGCTCGTGGCCTCCGACTGCGATGGAGTCACCGCGCTGGGACGCCTTGCCCGAGCGTGGCGTCGCATCGCGCACTGGCGTGTCGTTGGCATCACCGGATCGAGTGGCAAGACGAGCACGAAGGACATCCTGCGCGCCATCCTCGAACGCGCCGGCATGGACGTGGTCGCTTCACATGCGAACTGGAACAACGAGATTGGCGTGCCACTCACGTTGTTCGCGGCGGGAGCGAACACTGAGGTCGTCATCTGCGAGATGGGGATGCGCGGGCTCGGGCAGATCGCGTGGCTGTGCGACGTGAGCGACCCAGACATCGGGATCATCACCACAGTCGGTACCGCGCACCTCGAGCTGCTCGGCTCGCGTGAGGCGATCATCGCCGCGAAGGCCGAGTTGCTCGCCCACACCTGGGGCGGCGGGGTCGGGATCTTTCCGGCGACGCGCAGTGATCTGGTCGAGGCAGCCGAGCGCGTGCCCGACCGTCTGCTCCCGTTTGGCGTCGGCAGCGAGGAGGCTAACGACAGCGCTGTGCTCGTCACGAGTCTCGAACGCACAGAGACCGGCATCGCTGGCTCGATCGATCTCATGGGTGTGGATCGCGCGTTCTCGCTGCCGCTCCACGGGCTGCATCACGCGCGCAACTTCGCGGCGGCCGCGAGTGCGCTCGTCACCCTCGTCGGGAGTGCCTCACTGCTGGCCGAGGATGCACTCCTGCTGGATTCCGGCGACGCAGCATCGACGTTCACGAGCGGTCGCGGCAATCGTCGCACGCTCGGTGCGGATGGCATCGTCATCGACGACGCGTACAACGCCAATCCCGAATCCATGCGAGCCGCGCTCGATGAGCTCGCGGCAATAGAGACGGGGCGCCACGCTCGTCGCGTGGCGGTGCTCGGGCGGATGGCAGAGCTCGGTCCCGCAGCAGGTCCCATGCACGTGTCCGTGGGAGTGTACGCCGCATCGCACCGGACGATCGACGTGCTCGTTGTGATCGGCGCCGACGTTGATGCGGACGCGCTGGTGGAGGGGTGGGCCGATGCGCGTCGAACCTCACCCGTGATCCGCTTCGATGACGTCGAAGCGGCGCTCAGGGCTCACGCCACGTGGGTCACCCCGAGCGACGCGGTGCTCGTGAAGGCGTCCCGGTCCTCGGACCTCGGCGAGCTCGCGACCCGTCTCGCTGACGTGATGGGAGGTGCGACCACATGACCCGCATGCTCCTCGCCGGTGTCGTCGCATCGCTGCTCGTCGTCCTGCTCGGGCCGCTGTTCATCCGCTGGGCGACTCGCCGGGAGTTTGGGCAGGAGTTCCGCGAGGACGGCCCGAAGACGCACGCGGTGACCAAAAAAGGCACGCCGACCATGGGTGGCCTGCTCATTCTGCTCGGAATGAGCGTCCCGTACTGGCTGGTTGGGCGCGATCACACGAACTTCGGGCTGGTCGTGTGGATCACCATGATGCTCTGCGCGGCGATGGGATTCTGGGACGATGCCATGAAGGTGGTGAACCGACGTTCGCTCGGCATCACTGGGTCGGCCAAGATGGTACTCATGCTTGTCATCACCGTATTTTTGGGGTGGTCGAGCACCGTGCTCCTCGACATCTCAACGGTGCTCGAAATTCCGTTCACGGAACTGCAGGTGGACGTTGGCTGGGGCTGGTACATCCTGCTCTTCTTCGTGCTCGCTGGCACGTCCAACTGCGTCAACCTCGCCGATGGCCTGGATGGGCTCGCGGCGACCACCGTGGTGATCTCACTCTCGGCATTCACCGCGATCGCATTCATCCTGTGGGACCGAGATCTGGGTGACGTCGCGCCGTTGACCATCGGCACATCGGGCGCACTCGACATCGCGATCTTCTGCTCAGCGCTCGGTGGTTCGCTCGTGGGCTTTCTCTGGTGGAACGCGTATCCGGCGAAGGTGTTCATGGGAGACACGGGGTCGCTTGCGATGGGTGGCGCGCTGGCGGCACTTGCGGTGGTGCTCAAGGTCGAACTGCTCCTCGCCATCATCGGCGGCGTCTTCGTCGTGGAGGGTCTGAGCGTCATCCTCCAGAAGGCTGTGTTCAAGATCTCGCGACGTATGACCGGCGAGCCGCGCCGGCTCTTTCTCATGGCACCGATCCATCACCATTTCGAGCTCAAGAACTGGAGCGAGACCCAGATCATGATCCGCTTCGCGATCGTGTCGGTCCTCTTCTCCGCGACGGGCTTCACGATCTGGTTCCGTACCCACTGAGCGCATCCCACTACGCGTGACCGTAACGTCTGTGGTTCGCACAGAACACGCACGAGCAGGATCCGGCCATCAGGGGTCGAAGGAGTGACCGTGGCGCGACTGGGGGTCGCGTTCAGTGGGGGCGAGTGGTTCGATGTCGGATGTGGCGACGCGTAATGGGAGGCGAGGTCGCCGAGCGGCGGCTCGTGCGGCGGCGTCTGCAGACATCATCGCCCCTCGTGCCCAGCATCGTCCTGCGGCCGTCCAGATCGATCTGCCCAAGGTCTCGCCCATCACCGCCGCGCTCGGCCGTCGTCGCCTCGTCGTGCTCATCGCGCTGACGCTGTACATCTTCGGGCTCGTCATGGTCGCGAGCGCCTCAAGTGGCGAGTTGCTGCTCCAGCGCCAGGACCAGTGGGGCTTGCTCAAGAAGCAGATCATCTTCGGCGTGCCGGCGCTCATCTCGATGTGGATTGCGATGCGCATCCCGCTTGAGGTCGTTCGTCGGGGCGCGCGCCCCCTCGTGCTGCTCTGCGTCACGTTGCTCGCCGCGACGATGGTGCCGGGCGTCGGGCACTCCGCAAACGGCGCCACGCGCTGGATCAACTTCGGCTTCTTCCAGCTCCAGCCTTCTGAGCCGCTCAAGCTCGGTGTGGTGGCGATGATCGCGGCACACCTGAGTCGCACGGCACCGCCTGAGCACTGGATGCGAGATCTCGTGCGATCACCCGGTGGGCTTGCGCTGGGTTTGGCCGGCGCGGTCGTCGGGTTGCAGAGTGACCTCGGATCTGGGTTCGTCATCGGCGCGGTGACGATCGTGCTGTACATGCTCGCAGGCACGCGATGGAGTGTGCTCTGGCGCACGGTCGGGCCGGGCGTGGCGCTCGTCGTCTTGTCGATCCTCACTGAGAGCTACCGTCGCGAGCGGTTCCTCGCGTTCATCAACCCGTGGGACAACCCGGAAGCGGGTGGCTACCAGCTCGTCCAGGCGCTCATCGCGATCGGCTCTGGGGGACCATTTGGTGTGGGGCTGGGCCATAGCGTGCAGAAGATCACATTCCTTCCCGAGGCGCACACGGACATGATCTTCGCGATCATCGTGGAGGAGCTCGGGGTGTTTGGCGTGATGCTCGTATTGGGTTCGTTCGCGGTGCTCGCTGCGGTCGGTGCACGCATCGCTATGCGCGCCCGGACACGGTTCAGTGCGCTGCTTGCGGCGGGCCTCACAGCCATGGTGGTCGGGCAGGCAGCGGTGAACATCGCGGGCGTGACCGGGGTGATGCCGCTGACGGGCATTCCACTCCCACTTGTGAGCTATGGTGGCAGCTCCCTGATTATCACTTTGACGGCACTCGGGCTACTTGCGAACGTCGCCACGGAGCGTCGCCCCCCGCGATCGTTCGACATCCCACCTCCAGCGGAGCTCGAGTTGAGCGACGACGACCTCGACGAGGACTCTGACGAGTACGCATTCGATGACGAGCCCAGTGAATCCGAACACGACGGTACCGACGAACCCGAAGCTGCGGGTGCTGGTCGCCGCAGGTGGCACCGTCGGACACCTGGGGCCGGCGCTCGCGGTCGCTGACGAGCTGCGCGATGCAGGGCACGATGTGTCGTTCGCCGCAAGCAGCGGGCGGCGTGATGCCGAGGTGCTCGCACAGCGAGGCTACGAGGCCGACCTCTTCGCGATCGGCGGTTTCCCCCGGTCGCTCGGCGTGGCGCAGCTGCAGGCGCTCGTTGCGGCCGTGCGTGCCGTGGTGACGAGCCTGCGCATCGTGCGCCGTGTCAGGCCGGACGTGGTGCTTGCCGGTGGTGGCTTCGTGAGTGCACCTGTGGCCGTCGCGGCGTGGATGCTGCGTGTACCCGTGGTTGCGACGGAGGCGGACGCGCACCTTGGGCTGGCCAATCGCGTGGCGGGCCGCGTTGCGCGCCGGCTGTGTGTGGCGTACCCGGTTCCGCAGCTGCGAAGTAAGCAGGAGGTGACGGGTCGTCCGGTGCCTGCAGCGTTCTTCGAGATGCGCGGGGAATCGGCGCGGGCCGCAGCGCGCGAGCAATTGGCACTGCCAGCTGACGCTCGGGTGGTGGCGATCGTAGGTGGCTCAGGCGGGGCGACGCGACTCAATGACGCGGCGGTGGCTGCCTGGGGGAGCGACGATGGCGCGCCGGCGGCGGCAGGCGCGCCGATCTGGGTGCTGCACGTCACGGGAAGGCGAGACCACGAGTCGGTCGTGGAGCGCGCGACCGGCGGCGAGCGGTACCGAGTGATCGAGTACTGCGACGACATGCCTTCGCTCATCGCGGCATCCGACCTGGTGGTGAGCCGACCGGGTGGCAGCGTATTTGAGCTGGCTGCGGTAGGGCGGGCAGCGATCCTCGTACCGAGCCCCCATGTTACGGCCGATCATCAGACCAAGAATGCGCGCTGGTTCGCCGAGCGCAATGGTGCGGTGCTCGTGGAAGATCGCGGGCTCGACGGAGCGCATCTGCGCGGTCTCGTCGAGGACCTGCTCGGAGCTGCGGGTGACGCGCGACGCGCGGAACTCGCCACCGGGATCGCCGCACTCGCGCGGCCGATGGCGGCGGCGCGTATCGCGACCATCGTCGCGCAGTGTGGAGGAGTCACATCGCGGTCGCGGGAGGCGGTGGCGACCCCGGTCACAACACCAGAGGCTTCGTTGGTCGACACGACGTCGTCGACTGACAGCGCAGCGGGCGGCCCGCTCGCCGGACGCACGTTCCATCTGCTCGGGGCGGGTGGCGCCGGGGTGAGTGCGCTCGCGCAGCTGACACGCGCGTGGGGTGGCGAGGTCAGTGGTTGTGACCAAGCTGATTCCGTCTACTCAACGCTCGTGCGCGCGGCAGGCGTTCCGGTCGCAATCGGGCACGACCCGGCGCACATCGAGCCAGGTATGGAAGTCGTTGTCTCGAGCGCGCTTTCGCCGGACCACCCGGAGCTCGAGCGGGCACGCGAGCTCGGCTGTCGCGTGGTGCTGCGTGGCGAGCACCTCGGCGAATTGACATCGCTGCGCGACAGCGTCGTCGTGGCTGGCGCCCATGGCAAATCCACCACGACCGGGATGCTCGCGCATGCGTCAGTGACGCTCGGACTGGACCCTGCAGCGGCGCTCGGCGCAACCATGCCCGGGCTTGGTCCAGACGGCGCGTCCACCAATGTGCTGACGGGTGCAGGGCCGTTCCTGGTCGAGGGTGACGAGTCCGACCGCACGCTGCTGCATCTGCATGCGCGCGTGGCGATCATCACCAACATCGAGCGCGACCATCACCACACATTCGCTACCGACGCTGAGGTGG
>Ga0105047_10004158_pt1 | contig 25308 bp, 24 predicted proteins | sample MAT04_FD_78384 | JGI IMG/M metagenome (GOLD analysis project Ga0105047, IMG submission 78384) | Freshwater microbial communities from Lake Fryxell liftoff mats and glacier meltwater in Antarctica - MAT-04 (megahit assembly) | ecosystem: Environmental > Aquatic > Freshwater > Ice > Liftoff...
CGAATGGGCACGGCGGCGCTCGTTCGCAAGCAACTCGCCGAGGCGCAAACGTACAAGGACAAGAAGGGGACGGTGCCGAACAACCCGAAGTGCGAGGCGTGGCAGCCGGCCCTCGAAGGCAAGGTGCCCGTGATCTTCGCGGCCCACCGCCTCGACGACATCCGCAGTGGGATTCGCATCGCTGAGGAGTTCAAACTGAAGTCGGTGATTGCGCTCGGCACCGAGGCGTGGATGATGGCGGACGAATTGGCGAAGAAGAAGATCCCGGTGATCGTGCACCCGACGATGCAGCGCGCGGCGGGTACCATGGAAACATCACACACGCTGTTGGCGAATGCGGCGATCCTCCAAAAAGCCGGAGTCCAAGTCCTGCTCGGCACCGCCTACGAAGGCTACGTTCCGAAGATTCGCAACCTGCGCTCCGAGACGGCCATGGCTGCGGCGAACGGCCTCGGGCACGCCGCGGCGATGAAAATGGTCACCCTCGACGCCGCGAAGTTCCTCGGCATCGACAAAGAGCACGGCAGTTTGGAAGTGGGCAAGGTCGCCGATCTCGTCCTGTACGACGGCGACCCTTTCGAACATTCCACGCACGTTCAGATGACGATCCTGAACGGCAAAGTCGTCTACGACCGCGCGGAGTACTTGAAGTTGCCGTTCGAGCGCCGCATCTTGCCCATTGTTAACGGCGGAGGCGGTGCCGGTTGCTGCTTGGGAATTTGGTAGTCGCAAACTGACCGCTGATAACTGATCGCTGACGGCTGGTTTTCTACCAAATCCGCTTTCAGCGATCAGTTGTCAGCGGTCAGTTCCGTGATCGATTCGACTCGCCGTATAAAGTACCTTCGTTCCATATTCGCTTCTTCACTCCCGGAGTCCGCACGATGTTCACCCGTCGAGACCTGCTTCGCACCTCGGTCGCGGCTGCGGCCGCGAGCCCGCTGTTGTTCGCCACGGCCAAAGCCGAGTCGGAACCGATCAAAGTTTTCGCACTCCCGAAGCTGCCCTACGGCTACAAAGATCTGGATCCGAGCATCGACGAAGAGACGATGACGATCCACCACAGCAAGCACCACCAGGCGTATGTCACGAATCTGAACGCCGCCTTGACCAAGTCAGCTCCGGAATTGTTGAAGAAGCCGATCGAAGCGATCTTGGCCGACCTCAAGAGTGTCCCCGAAGCAATTCGCCCGGCCGTCCGCAACAACGGCGGTGGTCACTGGAACCACACCTTCTTTTGGAGTGTCATGGCTCCGGCGGGCAAAGGTGGCGAGTTGAAGGGCGACTTGCTGAAGGCCATCGAAGAATCGTTCAAAACGGTCGAAGATTTTAAGAAGGCCTTCGCCGCCGCGGCGACGACTCGCTTCGGCAGCGGCTGGGCTTGGCTCGTGAAGGGCAAAGAGAAACCGCTGGCGGTCAGCAGTTCGCCGAACCAAGACAACCCGCTCATGGACGGCGCCCCCGCACCGATCCTCGGCCTCGACGTCTGGGAACACGCCTACTACCTCAAGTACCGCAACCTCCGGCCGAAGTACATCGAAGAGTGGTGGAAGGTCGTCAATTGGGACGCCGTCGCCGCGAACTTTGCGCAGAAGTAAATTCCTATCGGCGGTGCGCCGGACTCCAACGCACCGCTCCTTTCTTCAAAAAATCTCCCCCGAACCACTCCTGAGACTTGACAAGCCCAAACTGGAGGTTACTATTGTCAGTGGTTTAATCAATCGATTGATTCACTGGGTTCGATTCTCGCATGGCTGTGGATGTGCTCGCGGAACTCGTTGTCGAGCAACACCTTTCGGAGGCCCGCCGGCGGCTGCTTGCATCAGCGGAAGAGGTCTTCGCCGAAAAAGGCTACGATGCGGCGTCGATTCGGGAAATCAGCGCCCTCGCCGGGGTGAACCTCGCTTCGATCAAATATTACTTCGGCGATAAAGAAGGTTTGTACATCGAGGCGGTGAAACACGCCCACTTCTGTTCGTCCGTCGGCGGCCCGGTGCCGGACTTCCCGGTGGAACTGCCGGCGGTGGCGAAGCTGGAGATGTTCATCCGCGGCATGGTCGCGCGGATGCACGGCCCGGCCCGGCCGTCGTCGATGAAACTGATGATGCGCGAGATGGCGCACCCTGGTAAGGCGGCCCACGTGGTCGTCCAAGAGTTCATCCAGCCGATGGCCTTCCGACTCCGGGCGATCTTGCGGGAATTGCTCCCCGGTCACACGGAACCGGAATTGTTGATGATCGAGTTCAGCGTCATCGGCCAGATCTTGTACTACCGCCAGAACCGGCCGATCTCGGAGTTGATCTTCAGCAAAGGCGAAGTCGACGGGCTCGACGAAACGATGGTCGCGGATCACATCGTGCGGTTCTGTTCGGCAGCACTCGGATTCGCGGGACCGATTCTCACCGGGGGCAGGCCATGAATTGGGTCGCGCTGCGGATGCTGACCGGCGACAAAGCCAAGTACATCGGCATCATCTTCGGCGTGAGCTTCGCCGCGCTGTTGATGGCGCAACAGAGCGCGATTTTCTGCGGGCTGATGCGGAACACCACGAGTCAGATTCAAGACCTCGAAGGGGCCGACATCTGGGTGATGGACAAGAGCGTGCAGTTCGTCGACGACATCAAACCGGTGTCCGAGAATCGCTTGCTGCGAGTCCGCGGCGTCGAGGGCGTGGCTTGGGCCGTGAAGCTGTACAAGTCAGTCGGTCGCGCGAAGCTCGTCGACGGGACGTTCCAACAAGTGATTCTGTTGGGCCTCGATTACGACAACAAAGATTCGCAAGGCCGGGTCGTCGGGCAACCCCGACCGGAGCGCATCCTCGCGGGGAATTGGGACGACCTCGAACAACCGGACGCCGTATTCCTCGATGAATTCGGCTGGCGCTACCTCTTCGGCGATACGCCCTACGAACCGGGTCGTTCGCTGGAGATCAACAACAAGCGGGCCAACATTGTCGGCATGGTGAAGTGCAAGCCGACATTCCAGACGTTCCCGATCCTCTACACGAAGTACTCGCAGGCGATCCAGTACAACCCGCCGGAGCCAAAGACGCTGTCGTTCATTTTGGTGAAGGCCCAAGACGGCGTCCCGCACCAAGAGGTCTGCGACAACATCGTCAAGCAGACCGGCATGAAGGCCCAGACGAACGACCAGTTCTTCTGGACGACGATCCAGTATTACATGGAGCGCACCGGTATCCCGATCAACTTCGGTATCACGGTCTTCCTCGGGTTCATAGTCGGGTGTGCCATCGCGGGGCAGACGTTCTACCTGTTCACCCTCGAGAACCTCAAGCAGTTCGGCTCCCTCAAGGCGATGGGCGTGAGCAATATCCGCATCATCGGAATGGTGATGCTGCAAGCGCTCGTCGTCGGTCTCATTGGCTACGGCCTCGGCGTCGGCGGCGCGGCCGGGTTCGGGCTGTTCTTCGAGACCTTCGTGAAATCGACGCCCCCGGCCTTCTATTTCGGCTGGCAGATTCTGGTGATCTCGGCCGTGGCCGTGGCGGTGATCATCACGCTCTCGGCCGCGATGAGCTTGAAGAAGGTGCTGTTCTTGGAAGCGGGGGTGGTGTTTCGATGATCGCGACAAATGCCACGTCCGCGACGGCCATCGCCGGTACCGTTTCCGCTTACGATACCGTCCGGGACGCGCCGCGAACCGAACCGTGCAGTGTCCGTTTGCAAAACGTTACCAAAACCTTCGGAGTCGGCGACGCCAAGACGGTCGCTCTCCGCGATGTCAGCTTGGAACTCCCCTACGGCGAACTCGTGTTGCTCGTCGGGCAGTCCGGTTGCGGGAAGACGACGCTGATTTCCATCGTCGCGGGGTTGCTCGATCCGACGGCCGGCGAAGTCGAAGTGCTCGGGCAGAACCTCACGAAAATGGGCGGCTCGCGGAAGGTCCGCTTCCGCGGCCAGAACATCGGCTTCATCTTCCAGCAGTACAACTTGATCCCGTCGCTCAACGCCGTGGAGAACGCCTGCGTGCCGCTGTTGATCGCGGGGTGGAACCGCAAGAAGGCCCTCGAAAAAGCGGCGCACCTGCTCGAAAAAGTCGGCCTCGGCAAACGGATGAAATCGTACGCGAATGAGCTGTCCGGCGGTCAACAACAGCGTGTGGCCATCGCGCGAGCCTTGGTGCACGAACCGAAATTGCTGGTCTGCGACGAACCGACGGCGGCGCTCGATGCGGCTTCGGGACGCACCGTCATGGGCCTGATCCGCGAGGTCGCGGTGCAGGCCGACCGGGCCGTGATCGTCGTGACGCACGACAGCCGGGTTTACGACTTCGGCGACCGCATCGTGTCGATGAACGACGGCGGCATCGAAAAAATCGAAACGGATCGGGCCCGATTCCAACACTGAGGATTGTCGATGTTCACGCGCTATATCCTCCCGACCGTCGCCGTCGGTACGCTGGTCTTCGCCCTCTTGCAGATGACCAAAGCCCAGCAGAAACCGGCGCCGGTATCGCCGGCCATCGAGCCGGGCAAGTCGCCGTACCTCAAGCAGTTGGCCGGAGCGGGGATCGTCGAACCGGAAACCGAAAACATCGCCGTCGGCTCGCACGTACCGGGGGTCGTGTCGCGGGTCTTTGTGAAGGTTGGCGACTTGGTCGAACCCGATCAACGGTTGTTCGCACTCGATGACCGGTATCAGCGCGCGGAGTTGGACGTGCGCAAATCGACGCAAGTAAGCGCCGAAGCGACGGTGAAGAAATTGAAAGATGCGCCGCGTAAAGCAGAGCGCCCGATCTACGATGCGAAAATCCTCGAAGCCGAAGTGAGCCTGCGCGACCTCACGCAACAGTACGAGCGCGTGAAGCGGATTGCCGACACGAAATCAATTTCCGAAGACGAACTCGATCGTCGCTTCATGGCCGCCGAGTTGGCCAAGGCCCAAGTCGCCAAGGCCAAGGCCGATTTCAACCTGTGGGACGCGGGGACGTGGCTCCCCGATTTGGAAATCGCCCAAGCATCGCTCGCGCAGGGCGTCGCCCAACGGATGCAGACCGAGGTCGACATCACCCGGCTGACGGCGAAAGCTCCGCGGGCCAAGTGGAAATCGGGGCCCGGCGGTACGGAAGTGCCCGACGACGCCGGCGTGAAATACAAGGTGCTACAAGTGAGCATTCGGCCCGGCGAGTACGTCGGCGCCGCCGCGGGTCAAGCGCTCATCGTCCTCGGCTACGCGGGCAATTTGCACGTCCGGGCCGATATCGACGAGAACGACATCATCCGCTTCCGGCCGAACCTGATCGGGGTCGCCAAACCTCGCGGTAACCCGGACGTCGAATTCCCGCTGGCATTCGTCCGCGTCGAACCGTACGTCATTCCGAAGCGTTCCCTAACCGGCGCCAACACCGAGCGCGTCGACACCCGCGTGCTGCAGGTGATCTATTCGATCGACACCAAAGGGCAGTCGCTTTACGTCGGCCAACAAATGGACGTGTTCTTGAACGCTGGGGAAAAGTAGAATGCTGCGGATGCACCCGTTCCCCGGAATTCCGCCATGCCTTCGATTGCCCCGTCGATTCTCGCCGCCGATTTTAGCCGCTTGGGCGAACTCGTGAAGCTCGCAGAGGCCGGCGGCGCGGATCGTATCCATATCGACGTCATGGACGGGCATTTCGTGCCGAACCTTAGCATGGGTTCGGTCGTGGCCAAAGGCCTCCGGCCGATCACGAAGTTGCCGCTGGAAGTGCATCTGATGGTCGATGACCCGATGCGCTTCGTCGACGGATTCGTCGCGGCCGGGGCCGATACCATCATTTTCCATCTCGAAGTCCAGCCCGATCCGGTGCCGTTGTTCCAACAGATCCGTGGACTCGGCAAGAAAGTCGGCCTCGCCTTCAACCCGGACTACCCGGTGGATCGCATCGAACCGTACTTACCCGACATCGACTTGGCCCTGTGCATGACGGTGTTCCCCGGCTTCGGCGGGCAGGCCTACATCGCGGACAGCGACGATCGCATCCGTTTATTGCGGAAGTTGATCGGCCGCTCGAACCCGCGCTGCGAACTCGAAGTCGACGGTGGCATCGACCGGGCCACGATCGTCCGCGCCGCGAGCGCGGGGGCGAACGTCTTCGTCGCGGGAACCGCGATCTTCGGTTCGGAACTCGGGCCGACAATCGCGACCCGGGAACTACTCAGGTTGGCCGGACGTTGAGAAGATACGGGGACTTTGCCGGATCGCGGTTGTGTCCCCGTCGACAATGCGGCATTCCACCCGGGTCGCTTATTTCTCTCCCCCCGTCCCAGTCGATGCCATGAGCTCGAGGATTTCGCTACGCCGCCGCAGGTTCAGACCCATGCTGCATCGGTTTTTCACGACGCTGGTCGCCGTGACCATTTGCTTTTGCGCCAGCCCGGCGGTGCCCAGCGCCCCCAGCGCCGCGACCAATGAACCCAAGTTGGATTTCGAAGACGGGCCGTTGCCGGACGACGCGGCGTTCGCGCGGGCCGCCGCGACCGATCCGATTCGCATGTTGAAACTCGCGGCCAAGCGCTACAAGCTGACCGCGCCCGAAGGGGATAAAGAAGTCATCTCGGGGTACACGGCCACATTCCTCAAGCAGGAGCGAATCGGCGGGAAACTCCATCCGCCCGAGGTAATCCGCGTGAGCTTTCGAGAAGAGCCGTACGCCGTGTTGATGATCTGGGAGAGCGGAGGCCGGAAGATGGTGGAAGGGACTATATTCGCCGAGGGGCAAAACGCCGAAAAAATGTTGGCGTGGCACCGGGTCCTCGGCGTCGTTTCGGTCGATCCCAAATCTTCCGGCCCGAAGAACTCGGCCCGGTACACCATCGAAGAATTCGGATTCTTCCATAGTACGATCCGGGCGTTGAAAGTCTGGACAGCGGCCGAGGCACGCGGCGGATTGGTTTGGAAGAGCCTCGGGATCCGATCCGTCGGCGACCGCGAGTGCCATGTGATCGAGCGGACGTGCGCTGTCGACGAACTCGACCCGTTCGCGGCCGGGGAACCGAAACCGCGGATCACCGATTCGAACCGACCCGACTCGTTCAAGACGATCACGCTTTATTTCGATACCAAAACGTGGTTGCAGTTGGGTGCGGAACTTCACCGCGCCGACGGCGAACTCGTCGGGTCGTACTTCTACCGCGACGTTAAGCGGAATCCCGTTTTACCGCCGGAGACATTTACGCGGGCGGCGCTGCGGAAATGAGCCGCGCGACCGTGCCCGAGAGTTGTTCGAGCCGAAAGGGTTTGGGTACCACCAGCGTCGGCCCGGTCTGAGCGATGTCGGCCGGCATCTCTCGATCGGCATAGCCGCTGACCACGACCACGGGGAAACCCGGAATCGTCCGGCGTAGCCGCCGGATCAAATCGTCCCCTTTCATCCCGGGCATCATCATGTCGACCACCGCGAGCTGGAACCCCGAAGGATTCGATTCGAACAACTCCGAGGCGTCGAGGCCGTTTTCGGCGGCGACGACCGCGTGCCCGTGTTCTTCGAGGAGCGAGCAAATCAGTTCGCGGATGTTGGCGTCGTCGTCGACGACCAAGATCCGCCGGTGCGGATTCGGGTGGGGTGCTTTGGCCACCGGTGCCGGGGCATTGCGGTCAGCGGACATCGGGAACAGGAGTTCGACAGTCGTCCCGGCGCCGGGCCGGCTCCGGATGCGGACGGCACCGCGATGCGAGCGGACGATCCCGTAAACCGCCGCCAGACCCAAACCGCGCCCGGCGAACTTCGTGGAATAGAAGGCCTCGAAGGCCCGGGCCCGCACCGCCTCGGGCATCCCGGCGCCGGTATCGCGGATGCGGATCGCGAGATATTCGCCCGCTGCCACGGCGGGCTGGAACCCGTCCAGTGTGCCGTCCAAGGCGATGCGCTCGGTCAGGATCCGGATGTCGCCGCCAAGTTCGCCGAACGCCTCGGACGCGTTGAGGAGCACGTTGCCCAAGGCTTGTCGGATCTGACGGAGTTCCCCGCTCGCGGGGCAAGGCCGCGATTCGAGATCGAACGTCAGCACGGCGCGCGGACCGATGATTACGCGGAATGCCGGCTCCGATTCGCGCAGGACATCCCGGAAGTCGAACTCCGTCGCTTGCAACCGCCCGACACCCGCGTACGCCGCGATCTGACTGCACAAGTCGGCCGCGCGCTGGCAGGCGGCGTCAATCTCGGAAAGGCTCTTGCCGACCGGCCCGTCCATACCGGTCTGCAGCGCCACCAAGTCGACGTTGCCGAGGATGATGGTCAGCAAGTTGTTGAAGTCATGGGCGATGCCGCCGGCGAGCATACCGAGACTTTCGAGGTGGCGGGCTTCGCGGAGTTCGTGGTCCAAGGCCTCCCGCTGCCGCTCGAACTGTTTGCGCTCGGTGATGTTGACCGTGATGCCGAGAGTGCGGACGATATCCCCGCCTGCGTCGGTCACGAACGAACCGCGCGTGGAAAACCATTGCGGTCGCCCCGCCGTCTCGGGGCGCGCCCCGCGGTATTCGATGCGGAAATCGGCGAGTGCCGCCTTCGCGGCGAGCACTTCCTCGCGGAGTCTCGGGCGGTCGTCCGGGTGGGCGATGCCGTAATCGAGATCGGCCCCCGGTGCCAAATCGGGGGTGTTGAAAAACGTGCGGACATCTTGCGAATACGTGATGGAAGCTGTGCGGTCGTCGTAATCCCAACTCAGCATCCCCGCGAGGCGGAGCGCGCTGCGCAAACGCTCTTCGCTCAGGGTCAGTTCGGCTTCGATCGCGTACTGTTCGGTGAGGTCTTGGGCCAATGAGACGACGGAGCTGACGCGGCCGTCGGCGTCCAAGTACGCCGAGTTGTACCAAACGCAATGCACGGTTCGGCCGGACTTGTGGTTATTTCGATTGCGGCAGACGTTGCCCGAGACCGTGTGACGCAACAGATCCGCGACGACCCCGGCCACGCGGACCGCATCGTCCCCGTGGATGAAGTTCGATTCGGGAATTGAGTGTCCGAGCATTTCGGATTCGGTCCAGCCGAACATCGCCTCGGCTTGACCGGCCCAACGCCGGATGCGCGAATCACAGTCCCACTCCACAACCGCCAACGGAGTCAGAGGCAGGTGCTCGGGAACGACCGGTTCGGGCGCGCCGATCAGTGTGTCGGACATTCTTACGGAACCGGTGGGCGTATTGGGAATTATCAAAGAACTACACACCCTACCAGAAGGGTCTGTGCTGGGCGTAGAAATTTCTCACGAAATTTTCACGGGCCTTGCAAGTTGGTCCGAGCGCGGTCGCAGTTGTCCAGCAAATGTCCCATCGGCTTGGGGCTGCCGAAGTTCCCCTCGGCTTCGATCCAAGCCCGCGTTCCCGCCACGCACTCGCTCAGCGCACGGAGCGCGGCCGGTCGCTCGGCCAGGGTATCCGTCGACCGTGCCACAGGTGAGGTGTGGGCGAACACCGGCCCACCGGGATAGAGCCGCGAGGGCGTGCCGCCCACGCAGCGCGCCGCGATCCACGCCAGCCCTGCGGGGAGCGGCATTGCCAACGTCGCGGTGTAGCGATCCCCGGCTTCCACGGCCGCGACCGCGAGGACGCGGCCATTACCGATCAGTTCGAGCTTCTCGAAGGGGACGGCGCTTTCGACGATTGCGGTAGCGGTGTCACCTTCGATCGACAATTTCAATAGAGGCCCGTTCGTGATGAAGGTGAGGCCGGCCCGCACCGCTTCGATCCAACCGGGTTTGTCCGGGCTGGAACGGGCGTAGGTCCGCATCGCGCCGAGAGCCGTGCGGTTGCTCTCTTTGCCGCTGCCACCGACGAGCGGCACGGGGAAACCGGCGTTCCAGAGGCGGTAGAGCCAAGGTAGGAACGGTTGGGTGCGCGGGCCGGAATCGAATTCAACTGCGTCGATTTTCCCGAGGATCAAAGCGGCCAGCGCTTCGCCCCCCATCAATCCCGCTTCGGGGCGGAAGGCGTCGACCCAGACGACGAGGCCGTTCTTGCGGTGACATTGATCCGCCCAATCGCATAGGCTCCAATCGTCGGGGCCGTCCGAACCGCCGAAGGCGAGCGGGTGGATGACGCGATGGCTGTTCAACAACCCGAGCGAACCGAGCGATGGATGGGTGTTCAACGTGTTGACGACGACCTCGCAGCCGTGGGCGGTGAGGGCCGGTAGTTGACCGCTGAATTCGGCGAGGTTGCTGAAGACCGGATAGGTGTTGCCGTCCCGGGCCAGCACCGACGACGCCCGCGCCAACACCTGGACGACGTCGAGACCTTCCGCCGCGCCTTCGAGCGCCGCCGCGTGGGGCGATAAAAAATGGGCCCGCGAGTCGCCGCGCAGCCAGTTGTCCCAAGTTGAGTCGGTGCGGCGGGCGATCTCGAATCGCAGGGCCATCTGCCCCGGCTTGAGGGTTACTTCTCGATCGAGAAATTCGTACTCCGGGCCGTGGCTCGCGCGGAAGCGCAACAGCACACCGGCTGGTAGGGGAACTTCGCAACCGCCGTCGATGTACGTGAAGTTCTCGCCACCGAGACGGACGTGTCCGCTGAGTTCCTCACCGCGCCCGCAGGGGAAAATCGGCAGCCGGCCGAGCGGCACGAACGTCCCGCCCGTCGGCCCGGTGATCCGCAGTCGGACGGGGAGCGAACGCTTCGAGGCGGCGTCGGTGAAGCGAAGATGGACGTGGAGCATCAGCCTTCGGTGGCCCCGCAATCGGCGAGGATTTGGCGGAAAGCCTGCACCGCATACGGGAACAGGTCCGACCCGGTGACGCCGCCGGTCGGCCCACCGCCGCGGAGATGCGGTTCCATCACGGCGAAGCCCCGGTAACCGCGGTTCACCGCCTCACGGATACTGATGGCAACCCGACCGTCGCCGGTGCCGGGGATCACGCCGTGCCCGTGGCCCTCGTCGCCCCGCGGCTTCTTCCAGTCTTTGATGTGGAAGTGGGAGGTGAAATCTTTGGTGCGGTTCCACCCCTCGACGGGGTCGTAGCCGCAGAAGACCCAATTCGCAGCGTCGTAGGCGGCCCGCAATGCCGGCGACTGCACCGACGTGAAAATGTCGGCGACGCGCTCCGGGGAATCGCCGTAAATGCGGTGCTCGTTCTCGTGGAACAGCATCGCCCCCGCGTTCTCGGCGAGGTCGGCCATCGCGCGCATCCGACGCAGCACCTCACCGCGATGCGGGGCCCAGTCGCCATTCCACGGCGTGTCGGCCGGGGGATAAAAGCTGAAGATGCGGACGTTCGTGGTGCCGAACATTTTGGCGATCTCGACGGCCCGCTTCAAAAGATCGAGGTGCGGTTCGAACGGGGCATCGATTGCGATTTTTCCGACGGGTGACCCGATGGCCGAGAGCGACAGTGCTTCGCCGTCGAGCATCGTCTTGAATTCGCGCAACCGCGCATCGCTCAATTTCAACACATTGGTTTTGTCGATCGAGCGAAACTCGATGCACCGGACTCCGCAGGCCTTCAGAACTGCGATCTGTTCGGCGGGATCGGGAGAAATTTCATCGGCGAACGCCGAAAGGATGAACATCGCAGGCACCTCGCGGAGATCGATGGGGCGACGCTGTTGTCTAAAAGGAAATCGGCCGGAGGTATCCCCTCCGGCCGATTCGAGTTCGTCAGTGAAGCTTCGCTACCGTTGGCTAACGCCGCTCCGGCGGTTGCGCTGCTTGAGCGGGAACAAAATCCGCCAGCCGGCTTTACGCGAGCCCGGCTTGGCGTGCGGTTTCGGCGCGACGTGAATGTTCCGGGCCAGCCCGAGAACCGCCATCACTTGGATGCAGGCATAAGTGATGTCCACTTCCCACCAGCGGAGGCCGTGGCGGGCCGAGCGCTGGTAGGCGTGGTGATTGTTGTGCCAGCCTTCGCCGAAGGTCAGAGCCGCGACCCACCAGTTGTTGCGAGAATCGTCGGTCGTCTGGAAGTTGCGGTAGCCCCAAATGTGGCTGGCGCTGTTAACGAACCAAGTCGTGTGCAAGACCCAAACAGTTCGGACGAACATGCCCCAAATCAACCACGAGGTCGCGAGTTCGAGGCTGGTCTTGCCTTCGAGGTTGAACAGTTCGTTGAACAAGTAGCCGGCGCCGAACACGAGCACCGCCAAGAGTGGCAGGTAGAACGCGTGGGTTCGTTGGAAGAAACGGTGGACCGGGTCGCGGGCCAAGTCTTTGACGTTGAACAAGGTTTCGATCGGGCCGTCGGTCTTGGGGTCGTCGCGCATCCACCAAGCCGCGTGGGCCCACCAGAACCCTTTTTCTTTGGGCGAGTGCGGGTCTTCTTCTTCGTCGGAATGCGTGTGGTGGAGGCGGTGCGTGCAGACCCAGCGGAGCGGGCCGCCTTCGTTCGCCCAAATCCCGAACAGGGTCAGGGCGTACTCGATCGGCTTCCACGTGCTGTAGCTGCGGTGCGTCAGCAACCGGTGGAAACCGAGGGTAATGCCCAACCCTGTCAAAACGTAGAGGGCGAAGAACGCGACTAAGCCCGACCAGCTAAAAGTAAACGGCGCGAAGATCGCGCCGAAGTGAATCGCGGAAACCCAAAAAATCGTACCCCATTTGATCGGCGGCTTGGCCGCGGGCATTGGGGAGACGACGGCACCATCCGAGACCATGAACAATCCTCTGGCGACTTAAACACGGGCGACCGGTGCGAAAGCCCGCACGGTCGGCGACCGGACGATTCGCAGATACATTTATGATAGGACGGAAGAGCATCCGCGGTTCGCCCGGAATCCGAAAAACTCCAGGCTTGACTTCAAGCCGGGCCGGGCGCAATCTGCGCCCGCAGTACTTTGTAATCGGTCTTCCCAGTCCCTAGCACCGGGATTTTTTCGATCCGGCGGACTTCGTCGAGCCGAATCACCCCGCGGAACCCTTCGGCGAAGAGTAATTGGTTGGCCGATTGAATGTCGTAGGCCGCCGTGGCGAACAGGACGATCCGCCGGCCCTCAGGAGTTTCGATCCCTTCCACCGCGACGCGGGGGCCCTCGTCCGTGGGCGGAAATAATTTTGCGAACGGCTCTTCCAGCGCCGGGAGGGAGATCATTTCCCCACCGGCTTTCAGGAAGCGCTTCAACCGACCCTCGAAAACGATGTAGCCTTGGGGGTCGATGGAAACCAAGTCGCCCGTGATGTAGAACCGCTCGCCGTCGACCTCTTCGAACGGCGACGGCCCGTCGTACCCGATGTAGCCGGGGAAGACGCTCGGCCCGGCCACTTGCAGCATCCCCATCTGCCCGGTGGACACCGGCCGATTCGTTTCCAGATCGACTACTCGCAATTTTACTTTATCGAGCGGAGTGCCGATGGTCCCGCGCTTCGGGGCTTCGATCGGGTTGAACGAGACGATCGGCGAACACTCCGTGATGCCATATCCCTCGATCAACTTCGCGTTCGGGGCGAGCTTCGCCCCTTTCTCGAAAACTTCGTCCGGGCATTTCTCGGCCCCGAGCGCTACAATCCGTAGCGAGTCGAGCTCGCCCGGCTTCGCCCGGTCCAAGATGTACCGGATGAACGAAGGCGTCCCGGCCGTGAGAGTCGGTTTGTAGCCCGCGATTTTCCGCACGAGCGCGGCCGCATCGGTTGGGTCGGGGTGGTGGACAATCTTGACGCCGCCAAGCAGCGGGAAAAGCCCGCTGACGGTGTGGCCAAAGCTGTGGAACAACGGCAAGAAACCGAGCACGCTGTCGCCCTTGGTGATCCCCAACTTCGGGATCGACGCCCGCATATTGGCGATGATGTTGGCGTGCGTCAACGGCACCGCCTTCGGCGCTTTCTCCGAGCCGCTGGTGAAGAGGATCACGGCCGGGGCGTGCGGATCGCGGACGGTGAGGGCCATCGCCGCGCGGGCGGTCGCGGCGGGGAACCAGCGGAACCATAGCAACGACTTCAACAATTCGAATCGGCCGATTGATTTTCGGACGTGTTCGAGGTAGACGAATTCCGCCCCGGGCACCGCGAGCTGAGTGCGGTCGATGAACGCCTTCGCCGTGATGACTCGCTTCACGCCGGTCAACGCCACCGCGTGCTCGAGGTTCCCCGGCCCGGTCGTCCAGTTCAACACCACCGGGAGTTTGCCCGCCAAGTGGAGCGCGACGAGAGCGAGATCGGCGGCGACCGACGCCGGCATCAGTAGGCCGATGTTCGGTTCCGGGTACCGCCGGAACCGCTCGGCCATCGCCCGGCTCGCCACGAACAATTTCTCGTAGGTCAGTACGCCGGCGGTGTCATCGGCCGCGGCCACGTCGCGGCGGTCCAAGATACAGCGGTTGACGAAGGCCTCGCCGAAGGTCTCGCCGAGCACGAGGACGTCTTGGTGTTTCTGCGGGGGCCGAAACCACCCGGGCGGCGCTGGTTTCGTTGGGGCGTGTTCGTTCAAACCTTCCGCCAAGGCCCAGAGTTGACCCACCGAACTCGGCACGACATCGCCGCTGAAGCCGAAGCGCTGCTCGATTCGCAGGGCCAATTCCATGCCGTCCAAACTGTCGATGCCAAGTGTGCTGTAGGTCGTCGCGGCAGCGTTCTCCGACACGGAGAGCGGGCGTTTCAGTTGTTCCGCGAGGATCTCGGCGACGGCCTGTTTCGTCGCGGGCTTCACCTTCGAGAGATCGTGGTCCATCGATACCGGCGGGGGCGGGAAGTCGTACTCGCGCGGTCCGAACAAAAAATGGTACGGCACCCAGGTCGGGCGCTCCGGTTGGCCGCCGGTGTCCGCGTTGAACCAAGTTTCGAGCCACGGGTTCAACTGCGATTTGTCCGCCGGCGGGCGTTCGGCGGCCGTGAAGGCTTCGAGCGTCATGGTGAGTGTTCGGCGCGGCGCGAAGAGGAGCAAATTGGAAAGCAACATGCCGACGGCGCGGAACAGCGTCGGCACGAGGGGCGGCCGGGTCCCGCGCAGCGCCCAACTGAACACGCTCCCCCACAGGCCGCGCGTACGGACGAGCACGACCGTCGCCTCCGGCACGGCCGCGAGGAGTTCCGCGACGGCGCGGGCCCCACCGATGCGCTCGGACCCGTCGCGCATCAACCGGCCGCTCGGCCAGATCAGCACGTTCTGTCCGGAGCGCAAGATGCCCGCGATCGACGCGATCGCCACTTCCATTCGCCCGCGCGCTTCCCCGGAGGCTTTGTCGAGATCCGGGATTTTGATGGCCCCGGAGAGCCACCCGATCGGTTGCAGCAACGGGTTTTGGAAATTGGTTTCGAGGGCGAGCGGCCGGAATTGGAACGCCGGCCAAAGTTGGAGGTAGAGATTCGGCGGATCGGAGTACGCCGGGTGATTCGGCAAGATCAGGTATGGCCCCGGCTTCGCGAAGACTTCCTTCTTTCCGACGATCGTGACACGGTAGCGCATCCAGAAGACGATCTTCCCGAAAAGCCAGACCGTCCAGCGGAGCAGTTGAACGAACATGGTGCCTCGCGGGCCGACGGGGATATCGTCCGGACATTGTGCGCGACCACACCGGAACTTCCAAGCTCGTTATTCTCCGTCCCTTTCCGACTGCACTCCTCCCCATTGGAAAGCACCGTTCCAGTCGGCAAGCAAACGCATTTTTGGAAGGGCAAGCCCCCTGAGACTTGCTTTTTCCGGCTCGAACGCAACAGGGAACGCCCCACCTCCGCCGAGGCGTTACGCGTCCGCAGCAACCCCTCCATTTCCAATGCCAAGTCGATCTTGGTCCGCCGCTCCCGCACCGACGCCAACCCAGCAGCGGTGCAGGGTTCGCAGACCAGAAACAGACACGCCCCATCATCGCCGGAGGGATTCAGTCACAAATTCTATCCAGCACTTTCAAAAATAGCAATTTATCAGTCTGCAGATTCAATACGGCGACGGTGAATTCATCCGCCCGATGCAATGCGCCGGGGTTGATCCGTCGTACTGAGCCAACGGTCGAATCGCTAGCAATGTGGGAGTGACCCGTCAATAAATAATCGGGGTTCTCGGACAATAGCCGTCGCACAACAGCCGACATGTGGCCGTGCGTCACACCGATCCGTTTGCCCGCAAGTTCGACAGTTCCGCTCCACTCGAGGCAGTTCGCGCCGGATTGTGTAGCTGCTTTCTGCAATTCTGGAACGCTATCTGAATCGTTGTTGCCGAAGACAAACCAGAACGGAAGAACGGCGCATGCCATCACAATTTGCGGTTCGATGATGTCTCCGCAGTGAAACAAGGCTTCGACTCCGGCATCCTGCAAGAGTACTACGGCCTTCCGAGTACGTGCCAATTCATTGTGCGTATCCGATAGTATTCCGATACGCATGGTGTGGTACGCCGTCGAAAATCGTGTCCCAAGCACTCCGACCGCTGAGCTGGCCGGCTCACCCGTCACTGTTCGCCGTACAAATCGTGGACCATCGGATCCAATCGCTTGATGTTGCGCTCCACCGCCAGCACGATCGTTTGTTCCTCGAGACCGTCGGAGCTGGTGGCGACGGCGGGGATGATCTGCCGGCTGTCGGGGAGGCTGAAGCGCATGGTGAAGGAGCCGTCGGGGCGGAGTTTCACCGGTTCGTTTTGCAGAGTGACCGTAGCAGTCGGGTCGGTTTTGCCGAAGACGACGAGTTCGGCATCGAGGTCAAAGTGGAACTTCTTGAGCTTGCCGGGGGCGGCGCCGGTGCCGAAGGAGCCTTCCTTGATCGGCCGGCGGAATTGCTCGTCAAAAAGTTCCTTCAATTGCGATGGGGCGTGGCCCGATTCGAAACCGTTCGACATGGCCAGCACCCGCTCGGCTTTGACGGGGTCGATCTCGGCGGCCCAGCTATCTTCGAGGCTTTCGGTCGCCCCGCTCTTAGGAGGCGTCACCACGTTTGATCGAGCGAGTACATAGAACTGGCCGCGCTTGGAGACGTAGCCGATGTCGGCCCGGTAGGTCCGCGGCGGTTGCGGGACGTCGATGTACCAATGGCTGCAACCGCCATGGACGTTGATGTCACGGATGACGGTTTCGGAGGTGCTGGTGGTGTCTTGGGAAGTCACGTCGAACAGCCGGATGATCGGCTTGGCCCCGTGCCAATCTTGGCCGAGCGCGGCTTCGGCGCGCTGGACGGATTGCAGCGAGAGTTCCCAATAACAGTGGAGCCAGAACGGATCGGGCACCATCAGCACGATGCGGTCCTTCGTGTGGCCGGGTTTGTTCTTCACTGACAGATCCTTCTCGGCAGGGATCGTCGATTCGACCTTGACTTTCGCATCGGGCTTTGCGGCCGGTTTCGGGGCAGGCGGCGGGAGGAACGGCTTGTGAGCGACCGAGCCGTTGGCAGTCGGTTTCGCCGTCGGGGCCATCGGCTTGGCGACGAAGGGTTTCGCAGTCGGAGCCGGCTTGGTGACGGGGGCTTTGGCGAGAGTCGGTACGACGACCTTGGGGACTGCGGCTTTGACCGGTACAGTCGCTGGTTTGGAGCCAGGCGGCGTCGTTCGGGAAACCGTCGGGACGGTTTTCGGCTTCGCGGCGTGGGTTTTGATCACCGGCTTCGGCTTGGCGGTCGATTTCACGGTGGCGTTCGCCTTGGCGGGTTTGGCGGGCGGTTTCGTCGACATCGGAGACTCCCCCCCGCGGCGGGCCACTCGGGCGCACGCGGAGGTGGCAGGGGACTACGGCGAGGGCGTCCTGCTGTGGTGGAGGTGGGATCCATCCCGGGTAGAAACGAACCCGGCGATTAGGCGGGGGCGAGTTGGGAATGCAACTCGAAAGTCGCTATTTTCCACAAATCTAATACCAGTCTAAAGAAATGTAGGGCGAGCTGTCAACGCGACTTGGGCCGTCGGCGTTGGGTTTGCCGATTTTTTCGGGCGCCATGTCGGGTTGTTCCCAATTCAGCAAAGATAGCGGCGGATGCCCGAGTTGCGAGCAATTCCAGCGACTTTCGTGTGCTTGTGAAAAAATTCACGAATGCGCCGTTGCCACCTCTTCCTGCAGTTCCACAATGAGTCTAACGGAAGAATTGTACGCACTGACATCGCAAAACGATTCTCGGGATGGAACGATGCCACCCGAGAGCCCCGGAAAACAGGCCCGACCGGTGGTGGCTTTAGCCGGAATCGGCTCCGAGATGATCGGGTTCACGCTGAGTGGTGTCGTTTTGGACTGGCTGATCGGCTCACTGCCCATTTTCACGGTGCTCCTGACGATCGGCGGATTGGCTTTGGCGATGTGGCACCTGATGCGATGGGCGAAAAGGCGGATCGAACCGTGACGCCACTCGACTGGCATTTGTGCGGAGTGGGGGCCGGCGGAGTCTTCTGCGGGTCGTCGGCGCTCCTGAGTTACTGGCTGGCGTTGAAGCTGTTGAAATCGGGCCCGGCCGGTCCCTTGGCCGCGATGGTTTCGGGTTTGGTCTTGCGATCGGCAATCGGCCTCGGTGGCTCGGCCTTGGCCTTCACCCTGCTCCAAGGATGGATAGCCGAGCCTAGCGACAAGATGGCCTTTTGGTTTTGGGTCCTCGCGGCGTATTTGTTCAGCTTGATGGTCGAACTGCCTCTATTGGTCCGCCGGCTCCCAAAAGCGAAGCCGGCCGAAACTGGGAAAGGATGACGTATGTTCCCCGCGATCTTCGCAAATGCCGCGCCCGTCGATGGCAAGAAGGCGATCGATCCGTTCGAGCACGTCGTCGATTCGGATCACATCGGCATCTTCGATTCGACCCATACCGCGATTCACCTGCCAGGCAAGATCGGCGAATACGTCAGCGTCACGAAGTTCCCAATATTTTTACTCGTGGCCGCGATCATCGTCGGCGTGCTGGTGATTTGGGTGGCGAACAAGATCAAATCCGGGGAGCCACCCAAGGGCAAGCTTTGGAACTTCGTCGAGTCGCTGCTGTTCTTCGTTCGCGATAAAATCGCCCGGCCCGGTATCGGGGCTCACGACGGCGACAAATATCTGCCGTTCCTCAGCACGCTGTTCCTGTTTATCTTCCTCTGCAACCTATTCGGGATGATCCCGTTCTTGCCGTCCCCTACGGCGCATATTTATGTCACCATGGCGCTGGCGTTCATCGTCTTCGGAGTCGTCCACGTATCGGGCATCCGAGAAAATGGCGCCGGGGGCTATTTTAAGACGTTCATCCCGCACATCCATCTTGAAGGCGGGGCGGGAATGAAGATTTTCGGATACGTCCTTCAGTTCAGTATGGCGATTCTGGAGTACCTCACGGCGTTCATCCGAGTCTTCGTGTTGGCCGTGCGTTTGTTCGCCAATATGTTGGCCGGGCACACCGTGTCGTTCATGATTTTGTTCTTCATCAAGCTGGTCGTGGACCCCGATTACAAAATCGCCATCGCCCAAGATTGGATGTACTACCCGGTCTCGATTTTCAGCGTCCTTTTGGCCACTGCGTTATCGCTGCTCGAGACTTTCATCGCGGGGTTGCAAGCGTTCGTGTTCACGTTCTTGGCGGCGATTTTCATCGGGTTAGCCAAACACCCCGCCCACTAACCTCGGACTTCGCGGTTCCAACGAAACTTCCTTTTGTAAAGGGTCTTTGCCATGCGTCAGTCGTTCGCCTTCTTGTTCGCCCTCGCCGTGGTTCTATTCGCGGTCAGCCCGGCTTCGGCCGCCGAAGGCGCCGGCCACGCCGCCGCCATCGGCATGGGCTTGTCGGTTCTCGGCATCGGTATCGGCCTCGGCATGATCGGGTACGCCGCACTCAGCGGGATCGCCCGCCAGCCGGAGCAAGCCGGGGCCATCCAAGGCGCGATGTTCATCATCGCCGGCCTCGTTGAAGGGGCCGGGATCATCAGCCTCGTCCTCTGCCTCGTCACCCTGTTCGTGTAATTCGGCTTCGGCCCCGAACGGAGGTGCCTCATGCGATTTGCAATTCTGGCGCTCGTCGCCGCGTTCGGCCTGATTATGGTCGCGCGGCCTTTGCTCGCCGAAGATAAACCAACGGCGAAGCCCACGGCGAAGTCGGAAACGACGGCCGGCGAGACCCAAACCGTTGAGAAAAAAGGGGGTCTGAGCTTTTTGGCCCTCGAGCGTTACGACCTCGGCATCTTCACGCTGATCGTCTTCGGACTGCTCTGCCTGATCTTGATGCGGTTCGCTTGGCCGAAGATCTCCGAAGGCTTGGCGAAGCGCGAAGCGTCCATCTCTGGCGCTCGCGATGAGGCGATCCAAGCTCGCAAAGATTCCGAAGACATCCGCGAGAAGCTCAAGGCCGAGTTCGCCGTCGCCCAAGACAAGATCCGCGCGATGATGGATGAAGCCCGCCGCGACGCGGACGCATTGCGGGTCAAGGAGAAAGAAGCCGGCGTCGCCGAGGCCACCGCCGAGCGGAAACGGGCGTTGGCGGATATTGAAACGGCGAAGCAGCAAGCGCTCGCCGAAATTCAACACCAGGCCATCCAACTGGCGTCGCTGATGAGCACGAAGGCGGTTCGCCGCAGCATCACGGCCGACGACCACAGCCGATTGCTGGCGGAGTCGCTCGACGAATTGAAGCGGACCGTCACGAAGGCGTGAGTGTCGCCTTTCGCTCCGCGAAAGGCAGAGGCCGCGAAACACGTTGGGATTCTGTAGGTTCAGACACTGCGAATGCCGACCTTTCGCGGAGCGAAAGGCGACACTCCCGAGATCCAACATGGCCGATACCCAACCCGAAGAAACTCTCCCCGAAGCCACTGGGAATAAGGCGCGGCTCGCCCGCGTCTATGCCGAAGCGCTGCTGGCCGCGGCGACGAAGTCGCAACTCGCCGACACCGTCGGCGAGGAATTGGCCAGCGTCGCCGAGGGCATTCTCAAGCCGAATCCCGGGATCGTGGCGTTCTTCGATTCGGCCGCAGTTGGTCGCAATGCAAAGTTGCCGATCCTTGAGAAAGCTTTCGGGGATGTCGGCGCGTCGGATTTGTTCAAGAAATTCCTCGGCGTGTTGAATCAAAACAACCGCCTCGGACTGATCCGCGACATCTCGGCGACGTACCACACCCTGCGCGATCAGCAGGGCAACCGCGTCCGCGTGAAGGTCCGCACGGCCTCGGAATTGAACACCGCCCAACTCGACAGCCTGCGTTCGACGCTGGCGACGACCTTGAAACAAGAGCCGATGCTGCAAGTGACCGTCGACCCCGAGTTGCTCGGTGGCCTCGTCGTCCAGATCGGCGACCGCGTCTACGATACGTCGGTTCGCTCCCGGCTCGAAACCCTCCGCACCCACCTGATGACGAGTGGCAGCCATGTCCTTTAAACCGAATGTCTCCGAGATCGCCTCGGTCCTCACGGCCCAAATCGAAGGCTTCGGCACGCAGGTCGACGTCAAGGCGACGGGCCGCGTGCTCGAAGTCGGCGACGGCATCGCCCGCGTCTATGGCCTTTCGGAGGTCATGGCCGGGGAACTCGTCGATTTTCCCGAAGCCGGCGTGCGCGGGTTGGCCTTCAACCTCGAAGAGACCTCCGTCTCAGTCATCATCCTCGGGGATTACCTCAAAGTCCGGGAGGGGATGGAAGTCCGCACCACCGGCACGTTGCTGTCCGTGCCCGTCGGCCCCGAGATGGTCGGCCGCGTCGTCGACCCGCTCGGGAACCCCGTCGACGGCAAAGGCCCGATCCTCACGAAGCGTACCCGCCTCGTCGAATCGGTGGCCCCCGGGGTGAAAGATCGCCAGCCGGTGAAGGTGCCGCTGCAAACCGGGATCAAAGCCATCGACGCCATGACCCCCGTCGGCCGGGGCCAGCGCGAACTCATCATCGGCGACCGGAAGACGGGCAAAACCCAGATCGCCATCGATACTATTCTGAACCAAGCCAGCGAAGGCGTGATCTGCGTTTACGTCGCTTGCGGGCAGATGGAATCGAAAGTCGCCGCCGTCGTCGAGAAACTCCGCGAGAAGGGGGCGATGGACTACACCATCGTCGTCGTCGCCTCGTCGTCCGACCCCGCGCCGCTCCAGTACATTGCCCCGTACGCCGGCACCGCGATGGCCGAGTACTTCATGTACGAAGAGGGCAAAGACACCCTCGTCGTCTACGACGACTTGTCCAAACAAGCCGCCGCTTACCGCCAACTGTCGCTGCTCGTCCGTCGCCCACCCGGTCGCGAAGCCTACCCCGGCGACGTCTTCTTCTGCCACAGCCGCTTGCTCGAACGCTCCGCCAAGCTCGCTGAGAAGTGGGTCCTCGTCCCCGGCGACGCCGATGAATCGAAGGTCACGGCCGATTGGGGCATCAACTCCGAAGCCAAGCCGACCGAAAAACGAACCGCGGGCACGCCCGGCAAAGTCTACGTCGGCCCCGGTGGCTTTGGCGGCAAAGAGCAAGCCGAGCACGACCACAAGAACTTCCCCGGCACCAAGATCGCCAAGGTTCCCGGCTCCGGCGGTTCCCTGACGGCTTTGCCGATCATCGAAACTCTCGAAGGCGAAGTGTCGGCGTACATCCCAACGAACGTGATCTCCATCACAGACGGCCAGATCTACCTCCAGCCCGACCTCAAGAACGCCGGGGTGCTGCCCGCCGTGGACGTCGGGATTTCGGTGAGCCGCGTCGGGGGCAACGCCCAGATTTCGGCGATGAAGGACAAACGCGTCGCCGGCGGATTGAAGCTCGCCCTCGCCGCGTTCCGCGAATTGGAGGCGTTCGCCCAACTCGGCACCGACCTCGACAAAGCCACGCAGGGCCAACTCGACCGCGGCTACCGCATGGTCGAAATCCTGAAGCAGGGTCAGTACGAACCGCTGAACGTGGTCGACCAGATCATGATCATCTACGCCGGCAACACCGGCGGCTTGGACGATGTCGACCGCCGCAAGGTCCGCGCTTGGGAATCGCAGTTCTTGACGTTCATGAAGGAACAGATGCCCGAAGTGCGGAACCAACTGGCGAAGGAAAAGAAGATCAGCGACGACTTGGCCAAGAAACTGAACGACGCGATCGCGACCTTCCGGCCGCAGTTCAAGGCGTGAGGCAAAGTAGCCGGCAGGGTGGGTCGAGTCTTCGAGACCCACCGATTCTGCACTCTGATCGACGGTGGGTCTCGAAGACTCGACCCACCCTACAAAACCGCCTCGCCCACATGCGAAGAAAGGAGGATGGCTCAGTTCGTCTGGATCGATTGGAACCTCGATAAGCTCGACCTCCACGGCTTGTCCAAGGAGGAAGTCGAACACGCTTGGCAACCACCGTAAGGATGTCGAGTCTTGGGACGAACCCGAACCGGGCACAGCCAGTTTCGGAAAGCTCCCGAATGGAAGGTGGGTCAAGATCATTTGACGCTACAACGACATTGAAGATGACGATTTGACATTCGTCGCCGCGTACAAGGTTCCCAAGCACCGCACGAACAGGTCCTGACCCCGATGGCCAACCTCAGATCGCTCGTGAAGCGCCGCAAGGCGATCCGGAACATCCGGAAGATCACGAAGACCATGGAACTCATCGCCACGTCGCGCTTCAAAAAGGCGTTCGACCGGGCCATGGAAGCCGACGCCTATACCAAGAAAATCGCCGAGCTCGCGGCCGACCTCAGCAAGAACGCCGGGGAAGTGACCCACCCGTTGCTCGAAGTGCGCGGCACCGTCAAAAAGATTCTCGTGCTGGTGCTCACGGCCAACCGCGGCCTCTGCGGCGGATACAACGGCGGTATCTTGCGGGAGGCTCAAGTCCAACTCCGCAAGCTCCGCGAAGTCGGTACGCCTTTCGACTTGGAAGTGTCCGGCAAGCGCGGCTTGAACTACTTTAAGTTCCAGCAGGTGCCCACGACGGTGACCTACACGCACTTCGAAGAGAAGCCGAAGTTCGAAGAAGTCGACGTTCTCGCCAGCAAATACATCGACCTCTACACGAGCGGGGCCGTCGATCAGATCATCGTGGTGTACCAGAAGTTCGTGTCGATCTCGAAGCAGTTCCCGGTCGCCGAGACGCTGTTGCCGCTGTCGAGCGTCGCCGTGCAAACGACCCGCCAACCGACCGCCGCCGCGATTGCGGTCGGCCCGAAGCAGGATTACGACTTCTTCCCGAGCGCCACCGACATCCTCGGCGAACTGGTGCCGGTCGCGTTCAAAGTTCGGCTCTTCAAGTGCTTCCTCGACGCCGCCGTCGGCGAGCAGATCGCCCGCCGCGTGGCGATGAAAGCCGCCACCGAGAACGCAGGAGATTTGATCAAGGATGTCTCGCGGCTCTACAACCGAACGCGCCAAGCCAACATCACGAAGGAGATCAGCGAGCTCATCGCGGGTAGCGAAGCGCTGAAATGATCACCGATGCGGACATGCCGGAAGGATACCGGCTGGTCACGGCGACCGGGGAGTTGCTGCTGATCGGGGACGCCGGACAACCCGACTTGTTCTTGAACGCCGAATTGGACAAAGATGGCGACGCCGTTTTTTCCGTCCGAGCCGAAGGCCGTGAGAGCGGTCGTCGCGGAATCGTTTCCGGATCGGTTCCGTTCGACCTGATGTTCCGTCATTACGGAGGGGACGTTCGATCGATTACGTCTTGGTGGTCCGACGAAACCAGCCTTCGGATATATCAGACTCTGTTGGGAGAGGGCGCGACGATTCACGAAGCAGCATCGAACACTTGGACGGCCCTCCAAGCCCAGCGACGCGGATTTTTGGCGGTCCTGGTCACGCCTTTGACGGCCTCCTCGCCCGATGGCGGGGCCAGAGTCCAATTCATCCGCACGGGGGTGGGAGAATGACAGACGCTCCACTGACGGAGGAACTCCGGGCAATGTTCCGAGAAGGGGCCACCGTGGCGGGACTGATCCATCACGCCCGCACTCGGCTGGGAACGGTTCTTCGCAAGGATGACTGGGCGCAAGCGGTCCGCACGGCATTCCGATTGAGTGTCTCTGGTTGGTATATCCTCGATGCCACCGATTCGTTCGGCTGCGGAAAGCATCGCGACGAGGTGTTGACTTCGATGTATTTGGGATTGATCCTCCAGAAACGCCCACTCTGGGATGCCCCCCGCTCCGAGCGGGCCGAGTGCTGGTACGACTCGCTTCCCTGGGAGGAGTTGCCCTACAAGGGCTTCCACCGTGAGACCTCCGTCTTCGACCTCGCCGCACTCGCCGAAGCACTGCAGCTCCGCACCGCCGGCTTGCAAGCATCACCGATCGCCGAACATCGAATGACTGCCGCAGCCGCTTGACTCCATAAGACAGATTCCACCGCCTCAGGATTCGCATCACCATGGTCGCCACCGCCACGAAAGCCGGGAAGATCGTCCAAATCATCGGATCGACGTTCGACGTCGAATTCGCCGAAGGGCATCTCCCCGAGATCTACAACGCCCTCCGCATCGACGCCGTCACCAAGGGCGGCCTCAAGATCGGTCTCACCGGCGAAGTGCAATCGCACCTCGGCGGCAGCCGGGTCCGCTGCGTCGCCCTCGGCTCCAC
>Ga0105047_10004159_pt1 | contig 25299 bp, 22 predicted proteins | sample MAT04_FD_78384 | JGI IMG/M metagenome (GOLD analysis project Ga0105047, IMG submission 78384) | Freshwater microbial communities from Lake Fryxell liftoff mats and glacier meltwater in Antarctica - MAT-04 (megahit assembly) | ecosystem: Environmental > Aquatic > Freshwater > Ice > Liftoff...
GCCCGATCACCAAACAGGTGCGCCTCGGGCAAAACCTTGATCAGATCGCTCGGACCGGCTGTCTGCAACCACTTGAGAGCATGCACCGTGGCATTGGCAATCGCCTGCGCGGTGTTGGGATGTGCGCGCAGATAGTTCGAGGGGGCGAACAGGCATGTGGCCGGCATCATGCCGCCGAATAATTCCTGTGAGCCTTGCAACGAGCGGGTATCGGAGATGATGCGGACATCGCCCTTTTGCTCCAGCATGGTCATCACCGGTTCCATATGCACGATGGCATCGACCTGGCCGGAGCGCACTGCCTGCAGTGCGGCGCCAACACCGCCGGCTTCCACCAGTTGCACATCCTTCAGTTTCAGGCCAGCGCCCGCCAGCACGATCGCGGTGACCAGTTCGGCCGCAGATCCGGTCGACACGATGCCGATCTTGCGCCCTTTGAGGTCGCTCACCTTGCGCAAGGCCGGCATGGCCCGTGTCGAAATGCCGAAGGCGACCTGGGGCGCGCGCGCCAACAGACAGAAGGATTGGGGCTGATTGCGGTTGGCATGGTGTTCGACCAGCCCGTCGAATCCGCCGCAGGCCACGTCGGCCGCACCCTCGAGTACCGCCTGCTGCGACCGAAGGCCGGTCGCCAGGTCCAGCACCTCGATGTCAAGCCCTTCGGCGCTGAAGTAACCCAGGCGCTCGGCGATGGTCAGCGGAAGGTACTGAAGATGGGTACGGCCGCCAACCGCCAGTATCACCCTCGATTTTTCCGGTTTTCCTTCGGCCCGAAGCGGGCCCATGCGCAAGCCGGCCAGCGGCCAGACTGACCCGAGCAGGAACGTGCGCCGGATACACCGAAAATTGTTCACCCCACCCACTCCCATCGCGACTATTGTTTTCGCCAAGCTTACCGAAAGACAAAATTTCGCGCATCGGGAAGTTCCCGAGCGGGTTATTACTTACGGGGAAACCACATCGCGCAGCGAGCGTACCGACAATACTCAGCGCCAGCCGGCAAACAGGATGGCAATGTTGACGCCCAAGGCACTCGTCCAGACCAGCGTGCGCAAGGTGGCCAAGCCACCCACATAAAGGCCGATATAAGCGATACGCAACACCACGAATACAGCCGACAGCAGATCCACACGCGCCGGGTCAGCACCGAGCTGCAGTGCCAGCACGATCGCACCAATAAAGAACGGCAGTGCCTCGAAGCTGTTCGCCTGGGCAGCATTGGCTCGGGCGCGCCAATCGCTCTGGCGGCCCAGCCATGCACGCGGATCCCGGTTGTCATAACCACCGGCACTTGCCGGCTTGCCGAAGCTTCCGGACTTGGCGATGCCGGCACAAACGACTGGCAGCAAGGACGCGATCAGGACGCACCAATGGGCAAGGCTGAAGGACATTTGAAAACCCTGGTTGTGGCAGATTCAGCGGCGGTCGACCAAGGCGTGGGCGATAGTGCCGAGATCCACATATTCGAGCTCGCTGCCCACCGGCACACCGCGCGCCAGGCGGGTGATGCGCAGGCCACGTTCGCGCAGGCCTTCGCTGATCACATGCGCGGTGGCCTCGCCCTCGGCCGTGAAGTTGGTCGCCAGGATCACCTCCTCGACAACGCCGTCCCCGGCACGCTCGAACAACTTGCCCAGACCGATATCCCGCGGACCAATTCCGTCCAGAGGATTGAGCTTGCCCATGAGCACGAAATAAAGGCCCTTGTAGGCGCCGGTGCGCTCCACCGCCGACTGGTCAGCCGGAGTTTCCACCACGCAAAGGCGCGTCTGGTCGCGCCTGGCGTCGGTACAGGTTCTGCAGAACTGCGCCTCGGTGAACGTATGGCAGCGTTCGCAATGCTTGACCGTATCGCAGGCGTTTGTCAGCGCAGCCGCCAGCACGCGCGCGCCGCCACGGTCATGCTGCAACAAGTGAAAGGCCATGCGCGAAGCCGACTTCACACCCACTCCGGGCAGTCTGCGCAAAGCCTGGATCATGCCCTCGACAGCGTTTGAATCAGCCACAGCGCGCGCCCGCCATGGCCCAGCGCCCGATCGACCGCATAAAGTGGTTGGAGGGCCTGGCGAAGCCAGGGTTGGGGGCGCTCACTAGAACGGGAGCTTCATGCCGCCGGGCAGGCCTGGCATGCCGGCCGTAAGTTTGCCCATCTTCTCCGACGAGGTCTCCTCTGCCTTGCGCACTGCCGCATTGAAGGCGGCGGCCACCAGGTCTTCGAGCATGTCCTTGTCGTCGGCCAACAGGCTGGGGTCGATCGTGACACGGCGCACATCGTGCTTGCAGGTCATGAGCACCTTGACCAGCCCGGCGCCGGACTCGCCGGTGACTTCGATATGGGCCAGTTCGTCCTGCGCCTTCTTCATGTTGTCCTGCATGGCCTGGGCCTGCTTCATCAGCCCCGCCAGTTGTCCTTTGTTAAACATGGTGTTCCTTCGGTTGAAATGGATGGAAAAAATTCAAGGACGCACGCTGCGCGGGTTGCGCATGCCGTGCGCGTGTCACAGCGGCCGGATACTGCCAGCCACGATTTTCGCGCCAAATTCCCGCATCATCTTCTGCACGAACGGATCGTCAAATATGGCCTTCTCAGCGGCCAATTGTTTGTCGGCGGCCAATGCCGCGTGGCGCCGGGCCGGGCTATCGGTGACACGACCGATTTCGACCACCAGTGTCACCGCGTGGCCAATGGTTTGCAGCGCCGCCGCGACTCGATCCCGGCTGCCGGGCTGTTGCAGCGACTCGCGCTCCACCCGCAGCACCCATTGGTCGGTATCGCGCGCAACCAACTGAGATTGCAGGGCGAGTTCACGCGCCAGCGCAGTGACCGCCTGCCCGGCCAGCAACTGCTGCACCGTGGCAAACCAGAAGTCACCCTCCTCGGTGGGCACCAGCGTCGGCAGCACTGCGCCCTGTGCCTGTGTTTCGCTGCGGCTGTCCGCCTGCACCCGCACGGGCACGGCCTGTACCCGATCCGAGGTGTGGCCACCGGCATCGTTCTTTGCCGCGGGAGCCGGGCGTGTGCCCGCACCGGACTGCACGACAGAGAGCACGCGTCCCGCAGGCCGCGGCGATAGGCCGGGCTCCACGTCGGTCGGCACTGCGGCGCGCAACGGAACGACAGCCCCAGCGCCAGTCGCGTCCAGGGAATGCGCCGCCACGGGCAACGCCGCTGGTCGCGCCGAGTCCGCCGCCCTTGGCCCGCCAGCGGGCCGCATGTCAATCAGAGTTTTTTTTTCCTGTGGCGATGCGCTTGCCGACATCGGCTTGAATGCCAGCAGCCGCAACAACACCATCGTCAAGGCCGCATATTCATCGGGCGCCAGTCCCAGCTCACCCGCGCCATGCAGACACAGGCTGTACAACAACTGCGTCTCGTCGCGCGGCATCAGCGCGGCCAGGCGCGCCAGATCTGCGGCATCCGGATCGGCAGCGTCGCTCGAATCGGGCACAACCTGCAACACCGCCATGCGTTGCAGAACGACCGACATTTCCTCCAGCATCGAGGCTGGGCTCAGGCCATGCAGGCGCAGTTCTTCGACCGTTTCGACCACTGCCTTGCCGTTGCCCAGGGCCAGCGCCTCGATCAGTCGCAATACATAGCCACGGTCGACGCTGCCGAGCATCTGGTGCACCACTGCCTCGCTCAGCTGCCCAGCGCCAAAGGCGATGGCCTGGTCCGTCAATGACAAGGCATCGCGCATCGAGCCCCGCGCCGCACGCGACAACAGACGCAGGGCCTGCGGGTCGACCGGCACGGCTTCCGCCTGCAGCACCCGGGTGAGATGTTCGCGCACGGTCTCCGGCGCCATCGGTCGCAGGTTGAACTGCAGGCAGCGCGACAGCACCGTGACGGGCACTTTCTGCGGATCGGTGGTGGCCAGCACAAACTTGAGGTAGTCCGGTGGCTCTTCCAGCGTCTTGAGCATGGCGTTGAATGCCGGCGTCGTCAGCATGTGCACCTCGTCGATCATGAAGACCTTGAAGCGCCCCTGCACTGGTTTGTACACCGCCTGCTCCAGCAGGGTCTGGACGTCGTCGATGCCGCGATTGGATGCGGCATCGAGTTCGGTGTAATCGATGAACCGGCCACTGTCGATGTCGGTGCAGGCCTGGCACACGCCGCACGGTGTCGAGGTGATACCGCCGGCACCATCCGGGCCCAGGCAATTGAGCGACTTGGCCAGAATACGCGCCACCGTGGTCTTGCCCACACCCCGCGTGCCGGTGAACAGGTAGGCATGGTGCAGGCGCTGCGAATCCAGCGCGTTGGTCAAGGCCCGCACCACATGCTCCTGCCCGACCATTTCGCCGAAATTCTTCGGCCGGTATTTGCGGGCTAACACGAGGTAGGACATCCATCGATTCTAGTTCGCAGGCAAGGCGCAATTCCTCCCGCACCGGACAAAGGGCGATGGGCACAGGCCGTACAATCGGCCGTGACGGGCCTTCCCGCATGGAGAAGCGGCCAACCGGGTCAGGTGGGGAACCAAGCAGCCCTAACTGCAGAACCAGTGCCGGGGTCAAGGCTCGTCACCTCATTCCCGCTCAAGAGAAACCCTAGCGTGTCCCGAACACCTGGGCCCAGTAGATCGTGCTGTCGCTGTTCGGATTCACGGCATACGCGGCGCCCATCTCCTTGAACTCCGGCTTCATCATGTTGGCGCAATGCGGCGGACTGGACAGCCAGGCCGATACTGCCTGCTCAGCCGAGCCCTGTCCGGCAGCGATGTTTTCGCCTACTCGCCGCCACCGGTAGCCTTGGTCCGTTGCACGGTCGCCTACTTCGCCGCCGTCCTTGGCACGATGACGAAAGTAGTTCCGGTTCGCCATATCGCGGCTGTGGGCAAGCGCCGTAGCGCCCAGCTCTGGCATCCAGTAGAGCGCAGGCGCTGCACCGAATTTTTGGTCGCCGCAAGTCCTGCCCTGCGTGCGAGCGTTGTTGGTGAGCCTCAGGATCTCCCGTCCGGCTTGTGCCCACTCACCCAGGTCGGCGGACACCACAGGCCGCGCGAGCAGGATTTGCCAGGTGACACCTGTTTGCGAAACGCCAATCTGCGCGTATTGCTGGCTCAGCAGCTGCCGGCAATAGTGCTCCCTGATCAGTTTCATGGTGGCAGCCGCATCGGCGGGACCCGAGACCCGGATGGCCTCGACCCGGGCTGCCTGATAGCCCTGCTGCTTGACTGCCTTCAGCAGGTTGCCGCCGGCTCCGGGTTTGGCTCGAGCCAGGGCAGCATCCGGCGCAAGCGGTCCTACCGCATCGATGCGCTCGCCCTGGCAGCTTTGAGGTTCGCTGCGATAGGCATTGATGAGCCCGATGAGTTCGTTGCTTTCTTGTGCAAATGCAATGCCGCAGACCAGCCCGGTGGCCGCGAGCCCGCAGCGGGTCCAGCCATTGCGCGTGGCGTCCAGGTTCATCGAATCTTGCGGAGCGCCTGAGTCGCCACCATGAAGGACGCCTCGACGGCGCGCAGATCATCCGGTTCCGGCACAGCTTCCCGCGCCGCTGTGACGATCATTGCGGCCTGGCGCTGAAGGCAGGGCGCGTCCTGCACGCGCTGCACCCTGCCTGCAATCAGCGCGATGGCATCGAGCATGCGGATCGCCACGGCCGGGTTCGAGCGTGCGCTTTGCCTGATCTGGTTGAAGGCCATGTCCACGATCCCTGCAAATGAGGATCCCGGCGCCACCAGCCTCAGCTGCCCGTCAGGGTCGAATCGCTGGGATGATGGCATGTCGCGCCGGGCCAGGCGACACAGGCCCGATCCCAGTCGATCCACGCAGGCAATAGCCGTAAACGGGTCGTTGATGCCCGGGGACAGCGCCCGCACTGCGATCTCGACCAACTGCTGAAACGAGAACTCGACATCCTGGGCGGCGGTACGCTGATTGCCGAGAACGAAGGCGGCGTTCAGCTTCTCGACCAGGGTTTCGGTGACGCGGTCCCCGGGCCAGACCATCACCATCGCCCGGCCCTTGACGAGATAGTGCCCGGGCCGGCGCTCCAGTCGCAGCAGCAGATCTTCCTCGGCGGCCAAGGCCATCAAGGCGTCGGCGTCGATCAGCTGCAGGTAGCCGTCTTCGAGGGCGCCCACGGGACGAGCCTCGCTTGCGAACGCCGCCGGCAGTTCGGCATCGCCCTGCGCCTGCGAAACTTCGGATCCAGGCTTGCCCAGGTGGCCGGGAAACATCCGGTCGATGCCGTCTTCCAGTTCCTTGCCGACCTGTGCCACGACCTCATCGGCCTGAATCGAGACCGAGACGTGATGGATGAAGTAGATCAGCACCCCGATGCTGACCATGGCCAGTAGCACACCGATGCTGACGGACAGATGCGGCACAAAAGCGACTTCGTCGGCACGCCGGATGGTGCGCAACACGAGCAGGCAATACACAAACGTGGCCACGAAGGTGCCCAGCACCACCTGGTTGGCGGTGTTGCGCATGAAGTTGCGCAGCAGGCGGGGCCCCAGCTGGGACGATGCGAGCGACAGTGCCACCAGCGTCATCGAGAACACCGTCCCGGCGATGGCGATCATCGACCCGGCCACGGTACCCAGCAGCAGGCTGGCACCTTCGGCGCCACCGGAATAGATCCAGTCCAGGCGCTGCAGCCAACCGTCGGCGATGGCCTTGTCCAGCTCGATGGCGCAGACGGCCAATGCCACCGCCAGGCACGCCATGAGCGCTGGAACGAACCAGAAGCTGGATCGAAGGCGATCCCAGTATTTGAGCAGCAGTGCTTTCAAGAAGCCTTTCTTCCATTTGTCAGCTTCGAACGAAGCGCCCATGCTGACAAAGAACCGTCGGAGAAGCATACATTCTCGAACGCACTCCTACTATACGTTTGCGCGCTATTGGGCCATCAGCGGTCTACACGCAGCGATTGAACTTTGGCCGCGCTGATGTCGCCCGGTTGCCCGCCCCACCGGGTGCGAGCGAAGTTGGCGATGGCCGCCAGCTCGGCATTGGACAAGGAGGCATAGGACGGCATGCCCGCCCTCGCGGTGTCGCGGTCCAGCCGCTTGGCCGGCAGACCGTCAAGCATCACCTGCACAAGGTTGCGCGCATCGGCTGATCGCACCGTGCTGTTGCCGGCCGCCTGCGCCCCAATGCCCGATCCACGCTGGACAACACCGCCTTGCAGTGGCAATACGTCACCTTCCAGGGCATCGCCTTCGCGCTGCTGCTGCAGTGGCTGCCGCGCTGGCTGGCGCCTTGACAGCCTTGATGACTCAGGCGGTGACGGGCCTGGGGTCGCCGATCTTGATCGAGGTCTCCGGCCGTTCGTAGGTGCCCACCAGGAGGCCGCTGGACAGGCCGCGCTGGCGCACCGCATCGAGCAACTCGTCGCGCCCGGGCTTGCCCTGAAAGCGCTCACCTGGCCCGAGGGCGAACAACTGGAATGCATAACGGTGGACTCCGTGGCCAGGCGGTGGATCGGGCGCCAGCCAGCCTGCCATCAGGAAGGAGTTGCGGCCTTCGTGGACCGCATCGGCATCGCCCTCACCGTCATCGTCGCCATTGATCGCACCTTCGGCCAGCGAGCCGTCCGCGGGCGGCAGGTCGACCGCGATCGCGTGCACCAGCGGGTGGGGTGTCGGCGCGTCGGCATCCTCAACGATCAGCACCAGCGAAGCGGCATTGGCAGGCACGCCTGACCAGGACAGCGGCGGTGAGATCCCGGCGCCGTCGGCGGTGTATCGCTCGGGGATGGGCGCATGGTCGGCAAAGGCGAAGCTGGTAACCTGGATCTGCGCCATGCCAGCGCGCAGTGCCGACCGGTTGAAAGCGATCTGGTCCAGACCAGCGCGCACGTCACGCAGCGCGTGGCCGAGGGCCTCGGGCAGTTTTTCGAACATGGTGTAGCCTACCCTGCTTTCGGCCTGCCCGACGAGCCCCGGAACATGGCGTTTCTAAAACACGCCCGACGGCAGCTCAAACAGCGACCCTGTCCGAGATACGGCCGTCCACCTCTTTGTCCGCCTCTATTGCCACTACCGAGACGGCATCGCACAATCCGCCTATGCATCGTCGTTGCTGGATCGCCAGCGCTGCCCTGTTGGTCAGCGCCCCTCGGGCCTGGGCCTCGGCCCCATGGCAGGCGGCGTTGGCGCGCGCCATGGCGATGCGCGATGCGGCCGTGCGCAGCGGTGACCAGGGCTACGGCGCCGTGGTGGCCGATGCGCAGGGCCACATCGTGGCCGCAGCGCCCAGCCGGGTCGTCGCGCTGGGTGACCCCGATGCCCATGCCGAGCGACAGGCACTGCTGGCGGCGCAACAAGTGCTGCAGCGCGAAGACCTCGCAGGGCTGGTGCTGGTGGGCAGTTCACGCGCCTGCACGCTGTGTCAGCGGGCAGCGGCACGCGCGGGCGTGGCGCGCCTTGTCTGGCCCGAGGGTGAAGCGGAGCCCGTGGTGATCGACGCGGTCGAGCGCGGCGATGCGCTGGCGCTTGCGCGTGGGCTCGACGACGGTGCGCCAATCGACACGCGCGACCTGCGCCGGCGCACGCCGCTGCTGGTGGCCGTGCAGCGCGGGCACGCCGGCGCAGCGCAATTGCTGATCCGACGCGGCGCCGACATCAACGCGCAGGACGAGATCGACGACAGCCCATTCCTGTTGGCCGGCGCGCTCGGGCGCACCGCGATGCTGGCCGAGATGCTGGGGCCACCCACAGGCAGTCCCACCCGACCCGACTATCGGCGGCTCAACCGATACGGTGGCACGGCGCTGATTCCCGCCTGCCACTACGGCCATGTGGACACGGTGCGGCTGCTGCTGCAGTCCAGCCGCATCGACATCGACCATGCCAATCGCCTGGGCTGGACGGCCCTGCTCGAAGCCGTGATCCTGGGCGACGGCGGTCCCGCGCACACCGAGATCGTGCGGTTGCTGCTGGCGCATGGCGCGTCCTTGCTGCGAGCCGATGCGCAGGGCGTGACACCGCTGGCGCATGCCCAGACGCGCGGCCAGCGGACCATCGTCGAGATCCTGCGCCAAGCCGGAGCCCGGCCCTGAGCGTGGTGCCGGCGATGCGCCAGCACGCGCCAACAGGCATACATCCCTGCCGCGTTCGACCTGCCTTGATGACCCATATTTCCAACCATCGGAGACAGCCCATGCCCAAGCGGCATGTGCATTGAGCTTCTGCTCCCGGTCGGATCGAATACCGCGATCACAAGCGCGTGTTCAGCGGAACAGGTAGGCCAGCAGTGCGACCCCTAGCGCCGCGAACAACAGCTTCAGTCCCAGACCCGAGCCGGCCTCGGGCGTCGACGTTTGACCGGATCGATCCTGCATGGAGCTCAGCGGCGCGGGAATGGTGTTGACGGGCCCGAGCTCGGAGGGGATGGTGTTGTGGTTGTCCATGCGATATTCGGTTTGGCAGGATGGTTTTTCTTCTAATTGATCTTTGGCCCTGGCCGGATTTTATCGGCTGAAACGAGCTGAACCGTCGGAAAAAACCCTTGACTGAGACTCCGATTTGCCAACGAGCGCAAAAAAGTCTTCACTCAGACGGCGTGTATCCCAGGAAGCGCAGTGCGCCATTGGCGGCCACCCGGCCACTGGCCATTGCGGCGGTCAGCAGGTAACCGCCGGTTGGCGCCTCCCAGTCGAGCATCTCGCCGGCACAGAAAACCCCAGGGCATGAAAGCAGCATCAGATCCTGACCCATGGCCTCGAATCGCACGCCACCTGCGCTGCTGATGGCCTCGGTCACCGGCCGCGCAGCGCCCAGGTGCAATGGCACTGCCTTGAGGGTCGTGGCCAATAGCGAAGGATTTGCCATCTGTTCGCGGGTCAGCACCTCATGCAGCAGCCCGGACTTGATGCCGTCGATGCCAAGCCGGCTCTTGAGGTGGCTGGACAAGGACCGCGAACCACGGGGATGCGCGACCTGGGCCGCCACCTTGTCGGCGCTGAAATCCGGCAACAGGTCAACCGTGCAGTGCGCCGATCCCTGGGCAGCGATCGTGTCGCGCAGCAATGCCGAAGCCGCGTACACCAGACTGCCTTCAATACCGGTCGCGGTTGCCACAAATTCGCCCTTGCGCTCGAATACGCTCCCTGTCGGGTCGTCCACCCGCAGCACGACCGACTTGAAAGGCAGACCGGCGAAACGGGTACCGAAATGGGAACTCCAACCACCCGCCACATCGAAGCCACAGTTGGCCGGCAGCAACGGCGCCACATCCACTCCACGGCCGGCCAGTATCGGCACCCAGGCGCCATCGGAACCCAGTTGCGGCCAGCTCGCACCGCCCAAGGCCAACACCAGCCCATCGGCAGCCATCGTCTGACGACCCTGCGGCGTGGCAAAAACCAACGACGCATCGGCGCCTTGCCCATCGCTCCAGCCAACCCATCGATGCCGCATATGAAAATTCACCGGCTCCCCCACTGTCGGATGACGCAGCCGATGCAGCCAGGCGCGCAGCAGTGGGGCCGCTTTCATGTCACGTGGAAACACGCGTCCGGAACTGCCAACGAAGGTTTCCACGCCCAGCCCATGGACCCACTCGCGTAACCCATCGGCTCCGAAATCCTGCAGCCATGGCGCGACCTGTGCCTGGCGCGCGCCATACTGGCGCTCGAACTGTTCTTGCAACTCTGCATGCGTGAGGTTCAGCCCGCCCTTGCCTGCCAGCAGGAACTTGCGCCCCACCGAGGGCATGGCATCGAACACATGCACCAGCACGCCGGCCTGGGCCAGCACTTCGGCGGCCATCAGGCCTGCCGGCCCACCGCCGATCACTGCGGCGGTTGTCATTGCGCTGCCGTCATTCCATGGTCTCCGGCAATTCGATCCAGCGGCCTTCGCCGGTCAGGAACGCAGCGCGCACCGTCTGTTGCGGATAGATCAGACGCACGGCGTTACGGTAGGTGGTGAGTTGTGCAACCAGGGACGCATCCTGCAGCGGCGCACGCGCCGACTTGTGGTCCAGCACCCACCAATGTCCGTTGTCCCGTCGTTGCAGCAGACGATCCAACCGCATCAGCACACCGCCAACCACCATTTCGACCTCGTTTTCCGACCAGGACAGTTGCGCGCCATCCCAGGCCCAGGCGCCTTCCCCGCCCAGAATGCGCTGCGCCATCGTCGCCGCCTTGTGCACTTGCTCCGCATCGAGCGCGAACTCGCGCCGTGCGGCGCCCACGTGCGACGCGTCCACCGTGCCCCACTCCAGCAACCGATGCATGGCCCTGCCGATTCGCGCCACGGTCGGATCAGCAGCGTCCGATTTCGCTGCTGCCGCCACACCACTCGCCACCGGTTGCGGCGCCGGTGCCGGGGCTTGGGGCAAGACCAGCATTGCGAAAACCTGCGCCGCAGTGTCTGACACCGGCAAGATCGCGGCAGACTCGACATCGACGGTGAGCGGCTGCGCGTACTCGACCAGCCGCTGCCACCAACTGCCGGGTGCAGCTCGGTGCGGCATGATCGACGACAGCACCAGGGTGTCGCGCGCGCGCGTCATCGCCACATACAGTGCATTGAGTTCTTCACGCTGGCGTTGCAGCCACTCTGTGTCACGCGTGGGCACGGCACACACCGGCGCTCGCGCCTCGCTGCGCAGGAAGAAGAATTTGATCGGCTGCGCCGCCTCGGCGGGCCAGTCGACCAGCACGCCCATGGTCTCGGCGGCGCGCGGCGGCGTATCGGTGTCGAGCAGCAACACGACACCCGCCTCCAGCCCTTTGGCTCCATGAACGGTGAGCAAGCGAACGGCATCTTCGACCACGGTAGCCGGTGCCATCACGGCACCGGCCTTGAGGGCGCGAACAAACGCATAAGGCGTGACAAAACGCCCGCCTGCGACCTCCAGAGCCGCGGCAAGCAAGGCGCGCAGGTTTGACAACACCGCTTCGCGCGACACGGCAGGTGCCAGCATGGCGAACCGGGACAGTACATCGTGCTGGCTGTAGATCGATTGCAGAACATCGTGTGCAGGCAATGAGTCGAGCCAGGTTTTCCAGGTCCCCAGCGTCGCACCGACACCGGTAAGGGCATGTCCGTCCGGCCAGTCCTGCTGCAGCAATTCAAACCAGGGAAGCCGGGTCGCGCGTTGGCGCAAGGCCAGATCGATCAACGCCTCATCGGGCAGCGCAAACAACGGCGAGCGCAGCGCGCGCGCCAGCGAAAGGTCATGCCGTGGCGAGACCAGTACGTCGAGCAACGCCGCCATGTCGAGCACCTCGCAGCAATCGATCAGGCCGGTCTTCTCGCCGATTTGAGCGGGCACTCCGAGTGCGCGCAAGGCGTCCTGCAATGGCGCCAGGCCGGCGCGCCGACGTGACAGGACCATCACGTCTGACGGCTTGCGCCCCTGAGCGACCGCTCGGGCGATCCACTGCGCGGCCTGACGCGCCTCGCGCATGCGGTAGGTTTCCTCCGGCACTTCGCGGGCCTGCGTCAGGCTGTCGCGCCAAAAGGGCTCGGGTTCGCCATCGGCACCGGCCTGCGCGGACACGCGCTCGATGGGGGGCAGACGCCAGACCCGGCCATCGGCATCGGAATCGGTGGTGTGGTCGCGAAAGCCCTCATAGCGGTCGTTTGCGCCGGCGGCCGTCATGACCTTGTTGACAACCTCGATCACCTGCATGGCATTGCGCCGGGTATGGTCGCAGCTGAGCAGGTCACCTCCCAGGCCGTCCGCGACAAAGGCTTGCGCTGCGCGGAACACCTGCGGCTCGGCCCGTCGAAAGCGGTAGATACTTTGCTTCGGGTCTCCGACGATGAACACGCTCGGTGCGCTGCTGGTCGCGCCCGAATAGCTGCCAAGCCACGACAGCAAGGCATGCCATTGCAAAGGATTGGTGTCCTGGAATTCGTCGATCAGCAGATGCCGCACACGGCTGTCCAACCGCTCCTGCACCCAGCCCGACATCACCGGATCGGACAACAAGACCATGGCGGCGCGTTCCACGTCGGCCATGTCGATCCAGCCGCGCTCGCGTTTGAGCGCGCTGAACGCGGCGATCAATACGCGGCACAAGCGGCCCATGCGCTGCTGGTACCGCCAGGCGCCGTGCTGATGCTGCGCCGCGCACAAGGTCCGCAATTCTGCAGCTGCCTCCTGCGCAGCGGGGTAGCGCACCAGATGCTGGGTCAGGCGGTCCTCATCGGACACAAAAAAGGCCTTGCGCAACCCGGCCAGCCAATCGCCGGGCGCATCTGTCGGTACTGCGCCACCCAACACGTTGTGCACGACCTGCGCGGCTTTCTGTGGCGTCTTGTTGGCCTCGGCCGCGAGAGCGTCAGCCCAGGCCCGCCAGCGCGCGGCGGCAAGCGGTGTCAACAGCGCAGCAGCCGGTTCGACATGGGCCGACAGAGCCGGAAAAACCTCATGAAAGTGACGTACCGAATCGTCGACGCGCCCGGCGGCGTCGGCACGCGCAAACTCGATGCGTTTGTCCAGGGCCTGGCCCAGCGCCTTCTCGGTCTGAAATCGGCCAAACTCGGCCACCACCGCCTCGAAGTCACGCCGACGATCAGGTTGATCGAGCAAGGCCTGATAAAAGCGCCGCCATACCAGCGCCCGCGCCGGGGCATCGTCTTCGAGCAACTCGTAACGCAGCGGCAGCTCGAGTTGTTGCAGGATGGAGAACGGCGCGGCGCGCAGCAATGCGGCGAACCAGCTGTGGAAGGTGCGAATCTGCACCGGCCTGCCGCAGGCCAGCACCGCGGCATACAACCCGGCCAGACGCTGGCGCATGGCCCGCGCGACCGCCGGATCGGTGCTGACGGAAACACCCCGGCTGCGCAGTTCACACTCCAGCACGTCGTCACTGGCCCCGGCGAAATCCTGCAGCCAGCGGTAAAGCCGTTCCCGCATCTCGCTGGCCGCACGCTTGGTGAACGTGATGGCCAGGATCTCGTGCGGCAATACCGTCAACACACCGGTCGAACTGTCCATGCCGTCGAACAGGGCACGCACGATGCGCGACACCAGCATCCAGGTCTTGCCCGCGCCGGCGCATGCCTCCACCGCCACATGGCGCCGCGGGTCGCAGGCGATCGCATAGAAGTCGGCGGCACGCACCGGCCGATGGTTGTGCTCGTAAGCGGCAACCGGACCTTGCTCAGACATGGATCGCCGCATCCGCTCGTTGCCCGGCATGGCTCCAGAAGTCGCGCCGGCACATGCCACGGGCTGCGCAATGGTCGCAAGCCGAACCCGTGCCCAGCGCCGGCATTGGCGCGCCGGCGGCGATCTGTGCCATGTCGTGCCGGATGGCGTCGACCAGCTGGTCGCGCAAGGCGACGATGTCCGGCTGCACGAACGCCTTTGCCGGGCCGGACTCGGCAATGTGCAGGTACATCGCCTCCAGCGTGTCGTCCTCGAGCAGCGCTGCGTAGAACGCCAGTTGGCTGTCCTCCATGGGCTGGCGGACGCGCTGGTTCGTCTTGTCGCGGGACTCTGTCTTGTAGTCGATGACCTGGCGTACGCCATCGCTGGCGCGATCGATGCGGTCGATACGCCCGACCAGATTCACGCGGCCCAGCGGCATCTCATGGCGCACCTCGCCAGCCTCGAAGCGTGTGCCCTCGGCCTCATGCCCGACCAGCCAGGACAGATAGGCCGTGCGCACCTGCGGCCAGGACGCCGAAAAAGGCAGGAACTCGTTCTCGGCAAGCGCCAGTTCGCGGGTCGCGCGCGCTGCGGCAGCATCGATCAACACGATCCGGGCTGCGCCGTCGGCATCCGGCGTCTCGGCCAGGGCCACATGAAAGTGGCTCAGCAGCATGTGCAGCCAATTGCCGAAATCGCGCTTGCCGAGCTCCGATTCGAGCTCATCCGATTCGCGCAGACCCAGTTGACGCAACGCAAAAAAGCGGTACGGGCAGCGGCGCAGGTCTTCGTAATCGCTGGCGGTCAGGCGCGGCAGCGGCAAGGCACTGGCCTGCGGCTGCGGCATGGCGCAAGACTGCGGCACCAAAAGACGCGAGACACGCGGATCTGCCGCCAGGCGCGGATACTGCAGGCGAAGCTGCTGCACAAAGATGCTCGGCATGACCGTTTCGCCGCCATCGCTGGCACGCCACAGGATGTCGACGTACGGCGAGCCCAGGGCGATCTTCCAGGCGTCGGCCGACTCCTGGGCCAGTCGCTCGCGCGACGGCAGACCCAGCAGAACTCGCTGGGTCGCCGTCCAGTTGCCGGGCAGGTCAGGCGACGCCGCCAGATGGGTCTCGTCGCAACCAGGCAGTACGACCGCTGCTGGCGTTCGTCCCCACAGCTGGGTGAGCGGCAGGATCACGACCTGCTCATGCAGGGGATGCGGCGGCACAAAGCTGCCGGCCTCCAACACCTGTGCAACCCAGGCCGTGAAAGTGGCCAGGCTGGTGCGCTGCTCCACATCGGCAAATGTGTCCGCGGCGGTTTCTTGCAGATGCAGTGCATCAATGACCGCCTGCCCGGCGGTGTCCTGCAGCAGCACGACCCATTGGCCGCAAGCCTGCAAGGCACTTCGCAACAAGGCCAGCCAGACCGGCAAGCTCCGCGTGCCTTTCATCTCCTCACGCCATGACGTGACGCGCGTCGTGGCCACGTCATCCGACACCCAGCTGTTCCAATCGCGCACACCCGCTCGGCGCAGATCGACTTCAAGTTGTGCCACTGCCGTCTGGTCGAATACGCCGGCCTGCTTTACCCAGTCGAGCACGACGTCACTTGAAGCATCCCAGGTCATGGCACGCAACAAACCCATCACTGCCGCTGCCGCACGGGTGGTCGACAGGGTCCAGCCGGTTTCGTCGCGTATCGCGATGCCCTGCTCGGCCAGCAAGGACCGTGTGCGCCGCGTCAACACCCGGTCCTGCGCGACCAACGCCACCGGCGATCGCCCTTGGGCGAGATGGCGCAATACACAAGCGGCGGCCTGCTCGGCCTCCGCCTCGGGGTCTGCCGCGCGGTGCAGGTCGAGCACACCATGCGCGGTGGGTGGCTGAAGCGGCATCACGCAGACCCGCTCGCCCCAAAGGTTCGCCAGCCGCGCCACCATGGGATCCTCCTGGAGCCCCTGCACCACGACCAGCAAATCGCACTCGGCTGTAAACAGCGCGTCCGTCGGATAGGCACTGTGCGCAGCCCACGCCAGCGCGATCCGGCCGATTTGTGCCTCCCACGCCAGCGCCGGTGCCATGCCCTGCGCATCGAGATCCGACATCAACTGGGTGCCCCAGGCGCTGCGCTGCGCAGGCGCAATACCGGCGGCCAGCGGCGCCAGACTCCACGCGGCGTCCATCAATGGCCCCGCCAGGTCGTCCTGCTGGCGCCGCATGCCGGCACGCGCGAGCAAGGTTTGCGCAGTGAGGATGTCACGCGCGGCGTCGCGTCGCATGTCGTCCTGCGCCGGCATGAAACCGGCGAGACTGCCACTCCAGTTCATCGTGGTTTCGAAGCGCGGCATGAAGCTGGCGCCAGCTGCCTTGCCACCAGCCATCAGTCGCGCCCAGGCGTCACGCGCCACGCCGATAAGCTGGACATACGCAAGCAGCACGACCACACGAGCCGGATGCACGTCTCGCTGCACCATGCGATCGTGCAATTGCTGGACGACGCGGTCCCATTCGCGCGTGAAGTGATGGTTTTTGGCTATCTCATCCATTGCATGGCGCACACCGACAAGGGGGGTTGGTTTCTGTCACAATTTCCCCACTTTACCTGTACCCACAGAACCAAGGAACCGCCATGGCAAACGCACTTATCAAACATGTATCCGACGCATCGTTCAGCGATGACGTACTGAAGTCGTCGCAGCCGGTGCTGGTGGACTATTGGGCTGAATGGTGCGGCCCGTGCAAGATGATCGCGCCAATTCTGGACGAGGTCGCAACCGGCTACGAGGGCAAGTTGCAGGTGGCCAAGATGAACGTGGACGAGAACCGCGACATCCCGGCCAAATTCGGCATTCGCGGCATTCCCACGCTGATGATCTTCAAGGACGGCCAGCTGGCAGCGACCAAGGTCGGCGCCATGAGCAAGTCCCAGCTGACCGCCTTCATCGATCAGCAACTGGCCTGATCATCCGGCGCCGCAGCGCCGCCGCCGCTGCGATCACCGGTTGCAGCGGGTTTATTTCCTGTCATAATCCAGCCCAATCGCTGGTTCGCAATCCGAACCGGTTCGAGCTGCAGGTTTGGAACCAACGGTTGGGGCTACCCTCTTGCCCCGATCTGCCCCCCCCGGTTTCCGTTCGCGTATTCCCTCTCAATCCCTGTCGGGCAACTCCATGCATTTAAACGAACTCAAGGCACTGCACGTGTCTGAAGTCCTCAAGCAGGCTGAAGAGCTTGAAATTGAAAACACGGGCCGCATGCGCAAGCAGGAGCTGATGTTTGCAATTATCAAGAAGCGCGCCCGCACCGGGGAACAGATCATTGCGGACGGTGTGCTCGAGATCCTGCCCGACGGCTTCGGCTTCCTGCGCAGTCCGGACACCAGCTATACCGCCAGCACCGACGATATCTATATCAGTCCGAGCCAGGTGCGTCGCTTCAACCTGCACACCGGCGACATGATTGAAGGCGAAGTACGTACGCCCAAGGATGGCGAACGCTACTTCGCGCTGAACAAACTCGACAAGGTCAACGGCGGCGGGCCGGAAGAAAACAAGCACAAGGTGATGTTCGAGAACCTCACGCCGCTGTTCCCAAAGGAGCAAATGCGGCTCGAGCGGGACATCAAGGGCGAAGAGAATATCACCGGGCGGGTCATCGACATCATTGCGCCGATCGGCAAGGGCCAGCGCGCCTTGCTGGTGGCACCACCGAAGAGCGGCAAGACGGTGATGATGCAGCATATCGCCCATGCGATTGCGGCCAATTATCCCGATAGCCACATGATGGTGCTGTTGATCGACGAACGGCCGGAAGAGGTCACCGAGATGCAGCGTACGGTCAAGGGCGAGGTGATTGCATCGACTTTCGACGAACCCGCAGCGCGCCACGTGCATGTGGCCGAGATGGTGATCGAACGCGCCAAGCGCCTGGTCGAGCTCAAGAAAGACGTGGTCATTCTGCTCGACTCGATCACCCGCCTGGCGCGTGCCTACAACAACGTCGTACCCTCCAGTGGCAAGGTGCTGACCGGCGGCGTGGACTCCAACGCCCTGCAGCGCCCGAAACGATTCCTGGGTGCCGCGCGCAATGTCGAGGAAGGCGGCTCGCTGACCATCATCGCCACCGCGCTGATCGACACCGGAAGCCGGATGGACGAGGTGATCTTCGAGGAGTTCAAGGGCACCGGCAACTCCGAGATCCACCTGGACCGCCGCCTGTACGAAAAACGGGTCTTCCCGTCGATCCAGCTCAACCGCAGCGGCACGCGCCGCGAGGAACTCCTGCTGGCGCCGGAGATCCTGCAGAAAACCCGCATTCTTCGCCAGTTCCTGTACAACATGGACGAAGTCGACTCGATGGAACTGGTGCTCAAGCAGATGCGGGCGACCAAGACCAACAACGAGTTCTTCGAACAGATGCGTCGGGGCGGCTGACTTGTAGGGTGATCGCCCGAAACCATGCCATAATCGCAGGCTTTACGCGATAAGTACGCTTGAAACAACCTCGTGCAAGGGTTTGCACGATTTCAGGCGCGGCTGGCGCTACTGAAGGACAACATATGAAATCCGGAATTCACCCCAACTACCGCGAAGTCTGCTTCCAGGACTTGTCGAACGACTTCAAATTCGTGACCCGTTCCTGTGTCAACACAAAAGACATGATCAAGATGGAAGACGGACGTGAGCTGCCGTTGTACAAGCTGGAAACGTCGAGCGAATCGCATCCGTTCTACACCGGTACGCAGAAATCGGTGGACAACATGGGCGGTCGCGTGGAGCGTTTCCGCAACCGCTTCGGCAAGTCCGCCGCTGCCAAGTAAAGCGAATAGCGCCTCGCACAAGGGCAGCCCGGGTAACCGCGCTGCCCTTTTTGCCTTTTCTGCAGGCCCATCACCTGCGCCCTTTCACGCAACCCTGACCCTGTGAACCACCGCAGCCCCGCCATCGTCGCGCAAGGTTCCGTTCGTCGCCTGCCCAGGCTGGCGCTGTTGCTGTTGTGCGTCGCCTACGTGATTCCCGGTCTGATCGGGCGCGAACCCTGGCGCGGCGCCGACATGGCCGCCTTCGGCTACATGCTGGACATGGCGCAGGGCACGACCAGTTGGCTCGATCCGCAGATGCTTGGCATGCGGCCGTTGGCCGATGGGCTGCTGCCGTATTGGATCGGCGCGTTGGCGGTGCAATGGGGGCCGGCCTGGGTCTCGCCAGTCATCCTGGTGCGCATCCCCTTTGCCCTGATGCTGGTGTTGACGCTGGTCACCACCTGGTATGCAGTTTACGGCTTGGCCCAGAATCCACGGGCGCAGCCGGTGGCCTTCGCCTTTGGTGGCGAGGCTGATCCCATCGACTACGCGCGCGCCATCGGTGACGGCGGCCTTCTGGCCCTGATCGCCTGCCTGGGCCTGGCACAGCTCTCGCACGAAGTCACCACGCACATGGCGCAACTGTGTTTTGCCACCTTGACGTTTTATGGCGTCACCGCCATTGGCTACCGGTTGCTGTTGCCGGTAGTGGCGCTGATGCTCGGCATGGCCGGACTGGTGCTCAGCGCCGCGCCGTCACTGGCGGTCTTGTTCGGCTCCGGCGCGGCGCTGTTGCATCTGCTGACAGCTGACCCGGCGACCGGCGGGCGGCGACGGGCGCTGCGTGCTGCCGGCATATTGGCCCTTGCGACCCTGCTCGCGGCTGCATTGGCCTCCGCGCTGGACCTCTGGGGCTGGCGCATCCTGCTGCCGCAGGACGAAGGCAGCAAGGATTGGCGCAGCCTGGCCCGGCTGTTTCTGTGGTTCACCTGGCCGACCTGGCCGCTGGTTCTTCTGACCATCTGGCGCTGGCGCCATCAGGTACTTACCACGCGGATGAGCCTGCATCTGGCGCTGCCACTGTGGTTTGCCGGCATTGCGGTCTTCTCTGCGCTGACCACCAAACCCGCCGACCGCGCGCTGCTGCTGGCACTGCCGGCACTGGCCACACTGGCGGCCTTCGCGCTGCCAACGCTGCAACGCAGCGTGTCTTCATTGATTGACTGGTTCACGCTACTGTTCTTCACGGGCTGCGGCATCATCATCTGGGTGATCTGGTTTGCGATGCAGACCGGCGTGCCGCGTCAGGCGGCAATCAATGTCTTCAAACAGGCGCCGGATTTTCAGGCCCAGTTTTCATTGCCGGTGTTCCTGATCGCCCTGCTGGCGACGCTGGTCTGGGGCTGGCTGGTCAATTGGCGCGTAGGTCGTCACCAGCCGGCCATCTGGAAGAGTCTGGTGTTGCCCGCGGGCGGAGCGGCTTTGTGCTGGTTGCTGCTGATGACTTTGTGGATGCCACTGCTGGACTTTGTTCGCAGCAACACGGTATCGGTTGCCAGAGTCCAGGCATTGGTGGGTCCGAAGCAATGCCTGCAAGCGACGCTGATCGAACGCGATCAGGTTGCCGCACTGCGTTACCACGGTGGATTCAAGGTAGAGGCGGCCCGTCCAGCCTCCGATTGTCAATGGCTGATTGCCGACGCTGACCTGTTGGGACATGCCGCCCATCCGCCGGACCCGGCCCAATGGGTACAACATGCAGTGATTCGCCGTTCGTCGGGCAAAGGCGACGACTTGGTGCTCTTGCGCAGAGTCAAGTCGCCGTGAGGCGATCTACCGCGCGTACCCGTTGTGGCGGCAATGTGATGGCAAATCGCGAACCGTGCCCCGGATCACTGGTAATGGACAGTTGCCCGGCATGGCGCTGGGCCACATGTTTGACAATCGCCAGCCCCAATCCGGTTCCGCCGGTTTCGCGCGAGCGACTGCGGTCGATACGATAGAACCGTTCGGTCAGCCTCGGCAGATGTTCGGGCGCAATGCCCGGCCCGGTGTCGGAGACCGAGAACTCGCCACTGCCGTCGTCCAGCAAGCGCCATGTGACTACCACCCTGCCGCCGGCCGGCGTGTAACGGATAGCGTTGTTCACAAGGTTGGCCATCGCACTGTGCAGTTCCAGCGCGGAGCCGGCAATTTCACTGTCGCGCGCGATTGCCACCTGAAGGTCATGACCCATCTCACTCATCAACATCGACAGCGCGCGGCCCTCCTGCTCGCACTGGCCGATCAGATTGCGCACGTCGATCCACTCGTCCGAGCGCGGCGGCGGGCTGCCCTCCAGTCGGGACAGCGTCAGCAGATCCCGCACCAGCGACTGCATGCGATCGGCCTGCTGCGACATCAAGGCCAGATACCGCTGGCGTTCGGACGCGTCCAGCGGCAAGTTCTGCATGGTCTCGACGAATCCGCCCAACACGGTCAGTGGGGTGCGGATTTCATGCGATACGTTGGCGACAAAGTCACGCCGCATCGCATCGGCCTGTTCGAGTGCTGTCACGTCACGCGACATCATCAGCGCACGCGCGTCACCATAGGGATGCAGATGCACTGACAGGCGCACCGGTCGGCTGCTACTGCTGCCCGGCCCGGGCATCACCACATCGTGCGTGAAGTCGCCGGCCGCCTGGTAGGCGATGAATGCCGGATCGCGGACCAGGTTGCCGATCAATTGCAGAACGTCGCGTCGGGCATCGAAACCGAAATGGCCTGCTGCGGTCTGATTGCACCATTCGATGCGACCCTCGGCGTCCAGCAATACGACGCCGTTGGGCGAAGCCTGGATTGCAGACAGGAATTCCTGCAGTCGGGAATCGCTGTCACGCAGCAGGCGGTCACGGTCGCGCAGCAGGCGTCGCACGCGGTCCGTGATCTCGCCCCAGTAGCCAGGGATACGCGGCGGGCTGGCGGTGTCGCCGGTACGCAGCCAGCGGCGCAGCTTGTGGCCGCGGCGCAGATCGATCATCAGCCATACCCAGCTGGCGCCCACGATACCCGCGATCAGGCCTTGCAGATGTGCGGCCGATGGCCACAAGGCATAACCGAACACGGCGCCTAGAACTTGGAACAGGAAAAGACGAAAGACGCGCCGCAGCATCTACCGATTGTGAAGCCTTTCGGCGTCAATTCGGCTGCGGCTGGGTCAACGCAGTGATGCGATAACCCACGCCCCGCACCGTTTCGACCATTGCCCCGGCTTCGCCGAGCGCCTCGCGCAGACGCTTGACATGCACGTCGACGGTGCGCTCCTCGATGTAGACATGGTCACCCCAGACTTTGTCCAGCAACTGGCCGCGGCTGTGCACCCGTTCGGCATGTTTCATCAGGTAGTGCAGCAGCTTGTATTCGGTGGGTCCCAGCTTGAGTTGGCGCTCGTCGAACGTGACCCGATGTGTCGCCGCGTCCAGGCGCAGAAGGCCGATCGCTACGCTGTCGGCCACCTGCTCGGGCGCACGGCGGCGCAACACAGCCCGGATACGGGCCAGCAATTCCTGCGTCGAGAAAGGTTTGGTGATGTAGTCATCGGCGCCAGCATCGAGTCCGGCCACCTTGTCCGGTTCGTCACCGCGTGCGGTGATCATCAGGATCGGCACCGGCTTGATACGCGGGTCGGCACGCCACTTGCGCGCCAGTGCAAGGCCGCTTTGCCCCGGCAGCATCCAGTCCAGCAGGATCGCGTCCGGCAGCACCTCGTTGATCTCGCGCTGCGCGCCTTCGCCATCCGCGACCCAGATTGGCTGGAAGCCGTTGTGACGGAGATTCACGGCAATCAGTTCGGCAATCGCCGGCTCGTCCTCCACAACCAGAATGCGCGGCAGCTTTTTCATGTCTGAGTTTCCCGGTACGCTCAGCGCAGAACAGACTCGATCTGCGCCAACGGCGTGTGACGCACATCCTCGCCCTTGACGACGTAGATCGTGAATTCAGCGATGTTCTTGGCGTGATCGCCGATGCGTTCGATTGCCTTGGCCAGGAACAGCAGGTCCAGGCTTGGAGAAATCGTGCGCGGATCTTCCATCATGTAGGTTATGAGCTTGCGCACAAACCCGTCGAACTCGCGGTCGATGGCGTTGTCTTCCTTGAGAATCGTCAACGCCATGCTGGTGTCCAGCCGGGCAAAAGCATCGAGCGACTTGCGCAACAAGGTCGAAGCCAGATCGGCCGCTACCCGCAGGTCCGATGCAGGCAAGGCGCGGGACGCGCCACTTTCGATGATGGACTTGACCATGCGGGCTATCTTGTCAGCCTCGTCGCCCGCTCGTTCCAGGTTGGCCGTCGTCTTGGAGATCGCAATGAGCAGGCGCAGATCGCGGGCGGTGGGCTGACGCCTCGCGATGATCGAAGACAGATCATGGTCGATCTCGACCTCCATCGCATTGACCTGCGACTCGGTGGAGGTGACCTGGTCGGCCAGCTCGACACTGAACTGGGACAAGGCCTGGACCGCAGTGCGAATCTGCGCCTCCACCAGGCCGCCCATTTTCATGACCCGGGCAGAGACACTGGTCAATTCACTGTCAAACTGACTTGATAAATGTTTGTCGCTCATGGCTGTTTCCTGGTGTGGCTGGCGTTTCAACCGAATCGACCGGTAATATAGTCCTCTGTTTCCTTGCGGGTCGGCTTGAAGAACATCTGTTCCGTTGCGCCAAACTCCATCAGGTCACCCAAGTACATGTAAGCGGTGTAATCGCTGCAACGCGCGGCCTGCTGCATGTTGTGCGTCACGATGACCACCGTGTAATCGCTCTTGAGCTCGGCAATCAGTTCCTCGACCTTGGCCGTCGAGATCGGATCGAGGGCCGAACAAGGCTCGTCGAGCAGCAATACTTCGGGCTTGATCGCGATGCCACGGGCTATACACAGGCGCTGCTGCTGGCCGCCGGACAGGCTGGAGCCGTTCTGGTTCAGCTTGTCCTTGACCTCTGCCCACAAGGCGGCTTTGCGCAAGGCCCATTCCACACGCTCGTCCATGTCGCTGGAGTTGAGATTCTCGAACAGGCGCACGCCGAAGGCAATGTTGTCATAGATCGACATCGGGAACGGCGTGGGCTTCTGGAACACCATGCCGACCTTGGCGCGAATCAGCGCCACGTCTTTCTTCGAGGTCAGCAGGTTTTCATTATCCAGGATGATCTGGCCTTCGGCCCGCTGCTCCGGATACAGCTCGTACATGCGGTTGAAGACCCGCAGCAGCGTTGACTTGCCGCAACCCGATGGGCCGATGAAAGCGGTCACCTTGTTCTCGGGGATTTCCAGATTGATGTCCTTGAGCGCCTGGAACTTGCCGTAGTAGAAGTTCAGGTCTCGCACGGAGATCTTCGATTTTTCCTTGATCGGGGCGTCGATTTGCATGTTAAGACTCTTGATGTTGTGACAGTGGCGTGTTGTTGACAACGGCGTGACAGTTACTTCGCCCGCGTGAAGATCCGCGCGGCAATATTGAGGCCCAGCACTGCCAGCGTGATCAGCAGTACGCCGGCCCAGGCCAGCTTCTGCCAGTTCTCGTACGGGCTCATGGCGAACTTGAAGATCGTGACTGGCAAGCTGGCCATGGGCTCGCTCAGGCTCGAGGTCCAGAACTGGTTGTTGAGCGCAGTGAACAGCAGCGGCGCCGTCTCGCCGGCGATGCGGGCGACAGCCAGCATGATGCCCGTGACAACACCGGCGCGCGCCGCCTTCAGCGTGACGCTCAGGATGACTTTCCATTTAGGCGCACCCAGTGCATATGCTGCTTCGCGCAGGCCCGAGGGAATCAGCTGCAGCATATTTTCGGTAGTGCGGATCACCACCGGGATAACGATCAATGCCAGTGCGATCGCGCCGGCCCAGCCGGAGAACGACTTGAATCGGGCCACGATCACCGCATAGACGAAAAGACCGATCACGATTGAGGGTGCAGACAAGAGGATGTCGTTGACGAAGCGCGTGGTGTTGGCCAGCCAGCCCTTGGATTCAAACTCAGCCAGGTAGATGCCGGCCAGGATACCGATCGGCGTGCCGACGAAAGTCGCAAGCATCACCATCAGAAACGAGCCGTACATGGCGTTGGCCAGGCCACCGACCTCATTGGGTGGGGGCGTCATCTCGGTCAACGTCGCCAAGGCCAGCCCGCCAAAGCCGAGCCGCACGGTTTCAATCAGGATCCAGAACAGCCAGAACAGCCCGAAGGCCATGGCCAGCAAGGACAGGGTCAAGGCAAGCTGATTCACCAGCTTGCGCCGCGCATATTGCGACTGGCGGGTTTCTTCAAGCGCGGCCTGGCGCAGCAGGCGATCACCGGTGGTCATATGGATTCTCCTGCGTCTCGACTCACTGCCTTACCCTGCGTGCTGCGCACTGCGGGATTCGCCTTGGGAACGGCCCGGCGGC
>Ga0105047_10004160_pt1 | contig 25299 bp, 23 predicted proteins | sample MAT04_FD_78384 | JGI IMG/M metagenome (GOLD analysis project Ga0105047, IMG submission 78384) | Freshwater microbial communities from Lake Fryxell liftoff mats and glacier meltwater in Antarctica - MAT-04 (megahit assembly) | ecosystem: Environmental > Aquatic > Freshwater > Ice > Liftoff...
GTCTTCACCTCGTTCTCCATCACCACGACGGCGGCTTTGCCCTTGTCGAACATGGCCACCACCTTGTCCTGCGTGGTGGCTTGCGCCTCGACGGGAATCGGGCGGTGCAGCGTGATGGCTTGCGAGCCGTGGACGAGCAGCGCGAAGTTGAACGAGCCGATCTTGCTCATCGCACTGGCGCCGGGCGACGCGCTGCCCGAGCCAGCGACCACGGCGAACGTGGGGAACACGACCTGCGCGACGTGCTGGGTGTTTTCGGTGGTGAACGGTAGGTCGGCCTGGCCGGCGCCGATGCCGACTGCATACAGCAGCGCGTCCTTCGACGACCAGGAGATGTTGCGTGGGTCGCCGACGGCGCCGACTGCTTCAGGGTTCAAGGGCATGGGTGTTTCCTCTCACTTCTGCTGCTGCTGCGGCCAGCCACCGGGCTCGCCGTTCATTCCGGAGTTGGGGCGGGCCTTGGCCAGTAGTTCGGCCACGACCGGGCCGAGCTTCGTGGGGTCGTCGATCGGCTCGTGGCGAGGGCCACGCACCCAGCCTTCGGCAACTGCGAGGGTCTGGCCGCTGGCCTCGAACACGCGGCCCGTGACGCCGGCGGATTCCTCGCTGGCGAGCCAGGTGACGATGGGGGCGATCCAGCGCGGCGAGCGAGCCTCGCGCTCTTCGTCGGTCTCGGGTGCCGGCCCGAGGCCCTCGGTCATACGGGTGAGCGCCACCGGGCCAACAGCGTTCACCGTGACGCCGTAGCGGCTGAGCTCGAGCGCGGCGATGACGCTGAACGCAGCGATGCCGGCCTTGGCGGCGCCGTAGTTGGTCTGGCCCGGGTTGCCGTAGATCCCGCTGACCGACGTGGTGTTGATGATGCGGCCGCTGACCGGCTTGCCGGCCTTGCTCTGCTCGCGCCAATAGGCGGCGGCCCAGCGGCTGGGGGCGAACGTGCCCTTGAGGTGCACGTTGATGACCGCATCCCACTCTTCCTCGGTCATGTTCGCCAGCACCCGATCGCGCAGGATTCCGGCGTTGTTGACCACGACATGCAGGTCACCGAAGGTCTCGATGGCCTGATTGACCAACCGCTGCGCGCCTTCCCACGACGAGCACGAATCGCCGTTGGCGATGGCCTCGCCACCGAATGCGATGATCTCGTCGACCACCTGTTGTGCGGGCGAGGCGTCGACGCCGGTGCCGTCGGCATTGCCACCGAGGTCGTTCACGACCACCTTCGCGCCGTGGTACGCCAGGCTCAGCGCGTGCTCGCGGCCGATACCGCGGCCGGCTCCGGTGACGATGGCAACTCGGCCTTCACACAATCTGCTCATTGCAACCTCATTGGTTCGATGGATTCGGGCGGCGCCCGCTTGTCGCATCATAAGGTGGGGGCCATGTGTGACTGCGAGCCGACGCGCCGGCAAGCCCTCGGTCTCGTCGCAGCCGTCGGTGCTGCACTGGTCGTCGGAAACGGCAACGGGCACGGGGCGGCGGCGAGCGCTGCGGCTGCTGGTGCCGCGCCACCCGCACCCGCCGCACCGCCGACCGTGCCCGCGGTCGAGGTGATGCCAGGGCTGTCGATCTACCCGCGCGCTGCCTGGGGTGCAGACCTCCCGCCGAAGGGCCCGATTGCGCGTGAGACGCCGCAGTTCCTCCTGGTGCACCACACTGCCAGCCCCAACAACTACTCGAGTGCCCGCAACCTCATCCGCAGCGTGTACGACTTCCACACCAGCTCGGCCAAGCGCTGGAACGACGTCTGCTATCAGTTCTTCGTCGGGCGCGACGGTGACGTGTGGGAAGGCCGTGCGGGTGCGCTGGCAGGCCCTGTGGTCGCCGATGCCACCGGCGGCAGCCAGGGCTTCGCACAGCTCGTGTGCCTGCTCGGCGACTTCACGTCCGTCGCTCCCACGGCGGCTGCCTTCGATGCCACCGCGAGGCTGCTGGCCTGGCTCGCCGACGTCTACCGCTTCGACACCTCACCCGAGGCCACGACCACTTTCGTCTCTCGCGGTTCGAACAAGTTCAAGGCCGGCACCACCATCACTACGCCCATCATCGCCGGCCACCGCGACATGACCTACACCGGCTGCCCCGGCAACACGTTCTACCCGCTCCTGCCCAACCTGCGTAGCCGAGTGATCACCCGACGAGCGGAGTGGGACGGCATCATCCGGCCCGCTCGTCGCCTGGGCCCGGTGAACCCGTAGCCCTCCGCCCGTAGCCTTTGCTGTCGTGCCCGACCTCTCCCACGTTCCACGAGCCGCGCCTGAAAATGCAAGCGCCGAGGTTCTGATCATCGGTGCTGGCCCCGCCGGCGCCGCCGCCGCCGTGTGGTTGCGACGCAGCGGCCGGACGGTCATCGTTGTCGACAAGGCGGAGTTCCCTCGCGACAAGTGTTGCGGCGACGGGCTCACCACCTTGGCACTGCGCGAGCTGGAGCCGTTGGGGTTGCTGCCCGAGCACGTTCCCAACTGGCGCACGGTCGAGGCTGCCTGGTTGCGCTCGCCCTCGGGTCGCGAGCTGTGCCTGCCGATGCCCTCGGGGGGCATTTTCGCCGCCACCACGCCGCGCCGCGAACTCGACGCCGCGCTGGTTCGCTTGGCTGTCGAAGCCGGCGCCGATGTGCGCGAGGGCCACGCGCTGACGGCGCTGCAGCAGTTCGACGATCGGGTCGAAGCGGAGGTCTCCGGCATGGGCACGGTGACCGCCCGCTATGTGATCGCGGCCGACGGCATGTGGTCGCCCACCCGCAAGCTGCTCGGTCTGGCCGAGCAGGGCTACCTGGGCGAGTGGCATGCGTTCCGGCAATACGCACGCGGCGTCACCGGCACGGCCGCCGACCGGTTGCACGTGTGGTTCGAGCCCGACTTCCTTCCCGGCTACGCCTGGAGTTTTCCGCTGCCCGACGGTCGGGTGAACCTCGGCTTCGGTGTCGCACGCGACGGCACGCGGTCCGGCAAAGCAATGAACGCCGACTGGGCGGGGCTCATCGACCGGCCGCACATCCGCGCAGCGCTCGGTCCCGACGTGCAGCTCGAGGACCGCGTCACCGCCTGGCCCATTCCCGCCGGCGTCGACCGTGCCGTGCTGTCGGCGGGCCGTGTGCTGTTCGTGGGCGACGCGGCGCGGGCCACCGACGTGATGACGGGCGAAGGCATCGGGCAGGCCCTCATCACCGGTCGCCTCGCCGCCGAAGCACTGTCGGCCGGCGGGGCGCTGGCGCCCGAAGCGGTGCGCAGCTCGTACGAGCGCTCGGTGCATCGGCACTTCTTTGCCGACCACCGCATGTCGAAGGTGCTCAACCGTTGGCTGGCGAGCCCGCTGCTGGCCCGCGGGGGCATTCGGGTGATGGGCCTCACCGGCTGGACCCGCCGCAACTTCGTGCGCTGGATGTTCGAGGACGAACCACGAGCTGTCGTGTTCACCCCTCGCCGCTGGCACCGACGCTTCTTCCGCCAGTCACCCCCCTACCCCACCCCCTAGCCCCCTCCCCTAGTCCGAGGCTTTCCTCCAACCGGAGGTTTTCCTCCACGGTTTCCACGCGGAAAACCTCGGATCAGGCGACGCAAGCTCGGACCCGAGCGCGATAGAGCTCGGCCAGCTCATCGAGCAGACCCACCACGTCGAGCATGTCGATGGGCGTGACGTGCTCGACCTGCCAGTCGATGAGGTGCAGTTGCCGGTCGCGCTGATGGTCGCGGGTCGGCCCGAACGGGGTGCGATGCCCGGGATGAATGTCGAGCTCGACTGCCCATCGCACGGACGGCACGGAGAGGTCGATGCGAATCGACTTCCCGTTCGGCAGCCGAAGGTCCTGGAACTGCGTCTCGACGGGAATGCCGCGTGCGAGCAGCCCCTCGAGCACGATCAGCTCAGGATGCGAGTCGACCGGTAGCCGGTCGCCGCGTTGGAGGAGTGTGGCGGCGAACAGGGTGGAGCCCCGCCGCAGCGGATGGCACAGCCGGCGTGCGACCGCTCCGAGTTCGTCGAACTGACAGTCGCCGCGCTGCAGCGTTTGGTCGATGACCGACAGCAGCGACGCGGGTGGCAGATCGGCAGCAAGATCGAACAGCAGGCGTGGCCAACTCGCCACGACCATCGAGTTGTCGAGCGTTCGACGATCCAACGTGGTGACCTTCGTCGACTGGCGCACGGTGACTCCGACGGGCACCAGCGTGCGGCTGCCGTGCGGGAGGCAGAGATGGACCGGCGCGCTGAAGGGCATCTGTCGGAGCCCGAGGTACTTGGCGACCAGCGGCCCGGTGATGAACCCGTCCGGGTGCGACAGGCTCGTTGTCAGCAGTCGGGTTTCCACCGTGGGTTGGTGCCGCGCCACTCTGTAGACCGACTTACTCGCACGTTCGAGTACGGCGGTGTGCACGAGTCGGCGGCGAGTCTCCCGACCCACGCCAGCGCACTCGAGCTGCGCCGCAGTGATGTGGCCGAGTTGCCGCTGCATGACGGCGAGGGCATCGGCAGTGAGCGTGGCCATGAGGCGACCTCCCAGTGTTGGAACACGTTGGTGGGATCAGAGATCCGATACCGGGGAAGCCGCACCGGCGACCATATCGCCCCACCCCCCGTCCAAGGCGCTGCTGCCCATCCGAGGCTTTCCTCCAACCGGAGGTTTTCCTCCACGGTTCCCACGCGGAAAACCTCGGATGCGCCGGGTCTGGAGGAAAGCCTCGGATGGGGGCGGGTGGGGTGGCGGGAGTACGGTTGCACGTCGATGACCATCACCGAGCATCCCGCCGACGCTGCCGCCGTCATCGCCGCGCACGTCAGTGCCGTGTGGGCCGACGACGTGTTGCCGATGCTGCACGACTACATCAGCATCCCGTGCGTATCGCAGGCATACGACCCCGACTGGAAGGCAAACGGCCACCAGGACCGCGCCACCGAGATGATCCGCGCCTGGTGCGCGGGTCGCGACATCGACGGGCTCACCGTAGAAGTGCTGGAACTGCCTGGGCTCAGCCCACTGATCGTGGCCGAGGTGCCAGCGTTCAACGGCGGCCCCGCCGACGACACCGTGCTGCTCTATGGCCATTGCGACAAGCAGCCGGAGATGACCGGCTGGCGTGACGATCTGGGGCCGTGGAAGCCGGTGCTGGAAGGCGACCGGTTGTACGGCCGCGGCGGCGCCGACGACGGCTACGCGGCGTTCGCGTCGCTGCTGGCCATCGAGGCCGCACAGCTCGCAGGCACGCCACACTCGCGGCTGATCGTGCTCATCGAAGCCAGCGAAGAGAGCGGCAGCCCCGACCTGCCCGCCTACCTGCGCGCCCTCCACCAGCGCATCGGGTCGCCGTCGCTGGTGCTGTGCCTCGATTCGGGTTGCCTCGACCACGAGCGCATGTGGGTGACCACTTCGCTGCGCGGCTTGGTTGGCGGCGACCTGCGCGTCGACATCCTGCACGAGGGCGTGCACAGCGGCGAGGCCAGCGGCGTGGTGCCCTCCTCGTTCCGTATCGCCCGCATCCTGCTCGATCGGTTGGAGGACAGCGCCACTGGCGAGCTGCGCCTGCCGGAACTGCACGTCGAGATTCCCACGGACCGCCGCCAACAGGCAGCAGACACCTCCGCCGAGTTCCCCATCGGCGGTCACTTCCCGTTCGTCGACGGCGCTCAGCCGATGGTCTCCGACCCCACCGAGCAGCTGCTGGCGCGCACATGGAGGCCGTCACTCAGCATCACCGGCGTCGACGGCATCCCGCCCGTCGAGTTGGCCGGCAACGTGCTTCGCCCTCACACCACGTTGCACCTCAGCATCCGCCTGCCACCCACGTGCGATGGAGAGGCCGCTCTGGCTGCTATCGAGCGGTGCCTCACCGATAACCCGCCCTACGGCGCGCGCGTGCAGTTCCTCCACGGCCACACCGGGCCCGGCTGGAACGCGCCCACCTTCGCTCCGTGGCTGCAGGCCGCGCTCGACGAGGCCAGCACCATCGCGTTCGGCCGTCCCACGCGAGCGTTCGGCGAGGGCGGCTCCATCCCGTTCATGGGCATGCTCGGTGAGATGTTCCCTGCGGCGCAGTTCGTCATCACCGGTGCGCTTGGGCCGGGCGCCAACGCCCACGGACCCAACGAGTTCCTGCACGTGCCCACCGCACGGAAGCTCACCGAGTGCCTCGCGCACCTCCTGTGTGCGCACGCCACTCGCTAGGCCACATCGTGTTCACACTGCTGCGTTCGAACAAGGACCTGCGCTGGCTGTTCGTCGCGCAGGTCATCTCTTTCATGGGCGACTGGTTCTCGTTCGTCGCGGTCACCGGGTTGGTGAAGGAGTCCACCGACAGCGAGTTCCTGGTCTCGCTCGCGTACGTGTCGTTCACTTTGCCGTCGTTCCTGGTGTCGCCGCTCGCCGGGGTGACCGTTGACCGCTTCGACCGTCGGCGATTGCTGGTGGTCGTGTCACTGCTGCAGGCATTCGCTGCGCTCGGCCTGCTGACGGCTACCGATTCCACGGTGTGGCCGCTGTTCGTGTTCCAGGGCGTCATCAGTGCGTTCGCGGCGTTCGTAAAGCCGGCAATCGACGCCGGCGTGCCCAACCTGGCGCGCACTCCGCAGGAACTCCGAACCGCCAACGCGCTGTTCGGCAGCACGTGGGGGGTGATGCTGGCCGTGGGTGCCGCCGCCGGCGGAGCGTTCAGCGAGGCGTTCGGCCGCACCGCGTCGTTCTACGCGAACGCCGGCTCGTTCCTGGCGGCGATGGCGTTGTTCGCGCTGATTCGCCGCCCGCTGCAGGAGCCCCATGCCGCCGAGCGACCGGCGATGCGCCCACTCGCCGACATCGCCGAGGCGGTGCGCTACGCCCGCAAGGACCACGTGGTGCTGGCGCTGATCGCCAGCAAATCGACGTTCGCCATCGGCGCGGGTACGGTCAGCCAGCTGCCCGTGTTGGCCACTTCCGTGTTCGGGTGGGGCGACGGCGGCACCGGTCTGCTGCTGGGCGCACGCGGCCTCGGCGCCGGCCTCGGGCCGCTCATCGCCTCACGGTTCACGCAGGGCAACCTGTCCAAGGTGCTGCGGGTGTGCGGGTTCGCGGGCATCGGGTTCAGCGTCTGCTACATGGTGGCTGCGTGGTCGCCGGTGATCTATGTGGCCGCGCTGGTCATCGCCATCGCCCACCTCGGCGGCGGTGCGCAGTGGACGCTGAGCACGTACGGCCTGCAGTTGCGCACGCCCGACCACATTCGCGGTCGCGTGATGGCCGGCGACTTCGCGATCGTGACGCTGGTGATGAGCCTCACCGGGCTGGGTGCCGGCGTGATGTCCGAGGGCGTCGGTGTGCAGTGGACCATCACCGCCTTCGCTGCGGCGGCAGCAATCGCTGGCGTGGGCTACCTGCTGGCAACTCGGCCGGTGGTGCGCCAACTCGAAGCCGACGGCGCCGATTGAGGTAGCCTTCTCGCCATTCGTTAGGCTGACTTGACAGTTCCTGGTCAGGATGGGTACAGTCCCCGACCGTCCGCCCACCAGGGCCGACGACTCGATCGAAAGGCTCCACTATGACTCTCCGACGCTCCCGACTGCTGGCGGCCATCACCGCCTTGGGCTTGCTCGCAACGGCGTGCGGCAGCGACGAGGCCGGAACCTCCACCTCGGCGCAGAGCGACTCCACCAGCACGCCCAGCACCGAGGCACCCTCGGGCTCGATCACGGTGTACAGCGGCCGCAGCGAAGACCTGGTGAAGCCGTTGCTCGAGCAGTTCACCGCCGAGACCGGCATCGAAGTGGAGTTCCGCAGTGGCGACAGCGGCGAGCTGGCTGCCCAGCTCCTTACCGAGGGCGATGCGTCGCCCGCCGACGTGTTCTTCTCGCAAGACGCAGGCGCCCTCGGCGCGCTCGAGAACGCCGGCCTGTTGGCCGAGCTGCCGTCGCAGCTCCTCGACGTCGTTCCGGCCGCCTACCGCTCGACCACTGGCGTGTGGGTGGGCACCAGCGGCCGCGTGCGCGTGCTCGTGGTCAACCCCGACCTCGTGCCCGAGGCGCCGACAACCATCGACGAACTGCTCGACCCGCAGTGGAAGGGCAAGATCGGCTTCGCCCCCACCAACGCCTCGTGGCAGTCGTTCGTCACCGGCCTGCGCGTGCTGCGCGGGGAAGACGGCGCGCGTGACTGGCTGGCAGCGTTCGCCGCCAACGAGCCGGTGCCGTACGAGAAGAACGGCGCAGTGCGCGACGCTGTGAACGCCGGCGAAGTCAGCCTGGGCCTGATCAACCACTACTACCTCTACGAAAAGATCTCGAAGGAGGGCGCCGGCGCCGTTGTGGCCGTCAACCAGTTCCTCGCCCCCGGTGATCCCGGCGGCTTGGTGAACGTCGCCGGTGTCGGCATCCTCAGCAGCAGCGACAACTCGGCCGCTGCCCAGGCGCTCGTCGATTTCCTGCTGTCGACCACAGGGCAGACCTACTTCGCCGAGAAGACGTTCGAGTACCCGCTGATCGCAGGTGTGGCCCAGGCCGACGGGCTGCCCGCGCTCGACGAACTGCAGCCGCCGGCCATCGACCTGGCCGACCTCGATACTCTCGCCGAGACGCAGGAACTGCTGGCGGATGTCGGTTTACTGACGCTGTGACACGCTCGCGGCCGCCGCTCGCACTCGTGCTGCCTGCGGCGGCGGCCGCCGTCATCGCCGTCACCCCCATCTGGTACCTGGTCGATCGCTCCTTCGAGCGTGGATGGGCCGAGGTGGCCGATGAACTCTGGCGGAAACGCACGCTCGACTTGGTGCTGCGCAGCCTCGGGCTCACGTTGGCGGTCACCGTCGGCTGTGTCGTCATCGGGCTCGCCGCTGCGTGGCTGGTGGTGCGCAGCGACCTGCCCGGCCGTCGCATCCTGCGAGTCGCGTTCACACTGCCTCTGGCCATTCCGTCGTATCTGTCGGCGTTCGCCTGGATCTCATGGCGACCCGGTCTGGCCGGGTTCACCGGCGCCACGCTCGTGCTCACTCTGGTGAGCTACCCCTACGTGATGCTGCCGGCCATGGCGGCGCTTTCACGGCTCGACCCGGCGCACGACGACGTCGCCCGCTCACTCGGCAAGTCGCGATTGCATGTGCTGCTGCGGCTCACGCTGCCGCAGATCCGCACCTCCATCGCCGCCGGCGCGTTGCTGGTGGCGCTGTACGTGCTCAGCGACTTCGGCGCCGTCGCGGCCATGCGCTACGAGGCCTTCACGTGGGTCATCTACGGCGCCTACCGGGCCGGGTTCAACCCCTCGCGCGCCGCCATCTTGGCCACGGTGCTGGTGCTGCTGGCGTTGGTGCTCGTGCTGGCCGAGTCGTCGGCCCGTGGTCGCGCGTCGGCACGGGTGGGTAGCGGCGCGGCCCGCATTTCCACTCCGGTGCGCCTCGGCCGGGCCACTCCCCTCGCCTACATCTTCAGCGCGGCGGTGCTGGTGCCGGCGCTCGCCTTCCCGCTGTGGCGCATCTCGGTGTGGGTGCGCACGTACGTCTCCACCGCCATCGACACCGCCGAGTTGTTCGACGCCCTGCAGTCGACGCTGTTCCTCGCCGCGCTCGCCGCAGTCGCCACAGTGCTGCTGGCGTTCCCCACCGGGGTGCTGGCCGCCCGCTCGAACAGCCGGATTGCCCGCGCGCTGGAACGTTCCACCTACGTGGCGCACTCGCTGCCGGGCATCGTGGTAGCCATCTCGCTGGTCTACGTAGGGGTGCGGCTGCTGCGGCCCATCTACCTGGAAGTGCCGCTACTGATCCTCGGCTACATGGTGCTGTTCCTGCCGCTGGCGGTGGGCGCGGTGCGCAACTCGGTCGAGCAGTCGCCCGTGCGTATGGAGGAAGTCGCCCGCTCGCTGGGCAGCCGCCCCGGCGCAGTGCTACGACGGGTCACCGCGCCACTCGCGTTGCCGGGAATCGGGGTGGGCGCTGCACTGGTGCTGCTCACCACGATGAAGGAGCTGCCCGTCACTCTGGTGCTGCGGCCCACGGGCACCGAAACGCTGGCCACCCGACTGTGGCGGTATACGTCGGTCAGCGACTACGCCAACGCGGGTCCCTATGCTCTCGCACTCGTGCTGTTCGCCGCCGTTCCCACCGCATTGTTGAGCGCGCCCTCCCTCAGCGGTGGCGCCAAGGGTTCGCAGTCATGACCACCCCCCCGGTGCTGACGGTGCTCGATGTGCACAAGTCGTTCGGCGCGCATCACGTGCTCGACGGCATTCATCTCTCTGTGCATCCGGGCGACATCGTCGCGGTGCTCGGGCCGTCGGGCTGCGGGAAGACCACATTGCTGCGACTGATCGCCGGCTTCGACCAACTCGACAGCGGCACCATCACCATCGACGGACGAGTCGTGGCTCAGCGCGCGACGGGCTCCACCGTTTCGCTGCCGCCCGAACGCCGTCGGGTGGGTGTCGTCCCGCAGGAGGGCGCGCTGTTCCCCCATCTCGACGTGGCTGGCAACGTCGGTTTCGGCCTGCCGCGCGGCGCTCAATCGGCCGAGCGCGTGGCGGAAGTGCTAGGGCTGGTGGGCCTCGATGGGCACCAACTCCAGCGCCCCCACGAGCTGTCAGGTGGCCAGCAGCAGCGCGTCGCCCTGGCCCGCGCGCTCGCACCCAACCCGTCACTGGTGCTGCTCGACGAACCGTTCAGCTCGCTCGACGCGGCGATGCGGAACCAAGTGCGCGACGAAGTGTTCGACGTGCTGCGCGCCGCCGGCGCCACCGCCATTCTGGTCACCCACGACCAGCAGGAGGCCCTCTCCGTGGCCGATCACGTGGCCGTGATGATGAGCGGCCGCGTGGCCCAGTTCGGCGAGCCCGCGGAGCTGTACGCGGCACCCAGCACCCTGCAAGTGGCCACCTTCGTGGGCGAGGCCGTGGTGTTGGCCGGCACAGCCCAAGGCCAGGTCGCCCAGTGCGCGCTCGGCAAGTTGGCGACTCGCGTGGGCGACCCCGCCGACGGCCCGGTGCAGGTGGTGGTTCGCCCCGAGCAGGTGTCGATTTCGTCGGTGGGCGACGAGCGGCCGGCGCCCGCCAACGCCGTCACCGGCACGGTGGTCAGCCGCTCGTACTTCGGCCATGACGGCTTGGTGAGAGTTGCCGTGGGCGACGTGGTCGTTGCCTGCCGCACCGCTGCCGGCGAGCTACCGCCCCGCGGCACCGAAGTGCACGTATGGGTGACCTCCCCCGTCATGGCCTTCCGCGCAGCCGACTGACACTCTCTCTCAGCTCATCGCAGCCAAGTTGGCGCTGAGACGTCGCCCAGCAACGTCTCAGAGCCAACTTGAGGTCGGCCTGCGGGTCAGGTGCCTTCGGCCGCTGTGGTTGCGGACGGGGCAACGTTGAACGGGGCCGGCTGCGGTTCGCTGCCTGGTGGGTAGATCTGGTCGACGAAGGGGAAGCACTGCCCGCCACCGAGCGCGAGGTCTTGGCAGATGACGGCCCGCGAGATCACCCACACACCATCGATGCGATAGGCGATGCCGAACCGATCGCGGAAGTCGGTGATGCTCGTCTCGAGGTCGTACTTGAACCACGCTTCGTCGGGCGACACGAAAACCAGCTCGGTGAGTCGATGCACCGAGGTTTCGGCTGCGTCACCGAACCCGCCGGCGTCGACCTGGGCGGTGGCGTCGGCCACACCGGTGGTGTCGTCGAGCACGACCTTCTCGTCGAGCGGGATGCTGCGGTCCCACAGCAGGTCGAACACGTCGCGCACGGCTTGCTCCGCGGCCTCGGGGTCGTCGGGCTGCTCACCCGGTGCCGGCAGCTCCGGAGGCGGCGGCTGGCAGCCGTCCATCCACCCAGCATCGCCGTCGCGCGGCAGGTCGTCGTACCCGACGACCACCTCGCCGGCGGGCGTGGACAGCGTCACATCGAACTCGACCGACGAGTCGCCGGGCGTGGCCAGCACCACGTAGCCGTTCGCCGGAGCCGCCCCGTCGGCAGCGCCATCGGCCCAGGTGGCAGTGGCCAGCGTGGTGTCGCCGGCCACCTGCATCGCCAGCGCCCGGAATGGCTGGCCTTCTGCGTGGCCGGCCGAGAACAACATCAGGCTGAGCCGACCCTCTCGGGGCCCGGCGTAGCGCTGACCGTTGGCCACGCCGACCGCCTCTTTGTACACCATTCCCAAGCGCAGCCCTCCGATGGGGTTGCACCATTCGGCCGGCACCCAGCCGCCATCGTCGCCGACGTTGTCGTCCTCCGGCCCAATGGTGGCAGGGGGCGGCGCCGCAATCGTTTCGGGTACTGCGTCGACAACTGCGCCGGCGTCGCCGTCGACCAAGCGGAAGCCAGGCTCGAACTCCGGGTTGTTCCAGTCGCCGTTGTTCTGCATCGTCAGGCGGATGCCCGCCTCGGTGACGCGCTGGTACAGCACCTCTAGCTTCGGACCGACGTAGTCGCTGCCGAAGTCGGGGAATGCTCCGGGGCCGTCGGGCACGTCGACCGGCTCATCGACGGGTTCGTCGGGCACGGTGTCCGCAACGAGCTCCGTGGTGGTGGCGGCCACCTCGCCGTTGTCGCGGCTGCGCACGAACAACACCCCGGCCACGATCAGCGCAACGGCGACCAGGGTGCCGCCCAGCACGAGCCACGTCCGCCGACTGATACCACGATCCAGGTCGTCGAGCTCGTCCGGGTCTGTGTCGTCGATTCTCATGATTCTCCTCCGATCGCCCCATCGTCGCGCCCCATCGTCGCGCGTCGTCGACGCCGCGGCAGCGCGCCTACGTTTCAGACGAACGAAAGGGTGTCGCCGGTTCCCGCCGAGACGGAGCCGACCGCCTGCGCCGCCTGCTTGGCGTGGTAGCTGCTGCGGGTGAGCGGGCTGGCCTCCACGTGACCGATGCCCAGCGATTCCCCGAAATGCTTCCACCGCTCGAACTCGGCGGGTTCGGCCCAGCGCGCCACCGGCAGGTGGTTGCTGGTGGGGCGCAGGTACTGGCCGATGGTGACGATGTCGGTGCCGATGGCCGCCAGGTCGACGAGCAGACCGGCCACCTCGTCGCCGGTCTCGCCGAGGCCGAGCATGAACCCCGTCTTGATGGTGGCGCCCGCGGCCTTGGCGTGGGCCAGCACGCCCAGGCTGCGGGCGTACCCGGCACTGGGCCGTACGGCGCGCTGCAGGCGGGCGACGGTTTCGACGTTGTGGTTGAACACGTCGGGCCGTCCGCAACCCGGGGCCAGCAGCAGGTCGAGCGATGCGGTCAGGCCCTTGGCATCGCTGACCAGCGTCTCCACCACGGTGCCCGGCCGAGCCTCGCGGATGGCGGCCACGCACGCGGCGACGTGGGCGAACCCACCGTCGGCCAGGTCGTCGCGGGCCACCATGGTGAGCACCGCGTGGGCAAGGTTCATCTCGCGAATGGCCGCGGCCACGCGGGCGGGTTCGTCGGCGGAAGGGGCCAGCGGCTTGCTGGTATCGACCAGGCAGAACCCGCAGGCCCGCGTGCAGCGCTCGCCCAGCACCATGAACGTGGCGGTGCCGTCGGCCCAGCAGTCGCTGAGGTTGGGGCACCCTGCCTCTTCGCAGACGGTGACCAAGCCGTGGTCGCGCACGGTCTTCTTCAACGCCAGCACCTCGCTGCCGATGGTGACCTTGGGGCGCAGCCACTCGGGCTTGCGAGTGGTGATGGTGATGCCATCGGTGACGCCCGCCTGCTGCAGACGGGCGACCGCCCGCCCACCGGGGGCCGGCGCCGCGGTGACTCCGTGGTCGGCCGCCCCGCGCACCGTCGCACCAGGGCCCTCGCCGCGCGAGAACGGCGCGAGGTCGTCGGGGCGCAGCTTCCACGCGATGTCCTGCCGCTCGTTCTGGCCGCCACCCCACAGATCCGCAGCGCGACGGGCCACGATGTCGACGACGGCCGCCATCGAGACGTCGAACCCCTCCTCGACGAGCGAGGTGACCGGCTTGTGCGCGATACCGCACGGCACGATGTAATCGCGCAGGTAGCGCATGTCGGGGTGCACGTTGAGCGCGAAGCCGTGCATCGTGCGACCGTGCGCCAGCCGCACACCGATGGCGCAGATCTTGCGCGGGTCGGGCGTGCCGACGCCCACCCACACACCGGGGTACTCGGGCAGCGTGCCCACGTCGACCAACCCCAACTCGTGCAATGTGTCGACCACCAGCTGCTGAATGGCGGCCACGTGGTCGCCGGCGCCCAGCGAGTTGGGCACGTTGACGATGGGGTACCCCACCAGCTGCCCGGGGCCGTGGTAGGTGACATCGCCGCCACGCTTGACGGCCACCAGCTCGGCGTCGACCGACTCCGGCGCTACCTTCACGTTGGTAGCCAGGTCGGTGCGCGGGCCGTAGGTGAACACGTGGGGATGCTCGAGCAGCAGCAGGTGCTGTTGCGCGCCGTGGCGGAACATGGCTTGCTGCACGGCGAGCGCCTCGCGATAGGGCACCCTGCCGAGCCAACGCACGTGCAGGGCGGTGGGGCTCATGGCCGGGTGCTCACAGCTCCTGCGACCAGTCGCGGGTTTCCAGCAGCTGCTTCACCTTCACCAGGAAGCCGGCGGCGTAGGCCCCGTCGAACGCACGGTGGTCCCAGGCCATGGCCAGGTTGCCGACCGGGTGGATGACGATGGCTTCGCCACCATCGGGCAGCTGTGCGACCACCGGCTTACGCACGATGGCATCGGTGGAGAGGATGGCCACCTGCGGCTGGTTGATGACCGGCATGGTGAGCACGCTGCCGGCTGAGCCGTTGTTGGAGATGGTGAACGTGCCGCCGCTGATCTCGTCGGGGCTGAGCTTGCGGGTCTTCGCCCTGCTGGCCAGGTCGTTGATCTCGCGGGCGATGGCACGGATGCGCTTCGTGTCGGCGCTGCGCACCACCGGCACCAGCAGCCCCTCGAAGTTGAGGTCGACGGCGATGCCGATGTCGATGTAGTTGTGCACCACCAGATCGTTCTCGCCCACGCTGGCGTTGAGGTGGGGGAACTCGGCCAGTGCGTCGACCACGGCACGGGTGATGAACGGCAGGTAGGTGAGGCTGAACCCCTCGCTGGCCTTCCACTCGCCCTTCACCTTGCTGCGGGTGGCGTCGACGTTGGCGAAGTCGACCTCGACCACGCTGAACGCGTGCGGGCTGACGCTCTTGCTCATGATCATGTGGCTGCCGGTGAGCTTGCGGATCTTGCTGAGCGGCACCGTGGTGTCGCGCTCGCCGCCGGTGACCTTGGGGGCCGGAGCGGCGGGCGAGACGGCCGGAGCCGGAACCGCAGCAGCAGGTGCCGCAGCCACCGCCGGAGCTGGCGCAGCAGCAGCAGGTGCCGCAACGGCAGCGGGGACCGCAGCGACCGCGGCGGCAGCGGGGGCCACCGCCGGGGCTGGTGCCAGCTGCTTGGTGTCGATGAAGTCGAGAACGTCGTCGCGGGTGATGCGCCCGCCGGGGCCGGTGCCGGTGAGCTGATCGGGGTTGATGGCGTGCTCGGCCACCAGGCGGCGAACCACCGGCGACAGCAGGCGGTTGTCGCCCGACAGATCCGATGCAGCAACGGGTGCCGCAGCGGCAGTGGGCGCAGGCGCCTCGGCACCCGCTGCCGGGGCAGGGGCCGGGGTCGGCTCGGGGGCAGGGGCCGGGGTCGGCTCGGGGGCAGGGGCCGGGGTCGGCTCGGGGGCAGGGGCCGGGGTCGGCTCGGGGGCAGGCACCGCAACGGGCTCAGGCTCGGCGGCGGGGGCCGCAACGGGCTCGGGCTCGGCGGCCACCGGAGCGGGTACCGGCTCGGGCGCCGCCGCGGCAGCACCTTCGGCCGCGCCGACGACGGCGATGACCGCGCCCACGGGCACGGTGTCGCCTTCCGCAGCGCGAATCTCGAGCACGACCCCGGCGACGGGTGACGGCACCTCGGTGTCGACCTTGTCGGTGCTGACCTCGAACAGCGGCTCGTCGGCGGCGATGGTGTCGCCGACCTTCTTGAACCAGCGGGTGATTGTGCCTTCGGTGACGGTTTCGCCCAGTTGCGGCAAGGTGACGTCGGCCATGGTGGGTGCTCCTCGAGAGGTGGGGAAAGGGGTCAGGCGTTGAGGCTGCGGCCGGTGAGCGACAGCACGGTTTCGCCGAACAGTTCGGTGAGGCTGGGGTGCGGCTGGAGGAACTCGGCAACTTCGGCCACCGTGGCCTCCCAGTTGACGGCAAGGTAGCCGCCGCTGAGCTGCTCGGTGACCCACGGGCCCACCATGTGCACGCCCAGGATGGTGCCGGCCGAGCCATCGGCGTTCTTCTTGGCGATGACTTTCACCAAGCCGTCGAGCTCGCCCAGGATCTGCGCACGACTGTTGGCACGGAACTGGTGCTTGGCCACCACCACGTCGTGGCCCGCCTCGCGAGCGGCGTCCTCGCTGGGGCCGGCGAAGGCCACCTCGGGGTGGCAGTAGATGGCCCACGGCACCTTGTCGTAGGCGATCGGCATCGGCTTCTCGCCCAGCATGTGCTTGGTGACCAGGATGGCTTCGGCGTAGCCGACGTGCGCCAGCGCAGGGGTGTTGATGAGGTCGCCGATGGCGTACACGCCGGGCTCGGCGGTGCGGCAGTAGATGTCGACCTCGACGAAGCCGCGATCTGTGACCTTCACGGCGGTGCCCTGCAGACCGAGCTGGTCGGCGAACGGGCGACGGCCGATGCTGACCACCACGGCATCGACTTCCAGGTTCTGGGAGTCGCTGTCGGTGGCACCGAAGTGCACAGTGGTGCCACCACTGCTGTTGGGCGTGTGGCCGAGCACCTGCACGCCGGTCTTGATGTCGATGCCCTTCTTCTTGAAGGTGCGTACCACCACGTTGGCCACGTCGGTGTCGAGCCCGGGGAGGATCTTGGGCAGGCCCTCGAGGATGGTGACCTGTGCGCCGAGGTCGGCGAAGGTGCTCGCGAACTCGCACCCGATGGCGCCGCCACCGATGACGGCGACTCGCGCCGGGACGTGCGCCAGCATGAGCACTTCGTCGCTGGTCATCACCGGGCCGGCAGGTTCGAACCCGGGGATGGTGCGCGGCACGCTGCCGGAGGCCAGTATCACGTTGGTGCCGGTGACGACGCTGGTGCTGCCATCGGGGTGAGCGACGGTGACGGTGTGGTTGGCGCCCAGGGTGCCGATGCCGTCGAGGACGGTGATCTTCTTCGACTTCATGAACGTGCCGAGGCCCTTCACGATGCCGTCGACGATCTTCTGCTTGCGAGCCTGCGCTGTGGCGAAGTTGACCACCGGGGCACTGGATTCGATACCGAAGTCGCCCGCGTGCTGCACATGACGATTGACCGCTGCCGTCTCGAGGAACGCCTTGGCGGGGATGCAGCCACGGTTGAGGCAGGTGCCACCGAGCGCACCCTTCTCGACCAGCGCGACACTGAGACCGGCCGACGTGGCGTAGAGCGCCGCGCCGTACCCGCCGGGGCCGCCACCGATGACCACGAGGTCGAATTGCTGCTGGTCCATCGGGCGTCAGGCTCCGTTCTTGCGGAAATTGGTGTTCGTGGTGGCGAACAAGCTCGTGGGCAACCGTATCGGCTCGTCGCGCCCGTCGCAGCGGGTGGTGGTGATTACACCAGTTTCCAGCGCACGCGATCCTCGGCGCGGATGAACAGCAGCTGCCGATCGGCCGTTGTGAAGGCGTCGGTGGGGAACACCACGGTGCAGGTGACCGGGGCAACGGTGATGGCCGTGCACGTGCTGTCAGCGGCCAGTGCGTTCACCGGATTCGGCACCCCAACCAGCGTGAACCCGTCGAGCGCGTCGTCGTCGTCGATGCCGCCGATCACGACCGTGACCGCCAGTTGGCCGTTTGCTTCGTCGGCGGCGTCGACCGTGATGGTGACATCGCCCGCAGATCCCGAATCGCCGATGCCGAGCGGCGGCGTCGCAGCCTCCTGTGTGGAGAGCCGCAACATGAAAATGCCGCCGGCAACGAGGATGAGCAGGCCGCAGCTGACGGCCAGGAGGAGCAAAGTGCGGGTCCGCATGGAACGAACAAGGATACGGGGCTACTCTCGTGGCGATGCGCCGCACTCTCCTCCCCCTTGCGCTGGCCGCCGCTCTGCTGGCTGCGTGCGGTGGCACGTCCACCAGCAGCAGCCCGACTCTGCCCGCAGCGCCTGTCACCACCTCAGCGCCTGTCACCACCTCAGCGCCAGCCGGTGACACGACAGCCACCACCGATTCCGGCACCGTCGCCAGCGCACCCGCCACCGATTCCACAACGGCGCCCGCTGCCCCGGCACCCGAGGCCTTGCAGTTCGCGGCGCCGCTGGTGGGCGGTGGCGACATCGACTTCACCCAGTACGCGGGCAAGACCGTGGCGCTGTGGTTCTGGGCGCCCACTTGAAGCGTGTGCAATCGTGAAGCCTCCTCGGTCGAGGAGGCAACCAAGCGCTGGGCCGGTCAGGTCGAGTTCGTCGGCGTTGCGTGGTTCGGCAGCGACGACTCGTTCCAGGGGTTCATCGACAAGCACGGCCTCACGTTCCCTCAGGTGAGCGACGACGGCGGCGACGTCTACACCCGCTTCGGCGTGGCCGCACAGCCAGCATTCGCCATCATCAGTCCCACCGGTGAGATACAGCAGATCTTCGGCGCAGTCGACGGTGACACGCTCGACGGCATCCTGTCCGACGCCGTCGGCTGACCTCTATCGCCCAGCCGCCGCGGGCGCGCGGGTCAGCTCGATCCGCCGCAGCGGCGGCAGTGTTGGCGGCGGCTGCTTGCGCGGCGGCAAGTCCGCCAACAGGTGTGCCGAGATGTGCGCGATCTCGGCCACCGCTGCCTCGAACACCGCTTCGGTGGCCGGCGAAATCTTCTGCACGCCACTGATCTTGCGAACGTACTGGCGAGCGGCGGCCTCGATCTCGTCCGGTGTGGCCACCGGTTCGAGCCCGCGGAGCGTGGTGATGTTGCGGCACATGCCGCCGATCGTACGCATCCGTCGGGACGCCGGGCGAAAGGTCCTGAACTACTGCCATGTCAGGTACCAGTGAGCACTGTTTGGCCCTCCGAGCCGACCATCTTGCGCACCTTCGAACCCTCGCGCTGGAGCGGCGCTGCTCGCCGAGGCTGGCGCACGCTGGCGTCGCGACGCGTCCGCGGACACGTCCGCAGCGCGAGGTCAGAATCTCTGTCAGACCCCCTTGCTACGCTGGTCGAGCGAGCTCGACTTCCACCGGCCGCTGCCCGAGACGTAGATACCGACTCCGCTCACGGCAGCCGGGCACGGTGAACAGCCCGTCTGCCACTTCGGCCTCGGCGACACGCCCGCGGGCGCGTCACCGAGGGCCACACGCGTTCGCGCCCCGGGTCCTGCCGTCTGCTCATCAATGCTGGAACCCGAGCACTCTGCACCGACGGGCAGCGTCGCTGCGGTAGCTTCGCCGCGATGTCCACGCGCCTCACCCTGCGACGGGCCACTGTCGCCGACGGGCCCATGCTGCAAACCATGGAACGGACAGCCGGCGAACAGTTCCGCACCATCGGAATGGCGCACATCGCCGACGACGAGCGCACGGTGGTGGGCTACTGCCTGGCCGACGTGGTCGACGACAACGCTCACCTCGAACAGATCAGCGTGTTGCCGCAGTGGCAGGGCCATGGCGTGGCCCGGCAACTCTTCGGTGTCCTCCGTGCGTGATCAACCAGCCCCACCACCCGCGTGTGCAAGCGACTGACGCTGTGATGGCGGAGGCACAAGATTTCGACGTGATCGTCATCGTCGACTGGAGCGCCAACGCCACCCCCAAGCGCGGGGCCGACAGCATCTGGTCGTACGAGCTGGAAACTGGCGGTGGCCCGCAGCGCGAGCCGGTGAACCATCGCACCCGAGTCGACGCCCGCGACCACCTACTGCAGGTGCTGCAGCGCCACGAACACCGGTCGGTGCTGCTCGGGTGCGACTTCCCGTTCGGCTATCCGGCCGGCTTCGCACAAGACGCCGGGCTGCTGCGCCCCGGGCTCGCACCGTGGGCCGCCACGTGGGCCCATCTCACCGACCGGCTCATCGACGACGCCCGCAACCGCAACAACCGGTGGGAGGTGGCCGCCGAGCTCAATGAACGGCTGGGCCATCATCGCTTCTGGGGCTCACCACCGGCGCGAGCCGGCGAGCACCTCCCCACCCACAGGCCGATCCCTGCAGCGGCCGACCGCGCCGCCGAGGTGCGATTTCGCAGCCTGGGCAAGCGGCCGTTCTCGCTGTGGCAGCTGCTCGGCGCAGGCAGCGTGGGCAGCCAATCCCTGACGGGCATCCCTGTGCTGCACCACTTGCGCCACCACCGCGCTCTGGCGGGCCGCACTCGGGTGTGGCCTTTCGAGACTGGCCTCCACGCTCCGGCGCCCCACCCAGGCGGGCAGATCGTGATGGCCGAGGTGTGGCCGAGCGCAGTCGGATTCGACCACGTCGAGCACGTCGTGAAGGACGCTCGACAAGTAGTCGCCTTGGCGCATGCTCTCGCTGACGATCAGCGCGCCGGCCGGTTGCAGCGCGCCTTCCAACCCGCACTGCCAGCGGATACAGCCTCCGCAGTAGTCGCGGAGGAAGGCTGGGTGCTCGGGCTCGGCTAGGTCAGCCGCCGACCAGCACCCCGCCGTTGGTCGCGTCGTAGTACTGCAGCGGCTCCTGCGGGGTGAACGGTTCAAGTGCGAACGACTGCAGCGTCACGATGAGCTTGTCGTCGGGGGTGTCGTCGCCCCAGGTCTCCATTTGCCACACCACGCCGGCCGCATCCACGTACAGCACCACTCGGATCGCCGCTTCGGCAAGCGGCTCAGTGCCGTCGTCGAACGCGAAGTCGCCGTACGCAGTCGGCTCTTCGCGCGCTGCTCGACCGGTGTCGATCAGCAGTTCGAGGTACTGGAGCTCGCGGCCGGCGAGGACTTCTTGCCGGGATGCTGCCACCGAGGCGAAGCGCCGCATCTCATCTGGCAAGTAGTCGCTGAACGTGAAGACTCGACCGAAAGTCCGCTCCAGGTCCCACTCCGCCGACCCGTCACGCGATTCCAGCGTCCACACGGATTGGCCGGCGTAAAGGCTGTACTCGGCCGTCGGGGTGGAAAGCAGCAGTGCTCCCGCCAGCGAACCGGTGGAGTCGAGGCTGGTGAAGTAGATCGTCGACGCATCGCCGTTCACCACCAGCTGGTGCTCCTCCCGCTCGTTGCCGGCAGTCTGGTCGAACACCAGTTGCGCAGTCCCGTAGGCAGGTGGCGCAACGTCGTAGCGAGGCAGACCGTCGTTCTCACCATTTGCGGTCAGCGTGGCTGTGCCGATCACAGCGCGGGCAACCAGCACTGGGACGACACCGGCGGCCAGCACCATCACGGCGATCACAGCGCGCGCGAACCAACCTCCGACGCGGTGCAGCCCCGACCGCCGCGCACCCGGTCGGGCAGCCGCCGGGGGCGATAGCGCCTGCCCTGTGGGCTCCGGCTCGGCCGCCGGTGGGGCTGGCTCGACCTGGGCTGCTTCCGGGGTCGCTACGAGCAACTCGCCCGGCAGAGCGGCCGTCGCTGATCGAGGGGCGAGCGCCGGTGCCGATGAGCGCGGCAACGTGGGCGCGAAGTCGGTCGACTCCGTCGTCACTGCGACCTTCCATCCGTCACAACCTGCACGCACCACTATCGGCGCAGAGAGTGCGCACCTTGACAGCAACCCGACACCAGCGCGCGTCGGGTCGCTGTGGTTAGCATCGCCACATGGGCCTGCGCGATCTTGCCAAACGGCTCAAGGCCACGGTCGACGAGCTCGACGACGAACGACTGCAGGAGCGGTTCTCGGGGCTCGGTCTCACCTCGATGGGCGACATGCTGGCCCGCACACCGGCGCGGGTGGGCGGCGAGATCACCCGCATGCGGGTGGCCCCACGATCAGGCGTGCAGGCTTTCGAGATCACCGTCGACGATGGCACCGGCACCGCGGTGGCGGTGTTCACCGGCCGCCGGCACCTGGCCGGGGTGGAGCACAACCGGGCCATCGTGCTGGAAGGCGTCGCCCGCGCCGAGCGCGGCCGTCTGGTGATGCTGAACCCGGCCTACACGCTGCTCGCCCACTGAGAATGTGTGGGGTGGGCAGCCCTACCCGATGAGGATGGCTCGCACCGCGTCTTCGCTGTCGACGGTGACCAGCACCAGCACTTCGTCGCCGGGGCGCAGAATGGTGTCGCCGCGCGGCACCACCACCCGTTCGTCGCGCAGTACCGCCACCACCGTGGCGTCGCGAGGAAAGCCGATCTCGACGATCTCGCGACCTGCGGCCGGCGAGTCGGCGGCGAGGGTGACCTCGGCCAGCTTCGCCTTACCACCCTCGAAGGAGAGCAACCGCACGAACGAGCCCACCGACACGGCTTCCTGCACCAGCGCGGTGATGAGGTGCGGCGTGCTCACCGACACGTCGACGCCCCACGTCTCGTTGAACATCCACTCGTTCTTCGGATTGTTGACGCGCGCCACCACCCGCGGCACCGCGAACTCCTGCTTGGCGAGCAGCGAGATGACGAGGTTGTCCTCGTCGTCGCCGGTGACCGCGGCCACCACGTCGGCGCGCTCGAGCCCTGCGGCTTTCAACGAGCCGAAGTCGCAGCCGTCGCCTCGCAACCAGCTGGCGCCCTCGATGGTGCCCTCGTACTGGGTGAACACGCGCGGCTCACTCTCGACGATGGTGACCTGATGCCCACCGCCGACCAGCTGTTCGGCGATGAACCGGCCCACACTGCCACCACCCGCAATGACGACGATCATGAGTGTTCCACCCTCTCTAGTGGCCGTCGCCGGTCGGTGGGTTGTCGACCAGCGCATCGAGATGAGCCAGCGCGTCGTGGGCAACGGCCAGGTACAGCACGTCGCCCTCCTGCACCACCAGTTCGGGCGACGGCAGCATCGCCGACCCCAACCGGCTGACCGCCACCAGCCGCACGCCGGCGCTCTCCACCGAGAACACGCGTCGGCCGGCCCAGGCCACGCCGAACGCGCGCTCGACCAGTAACACCTTTGCCGACGGGTCGACCCATTCGACCGCCGGCGCATCGGGCACCAGGCGGCGAAGCACTCGCTCGGTGGTCCACAGCGCAGGCGCCACCGTGGCGATGCCCAACCGTTGGTAGACAGCCGCTCGCTGTGGGTCGTAGATGCGGGCCACGACGCGCTCGATGCCGAAGGTTTCGCGGGCGACGCGAGCGACGAGGATGTTGCTGTTGTCGCCGTTGGTGACGGCGGCCAACGCCTGCGCCCGTTCGATGCCAGCCTTCACCAGCAACTCGCGGTCGAAGCCGATACCGGTGAAGCAATCGCCCGAAAAGTCGACGCCCAGCCGCTCGAACGCAGCCGGCTTACGGTCGATGATGGCAACAGTGTGCCCTTCGTCGACCAGGTTGTGCGCGAGCGACGACCCGACACGGCCGCACCCCACGATGACTACATGCACGTCTCGAACCTCCTCGCCGAAGACCCCCGACGCAGCGGGCGTTTTTGGCGTTGCCCTGGGCACTGTAACTGCCCATAGGCTCGCCACAGCTATGTTGCAAACCCTCAAGCGGCTCGTCATCGGCAGGCCCATCGCCAGCGCCGACGAGGGCCACCAGCGACTGAGCAAGAAGATCGCGCTGCCGGTCTTCGCCAGCGATGCCATCTCCTCCACCGCCTACGCCACCGACGAGATCCTCGTCGTCCTCCTCAGTGGCGCCGGGATCGGCTACGCCGCGTTCACCAAGCTGATCCCCATTTCGATCGTCGTTGCGGTGCTGCTGGTGATCGTGATCACCAGCTATCGCCAGACGATCTACGCGTACCCCAGCGGCGGCGGCAGCTACGTGGTCAGCAAGGAGAATCTGGGCGTCATCCCCGCCCTGATCGCCGGCTCCTCACTGCTCGTCGACTACATCCTCACCGTCGCCGTGTCGGTTGCCGGCGGAGTACTCGCCATCCGCTCCGCGTTCGGCTTCGACCGCAAGTGGACGGTGCCGATCTGTTTGCTGTGCGTCTTGTTGATGACGCTCGCCAACCTGCGTGGCCTGAAGGAGTCGGGTTCACTATTCGCTCCGCCGACCTACATCTACGTGGTCTCGTTGGTCGCGCTGATCGTCGTCGGCCTGGTACGCGTGTTCATCCTCAAGAACATCAACCAGATCAATCCGGCCAAGGTCAGCGAGGAGGCGAAGGAGCTCTCCGAAGGCACCAAGGGACTGGGGCTGATGATGTTGCTGCGGGCCTTCTCGTCCGGCGCCGTCGCACTTTCGGGTGTCGAGGCCGTGTCCAACGGCGTGCCCGCGTTCAAGAAGCCGGAGAGCAAGAACGCTGCCTCCACGATCGTTGCGATGGGCGTCATCCTCGGCACGTGCTTCATCGGTATCTCCGTGCTCGCCGCCCACCTCAAGCCGGTCCGCGGCGACAACGACCCCACCGGCATCGCCCTGATGGCGGCACAGGTCTACGGCGGCAAGGGCCTGCTGTTCTGGATCATGCAGATCAGCACTTTCGCGATCTTGATCCTGGCGGCGAACACGGCGTACGCCGACTTCCCGCGCCTCTCCAGCATCATCGCCAAGGACGGCTTCCTGCCCCGCCAGTTCGCCAACCGTGGCGACCGGCTGGTCTTCTCCAACGGCGTCATCTTTTTGGCCGTCGTCGCCTCCCTCCTGATCTGGATCTTCGACGGTCAGATCAGTGCCCTGATCCCGCTGTACGCGTTCGGCGTCTTCACCGGCTTCACGCTCAGCCAGTCCGGCATGGTCAGGCACCACCTGAAGTTGAAGGAGCCGCGCTGGAAGTGGAGTTTGGCAATCAATGCACTCGGCGCGGTCACCACGTTCGTGATCGCGATGATCGTGGTGATCTCCAAGTTCATCGAAGGTGCCTGGATACCCGCCGCGCTGATCCCGATCATGGTGCTGGGCTTCTACTCAGTCGGCAAGCACTACGCCCATGTCAAGCAGGCGCTGAAGGTGCCCGAGGGCTACAAGTCGCCACGGCGCACGCACTACGTGGTGGTGCTCGTCGGCAAGGTCAACCGCGGCGTGCTCGACGCCGTGCAGTACGCACGCAGCCTCAACCCCGAGCGGATCATCGCGTTGTCGATCGTGCAGGACCCCGAGGAAGAGCGAGCGCTGCACCAGCAATGGGACGAGTACAACGTGCCGATCGAGCTCCACACGATCTCGTCGCCGTACCGCGAACTCACCCGACCGGTGCTGGCTTACCTCGACGAGATCGACCAGGAGCGCGACGACGACATCATCACTGTCGTCATCCCCGAGTCGGTCACCAAGGTGAGCAGCCAGTGGCTGCACAACCAGAGCGCCTTCGCGCTGAAGGCACGCCTGCTGTACCGCCCCGACACCGTGGTGGTCAGCGTGCCCGTGCAC
>Ga0105047_10004161_pt1 | contig 25295 bp, 26 predicted proteins | sample MAT04_FD_78384 | JGI IMG/M metagenome (GOLD analysis project Ga0105047, IMG submission 78384) | Freshwater microbial communities from Lake Fryxell liftoff mats and glacier meltwater in Antarctica - MAT-04 (megahit assembly) | ecosystem: Environmental > Aquatic > Freshwater > Ice > Liftoff...
ATACGGTAGAGGTCTAAAGCCATCTTTCGGGTCATCGTGTCCAACCACATTTCCTATTAAGCCTGCCGATAACTCCTCACCTCTGTCAACATACTGTTCAAGATTTGGCGCATAATGCGGTACGTAAAGCAGTTCTGACATATGACATTAATAATAGCAAATGTGGCGAAAAATACTATATCCAAGCGTTATAAATCGGTGGTACACTACTAGTGGTTTAGTTAAAGATTGAATCATTAATAACAAAAAAGCTGGAATCTCGTTAGATCCGAGAACTGTGCCGCAACGGTAAGCCATTACGAAATGGACAAGTCCGATACAGCCAATAATAAGTCCCGAGCAGGAAAAATGTAATATTTTTGTATATTGCCCTCTTTTCTGTCTTTGGACTAAAAGAGGGTTTTTTAATTGGCAGCATCAGTAGAATTTGCACCAGATTTATTTGAAGGAGAGCGCTACTGCGGTTCACTTGCTGATGAGTACGAATATGCTGGCGCATTAGCTCTGAGGGCGACAGGAGTAGAAGTTAGCCCGGTAATTATAGAGGGTATCGTAGAAAATGCCTGGGATAATCATATGAGTGGTTTGACTGAAAATGTGGCTACTGATGAAAAATTTATAGAGAATCTTGTCTTTGGGACCCCCAAAAGACGAAAAATAGTAGATGGGAAAGTTGTTTCAAAAAACGGTCGTCCCGTAATTGATATTGTCAGAAATGGTGCAAGGCATTCTGCAAAGCTTGCAGAAACAGACGGGGCGTATCAGCATCAAGCTGTCAGAGACGCCGGGGATGTAAATTTACAAGAAGTATTTGACGAATTAGAAGTCGGGGAGTTTGCCCAAGCCACTAGCATGGATCCAAAAGATTGGTACATAACCCATCCTGAGCTATGTGATTCGATAGGTTACCGTGAAGGGATGGCTGTTCAGCATGTTGCATATAGATTAGACGCTGATACGATGCTGACGTGGACATATGCTATAAAGCAGTCTAACAAAAAAGCAATCGCACAGATATACCGAGAAGACTTTGGTATTGATATCCCTGATAATACTCATTCAGATATGTGGATTAGAAATATCCAGCGCGGAAAAATGCCACTAAAAAGGGTTGAGCAAATAGGTCAACGTATACTAACTAGGCACAAGGAACTAACGGGCTCAGAAATTACACACTACTCAATCGACGAATTCATGGAAGAGAATAGGGAGCTCATAAAAGGATACTTCGACGCCTATTGGCCGCCGATATCTGAAGCCATCAACACTAAACAAAACAGTCATATCTTGCAAGAGTTTGCCCGAAATATTTTAGATACTGCAAGAGGACGTTTAAAGCCAGAAGTTGCATCAAGGCTAATGCGAGTCGCAAACATGCAATCTTTTGATGACGATAGTGGGCGCCTAATGAAAATTATGGTTCGCTATGCAACCCACGAAGAACTGCGCACGAGGATACCTGAGTATATTGCTCGAATTGACGGAGAAGCACATTCTCAAGGTGGAAAAGTTATGCCTCACCAAATTGTTGCTGAATACTTTTACAGCCCCCAAATTGCATACGTTGACCATAGCCGAATTCAAGAAATGAGTAGGGTGATGGCCAATAATATTAGTGTAGGTGTTGTAGCTGGAAGAAGTTCTGGAGGTTGCTCTCCGATAACACTCGCCGGGGAAGAGCCAGGTATTTCGAATCTGGACGGCCTACAAAGTCTACGGAATAATATGTTTAGTAGGGCAGACAACGACTCAGAAGAATCTTCGATCGCAGTGGGTAAAGACGGAAAAGGTCCATTGAAGTTCAAGTGCACAAAGGGTCATGAAAATACCAGAGTAGATGGAAAGCCGTTGGAAGAACACTGTAAAAAATGCGGTGAAGATATAAGCTGCGGGTCCGTCGAAGAAAAGCTACATGAACCAGAAAATAATAATGTGGTATGGTTATTTCAGCAAACACCAAAGAGTAAAATATAAACAAAAGTAGTGGCTTGATAGTAATATGAGTAATTTAACCAAACTAGACTATGACCATCAAAAAGCAAATTGTAATAATTTGTGCGATATAGACCACGACCGAATTAGTAGTACAAACCCAAATCTAATGCCTTGCGTTACGTGCCCGTTTTGCAAAAGATTAGTGAACGCTATACTTACGCCAGAAACCATAAGTTGTCCAGACTGCAAAGTGAGTGTAAATAGATGAAAGAAAAAGTTAGGTCAGAAGCTGCAACAAAAATCTGCTCTGTAGAGTATTTTTGTGAGGTTTGTGAGTATTATCCGCTGTATCCAGTACATGGTCACTATGAGTGTCCAATGTGCCATTACAAAACAAAATGTTGCGAAGGTGCTCCCCAGGGTGAGTAATAGAATAGGTATATTTGCTGGGAGTTTTGACCCTATTCATGAGGGGCATATAGAAACTTCATTATCATGTGTTCGCGAGCTTGGGCTAGAGCAGTTATTTTTTATGGTAGAGCAAAATCCTTGGGGAGATAAATCTCCAGTCGGTATTTCGTATCGTAGGAAAATGGTGGATATTGCAATTTCTAATTTTCCACAGCTTGGTCAACTTGAACTTGATGACCACCGCTTTTCTATAGATAAGACTCTGATAAAACTTGAAAATAAATTTCCAAGTATGGAACTGTATTTTATATTTGGAGCTGATGTTTTTTTAAAAATGAATATAAAAAGTTGGCCGAAGCTGGATAAATTGCTAAAGCACTATATTGTTGTAATTGAAAGGAATGAATTAACTGAGTGGCATATTACAGAACATGCCATAACTCTTGGTATTGTCACTGCTATTTTACCGTCACAGCATTTGCATCACTCTTCTACAGACGTTCGCATGCAGCCACGCAATAGCATACTCTGGGTTCCAAAGAAAATAGCCGACTATATAGAACTAAATAACCTCTATGAGTTTTCAGATTCTGATTCTATGTAGTGTGTTAACAGATACGTTATATGTTTATCGCGATATTTTTTAAATTCAGATTTTTTTAATCCATTTTTCGTAATGAACGCTCCGATTTTTTCTGACCCAATATAGTGGGGTAACATTACGTAGCTTGCGCCCAATTCATAAAGTTCAGACGCACGTTCTATGCTATCAGCGTACAAGACTACAACGCAATTTGGATTCATCTGTTCAACTATTCCAAGTAAGAACTTATTTGTTTCATGATCTGAAGTTACTGTCACTACTAGTTTGACACTACCAATATTGGCCTCATCTAGTAGTTCTAGGTCGGTCATGTCACCGTAAAGATAGTTAATACTTGATTTTTCTAACGTTTCGATTATTTCAGGATCATAATCAATAACAGCAAATTTATAACCAAGTTTTTTAAATATCTTTGCGAATTCAGATCCGCCTTTTTTGTATCCAAAAAGTAAAACATCATTGTTTTGATTTTTCTGGCCCTCATATCTTGTTTTCTTTCGCTCAAAAACACCCAGGTATCTTTCAAAAACTAGGTATAGTTTTTCGTCGTAGAGAATCATGTAGGACGAAACTGCAATTGTAATAAGACCAACTATGGTCATCATTGACAAGGTTTTTTCATCAATTTGACCCGCCTTATTTGCAAGCAGTAGAAGAACTAGTGAGAATTCACTAATCTGTGCAACAACAAGACTTGTTTTGAAGCTAGTCTTTTTTGTATAGCCAAGTACTCCCATAATAATCATCACAATGATTGGATTACCGATTAGCACAAAAAGCGATAAAGTAATTGCAAGTGGTAGGGTTTCTAGGCTGCTTTGCAAATTTAGTTGAGATCCAAGTATTACGAAAAACAATACTATGAAAAAGTCACGCAGGGGCTTTAATCTGGAACCCGCCTCTTGAGCATAAGAGAATTGGGACATAGCAACTCCGGCTGCTAGTGCGCCGACTTCCAATGAAAAGCCGGCATACTTGAATACTGCGGCTATGCTTAATCCCCAACCTATAGCAAATAAAAATAGTAATTCCTGCGAGCTTGAAATTAATTTATTAAGTCGGGGTAATATTTGGGCTGACAATATATAAAGTATTGCAAAAAGCATAAAGCCCTTAGCGACTAATACCAACACATCATTCGCATCAATACTACCCTTACTTGTGGCTGTAACAAATATTAATGCAAAAGCAGCAATTATATCCTGGACTATCAAAAACCCTATAGCAATTTTGCCGTAAAGACGATTTTGTTCTTTTTTATCGTTCAATAATTTTAAAACAATAATCGTACTTGAGAATGATAATCCTAAAGCAACATATATTGCTGCAAGCGTTGGCAGATCTGTTAACAATACAACCAAAAAATAGCCTATTATGGTAGTAAACAGTACTTGACCAAGTCCTGTCAGCACCGCAACCTTACCAACCTCTTTGATTACCTTAGGACTTAATCCTAGACCCACTAGAAATAGCAACAGTGCTATACCAATCTCTGCAAAAACTGTTAGAGTTTCACTCTCGTGAGCAATGTTAAGAAATATTGGCCCAACTAGTAACCCTGTAATAATATAACCAATTATCAAAGGCTGCCGTAGGGCCTTCATAACTAAAGACACAACGGCCGCTATGGCTATTATTAAACTTAGTTGTTGAAAAAGTGAATATTCCATGTTTATTTTAAACCTTTACCGTAATATCTTAACATTTACAGTGTTATAACCACAAGTAGTATTGACATCGACTATAGCCGGTTGTTATGATTAAGGAATCCTAAAAGCAGATGTGAGCTGCGATCATGGAAGACAAAAATAATCAAAAAAACGAAAATGCGAGAGAAAGGACCAGGCTTTATATATGCCGGTCAAAGTCAACGTGGTAATATCACGAGTACATAAGGTACATGTGAAAATTCACCGTGCCAAATGGCAACAATTTATAACCTACTAAACAAACTATAGTAGTGGCATGTTTAAAGAAAGGGACTCTTTCAGGGATTCCCTCTTTTAATTAAAACAACTATTAACTATTAATTCGTAGGAGCAGTCGTGCCTTGCTTAGCGTCTATTGCCGCCTGAATGACTGACCCGAAACTCTCTGCGCTGACTATCGAATTCGTGTCTTCAATTAGTTTTCCATCAACAAAGAATGTAGGTGTAGCGTTTACATTTAGCTGTTTTCCGGCTGCTATATCAGAGTTTATCGCGGCTATAACTTCGCTAGAAGCAACGTCTGCTTTGTACTTAGTTACATCAAGGTCGATTTCTGCGGCGTATTGTTCAAATATTCCGGCTGCGTTTGAACTATTCTCCCAGCCTTTCTGATTCTGGTATATGAGGTCGTGCATTTCCCAGAATTTATTCTGTATAGCGGCTGCTTGAGCAGCTCTATGAGCAGAGGTTGCGTTCGGATGGATTTGTACTAATGGAAAGTGCTTGAACTCGAACCTTACATTGTCTTTGAACTGTTCCTTAACTTGCTTGACTAGCGGGTAGAAACTTCCACACGCTGGACATTGGAAATCAGCATATTCTGTAACCGTGACCACTCCCTGTTCTTGACCGTACCAATTGTTTGATGCTGTGCCGACAGCAACTTCTTTATTGCCACTAAATAATTTTGCACCAACTACTATTCCTACCACTATTAGGACGGCGATAATTACTTGCTTCATACGTTTTTTTCTCCTCCACTTATTCCACTTAATCTAATTCTATTCTACTCTATCCATGTAAACATTCTGCTATAATGCACTCAGATAATGACTACTCTTTTATTCGTAGCTTCAGTCTTGTTTCTCCTAGCGTGCTCTGCGCTTTTTTCTGGTCTCACAATAGGTATATTGTCACTTAATCATTATGAACTAAAACGGAAGGCTCAATTAGGGGACAAAGACGCAAAGAAAGTATATCCGATTCGTGAGCTAGGGCACCAATTAATGGTGACACTACTTATCGGAAATGTATTGGTTAACGCCGCAATAACTGCGGTTTTGAACTTGAGAGTCAATGGTTTACTCGCAGTTATAATATCAACGATTATTGTAGTTACACTCGGCGAAATTTTGCCAATGTCATATCTGCGCAGGCACGGCCTTAGAGTTGGTGCAAAATTGGCACCAATTCTAAAATATTTGATTATTATTTTCTCTCCAATTGCTCGTCCGTTTGGAAGGTTGCTAGACTCCTGGTTGGGTGACGAAGGCCCAAGCGTTTATTCCAAAGAAGAGCTTTATAAAATTCTAGAAGAGCACAAAACATCGCGGTTTAGTGATATTGAAGAAGATGAAGTGCAGATTGTTAGACATGCACTTAGTTTTGGCGACAAACAGGTGCGAGAAATTATGACACCCCGCAGAGTCGTAGTGTCTGTATCAGCAGACGAACCAATCGGCCCGATATTGATCGATGAACTACATAATTCTGGGCATTCTCGTTTTCCTGTATATAACGACAAAAAAGCGCAGAATTTTATCGGGACCCTATACCTACATGATTTAGTAGGCAGAAAAGAAGGCGGTAACACGAAAGATGCCATGCGTCACGAAGTTTACTATATCCACGAAGAACAGCCTCTGGACTATGCCTTAAGAGTTTTTTTGAAAGCAAATCACCATATGCTAGTCGTTGTTAATAGTTTCGAGGAATTTGTTGGAGTTTTGAGCTTTGAGGATGTGATTGAACAGATTTTAGGCGAACAGATTATGGATGAATTTGATCAGCATGCGGATCTACGAGCGGTTGCACAAAGCTTGGCGGATCTAGAAAAAAAGAACAGAGAAGCCAAAGAGACAAAAAAATGATACAATTAGCCTCAAGATGATAATTAATTTTTGTGCTTTAGATAATAATATTCGGGTTAGCTGACTTAGCGTTTTGGTGCGCTACGATTATTAGCAAAGACCCGAAGTAAAAAAGCCAAGTAGAAAAATTCATAACAAGACTATGGAAGAGGAAATAATATGGAACGAACACTATCTAAAGACATTGCAACTTGCATAGGTAAACAAGCAACTGTAAAAGGATGGCTGCACAAAAAGCGATTACTTGGTGGGTTAACATTTATAAACTTGCGTGACAGGGGTGGTTTAGTTCAAATTCTTATAGAAAATAAGGAAGAGACAGAGAAGTTACGTGGTATGCAACTCGGTACAGTACTGGAAATTACAGGAAACGTAATTGCAGAAGAACGCGCTCCAGGCGGCGCTGAAATTCATGAACCAGTAATAACTGTAACCGTACCTGTAATATACGAATCTCCAATTGAAATCGATAAACCAATTAGTCATAAACCTGAAAACTTGGATACATTGTTCGAGCACAGAGTTGTGAATATACGAAACTTGAGCGAGCAAAAGATTTTCCGAATACGCGCAGATTTGACGCGCTATATTCGTGAATTCTTGTACGAAAATGAGTTTATAGAAATTGATACGCCTAAATTACTGGCTGGAGCAACAGAGGGTGGAGCAGAAGTATTCAAAGTTAAATATTTTGACCAGACTGCGATACTTGCTCAGAGCCCGCAATTCTATAAACAGATTATGGTCGGTGCTTTTGAACGTGTTTATGAAATTGGACACAGTTACCGTGCAGAACCAAGCGCAACAACAAGGCACCTCACTGAACTTACCATGTTGGATATTGAAATGGCGTTTGTTAGCGGACACCAAGAAGTAATGGACATGGTAGCCGACATGACCAAATACACGTTAAAGCGTGCTTACGATGAGCATGCAGCAGATTTGAAAAGCTTGAATGCTCCGGTATTAGTACTGAGCGACAAAGTCCCGGCATTTACAATTGCTGAAATTCACGAAATGTACACAAAAGCTACCAAGACCGACACAACGGCTGAAAAAGATTTAATACCTGACGAAGAACGATGGATTGCAGATCATGCTCGCAAACAGCTTGGCAGTGATTTGGTTTACGCCGTTAGATTCCCGATTGAAGCTGGAAAATTCTATCATAAAATGGACGTGGAAGACGGAACTGTACTCTGGGGAGACTTACTTTTCAGAGGACTTGAGATTGCTACCGTTCCATTACGTGAAAACAACTACGAAAAAATGATTGAACAAATGAAAGCGGCAGGCTTGGATGTTGAACACGAAGGCTTCGAGTACTATTTGCAAGCCTTCAAATACGGACTACCTATGCATGGTGGCTGTGGATTTGGTATCGACCGTTTAGTCCAGAAAACGATTGGTCTGGCCAACGTTAAAGAAGCGACACTATTCCCACGCGATATAAACCGTCTGGCACCGTAGTATATTTCCATTAAATTCTATGTGTAGTTAGACGTGAGTTTAATCACTACTGTAGAATCGATTAAGGTATGTCAATAACTACGTGTAGCTAGTTAATAATAATCGTCATGGTGCGAAGGTTATAATAGTAAGTGTTAGCAAGCAAACTGCAATATGATTATCTGAATATAATCGATTAGGGAGTTCAATATCAGAGGGGAGCCATCAAAGCGACCCGAATGAGATCACCCACCTGCATTAAAACCAGGTTTAATCACGCAGTTTGTCTTGCTAACTTTTAGTTATATAAATAGAAAACTCCGGTTTAACCCGGAGTTTTCTATCTGTAACAACGCTTTTGTTTATTCTGGCAAAACAACACTGTTGATTACGTGAACGACACCATTGGTCGCCTCGATGTCAGCAGTTACTACCTCTGCCATTGCACCAGTTGCATCTTCAAGCATGACCTTGCCGTCCATGATTCTGACAGTTAGATTTGCGCCCTGGACAGTCTTTACTACTTGTCCGTTGCTTAAATCAGAGCTCATAACTTTGCCAGCAACTACATGGTATGTTAGTACCGCTTGTAGTTTTGCTTTATTTTCAGGCAACAATAGGCTAGCTAGCGTTCCTTCTGGTAGAGAAGCAAAGGCACTGTTTGTTGGAGCAAATACTGTGAATGGACCTGTGCCACTTAATGTTTCTACTAGGTCCGCTTCGGTTACTGCTGTGACAAGCGTACTTAAATCTTGGGTTGCGACTGCTAACTCAACAATGTTGCTCGTTGGCGCTGTAACTTTAGATTCTTCTGCAGATTCTGAAGCTGTTTGGTTTGACTGAGATGTTTGTGTTTCGGTTACTGTCTCGTCGTCACCAGACATTGCCCAGATGCCTACTCCACCACCGACTAGTATCAGTACAGCGACAATTACGCCAACCATAGTTTTATTTTCCATAATTCCTCCTTGGTTATTTGTTACTACAAAAACCAGTATGAAGCTGTGGGTGTATACAGCTTGTAATCTACATGTAAAGCATTCGTTAAGCAGGAAGTCGAAGTGTGACGGTAGTGCCTTTAGTCGGAGTGCTCTCAATCGTTTTGCTTCCACCATAGACATTTAGAATTTTCTGTACAATTGCCAGTCCTAGCCCAGTACCGTCGATTATGCCTGTATTGCTTGCGCGGAAAAAACGTTCTCCGATTGATGCAATGTCGCTTTTTGGTATACCTATTCCGTGGTCTTTAACGATTATTTCAATCATGTGTTTACGATATCGTTGCGTTATCGTAACCTCAGTATTCTCTGGAGAATACTTGATTGCGTTATCGATTATATTTTTAATCATCCGAACGTAGTCTACAGCCGACATAGTTTTTTCGATTGCTGGCTCTGTTTTAAGCACAAGCTTGATAGATTTCTTGTAGGCTAGTGGCTGAAGCTCCTCAGTAACGTCTTCTAGCAGTTCGCTGATATTGATTTTCTCAATCATTTTCGTACTGCGTCTCTCGAGAAATAACAAATCCTCGTTTATGTGTATTAGGCGTTTTGTTTGTCGTGCGAACGTTTTTACTAATGGTGTTTTGCGAACATCCGCCGGCGCTTGTTGAAGCGCGGCAGCCATAGCAGCTAGCGGGTTGCGTAATTCATGTGCTGCGTCTTGTATGAATCTCTCTTGTGATTCATAAGCATGTTTAACTGGTTGAATAAGTCTGCGTCCTGCAAATATTGCAGCAATTGTGCCTAGCAAGATAACAACCGCACTTGTAAAAGCTAATGCCCGCGTGATACGTTCAGCTTCCTGTTGTTTTATTTCGCTAGCTAGTGTGACAAAGTGCGCTTCATAAGCATTTTGTTCTTTCAGATATACAGCAAAAGCCTCATTGTTTTCCGTACTCTGGTGCACTTCTGATATGTGCGCAGGCTTTGCTAATTCGCTACTGCTATAAATTTGAAGCATTGCCCAGCTAAGAACAATCGATGACACTACAATACTAAGAATTGTTACAACAAAGCGATTTCTGGTTCTGGATATTAGCTTGTCCATAATTTATTTTACGAAGTCCTTGCTTGTGGGTCATTAAATATATATCCAACACCGGGGATTGTCCTAATTATCTGGAAGTTTGTATCACCAAGTTTTTTACGTATATTTGCGATGTGTATGCGTACTGGCGGGTTAACGATATCCGCTTGATCGCCCCACGCAAACTCTATTAAATCATCCAGACTGACGAGTACGTGATTATTACGCATAAGTATTTCTAGCATTCGAAGCTCGAGCGTTGTAAAGTCAACTTTCTTGTTGTTTGCAAGAAATTCAAATGATTCAGGAGTTAGCTCGAAGCGCTTTGTTTTAATGGTTGAAGAGGTCGATTGTTTTGAGTGAACTTGTATTCGCGCCCGAAGTTCGAGTAGGTCAAACGGTTTAACAATGTAGTCGGTAAGACCAAGGTCAAATCCTTTTATTTTGTCAACGATACCGTCTCGAGCCGTCATAGCAATAAGCGGGTAGCTATATCCTTCTTCGCGAATATACTCTATAAGCTGAAAACCGGACTTACCAGGTAGATTAATATCTATTATTGCGATATCAAACAGATTTTCGTCAACTGCATCTATGCCGTCTTCGGCACTTGCTACTGCAATGACTTTTGCGCCGTCTTCGACCAAAAACAAGCGTAGTGATTCTCGCATATCCTGGTTATCTTCAACTAAAAGAACTTTTCTCATGACTATTATTATACCTAAACAGTGTAAAGTCAGCGTATATTGACACTACATTGACCCAGCAAAGCTGGTTCGTGCTATCCTGAACTTATGAGAATTCTAGTTTTTGGTGACAGTATAGCTCTTGGTTTATGGGATATGAAAGGAGGTTGGGTCCAGCATCTTGCATCGACCCTTCATAATGCTTCGCTTGATAATATGCTTCATGGCGACGGCAAAAGCTATGTAGAGGTTTATAACCTTAGCGTTGCTGGCGATTCGTCCCAAGGCTTACTTGATAGGCTTAAAGACGAAGTTGAAGCACGACGTATGGACGAAAATTCCGAAGTAATCATCATCGCCGTCGGCATAAATGATTCGATACTGAAGTCAGATAATGTGGTTTTGATGGATGTTTATAGATTTCAGACAGCTTATGAAAAAGTTATTAAAGAAGCGCTTACTGTATCAGGGCAAGTGTACTGTCTCGGATTGTCTGCAGTTGATGAGACGCAAACAAGTCCATGGAAATACAGTTCATCGGGCAAACAGTGGCGTAATAATAGAATCAATTTGTTTGAAGATTCAATTAAGCAATCTGCAGTACGTCATTCTGTGCCGTTCATTCCGATTCACGATGAATTTCTCTCTCAGATAAATTCAGGGAAGACACTACTTGCTGACGGTTTGCACCCGAACGAAGCAGGGCACAAATTAATTGCAGATATTGCTATTGAGCACGTCATAAAGAAGCAATAGAATGTTACAATAAGCATAAGCATGGACGACAAAGATAATTCTGATAAAACATCCGTAGAAAACACAATGCCTGACTTTCAAGCTGAGAAGTCAATTGCCGATGATAATGGCGTACAAAAAATAGATATAATTGATTTTAGTGATCCTCAGGATAGTGAAGAAAAAGTAGACGAAACAATTGCATATAAACCCTCAGACACTAGCTCAGAAGCAATCGTCACCCCAGATATAGTTACTGAATTGTCCACAGATCCGGTTGATTCAGATAAAACTGTGGGAAATGCGATTGATGAGAAGAAAAGTGAGTCTGATGTTTTTGAGTCTAATCCAGATATTGACGCAGCAGTTGATGATATTGTGCGTTCTGAAAGCGATGAAGCAATAATAGAAACAGACGCAAAGTTAGCCGCTTTGCAGTTAGCTAAAGAAAAGAAAACATTCGTTCAGAAAATAAAAGGTGGCTTCCGAGCCTGGTGGGAAAATCGTCCGGCGAGATATGGTGTTTTAGCAGGTCTTGCGGTACTGTTTATAGTTGTATCGCTACTTCCTGTAACCCGCTACTCAGTACTTAATTTCTTTGGTATCAGGGTTAGCTCGTCGATGACAGTCGTTGATAGCCAGACACGTCTACCTCTGAAGAATATTAATATTCAACTACAAAACCAGTCAGCAGCAACTAATGAAGATGGACAAGTATTATTCACTGGTCTTAAACTGGGAAAGAGTGATCTAGCAATTACAAAACGCGGTTACGCAGAAGATAAAAGAGTAGTAGTTCTTGGTTGGGGGAGTAATCCGATTGGCGATCAACCGCTACTTGCGACTGGAGAGCAATTCGAATTTGTATTAACAGATTGGAAAAGCGGTGCTATCGTGTCAGATGCTGAAGCAACCTCGGGAGAAAATAGTGCTAAATCGGACGAAAATGGAAAAATTATACTGACTGTCGGTGAAGAAAACATCGCCAATGTCGAAATTAGCATTGTTGCTAAGGGATACAGAGAGGAAACATTTAATAGTGAAACTCTCAATGATTCAGAATTACAGGTTAAGCTAGTCCCAGGTAAAAAACACGCCTTTGTTAGCAATAGAAACGGTGATTATGATTTATATACTATTGATGTTGATGCTAAAAATGAAAAGTTATTACTATCAGCAACAGGAAAAGAGCGTGAAGTACCTGTCGTAATTCCTCATCCAAACAAAGATATTATTGCGATTGTGTCCTCACGTGAGGGAGAAGTGAATCGAGATGGATTTATCCTTGACGGTCTGTATATCGTCGACACTGTATCGGGGGATAATGAACGCATAGCCAGGTCAGAGCAACTTCAAACAATAGGCTGGTCTGGAGACAAAATTATATTTTTGCAAGTTGTTGAAGGCACCAGTCAGGGTAATAGTGAACGTAGCAAAATAATAAGTTATGACTACGTAACTAGGGAAAAGAAGGACTTAGCGGCTTCTAACTATTTTAACGACGTAGAACTTATTGGAAATAAACTCTATTATGCCGTTTCTAGCTATGCAGTGCCTGAAAGCCAGGCAAAACTCTATACAGTAGATGTGGACGGACAAAATAAACAAAAAGCAATTGATAAACAAGTATGGAACATATTCAGGACTGCCTACGATACATTGTTAATCAGCGCCGTCGATCAAAAATGGTTCAAATTAGAAGGGACTAACCCAGCAGTGGAGGTCTCTCAGCAACCAGCACCTCTTGCTCTGAATTTTGTTGACGCGCCTGATGGCAAGAGAACCGTATGGGTTGAGGTTCGGGATGGAAAAGGTGTTTTACTAAAGTCCACAACAACTGAATTCATAGAAGAGCAAGTTTTGGTAGTACCTGGACTTAGTGACGTGTTGTATTGGGCCAATGATAGTACGGTAGTCTTTAGGGTAATCAACAACCAGGAAACGGCCGATTATGTTTTGAATCTTGATGGTGGTGAAATGCAGAAAATTACTGATGTGACCGCGACTAAAAATTCCTACTTTTAGAGAATAGAAAAGCTACATATAATAAAGGATATAAAGTTTATATTAGTGCGCAGTATCTCTTAAGTATTGCTTATGCTAAAATATTGCTATAAAGAGGTAAATATATGTATAAGAAATTGTTAGTGAGTTTTTCTGCATTTTTAATTCTGTTTTTTTCGCCTGGTTTTGTGAAAGCACAAACAAATGATTCAACACAAAATGTAGTAACCAATCAATCAGAACAAGCTCAGGATAGTACGACAGAAGAACGTAAGGCCAGGGTAGAAAAATATAAGCTTGAAGTTACCGAACGTTTAACAAATGCACAAGAAAAGAAAATTTCCGACATTTGCAAAACATCCCAATTAAAGCTTGAAAAAGTTCAAACTTCTGTTGAAGAAACGGTCGCCAAGCGCCAAGAAAAATTACAATCTATTGTGGAAAAGCTCGAAGATCTAAGTGTCAAATTGAGAGAAGCATCCGTCAACACAACTGAGCTTGACGCAGTAATAATCAGCCTAAAGTCTAAAACAACAGAGATGATGACAGGATTTGAAGGATACCAACAAACACTTGAAGATTCTTCTATTGTAGATTGTGAAGTAGATCCAGTAGGTTTTAAGGCAAGTATTGAAGCTGCTAGATTAAAAAGAACAGAGATTAAGACGATGTCTATCGACATAAAAAAATATATTACTGAATCTGTAAATACACTATTGGGTCAAATTAAAGCATCATTATCGCAGACAAGCGTAGGGAGCGAGGAATAAAGTGGACGAAAAACAAGAAAATCAGGATCTAGTAATTGGTAGTAGTGATTCTCAGAGTGATTCAGGAGTTAATATTCAGGTCAAGACAGCAGAAGATACCGGAAGCAAGCCTGGACCTGTTATTAATGACATCCAAGCTCCACCAGCCCCAGAAGCCGTTATAGAGGATGATGACGTAGCTGCAGTAGACTCTGCGGTAAAAGAGATTTCTGATGATTCCACGGAAGTTCCAGTGGAGCAACCTGTCACAGAAGCGCCGGCTGCAGAAGAGCAAAACAGGGATAATGAAACCCAGACAGATTTGGGTAGAGAGCCAGACGTAAAAGAAGCACCAGAATCTAGTGAGCCAGAACCTCAAGCTGAAAAATCAAGTGGATCAGAAGTAGATCCTTTTGCCTCAAAGCCTGAAGAAACTTTTGCAACTCCTGTTCAGTCGACAGCACCTCAAAGTATGTCAAATAACGAACAGTCATTACCTCATGAACACCGGAATAACAAAAAGTTTGCAGTTATCGTCACTATATTGGTCGCCTTATTATTAGCCGGAGCCGCTGTGTATGTTTATATTTCAGCGCAAGGCAATGCGACAGAAACAGCTACCAAAACAACAATTGACCCAAACGCGCAAAAAATAGCTGAAGTTACGCCTGCAACCAGTGCCGATGTTGACGCAACTTTGACTGATATTGATCAAACGATAAAGTCGATTGACGATGAAGCTGATCTAAGCGAAGCTTCAATTTCAGATGCTACTTTAGGGTTATAGTAACTTGAGAGCTATATTATTCCGAACGACTTAATTACCCAAGGTATTATGTAGTTTTGAATTGTATTATCATCAGTGACTTCAAATATTATCCCGTGTTTGTTTATGATTGAAGTATTTTTCACTAACTCTTCTTGGTCTTTAGAAATAAGCTTCATTCTTTTTTTTATGGTATCCATGTCATCACCCCTATTTCTCATACGCCCTGTAAGTAACCTTTGGTATTCTTTTGGTGCTTGCATTCCAACTACAGTAACATGATTGTATGCGCAGAACTGGGGAATTATCTCTGGCCATGCGTTGAGGAGCAGGTGCTTATTTTTAGGTTTTACCGAATCAACTGTAAACCCATACCAATTATCACCAAATTTTCCATATACTAAAAACTCTACTTTAGAAATCATTTTAAAAAATATATCTTCAGACACAAAAATTCTGTCTGCCATCTTTTCGTTCTGCCTCGGTTGTCGAGTAGTATATGTTTTAGCCTGTTCAAAATGTTCAGGATACCTTTTTAATAACTCTTTTGCTACATGAGTCTTTCCAATGGCAGACGGTCCGGTAAAAATAAGTGTTTTGTACATTAGCGTGGGGGATGGACCTTGCGTTGTATAATTATTGAATGATATCAGAAATTAATCAAACTAGCGAACTACTGAACTATAGACTAACAAGACAGTCTATGAGAGAAGTTGCTTCGGAATATAGCGCTAAAGGTATTCACGCAATAAAATTTGCTGTAGCAGCTCTTGTTTTGGACCCAGAAGATAGAGTACTAGTTTGCCATCACGATACAATATCTGGAGAGGCTGAAGAGGGTGCAATCGGCTCTGTTACCGAAACTCTGCGCTATCTTGTCGATAATAATCAAACAGAAACACCGATAGAAGCTTTAAAGCGTTGTTTAGCAGAAGAGCACGGCATAGAAGGAAGTCGGTTACTTGGAGCTGGATTCTATTTTGACACGGTTAATCCAATATTTTTCGGAGAGTGGCCAGTTGGTAATATTAACGGGTGTACGTCGGTATACCCTACATTCAATGTTCTAATGCGTGTAGCTAATCCAGATATTTTTCATACAAACGATAGACCAAGTGAAGAAATATTGTCTACAGAATTTAGGCATATTGAGTCAATCGCAGCCAATGAGCCTAAAAGACCAGGCTACGATGAGTGGCTACGTACTATGATTGGGTTTATTGGACATAGTGGGGTGTCTCAAATTACTGAGGTAGAATGGCCGGTTACGCCAATTACTGCTCGTGACGCTAGGTTCCCGTACTAGATGGAACAAATCGTATTCGTATATAAGGATGACAAGCCAACGGGAGAAGTTGGCGAAAAGCTCGCTAGCCACCACTCTAACACGATGCTTCATGTGGCATTTTCGTGCTACGTTTTCAATGAAAAAGGTGATTTTCTAGTTACTAAGCGTGCTTCAGTAAAAAAAGTTTGGCCCAATGTATGGACAAATACTTGCTGTGGCCACCCTGGTCCTGGAGAGTCACGGGAGCAGGCAATAAAACGCCGGCTAAAGCATGAACTAGGAATGACCGTTAAGGATATCAGACTGATAGTTCCTGATTATATATATAAAACACCGCCTTATGATGGGATTATTGAGCACGAGTTCTGTCCAGTATATTTTGCCGTCGCACTATCTGATCCCGTTCTAAATCCTACGGAAGTAGAGGATTCCAAATGGGTTACTTGGGAATGGTTTCTAGAGCAGACTGCATCTGATAGTAATGATTATTCGAATCCGCACGCAAAAGATGCGCCCATCTGGTCCTGGTGGTGCAAAGACCAGTTAAAACACATTGCGTCCGACCCACTGCATACGTAGGTAAGGGCGTTCTACTTAAGGGCTATTTTGTTTTTTACTAATTCTTTTTGTAGTGCTTCGTAATAATTGCTTCTGACGTCGTCTTGTTTGCCGGATCCAACTTTTCCATGAATTCTGACTTTTACAACTCCAGCAGAGATGTCTTTAACCCTGCGGAATTGTAGCGGTTCAATGATATCGTGTCCTATATCTGGATCTTTTGATTGTGCTATCCCTGTTTTATTAATAAGTTTTCGTAATTGTTCTATGTCAGTCTCTGTTGGTGCTGATAATTCAATGCTTAACTTGTTATTGCTCATTGTGTGATTGCCAGTGACGATTATTGAACCGTTTGGGATATGAAAAACGCTGCCATCGTCATCCTTTATTATGGTCGTACGTAGAGTGATTGATTTGACCGTGCCCTTTACGTTTTGAATTTCAACATAGTCACCGACTCTGTATTGATTTTCTGCGATTATAAACATGCCAGTTATGAAGTCTTTTATAAGGCTCTGAGCCCCAAAACCAATTGCAACGCTCAAAATACCGGCGCTTGCAAGTAACGGCGCTGTGTTGATACCTATGACGTTCATGATCATCAGTACTGCTGCAGCCCAGATGACAAAATTAATTATTGCAGTGACTATTCCGTCGAGTGTTCGTACGCGTCGTTCACGGTCTGTCTTTGAGGGGTACATATCTTCTCTAATCGTACGAGCTAAAAGCTTCGAAAGTATACGCGTGACAATCTTAGTTACTAACGCTGCACCAAAAAATACAGCTATAATAGTCAAAAATATAACAACATTATTATTTAGCCACTCAATAACCATATCTATACTGTCATTAAACATTTTTAAGTAAAAACTCCATCTTATGAATTGCTACCTTAAGTATACGATGCATGGCTAAAAATCACGACTAATATGCTATTTTGCTAACACCATACAAAAACCGTATTATAAAAGCATGACATTTAATGATTATCAGAAAAAAGCACTAGAGACCGCGATATCTAACAAAGACCCTTTAATGGATAAAACAATATGGGCGATGGGTATTTCCGGAGAAGCTGGCGAAGTTTTAGAAAAGTGGAAGAAAATAGTTGCATACAATGATGGACAAATAACATCCGATGATTTGTTAGAAATCAAGAAAGAACTCGGCGATGTATTGTGGTACGTAGCACTCCTTTCGCATAGTCTGGGCATTAGTTTAGATGATGTTGTCGAGCTCAATGTTGAAAAATTAGCTGGCCGTAAGGCCAGGGGCGTACAAAAAGGGCAAGGGGATAACAGATGAATTCTGTTAGAGCTCAAGAAATGCGACGAGTTATAGTTAGTACTGCAGATTAATAATAGACGGACGGCTCTAACGGAATGAAATTTGACGACAAGTACGACTCAGCTCGCCCCTACATTGCATGCTTTGTCGTGCTTCGCAGAGGTAATACTGTTGCGATGGTTCTCCGTAAAAACACCGGATGGATGGACGGTTATTACGGGTTGCCTGCAGGAAAAGTCGAGTATGGGGAGTCATATATAGAAGGTGCAGTCCGCGAAGCCAAAGAGGAAGCAGGCGTAGATATTAGTCTGGATGACCTAGAATTTGCTCATACAGTTCATCGTCATGGTGAAGAATCTGGTGTATATATGGACTGGGTTGACGTATATTTTGAGGCTTCTAAGTGGGGTGGTGAGCCATATAACGCAGAAGTCGAAAAAAGTGATAGATTGGATTGGATAGATTTAGAAAATCTGCCTGAAAATATCGTGCCTCCACAACTCGATGCAATTCAGCACATTGCAAATAAGGTTCAGTACAGCGAGTACGGATGGGAATAGCTAGCTATTTCTTATATTCTTTTCTTAACCATTCGTCTAGACTTCCACCTCCACCAGCGCTAAGACATAGAACTATATCACTCGAGTTAGCATGTTTAATAATATTGTTTTTTAGTTTTTTGTTGAGTTCAGTAGGATTGCAGTCTGATGGTTCGACTATTATTTCACACAATTTTTCAGGGCTTAGCATCTCTAATGACTGGTCTTCACGTGCTAAGTAACTCGGTACAATGTATAGTTTTTTAATTCCGGTAAACAAGTTTGGTAGTTGGGCTTTTATGAAGTGTTGACGCGTATTATGAAGACCTTCGTAGACAACGACCACGTCTCCGATACCCGATTCTTGAGCTATTTGGATTGCACCACGAATTTTTTCTGGTGTATGAGCATAATCGGAGTAAATATTGTCACTAATCTTTTCAAAACGTCTAGAAACCCCAGGAAAAACATTCATAATTGAGGTTAGCTCTTTGTATTCTTTGCCTGTTAGTCTAGACACAGCTTCTACAACAAGTTGTGCATTCGCACGGTTGACTTGGCCTACGAGTGTGAATTTTGTAATATCGACATCGACTGACTCTGACTCTGCCCCTCCGCTCATGCCAATTCGTTCTAAATCCTCGGGGTGTGCAAATACATCTTCGCTCTGGCAGATGAAGTCTACAAAAGCCTGGTTGTATATTTCAGGTGTTGGGTAAATGTCCGCATGGTCATAGCCTATTCCTGAAATGATGGAAACTGCTGGCGAAAAACTTAGGAAATTTTTGTCATATTCATCGGCTTCATACACGAAGTATTCAGACTCTACGTCAAATTCGCCCATATCACCGAAGGATAATTTAGCGCCTACGGAGTAGCTAATGGGTATGTGTAATTGTTTGAACAACCATATCGCCATGGCTGTCGTTGTTGTTTTACCGTGTGTTCCAGCAATAGCAATCATTTTCTTATTTGTACGTTTGAGTAACTCATTCAAAAAAGTATCTCGCTTAGAATGTTTTATGCCATTTTGCTCAGCGAACATGATTTCTGGATGGCCGTCAGGGTTTTCCTTCTCAATAGCGGAAGAGTAGACCACCCAATCTATCGGCAGCTTTCTGTGGGTTTTAGTTATTTGGGCATAGGTCTGGCCAATATCAATATTTTCTATGCCTTTACCGCGGAGGTAGGTTATGTAGTCGCTATCTTGTTTGTCTGAACCAGAAACCGTAAATCCTGCCTTGGCTGCAATAAGCGCCAACGGTCCTATGCCTGCGCCTCCGATACCAGAAAAGTATATATGCATTATATTAGTAGTCTACAGCAAACAGTTTACAGATTACAGTTTTCTACCTATACTTCCTATTGTCAGGTATACAAAAAATATAAATATGTTTCAAAAATTAATGCACTCGTTCATTCGTCCTCGCCATTCGTGGCGCACGATTAAATTCGATGAGCTAGCAGAAATATATGCCAGCACAGCTTTGCGTGCACTTGGTTTTAGCGTGGTCGGTATATTTGTTCCAGTATATTTATATAAACTGGGTGTACAACTAGATCAAATATTCTTATTTTATGTATTTTTCTTTGTATTTCGATTACCTGTAAATTTTGTAGTTGCATTCATAGTTGGAAAGATAGGTCCTAAACATTCAATAGGTTTAAGCACATTTTTCTACATTATATTCTTATTATTCTTACTCACTTTTGAAGTACATCTATGGCCTTTGTGGTTTCTTGCGGCAATTTTTTCCGTTAGTAATGGTTTGTTTTTTACGTCCTATCATACGGATTTCTCAAAGATAAAAGATAGTAAGCATGGGGGAAAAGAGCTAAGCTATTTAATAATTTTTGAAAAGATCGGTGGTGCACTTGGACCGCTTATCGGAGGAATACTTGCTACTCTCATATCTCCAGAAGCGACCATTATTGCTGCAATCATAATTCTTGGATCATCCCAGGTTCCATTATTATTCAGTGGTGAACCCGTCAGGACTAATCAACACATAAAATTCAAAGGTTTTCCATGGAGAATTTTCAAGCAGGATTACATATCCTTAAGCGCGAACAATATAGACAGAATTGCATCAGTCGTCGCATGGCCACTATTGATAGCGGTTGTTGTTTTTGTAGATGACACGTACATAAAGCTAGGAGCACTCATTACATTTTCTACAATATTTTCCATATTTGTTGCTCGTCTATTTGGTCGGGCAATTGACAGTGGTAGGGGGCTTAGATTGTTACAGCTGAGCACATGGCTTAATATGATTTTGCATTTATGTAAGCCGTTTGGGCTGAATCCCGTAGGTGCTGTCGGGATTAGTTTATTAAATGAGTCCGTTTCATTAGCTTATGGCATGCCAATAACCAAAGGTTTTTATGATCAAACAGACACGGTAGAAGGATACAGGATTGTCTATATCACAGTTACAGAGTCAATAAATGCATTAGCAAAGGCATGTTACTGGATTGTTTTGTTCGTACTCAGTCAGGTATACGATCCGGTAACTGTATTAACATGGAGTTTCCTAGCCGTAGGATTAGTCAGTACAGGGGTATTGTTTCAGCGCTTCCCGGCACTAAAAAAGGGTATAATACCTAACTATAATGACAAAGCATAAACATCTAGAAAAACGAGCATTACTGCGACTTTCAGTATTTGGAATTGCTACAGTTTCATTTGTCGTCTTAAGTTTTATAGGTTTGACGGCTAACTCCCAGGGAGCAAAAGATAGGTATGACACTCTAATTGCCGTCGATCAGTCAGGTGGTGATGTAGAAGCGGCTCTAAATGACCTACGCACCTATATCTATAATCACATGAATACTCAAATTGGCAGTGATCTGGGTATTAGGCCACCAATACAACTCAGTGGCACCTATTCTAGGCTTGTTGATGCAGAAACGGCCAGAGTAACAAAAGCCAACGACGATGTGTATGCAAAGGCACAGGCAGAGTGCGAAACACTATACGGAGCAGGCTCGCTTAGAGACGCTCGTGTGCCTTGCGTTCAAGAATATATAGACAATAACACTGTAAAACCTACAATAATTGAAGACGATTTCTATAAATTTGATTTCGTACCACCGCGCTGGTCTACAGACTTAGCTGGATTTAGTATTTTATTCGCAGGTATTTTTGGACTGATATTTTCGATTGACCTAATTCTTTATTTTAGAACCAGGAGTATGGTTCGTCTCGGTAACTAATCTCCTCTAGATTATCCATAGATATATAAAAACCACCTTCTTTCGTAGGTGGTTTTTATATAAACTCCTGAACTTCGAACTCTAGCAGATTACGGTGCTGGAGTCGTAGGTGTCGTAGTTGTAGGAGTAGGAGTTGTTGTCTGTGTGCTTGGAACCGTAGTAGTCGGAGTTGTTGAACTGTTCGCAGGATCAGTAGTGGTTTCTGGTGCTTTTTCACCATTAGCCTTGAACTGAGTAATTGCAGTTACAACTTGACCATCATCCTTTAGGTTCTCCCAGTATAGGACCTTGTCGCGTGAGATGAACATTACATCTTGTGGACCATGGAGTTCATTACCAAGCTTAGCTAAACTAATGTTTGGCTGTTGAGCCTGGTTTGCGCCTTCTGGCTGTATCGGGTTTTCAACACGAACATAGTAGATATCGGTCAATTTGTACAAATCTCTGTTGTAGACATCAAGTTTACCGAAGTATACTTGTCCGTCTTGACTGTTTAAGAAAATAGCCTGGTATTTGTCAGTTTGAATGCTGTCAGCTTCATTCTTCTCACCGCCCACTCCGAATACTAATCCTAGTATTAGAGCTAGTACAAGTAGAGTAGTACCTACTAATAAGACACCTGAAGTAACTTTTCCAAAATCAAAGCGCTTCTTATTTTTTTTCTCAGGACTAATCATTGGCTGAAAGCTCTGAGTTTGTTGTTCTTGCATGCCTGCTGGTTGCTGCGGCGCTGCATTTGGGCGATTGCCTCTATTGGCAAAATCCATTTTCCACCTAACCTTTCTTAACTTTTTACTCGTAATACAGCTTTTAGTGTAATGCATAAGCATGATTAGACGCAACATATTTTTACATCCTGTATAAAGAAAATATTGACAAGAGTTACTATCAGGGGGTATGGTGGAATCACTAACTAATGTTAAGAGGGGAAAGGTGAATTATATGGTTTATAAGCACACAAACTCAAAAGGTGTAACTTACTACTTAAACTCTAAGGACGTAACACTCCGTGGTGGCAAGCTACAGACGATCTATTATTTCTCGAAAGACGAGCGCGCAGAAGGAATTGCCGCTGTTCCAGCAGGAATGCAAGTTAACGAGAATCCACGAAACGGCTTTCTAACTGTTAGCCGTAAAAAATAATTCACGCTATTACAATTAGCTGAATAAATTAAAGCGACTCCTACCCTAAACAGACGGAGTCGTTTTTATTTCCAAATTATAGCCTGTAGGCATACACTGAAAGTATATGAGCGAAGCAAGCATTACAGTTACAGGTCTAACCAAACGCTACGATGACAAAACAGTTGTCGACAATATTAGCTTTGAAGTCAAACAGGGCGAGGTTTTTGGTATTTTAGGGCCCAACGGTGCTGGCAAAACCACGACTCTTGAGACGATAGAGGCAATCAGGCCGATTGATGGCGGGAAAGTGATTCTAAACGGCATAAATGTAGCGGATAACCCGTCGCAAATTCGTCAAATAATAGGCGTTCAGCCGCAATCACCAGCTTTTCAAGACAAAAATAAACTGACCGAACTACTAGAATTGTTTGCTGCGGCATACGGAGAGAAAGTAGATGCTAAGAAATTGTTAGCAGACGTAGATCTAGAAGAGAAAGCAAATAGCTACATAGAACAGCTGTCTGGAGGCCAGAAGCAACGATTTAGTATTGCAGCCGCACTTGTGCATAACCCAAAAGTATTCTTTATGGACGAACCGACCACCGGGCTAGACCCCCAAGCACGCCGTAACCTCTGGGATTTGGTTCAGCAAATTCAGAAAAAAGGCATAACAATCGTTATGACCACTCACTATATGGAAGAAGCAGAAATACTATGTGACAGAGTGGCAATTATGGACAACGGCAAAATTATAACAATTGATTCTCCAAAGAATTTGGTCAAACAACTCCTTAAAAAGGGCTTCAAAAAGTCTCAGCATGTAGAGCAAGCCAACCTAGAAGATGTATTCATCGATCTAACCGGAAAGAAATTGAAGGACTAGTATGAAAAAACAGCTTTTTACAGTTTTTATATTTGCAAAACTCAACACTAGGCGCTTTTTCCGTGATAGATTAGCAATTTTCTTTACAGTCGTTTTCCCGCTTATATTTCTGTTTATTTTTGGTGCAATGAGCAAAGGCGGTGATTTGTCTTTCAAAGTAGCAATTATCAACCAATCATCATCAGAATTTGCCCAAAGATACGTCAGTGATGCTCAAAATAACAAATTATTTAAAATCAACGAATCACTGACAACAATTGACTCTGCCCAGGAGAAGATGAAACGAGGCGAGCTAGATGCAACAATCGTCTTGTCGCCTGAATTTGGAGCCGTTGTAGCCGGTTTGCCATCTGGAGAGGCCAGAATACTCTACACCGCCAACAACGAGCTGTCAGCACAGACCCTGATATCCGTGATGCAAGCACAGTTCAAAGAAATTAACAGTGATATTATTGCCACTGCGGAGCCTTTCACTGTGACTGCAGAACGTTCAAATGAACTCAGTTTGTCACGTTTCGATTACACCTTTGCAGGATTATTAGGATTTTCAATCATTGGACTTGGTATTTTTGGGCCTGTTAACGTATTCCCCGAACTAAAGAAACAAGGTATTTTGCGCCGCCTGCACACGACACCGCTAAAAGTCTGGCAGTATTTTGTCTCTAACGTCATATCACAGTCTGTAATTGGCGTATTGACGCTTAGTGTTTCTTTTGCCGTTGCAATCACCGTATTTGATTTGAATGTCATCGGTAACTGGTTTGAGCTCACCGCGTTTATTGTTTTGGGTATTATTTGTATCTACGGCATCGGTTTAGCTATTGGTGGTTGGGCAAAGAACGAAAGACAAGCGGCACCTCTATCAAACATAATTGTATTTCCTATGATTTTTTTGTCGGGCACTTTCTTTCCGCGTTTTGCGATGCCAGAATGGTTGCAGTCTGTGTCGGGATATCTTCCCCTAACCCCAGTGATTGACGGCATCAGACTAATTGCAACTGAAGGAAAATCTCTGGGTGATATCATGCCTCAGATTGGCCTTGTCAGTATCTGGATTGTAGTTATATATTTTATCGCCTTTAGAGTCTTCCGCTGGGAATAGGCAAAAGCGCGAGCACTTTTAGGTATCCATGTCTTATTCAAAACTGCACTCAAGCTGGCAGACCAAACGGGTCTATAACAGTAATATTGCGTTTTAAGCGTTAGTGTGATATAATAAAAAGATAATGCCAG
>Ga0105047_10004164_pt1 | contig 25287 bp, 21 predicted proteins | sample MAT04_FD_78384 | JGI IMG/M metagenome (GOLD analysis project Ga0105047, IMG submission 78384) | Freshwater microbial communities from Lake Fryxell liftoff mats and glacier meltwater in Antarctica - MAT-04 (megahit assembly) | ecosystem: Environmental > Aquatic > Freshwater > Ice > Liftoff...
AAAGAGCTGCAGCTCTGTCGGCTGAAGGCTCCGGTCCCAATTTCCGAGTGCGAGACGCACTTTGTGGTGGCTCGATAATCGTCAATGGCCCACAGCTGCTCTGCGTCTCGGCAGGGACGGCAGAACCTCTGGCCATCCCGTGAGACCGCGAAGCGTCTGTCGTCCTTGGCGGGACTGCGGAGTTCGCGAGCCCTGGGTCTCACCGTGGAAACGGTGGGCTTGTTTCGGGTGTCCCTGCCGGGACAAAGAAGGGGCACGGGTACATCCGATGGGAGCCACGAACTCATTGGCCAAGGGCGTCTCGCACCCCCTACCTTCCGCTATTGGCCGACCGATGTTGCCTCGACGCTCCGATTTACGCTAAAAGCCCTTCACTCTGGAGCCCCATGTTTCAGAGTCGACAGATCGTAAACCCTCAGTGGAATGGAGTCCGCTCTGATGGCTTGCACACTTGCCGAGTTAGCTCGCCTGATTTCCGGGGATGTTATTGGCGACGCCAGTGTCCAAGTCGAGGACGTCGCTCCGCTCGACTGTGTCACTGCTCGAGAAGTGACCTATGTTGAGAATTCACATCGACTGAAACGTCTGGTGGGAAAGAATCCGGGGGCTTTGATCGTCCCCCGAGACGCCGTTGAGCTGGCTCAGAAGTCGCTCACTTGTCCTCTGGTCGCGGTGGATGATCCGCAAGAGGCGTTTATCGTTCTCATGCTTCATTTTCGGCCGCTGGCTCCACGGGAATCCTCGGGAATTTCTCCGCAGGCTCAGATTCACCCCTCCGTGGTCATCGGCACCGAAACGAACGTTCACGCTTCGGCAGTCATCGAAGCGGGCGTGACCATCGGGGACCGTTGTGACATCCATGCTGGAGTGGTGATTCGCCGGGACTGCCGCTTGGAGCATGATGTCACACTGCATCCACAGACCGTTCTGTACCCCGGTGTTCGCTTGGGATCGCGAGTTATCATTCACGCGAATGCCGTGATTGGGGCTGACGGATTCGGCTATCGCTTCAAACAGGGGGAGTACATCCGCATTCCCCACACAGGGACGGTTGTGATTGAGGACGATGTCGAGATCGGGGCCTGTGCCACAATTGACCGAGCCATGGTCGGTGAAACATTGATCGGGCGAGGCACCAAAATCGACAACTTAGTCATGATCGGCCACAACTGCCGCCTCGGTAAACATAACGCCCTCGCTTCGCAGGTCGGGTTCGCGGGATCGGTCTCGACGGGGGACTATGTCCGCTGTGGGGGCCAGGTCGGTGTCGCTGGTCACCTGCATCTGGGAGAAAAGTCCTCCCTCGGGGGGCAAGCCGGTGCCTTGGCCGACATTGCAGCCGGTACCTCACAATTGGGCAGTCCAGCCCTGCCCGACAAAGAACAGCTGCGAATTATGCTGGCCACCCACCGGCTTCCCGAACTGGTCAAGAAGGTCAAGGAACTCGAACAACAGTTGGCCACGCTACTCCTGAAGCAGGACGCGGCGTAGGAGGCTTTATGGTTGATGGTTGATGGTTTATCGAACCTCGACCACCGAACCTCAACCCTCCTTCGATCAACCATCAACCATCAACCATGCCCTTCCCCACCACCATCCCGATTCGCCTTCATCAGCCTGAGCGTATCGGCTTGCTCGCGGGCTGGGGGCGTTTCCCGATTGTGTTCGCGGAGCAGGCCCGACAGCAGGGGTACTCCGTCTACTGTAACGCCATCGCGGGCATGGCCGACGACGAAATGAGCCAGTATTGCGACAAGGTGCAGTTCACCCCGCTGGCTCGCCTCGGTTCGGCAATCCGCTTCTTCCGCAAGAACGGCGTCAAACGCGTCGTCATGGCGGGCAAGGTCCACAAGCAAGTCCTATTTGACCCCTGGCGAATCTTCCGCTTGCTCCCTGACATGCGGACCGTACACATGTGGCTGCGCTACGCCACCACCAAATCGGATGACTCGATCCTGTTGGCCGTCATTCGCGAGTTCGAACGCGACGGCATCCACTTTGAATCCGCGTTGACCTTCTGTCCGGAGCTACTCGTGAAACACGGATTTCTCACCAAGCGTCAACCCACATCTTCCCAGTGGAAAGACATCCGCTTCGGCTGGGATCTCGCCAAGGAGATGGGCCGCCTCGACATCGGCCAGACCGTCATCGTCCAAGACACGGCTGTCATCGCGGTCGAGGCGATCGAGGGCACTGACCAGTGCATCCGGCGGGCGGGGTCGCTCTGTAAACGCGGGAATCTGGTCGTCATCAAGGTTGCCAAACCTCGCCAGGACATGCGGTTCGATGTTCCGACCGTCGGCGTCCAAACTCTGCAAACGATGCAAGAAGCCGGTGCCCGCGTCCTCGCCATCGAAAGCGGCATGACCATCCTGCTCGATGAACCCGAAGTCCTCGCCCTCGCCGAACGCCTCGGCATCGCCATCGTGTCGCTGAAGTCGGAAGAGATCCAACTGCGGGTCGCGTCATAGGGCCGCTCAAGATCGGAGCCGCGAACTCGTTCATAACAGCGCCGATATGGGGCACGTTTCCTGCGCGCCCGTGCTTTCTGCTGTTAAAGCGTTGAGAGATATCCCCGAGTGCTTCGCCCAGACTAAAACCTCGTGATCAGCCCGAACTCGCTAGCGTCCGGTTTGCGCGCAGGGAACCGGCGGCTAGCGCCGATGGTACTTGATTCACTCACCCGCAGCGTAAGCGAGGGCGGGCCAGGGGCGACGTTCTCCAGGTTCTAACGCTCATGCATCTGGTTATTGATCCCAACCAAGTGCCACTGGGCGAGCGCCCTGCGGCTGATCGGTCCAACCCGATTTCTTCGCCTGGGCGGAACACCAAGCCGTGGAGATCACTTCTGGAGATCAAAATCAGCTGTGTTCTCCCCCTTTTTGACCTCGAAAGACAATCCGCTGGTCAGGGAGGAGAAGTATTTGGCTGGGAATACGGACGTGGCTGATTTTGCAGACTTCTTGGCCTGCTTGACATCCGTCTTTGTCATGTCCATTTTCATCGGGTCAACGGGAGTACCATCCCCCGCGGCACCAGCTGGCGGTGTGATTTGAACGAGATATTTCACTCCTGGTATATTCGCCTGTCGGTCATACTGTAGTTCATAGGTTCCATCCGCTTCGACGACACCGGATGCCAGGTAAGATTTCCCTTCTCCGGACTGGAATACAACGGTCGAGCCCGCTGGAACCGGCTGTCCATTAAATGTCACTTTGCCGGACACTTGGCCTCGTGGCCCCGTGAATCCATCTCCGCCCCCACCGCAACCGGCCAAGAGCATGAAGGAACAGCCAATCAAAACGACCGATGAAGCTGTGCGAGTGAATCCAAGCATTGCAGATGTTCCGAACGAGTTCGATCGTGTTGCCGCCCCGATTTGGGACGCGAAAAGAGAAAGTCTTGGGAGCCAAACATAGCTCCCAAGACTGTTTTTTTACTCATCAGCGGCGGCCTCCGACGTGGCACGTCGCTCAGGCAAGTCAGTTAGAACTCTCCAAGAACCTGACCTTCGTCTCTACAGGCGAGATACTTCAGCGTGTCCAAGTTGATGTTGTCGCTGATGAACCGCACAGCACCGTCCGTCAGCAGAACATGGGCACCCCCGGTGTGTGCCGACGAGAGCGGGTGGTTGTACCGAGCGTGGGCTTCGCCAGGGCGAACACCAATCTGGCCCACAACTGCGGAGTTCGGTGCATACGCAATCACGACCGTGGACAGCATCCAAGCCCCATGCCAAGTATTGTTTGTCCCCATGGCCCAACCCCAATCGTTGCCTGGACGAACTTCGCGCCGCAGCCCAGTCGCATCCCTAATCAGATCGCTGATTTCACCGACCAGAAGGGTGTTCGACGTGCCGTCGGTGCAGTCCTTCATGTTGGTGTTGTTGCGATGCGAATTGATCATTCCGCGATCGCTGTAATAAGCGATCCCACCGGGAAGGTAGGCGTGCAGATCGGGCACAATCGCCGTGTTGCTGGCTCCGGCGATTCCAAAGTAGCCCGACAGGCTAGTGGGTCCGCAAGGAGCGATCATCTGGGTGCCGGGGCTCGATGGGCAAATCAAGGCCGTCATTCTCAACCCCAGTGAAGGATTGACACCCGCGCAATACCAACCTTCGTGGGTCGGACTGAAGTTCAGTGTGTTGTACAGCGGAGCCTGATCGATGTATGGCAGAATTGACACCCACTGGGTGTGCATCCAGCTGTCCCCACCACCATTCGTGTAAGGGAATCCACCACCGCATCCGCCAGCCGGGAACCTCAGTAAACTGTCGTGGTAGTTATGCATGGCCAACCCGATTTGCTTCAGGTTGTTCTTGCACTGTGAGCGGCGGGCCGCTTCACGGGCCTGCTGCACAGCCGGCAGCAGCAGAGCGATCAGAACCGCGATGATGGCAATCACCACCAGCAACTCGATCAGGGTGAACCCTTTGCGTCGTGACATCAACATCATGGAATCTCCGAAAGACAACGAGTGAAAACGAAGCCCTTGTGAAGGGTTCGCACAAACACTAAATTCTCAAATCGAGTGAACGAACCCAGAAGACTCTGGACCCCGCAGATCACTCGCATACCGTATTTGTGACAGATAGACCTTCAGGGATCAAGTAGGAGTTTGTCGATATTGCGAGAATTTCTGAAAGATTCTTGAGATGGACATCGAAAGTAGTTTCGATCCCAAAACGAAAGTCCGTTGTTCCTGGCCTCCTCACGGCCTCCTTTGACTGTGACGTGTGTTGGCGGAGTGACTTCACCGACCTCGCGGTGTAGACTTTTTCTGTCCGCATCCGTACCTCCCAGTGACTGAATCCACATGTCGGAGCCCGAGGTTGCCCCCCTGTCCGATGAGGAAGTCCAGCTGCGCGAGCGGTTGCTGGCTTCGCCGGATGCTGTGCTAGCGGAGGAGTTCACGAAACATAATGCCCGTTTTCGACGGCTGGTGGCGTTTCGACTCGAGCCGATGGCGGCCAGTCGGGTCGACCCGGACGACGTATTGCAGGAGGCCTGGTTGGCGGCGGCGCAGCGGATGTCGAGCTTCTTCACGCTGGAGGGGATGACGTTCTTTGTCTGGCTGAGGCTGATTGTGTTGCAGGCGATCATCGACGTGCATCGACGGCATCTGGGAGCCAAGAAGCGAGATGCCTTTCGCGAGGTCCCGATCGACAATGATCGTTCTCGCGACACATCGCACGCCATCGCCCGGCAGCTTCTCGGCGGGCTGACCAGTCCGAGTGCGGCCTTGATGAAAGCCGAGACCGCCCGCCAGCTGGAGTCCGCCATCGAGGGAATGGAACCGATCGACCGCGAGATTCTCGCACTCCGGCATTTCGAGGAGCTGACCAATAGCGAGGTCGCCCAGGTCCTCGGAATTCAAGTCAAAGCGGCCAGCATTCGATACATTCGGGCACTCAAACGACTTAAAGGGCTGCTCGGATCGCTCTCGACCTTTTTGGATCAACCCCGGGATGCCTGAAGCCTCCGAGCAGCACGATATCGATCGCCTGGCCGAGGAGTTCATCTCGCGCCGCCGGCAGGGAGATCGCCCGTCCATTGAGGAATACGCCGCTCAGTATCCCGACCTCGCGGAGGAGATTCGCGAACTGTTTCCGACAATGCTGGAACTGGAGCAGCTCAAGGTCCATAAGACTTTTTCATCGGGAGGGCCAGCAGCCTCCACTGGTCCGGTCCCACTCTCCCAGCTGGGCGATTTTCGCATCATTCGAGAAGTGGGCCGAGGAGGGATGGGAGTGGTCTACGAGGCGGAGCAGCAGTCCCTGCATCGTCGCGTCGCGCTCAAAGTCCTCGGGACGCAGCTGGGAATGTCAGCGCGTCAGAAGGCCCGCTTTCGACGAGAGGCCGAGGCGGCGGCCCGATTGCACCATACAAATATCGTGCCGGTTTACGGAGTCGGCGAGGACCAGGGGCTGCAGTTCTATGCCATGCAGTTTATCGAGGGAGTGCCGCTCAACCGATTGATCCGCGCGTGGCGGGATGCCGCCGGGGGGAGTCGTTCGGAGACTGCAACGTCGCCATTGAGTACGCCGGGATCATTGTCTCTGGTGGGAGCGGTGCGGGAAATCCTGAATGCGGAAGTGGGAAAGGGTCGACATTCGTCGATCTCCGGGGAAGTCCAAACCGTGAACGATGCGTCGGGGGACTCATCGACCTACCCCTCGCCATTGATGCAAGTCAGTCTTCAGGATCGGAGCGGGTCAGCGGAAGCCCCGGGCGTGAAGGTCCAATCGCAGTCGACGGTTTCTCCCGTCTCAGCGAGTTTGCACCTGCCTCTCGCTGTGGCACCCACGCCGCGCGAGCATCGGCGCTCTTGGAACGAAATCGTCCGCTTGATTGTTGATGTGGCGAACGGATTGGAACACGCCCACCACCTTGGAATTCTGCATCGCGATGTGAAGCCCGCGAATCTGCTGCTCGACCTGACCGGAGCCATTTGGGTCACCGACTTCGGGTTGGCCAAGATGGAGTCGCAGGACCTGACGATTACTCGCAGTGGCGACTTCATCGGCACGCTCCGCTACGTCGCCCCGGAACAGCTGCAGGGTCAGGCCGACGCCCGGAGCGATGTTTACAGCTTGGGCCTAACACTGTTTGAGTTGCTCACTCTGCAACCCGCCTTTGCGGACGAATCGATGGGGCAGATCCTCCAGCGGCGAACTCGGGAATTGCCAAGGAAGCCGCGTGCGATCAATCCGCTCATTCCGAGCGACCTCGAAACGATCACGCTCAAAGCCTGTGCGACCGATGCCGCTCACCGCTATCAATCCGCAGCGGAGTTCGCAGCCGACCTGCGCTGCTTTATAGACGACCGACCCATTCATGCGCGGCCAATTACCTGGGCTGAGCGATTCTGGAGATGGGGCCGCAAGAATCCAGTCGTGGCGGGACTCGGCACGATGTCGGCGATGCTGCTCTTGTCGCTCATCACGGTGCTCGGGATTGCCAACTATAAGATCGGGAAATCGGCGGACCTGTTAAAAATCGAAAGCGGTCTGGCGAAGCAGTCCGCAGCGGAGGCCAAGCATTCGGCAGACGAAGCACTGGCCGGGCGGAAGTTGGCCGATGACAATCTGCAACTCGCGATTCAAGCATTTGAAGACATCATGGACAATGTCGCTTCACGCGGCAGTCCCGTGTCGCTGGTCTCGGAGGAGGACGCGCTCTCTCCTACGGAAACGGTCGAAGTCAGCCCGGCGGACGCTGTGCTGCTGGAGCGGTTACTGGAATTCTTCGACCGCTTTGCACGGCAGAACCAGACCGATTTGACGGCAGAGACAGCTGCCATTCGCAGCCGAATCGGCGACATTCAAATGCGACTGGGGCGGACCGCAGAAGCGGAAGTGTCCTACACGGCCAGTGCGAAGGCATATCTTGCCTTGCGAGAATCTCGCCCGACTTCGATCCCCTTATTGATCTCGCATGCCAAGGCTTGGAACCGGTTGGGAGTGGCTTACAGTCAGAGTGGGCAGGTCATGGAGGCCTTTGGCTCACATCATCATGCGTGCCAGTTGCTGGAGGAAACCAAGGCGGATCACAACGCCTTGGAAGTTCAGTTGGAGTTGGGGCAGTCCTTAATCTTGGCTGACACCGTTTTTATTCGCTCGGGTGCATCTGAAGTGATGTCCGAGATGTTTCGGGACCGGGGGAATCGCCCTCCCCCTCCTCCAGAGGGTGCCGGGCCACCGCGGAGACCATTTGATGGGGAGCGTCCCAAGGGGGATCGACCTCGCCGAGACGGGGGACGTGGGCGACCAGAACGCGATCGTCCGGAAGGCGATCGGGTCCGAGGACCAAATCGGGGGCCCGGGTCCGTGTGGCGTCGGTCGTTGGACGATTGGGATCAAGGGTCACTCAAGGCTGTGACGCTGTTGGAGCGACTGTGGGCCGCTCATCCGACCCATCCGCAGGTTCGCTTGCTGCTGGCTCGTGCCCACCGCAACCGGTACTACGCGAATCGATTTCGCCACATCATCGACCAGGCGAACGTCGACCTGCAAATCGCGATCGACCACTTGACCGGATTGGGGGACGCCGATCCCTTGTCACCGACTTACCGCTTTGAGCTAGCCGATCTGCTCTGCCTGCCACTCGCCTTGGCCTCTCCTCAAGCATTGAATGAGGAGACCGTCAGTCGTCTGGAGCGGTCGATCTCTTTGAGCGAGAAACTGCTCAGCGAGTCCCCGACGATCCCGGAGTACCAGGCGCTGCTCGGCATGGCTCTACGTCGACTGGCCTCGATTCAAATGTCTGCCAAAAAGATTGAGCCAGCCGCATCCGGCTACCGCCGCGCGATCGAGATCCAACGCCCCCTGGCCGCCCGCTACCCGTCAACCAGTATTTATCAGGTCGCCTACGTGAAATCCTTGTCGGGTCTCGCCGACCTCGACACAGGACAGGGTCGGACCTCAGAGGCCAAACAGGGACTCGATCAGGCAATCCGCGTTTTGCAAGACTTCCTCGACAAACACGAAGACGACCGCCTCTTGAAATCGTTCCGGGACCAGCTGCAAAAACGCCGCAATAAACTCAGCGAAGAGCCACGGCCGACCAGTCCTGAACCCCAGTCGCCGCCCCCGACTTAGTCATTGACAATCCGCTTCCCGGCCGCCACTCTGTGTCGGCGATTCTTTGCTCATCCCCAGTCAATACGCTGATATGAGTCCTGGACTCTGGCGACAAAAGAGTTGGAAGCGAGACCATGATCTGCGAACCCGAAACACTGGCTGCGCTCATCCTGCGGGAGCGTGACGTCCTGCTGGAGCAATGGCGGAAAAAGGTTCGGCACCTCCCTTCGGCGCAGTTCCTCGACACTCCCACGCTGAACGATCACATCCCAGATTTTATCGAGGAATTGGCTCAGGCGTTGAGATCGAATTCCAAAGAAACGATCGCTGAGGCACTCAGCGAAGGGAGCCCACCGGTACATGGCCTGCAACGAGTGGATGATGGATTCGATATTGCCGAGGTCGTGGCGGAATACAATATCTTGCGAGGTTGTGTTCACGACCTCGCTGACGAGCATGGACTGAGTCTACAAGGGGCGCCGTTCCATATCATCAATCGCGTCCTGGATGGAGCGATCGGTTTGGCTGTCCAGACCTTTGCGAGTCGACGCGCCTGGGAAGTCCAGCAGCGACGGGAAGAGTACCTTGCCTTTGTGACTCACGACCTGCGGACTCCCTTGAATGCGATTTCCTTGGTCGCCAGTGCCCTGGAACTGACCGATTCCGAGCGACTCACGAGCAAAGATGCCGGTCGGATGCTCAAGGTGTTACGCCGCAATGTTCAGCAACTCATCGTCATGGTCGGCAAGGTCCTGGAGGAGAACACGCATCTCGAGTCGGAAGTCGGGATCAAGCTCGAGCTCCGAGAATTTGACTTCTGGCCCTTCGTGCAGACCTTGGTGTATGACCTCCATCCCGTCGCGGGTCTCACCAATACACAACTCATCAACCAGGTGCCTGACGAACTTTTCGTCTATGCCGACTCCAGCTTGTTGCGCCGAGTCTTGCAGAACCTCATTGCGAATGCGATCAAATACACTCCCGGCGGTCAAGTGACCATCGGGGCGAAGGAACTGGATGAACAGAGGGGAATCGACTGCTGGGTCCAGGATAATGGCGCAGGGATCGCGAATGAACAGGTCGGAAAAGTCTTCGACAAAGGCGAGACCGATCCAGAGAGCACAGGCGGAATGGGGCTAGGACTGGCCATCGTCAAATCACTCATCGAAGCACACGGGGGGGCCGTCTCTGTGGAAAGCCAGCTGGGGCACGGATCGACATTTCGATTTTCGCTCCCCTCCCGGGCCAAGTAAACGGAGGCCGGAACATGCTGTTACCCTGGCTCTCTTCTCTGCTCGTCGGGCTGGCGGCGTTTGCGGCTTGCTGGGGGTTGATCACGTCCGATGGCGGGTGGCTCGATGACCTCGAACGCAATTGGGCGGCCCAGCTGCGCATGCTGCGGATCTCGACGGTGCGGCTGCGGGTGTACCTCCTTTGTTGGCTGGGGGTGACCGCAGCGGTGGGGGTGTTGCTGTGGGTGGGATTCGGGGCACCGCTGTTTGCAGCCTGTGCGATTGGGCTGTTACTCAGTATTCCGTGGCTGGTGATTCGCAATCTCGCAGCCAGTCGGCATGCAAAGATCGAGGACCAGCTGGCCGATGCGATGGTCTCGCTGTCGAGTGCGATCCGCGCGGGACTGTCGTTGCCGCAAGCTCTCGACGTGCTGGCCTCGCAGTGTCCACGCCCGATTCGTGAAGAATTCCAACAGATTCATGGCGAATACCAGCTTGGTAAGACGCTCGATGTCTGTTTGAAGGAGGCCCGCGACCGGCTGAAGAGCGAGCATTTCGCGCTCTTCGCAGCTGCCATGGAGGCCAGCCGCCAAAGCGGAGGCCGCCTGAACGAGGTGGTCGAGCGGATCGCGATCTCGGTGCGCGAACTGCACCGCCTGGAGCGCAAGATCCTGGCCGACACCTCCGAGTCCCGCCGGTCGGCGCTGTACATGTCGCTCGCCCCCGCTGCGATTTTGGCGATGTACTGGGCCTTTCTCGATCCCAACAGCGTGGAGCGGCTGTTCGTGGAACCCGCCGGTCAACTCGTGCTGGTGGCCGCCGTGTTACTCAACATCGTGGCCTACGTGTGGGCTCAGCGGATTCTCGACTCCGATCTGTGAACCCGCCCGTGGGATAGGCTTCCAGCCTGTCTTACTTCTGACTGGGGCACGACAGGCTGGAAGCCTCTCCCACGGCGATCCCGAACCTGGGCCAACTTCTCACTGTCTTCGATTGCAACCGATCCATCCCCGAACTACGATTCCGCCCGCAAGGCCAGATAGCTCAGCTGGTAGAGCACAGGACTGAAAATCCTGGTGTCGCCGGTTCGATCCCGGCTCTGGCCACTTCTTGCACATCCCCGCATGCCGCCGTAAGTCACGGTAGCCTGCGGGGTTTTGTGTTTCGAGAGTGCCATTGCAACCGCTCACGACATCTGATCCAACAGCTTGTCAGACTTGGCATGTGTGCCAATCCAAAACCAGATTACCAGACCTTGATCCACGACTCCGACTGTCCGATCGCTAATCCCGGCACGTGCGGAATATATCGGCGGACTCAGAAAGACTTGCTTAAATCTGAGACTGGGATGAGCGGGATTTTTCCGGAACAGCCGGTAGGCATCCCTCGCCTGACGCTGAGCTTGAGCGGGCAATTCCTGAGACAGCTCACGAAATGTGGGAGAAGTATGTGAGTTCATAGCGTCTTGGGGTCTAGTTCCATCGTCTCCCCCGCGCGGTATTCCACGAGTGCCTCTTGAGAGGCTCGCGACAGCTTGTTCTCGGAAGCCGCGATGGCCCGATCAAAATCGTCTTCGGCACTTCACTCCGAGAGCCGCCGAGCGGCCAAAACGCCCTGCCCCTCGGGAGTCAGCTGTTGTGCTTCGCGAATGCGTTTTGCAGCAAGGTGGTCATGGTCGAATCTCCTTCACCAGATCCTCCTTCACCAGATCCTGGCACGGCATGCCGGTGGACACGATCTGCTTTTTGACGCGGCAGCTCACACAGCGAGCGGCAGACATCACTCTGTCGTGAACCCGTGTTGTCGAGCGGACGTGCGTCGTCGAACGACAGACGAATGTCTGCCGCTCGCTTCCATTCTCCGATACATCGGAATTCTCGTTCGCGGAGCTGCGGAGACTGCCCCGCCGAATCGTATTCGATAGAATCCGGCTTCCGCTCGCCCCCGCGGCGACTCCATCACTCCGAGGAAGCCATGTCCGAATTCCGCGTTGAACACGACTCGATGGGTGATGTCCAGGTTCCGGCGAAAGCCTATTACGGGGCTCAAACACAGCGGGCCGTTGAGAACTTTCCGGTGTCGGGCTGGCCGCTGCATGATGATCTGATCCATGCGATGGGGCTCGTGAAGTATGCGTGCGGAGTGGCGAATCGCGACCTCGGGAAGTTGCAAAACACGGGCCAGGTCCGGCTCGATGCCAAGCAGATCGGCTTCATGCTGGAGGCGGCCAAAGAGGTCGCAGCGGGCAAGTTCGATGACCAGTTCCCGATCGATGTCTTCCAGACGGGGTCGGGGACATCGAGCAACATGAACGCCAACGAGGTGATCTCCAACCGCGCGATCGAACTCGCGGGTGCCGACCGGTTTCAACCCTCCAAGCCGATCCACCCCAACGACCATGTCAACATGGGGCAGAGCACGAACGACACGTTCCCGACCGCGATTCATGTGGCAGTCGGAATGTCGATCGCGCGGACGCTGATCCCGGCGCTCAAGCGGTTCGCCGATGTCCTGTCCGCGAAAGCCAAGGAGTGGGACAAGATCATCAAGATCGGCCGCACGCACCTCGCCGATGCCACTCCGCTCCGGCTCGGCCAGGAGTTCGGCGGCTTCGCCCGGCAGCTCGAACTTTCCATTGGACGAGCTGAAACGGCGATCGAAGCGGTCCTCGAACTCCCAGTCGGCGGCACAGCTGTCGGCTCAGGGATCAACACCCATCCGGAGTTCGGCCGCCGCGTCTCAAACTGCCTGAACGAGGAGACCGGGATTGCCTTCGTCGAGGCGGCCAATCACTTTGAAGGGAACGCCCAGCGCGATGGTCTCGTCGAGTGCCACGGCCAACTGAAGATGATCGCGACGACGCTGTTCAACGTCTCGAACAACATCCGCTGGCTCGGCTCCGGCCCCCGCTGCGGCTTCTACGAGATCAAGCTCCCCGATCGTCAGCCCGGCTCGTCGATCATGCCCGGCAAGGTCAACCCGGTGATGTGCGAAAGCTTGATGCAGGTCTGTGCCCGCGTCATCGGCAACGACGGGTGCTTGACGCTCAGCGGAGCCGCTGGCGGGCAATTCCAACTCAACATCATGATGCCGGTCATGGGGCAAACGACCCTTGAAAGCATCATGCTGCTGGCCAAGGGCACGCACGCCTTTGTCGAGTTCTGCGCCGAAGAGATGGAGGCCAACGAAGAAGCCTGCGTCGCCAGCGTCGAGAAGAGCCTGTCGATGGTCACCAGCCTGAACCCGTTCATCGGGTATGAGAAAGCCTCGGCCCTCGCCAAAGAGGCGTTCAAGTCCGGCGAGACCATCCGCGAACTCTGCACCAAGCAAAACATCCTGCCCCTCGACCAGCTCAACGCCGCCCTCGACCCCTTCAGCATGACCGAACCGCAAGCGTGACAGCGAGCGGCAGATGTCAGTCTGTCGAGGAACAGCGTCCGCAAAACTCATCGCGTATTCACGGCAGACTGACGTCTGCCGCTCGCTGGCCTCTCTTTATCAGTCACACACATGAACAACCCGACCTTCTGGAAGATCATCCACGAGTCCCTCGAAGAGGCCGAGGGGGACCTCGACGAGCAGATGGAGTTCCTCGGCGAAGCGCTGGAGGAGCTCGACCCAGCGGAGATCGTTGACTTCGACCGCATTTTCCTGGAATACTGGGTCAAAGCCTATACGTGGGATTTATGGGCCGCAGCTTACATCCTGGGCAAGGGATGCTCCGATGACGAGTTCGTCGACTTCCTCGGCTGGCTGATTTGCCGAGGTGAAAAGGTCTACGAGATGGCCGTCAAAAACCCCGATTCACTGGCCACCCAGATCAACGCCGAGGAGGGAGAAGACGCCCTGCACGAAGGATTCCAAGGGGTCGCGACGCTCGCCTGGGAGCACCGCACCGGCGGCAACATCGACGACTACCCCGAGCACAAGATCGAACTCCCCAGCGAACCCCAAGGCACCCAATGGTCCGAAGCCGGAGACGACCTCAAGACCCGCTGCCCGAAGCTGTACCGCAAGTTTTTCTGAGCCGGGGCGATGGCTTGTGCGGATTGAGGCGATGTCTTCACGAGTTCTCCTCTTCCAGGAGTCGCAAGCCAGAAATTGACACCAACCCGAAGCGTCAGCGAGGGCGACCGGATGGGGCAGCCTGAGCTGCGTGGACGGGTGAAGCGCACGAGTGATTCCGCTTGGCTGGTCCGCGAAACATGGTCTCCCAGCGCTCGCCCTCGCTGACGCGTCGGGTTGGTAGATCGGACCGACCTGCGAGAGCTCGATAGATCCCCGGTCCGTTTCGACCAAACCGGCAACTCTCTAACATATGCTCAGCGATCCCCTTCTCCGCACAGCAAGGCGTGCAGCATGTTCGGATTTTTTAGTGGCAAAGACTGGAATGTTCTGGCGGTGATCTTTGAGCGCCAGGATCTGTTCACGGTCAGCGGTCAGCGGGTCAAGGGCGGCGATGCCGTCAAAGCTCGCGATGGCGCTCAAGGCCATCCTCGGACGATCTATTGGGCCGTCTTCGACCAGAAGGGAAAGTTCCTCGAAGGCGCGGCGGGGACTGGGGCGAGCTTTGTCCCCACTGAGACAGTGAAGAAGCTAGAGCGTGATCTCCGCACCAATCGCACGATTCAAGACATTCTCAAAGCCCTCGAAACCGCAGCCACGGACAAGCTGGCCAAGCCGTTGGTCTGGATGGGCTATCCAAAGAAGGCTGTGCTGCCGCCCAAGGATGCCCCGGAGCAGTAGCGTCGCGCTGCGCTCCGCAAAGCCTTCGCGTTGCGACTAAACGATTGTTCCGCTCTCGCGATTCCACTGGAACCAGGATTCTGTCACATGAAACGCTGCATTTATGCCGCTCTGATGCTGAGCTTGATGTTCTCCTCTCCACAAGCCGCCGAGCCGATTCTTACCGGCCCAGCTGTGAAGGAACTCGGGGGCGATCCGCCTCCCGCTCCGATGGGGTATCCCAACTCAGCGGCGCTATTCGCCGCGATCAAGCTGGGTTTCGTAAAGCTCATCGACCGCGAGGCACCGCTGCCCGACTCGGTCGAGTTACGCTCCGATATCGAGTACGGCAAGGTCGGCGATCGCGCGTTGCTGCTCGATCTTTATTCGCCGAAGGAGCGGAAGGAGAAACTCCCACTATTGATCTTCATTCATGGCGGGGGATGGAAGGGCGGCAACAAGGCTGACTACCGCGTTTACACACAAGTCTTCGCGACGAAGGGCTATGTGGTCGCCAGTGTCGGTTACCGCTTGACCGGCGAGGCGAAGTTCCCGGCTTGTGTGAACGACGTGAAGTGCGCCGTGCGATTTTTAAGATCGCACGCAGATGAACTGGGAATCGACGCTGACCGCATCGGAGTTGTCGGCGGTTCTGCGGGCGCACATCTCGCCATGATGATCGGGTATTCGTCCGATGTTCCCGAACTCGAAGGGGATGGTGGCCACGCGGGCGTCAGCAGCCATGTGAAAGCAATCGTCGATATCTATGGTCCGGTGAACCTCAACGATGACTTCACCCGCAATAATCCGGACGCCAACAAGCTGGTCGAATCGTTCCTGGGGAAACCGGTCGCCGAATCGGGTCACCTGCTCGACAAGGCGTCGCCGGGTTTCTACCTCGATGCGAAAGACCCACCCACACTGATCTTGCATGGGACGATTGACGACATCGTCCCCGTTGATCAATCCGATCAATTGGCCAGGAGGCTGACGGAACTCAAGATCCCCTATGCCTACGACCGGCTGCCAGGCTGGCCTCACACGATGGACTTGGCGAAAGACGTGAACGTCCGATCGACCTGGCTGATGGAACGTTTTTTCGCCCGTTACCTGAAGGACGAGTTACCCGCCGCGAAGTGAGCCGTCGGATGGCAATCCTGCCCGTCCCTCACTCAGTGTTCGGGTGCCGAGACCGGGTCGCATAGGTCAGAGTCGGTTCCGTCCCGAGGCGAGCACCTCGGACTGGCCACGCGGAGAGGCCGGGACGGGCAGGATTACCCGCCCTACGAGACATCGCAGCACGCCCCCGTGGGCACCCCCTCATGCAGTGCCTGGGCCTCGACATCGGTTCTTCGTCCATCAAGGGAGCGATCCTCGACCTCGCGACCGGGCAGGTCCATTCGATCGTCAAGGAGTCCTTCCCCGACCCGCTCCCGGGGTTGCCGACCGGGTGGTTCGAGATCGATCCCCTCGAGGTGGTCGCTCGCACCCGGCGGGTCATCTCCCAGTTAATCGCTCTCGCCCCCGAGGCCAGTTCGCTGTTTCTCTGCGGCCAGATGGGCGGCGTGGTGGGCGTCGATTCGACGAACCGACCAATCACCAACTACCTCTCATGGCGCGACCAGCGCACGCTCGCCCCGCATCGAAGCGGTGGAACATTTCTCGACGAGATCCAGCGGCTGATCGGTCCTTTACCGGACTTCGAGTCGCCCCAGACAGTTGCCTTCCGCTCCGCAGATGAGCGCACTTTCGCGGAGCGGAAGGCGACTGTCATTACCCGCCTCGGGAACGAACTCAAACCGGGATCGGCGACCAGCCTGCTCTTCTGGTTACAGCAGTCGACGCCCCTGCCCTCGGGTGTGCGGCCCGCGTCAATGGGCGACTTCGTGATCTCCCAGCTCTCGGGATCGCTGCCCCGCATGGAGCGGACGCAGGCCATCGGCCTGGTCGACCTGTCGCTCGATGATTGGAACCCCGAAGCGTTTCAGTCCCTCGGCCTCGGGCACCTCGACTGGGGTCAACTGGCTCCCCTCGAAACCCCCGTCGCTCACTGCACGATCGATGGTCGCCCGCTCGCCCTGCACCCGACTCTCGGCGACCAGCAATGCGCCCTGCGCGGAGCGGGCCTCCAACTCGGCGACCTGTCGATCAACGTCTCCACCGGTTCACAAGTCAGCTGCCTCACCCGAGAGTTCACGCCGGGCCCGTATCAGTCGCGTTACTTCTTCAACGGCACCTACCTCAACACGATCACGCATCTTCCAGCGGGTCGGTCGCTCAATGCACTCTTGGCGTTGGTCACGGAGTTGAATGGGAGAAGAGGAAGTGACAAGGGGCAAGGGACAAGTGACACAGAAAGCACCCCTCCTGCTTCCAACTCTCAACCCGCCTCCCCCTGGCCATACATCGCGCAAGCCGCAGCTGCCGCACCCGACGGAGCAGCTGGGCTCCTGTGCGGTCTGGGTTTCTTCGACGGCCCCCTCGGTCGCGAAGGTCACATCACCGGGATCACAACCGAGAACCTGACCATCGGCCACCTGTTTCGCGCCGCCTTCGAATCGATGGCCCAGACCTACGCCCGCCTCGCCCGCACTCTGTGGCCCAGTGGCGACTGGCAGCGTGTCGTCCTCTCCGGCGGCCTCACCCAATCGGTCCCCATCCTCCGCGACCTCATCGAACGCCGCTTCCCCAGCCAAATCGTCGAGTCCCCCGCCACCGAAGAAACCCTCCTCGGGCTGCTCGATGTGGCGCGAGAGGTGAGTTCGCTTCATCCAAACCGTTGATCATGAGGACGATAAGTACACAGTTCCTGGGCACTGCTGATCTTCAATACCGCTGAGCATTCTGTTCAACGCGGCTTGACAACGTAATCTCGTCATCAGTACTTTGAGCCTAGCGAAGCAATTCTCGGCTGCGTGGCCCAGACGCGGCTTTGAGTGTCTGGGTTGCAGAGCAACAGGAGGAATTGCAGAGTCACGATGCATCTGGTTGACCCTCTTGTTCCTGCGTCACCCAGACGTTCAAAGCCAGGTCCGGGCCACCCCGCCGTTGGCTCTGTGTGCAACAGCTTGTTATCCGACCGCATCAGCATTCTTGGGTTTAGCAATCGCTCCCCAGATGCAAGCACCAATAGCAATCACAAGTCCCAGTATCGCTATATGGTTGAACGGGATGCCTGCGATGGTGAAAAATATAGAGGAAGTTTGCCCATCTACAGCGGATCGTAACAAATACTGGTCGGAATTATCCACCGTCTCGACAAATGCCATTTCATCGCCTATCTCGATACGGCGAGCTGCCTTGGCGCTAATTGGTATGCTTATCTCTTTATCACCGGACTTTCCGACAACGTGTGGAATCGTGAAACCTCGATCGTTAGGTTTTGAAACGATCGACACGTCCTGCATGGTCTGTGTCGGGCGTCCAGCCAGCAAACGGTAGTACTTTGCGTCGGAGATTCCCCAAAGCACTAACGCGATCCCAAAGGGGACCAATAGGAAAGCAAATTTTGGATTCTCAAGACACTTGTCCACAATCTTCTCGGAGAATCCTTTTGACGCTGTGCTCATTCTTCGTTCTCGTAGGATGTGACAGAAAAGGTCAGGTCAGAATTTTCAGGGAAAGCTGTTCGGATCACTGCGGGATAGCCAGAATCAAGTTCTGCCGATCAGAACTTGCAATTCTGTCGATTCCCTCTGAGAATTTTGTCTAAGCACGAGGCGGGTTGTCAAGGGCTGGGCCACCCCGCCGAATCACGAACCACCACGTTCGGATTTCTAACCGGATGACGAGTGATTCTCACTGTACCCGCGAATTGCGATGTGACTGCGGCCAAGTCGTCGAGTCCCCCACCCCCGAAGAAACCCTGATCGAAGTGGCACAGGGGGTGTACTCGCCTGAACCGAATCGTGAATCATCAGACTTGCAGGCACGTGCAGTGCCTTTCGGTCCAGAGGCACCATTGATAGCCTCTGGCTGCCGTGCGATCCAGACTCTGAGTGCCTGAGTCAGAATCACCGGCAGTTTGAAAGGATCGCGTGAGTCACATGACGTCCGACTTGATTCTTGGTGCGGTGATCTTGGCCGCCTTGTCGCTGGCGGTCTTTACAGGTGTGGCACTTGCATCGCGGCGGTTGCCGCCTTGGGTGTGCGATGGGATTGCGGTGCTGGTCATTGTGCTGTTGGGGTTTTACATTCGTGATGTCTGGGACAACATCGAGCTGGCCCGCTGGTTGCCTTATTCGAATCTGATCGTCTTGGGGAATGGGTTCCCGCTGGCGATGGCTGTACTGGCGGGGGTGGCTTGGAACCGTGTTCCGCCGCCGGTGACGCGCAAGATTTTCACGACGTTATTGCTGTTCGGAGCCTCGGCCTATGCCGTGTACTTTCCGTTTCGTGGTGAGGTTCCGGTATGCCGCGATCTCTGGGAAGACGGCGTCTGTCGCCAGACCACTCACGACACCTGTAGTGCGGCCAGCGCAGCCACCCTGCTCCGCCATCACGGCATCCCCGCCACGGAGCAGGAGATGGCCGAGCTGTGCATCACGCGAAAAGGAACCTCGTGGCTGGGGCTCTTTCGCGGGATGAAGCTCAAGACCGCGAGGACGGACTGGGATGTTGAGATCATCTCGGGGAGCATCGAAGATTTGCAAAGAGACAGCTTTGAGGGGGCGATCGTCTTCTTGCGACTGACAGCTGAGGTCGCTGATCAGCACCCCAAGTACGAGGCCAGTGGCTGGATCGCTGGAACATCGCATTCCGCCGTGCTGTTCGAGATCCGAGACGATGGAATGTGTCAGATGGGGGATCCATCAGTCGGTCGAGAGCGATTGGCGCTGAGCGACCTGAAGCAGCTGTACGAGGGACGGGGCATGCGACTGGTGCGAGTACGGCGTTAAGCGCAGGACGATTTCGAGTTCGGCAAGGAGGCACCCGAGGCGCAGAACGATATCACCTACGGTGGCTCGCATCGAGATGGGGGGATGCATTAGCCTGCGAGTTTGCTGGCTCATCGTCACCGACATTCGCACGGGACCAAGGGCCAGCGTCTCCTCCAGGCTGCTCGCCCTATGGAACACACTCGACGCCCCAATTGTCTCCCAGCTTGGGAGATGGCGGAACTGCCCGAGCCGAAACCGCTGAGGTGGGAACACTGGACGCGGTTTGTGGGGCCGGGCATCGTGATGATGGGGATTCAGATCGGCGGCGGCGAGTGGTTGCTCGGCCCGGATATCACGGCCAAGTACGGCGGCGGGCTGATGTGGATCGCGACGGTCGCGATCGTCTGCCAGGTGTTCTACAACCTGGAGTGCGGGCGGTATGCGCTCTACTGCGGGGAGCCAATCTTCACGGGTTTCATGCGGACCCGGCCGGGTCCGAGATTCTGGATGGGAGTGATCCTGTTCCTCAATCTCAGTGCCTTGATCCCAGGACTGTCGACCCATGGAGCGGCGATGGCGGCTTCGCTCTACCTTGATCGACCGCCGGGGGAAGAGGACAAGTGGCTGGTGACGGGGCTGGCGTATTTGTTTATTTTTCTGGTGGCGATTCCGGTGCTGCTCGGGGGAAAGATTTACAACATGTTGCAGGCAGTCATGACGACCAAGGTCGTGATCGTGTTGGGGTTCTGCCTCATCATTGGGGTGACCTGTGTGAGTGCGGAAAACTGGCTGAATGTCTTCAGCGGGTTCGGCAAGTTTGGCACCGTACCGACGACGATTGATGGAAAAGATGCCACGGTCAACATCTTTCAGAGTCTGTGGAGCGGCGACGGTTGGCCACTGATCGCGATGGGCAACATCGCCACGCTGGGAGCCTTCGCCGGGTACGCGGGCGGCGGCGGTTTGTCGAATGCCACCTACAGCAACTTTGTCCGCGACAAGGGCTGGGGCATGGGCAGCGTGGTCGGAGCGATTCCCAGCGCGGTTGGAGGGAAGCAGGTGACGCTGAGCCATCTGGGTAAGGCGTTTGTGATCAACGCCGAGAATCTGCTGAAGTGGAAAGACTGGTGGAAGTATATCGTCGTCGATCAGGTTTTTGTGTGGGGCCCTGGTTGCTTCATGGGCATGGCTCTCCCCGCCCTGCTCTCCCTTGAGTTCTCTGACACCTCCACATTAGTCGGCTCAAAACTCGGGTGGGCTCAATCGCTCATCACAGCTGACGGAATCAGCCGCGACCCGCGGTTCGGAGCAGCCATGGCGAATGTGATGTGGATCGTGACGATCCTGGTCGGGATGCTGGTGATGCTGCCCAGCCAGATGTCGATTGTGGATGATTTCAGTCGGCGCTGGACCGATATCCTGTGGTCGGGGAGTCGGCGCTTGCGAGGCAATCCGGACGGGAATGCGGTGAAGCGTGTGTACTATTCGATCCTGGGGTTCTTCGTGGCTTGGACGCTGGTGTTCACGTACATCTTCAGCAACTACGGCACTCCCCGATTGATGACGCTGGTGGTCGCCAACCTCAATAATCTGGCCATCGGTGTGACCTCGTTCCACCTGTTGTGGATCAACTGCACCTTGCTGCCAGCGGAGATTCAGCCGCGCTGGTATCATCGGGCGGGCGTGCTGGCGTGCGGGGTGTTCTACATGGGCATGGCAGGACTGGTGTTCGTGACCAAGCAGTGGCCGATGATCCGCGGGTGGCTAGGCGGGTGATAGGCCGACGGTTTACTCCGGAGGCACGAAGAAGGGGAGGGAAACGCGAAGATGCAAAAGAGGGCTGGCAGTGAGCGCGTCCAAAAGTAGGTCAGACAATCCTGTCTGACCCACGCCTGCCAGTCAGCGACTGACCGGCCTAGATTCCTGACAGCGTGAGTTCAGCTGCGATCGATCCTCTCCGACAGGCTCACTGTTTCGTCCGCCGAAATCGGACAAGCAGGATTGCCTGTCCTACTTTTTGCGGACCGACAGAGTGGGGAGCGAAGTGAGTACGGGAGCGGACGACATGGTGTGCATCGCACTCGGTGCTTGTTCGCACTTCAGGAGCCTCCCCCCTGGGCGTCTGGGCGTCTGGGCCTGAAATTCCTGCCCCTCCGGCCAGCACCACGCCAGAGCGGGACGGGCAAATGTGCCCGTCCTACCTTCTTCTCCGTGCCTCCGTGCCTCCGTGCCTCCGTGCCTCCGTGCCTCCGTGCCTCCGTGCCTCCGTGTCTCCGTGGTGAATCCTCTGACGACAAGAACAAGGACTGATGAAATGCCGGATCGATTGTTTGACCTGACGGGGCGCGTGGCGGTGATCTCGGGGGCAGCCAGCGGGATGGGGCGAGCGTCGGCATTGGCGTTGGCCGAGCAGGGGGCCGATCTGCTCATTGCCGACCTCAATGAACCCGGACTCCAGCAGACGGCTCGCGATATCGAGGCTCTCGGTCGACGAGCGGTGCCGTTCTGTGGCAGTGTTTCCGATCTCGGGCACATCGCCGCGTTGTATGGAGTGCTGGAACGCGAGTTCGATGGGCGGGTCGACTTCCTGGCCAACATCGCGGGAGAAGGATTCCTCGCCCCCCCCGAAAAGATCACTCTCGATCAAGTCCAAATGGTGTTTCAGAACCTCGTCTTCGGTCGGTTCAAGATGTGCCAGGAAGCCGGGCGGCGCATGCTCCAGGCGGGGCGCGGCAGCATCGTCAACATCGGCTCACTGGCCAGCATGACCGCTCTCGGGCGCGGACACATTGCCTACAGCATGGCGATGGGAGCGGTCGTGCAGATGACGCGAGAACTCAGTACCGAGTGGGCCAGCCGGGGTGTGCGGGTCAATGCGATCCTCCCGGCCCAAGTCCTCAACCCCAGCCTCGAAACACGCATTGCAGCTGACCCGACGATCGAGCAGCGGTGGCTGAGCGGGATTCCGTGTGGACGGCTCGGTCAGCCGACGGATATCCAGGGGTTGGTGGTCCTGTTGGCGTCCGATGCCTCGTCGTGGATTACCGGAGCCTTGATCCCAATGGACGGGGGAAACATGGCGATGAACGCCGGTGGGACAATCGGGAAGTGAGGAGTGGCCTCCCCCGGTCGCAGAATTCGTAAGAATTCTGAGAGCCTCTCGTCGGGGCAAAGCGCTAGAATTCCAGCGAACGTCGCTACGAAAAAACCTCCGAAGTCTCGGAAGACTTCGGAGGTTTGAGCGACACGGGACGGGCCAATGTGCCCGTCCTAAGTTCGGAGCTTAACGACGGGTTTGGTACTGCTTGATGATGTCGGCAGCTGCGGTCGGAATGTGAACCGCGGGTGCGGCCCCCGGAACAGCTGCGACGGGAGCGGGCGGTGAAGGCGGAGCTTTCGCCCCTGAAGTGGCGGGGTCGGGGAGTTTGACATCCAAGCCGTTGCTGACCGGTGCGGGAGCCTCTGAAGCAGGCTCGGGCTGCATTTGCTGCGGCATCATTCCCTGCTGTGGCATTCCGTAGCCGGGTGGCATCATTTGCTGGGGCATTTGCATCTGAGGATAGCCCATCGGCTGCCCATAGTAGGGCATCTGCATCTGCGGCATCTGCGGGGGGTAACCCGGATAGCCATAGGGATTCTGCATGTAGGGCTGTTGCTGTGGATATCCCACCGGCATTCCGTAACCGGGCGGCATCATACCCGGTTGCTGAGGCATCATTTGGGTATCAGTACCCGCCGGCACCATCTCGGCCACCGGGGGAGGAGTGGCCGCTTCTGGAGCGGCTGCCTGAGTTCCGAGAAATTCGGATTGAGAGACGGTCGAGTTCAAATTCAAGACCGGCATCGCAAACTGTGTGGACGCGGATGCGGCTTCCGGAGAACCGGCGATCATCACCGTTTCGACGCTTGAGGCCGGGAGCGTCGAGCTGCCTTCCAGAAGCATGACTTCAAAGTCCAGCTTCCCGATCAGGACGCGATCGCCCTGTTTCAATACCACAGCGCCCTTGAGTCGTTCCCCGTTGACGAACGTCCCGTTCGTGCTGCCCAAGTCTCTCAAGCGGACCGAAAAGTCGTCCACGGTGAAGACGCAATGGTGGCGGCTCACCAAATCGCTGTTCGGGCGGAGGTGGCAGTCCTCTTCACGCCCCACAAGGAATTTCCCTTGAGGGAGTGCAATCGAGCTTCCCTGCTTGTTCCCGGCTGCAATCCGGAGTTCTGCCTGAATCATCGAATCACCGATCCTCGTGGAGAATCAACAGCTGAACCACTCGTCCCGATTTCCATCGCGCGACGAAACGGGTCACTGCACGACGCTCATTTGGAAGAAGACGTTGCTTGGAAACGCAGTTCAACAATTCACGACGAGGCGCCAAAGGCCACTCACCCTGAATCATCAGAGACCTCTCTGAATAGTACGGACCGGGAAGGAAGGAGAGACAGGAAATCACTTAGGGAATGACCTTAAATTACCACCCTATCGATTCCAAGTCAACAACTTGCCCGCTCAAAATTCGCTGGACAGTTTCGGAAGTGCGAGATCCGCCATGTGATTCTCACCAGAAGACGTTTCCCCCCCCTGTTGACAACCTGTACGCCGTGAACTCGCGGTCTTGCGGGGCACGTTTCCGACGTGCCCGTCCCCTCACGCCCGGGTGAGCGGGTCCACTTCTTTGATGATTCGACGGCCGAATTCCACTGGCGAATGCGTTCACTGGCAAGACCTTAAAGGGGGACGAGGCGGGTGTTCGAGGTCTACGCTGTTGCGATCGTAGTCACTGGCCGACCAATGCGACCACTCGTGTCACCCCAAATCACTTCTGCATCCGACTTCGGCTGCATTCCATCGTTTCGCACGGCAATGCGGGGCACGTCGGAAACGTGCCCCACATTGGCCCTGCGCTCATCTCGCAACTTTGAACAGCTTGTGTCTTGGTACGGATCCTTGTGTCTTGGTGCGGAACAGGGTCAAATGAACCCACAACGTTTGTTTCCTGACGCACGGGCTTGCGTCCGGAAAGCCAACACCAGCGGGCGGGATCAAGGGCTTATTGATGCCTGACAGGAACTGACAGGCGATGAATCGATTCACACGCGAGCTTCTAAATGCTCTTCTGATCATCTTGGGCGTACTGTCAGCGGGAATGGGGATTCATGGGTTTCTGCTATCGAGCAACTTCATTGATGGCGGTGTGACGGGTGTTAGCATGCTCTTGGCGAAGATCACTGGGGTGCCGCTTGCCGCCTGGCTGCCACTTGTCAATCTGCCCTTCATCGCTTTGGGATATCGCCAGATTGGCCCCGCGTTTGCCCTCCGCAGTGTCTTGGCCATCACGGGGCTCGCTTTGGCTCTGGCGACGATTCCCTTTCCCAATGTCACGCCGGACCTCTTACTCACAGCTGTGTTCGGAGGGTTCTTTATCGGGGCGGGGATCGGCTTGGCTGTCCGGGGAGGGGCTGTGCTGGATGGGACCGAGATCGCCGCGTTGCTCCTCAGCAAGCGGAGCGACCTGCTCAAGGTGGGGGATATCATCCTGATCTTCAATATTGGTCTGTTTCTCCTGGCGATGACCGTCCTGAAAGTCGAGGAGGCGCTCTACTCGATATTAACCTACGTGGCTGCTGCCAAGACCCTGGATTTTGTGATCTACGGCCTGGAGCAATACACAGCCATTACGATCATCTCCGAACGGAATGTGGCCATTCGAGAGCGCATCACCGGGACGCTGGGGCGCGGAGTCACGGTCTATCGAGGCTACGGCGGCATCAGTGGAGCGGATCAGAATATCCTCTATTGTGTCGTCACCCGTTTGGAGATCGGTCGGGTGAAGGCGCTGGCTAGATCAATCGACCCCAAGGCGTTCGTCGTCAT
>Ga0105047_10004166_pt1 | contig 25283 bp, 23 predicted proteins | sample MAT04_FD_78384 | JGI IMG/M metagenome (GOLD analysis project Ga0105047, IMG submission 78384) | Freshwater microbial communities from Lake Fryxell liftoff mats and glacier meltwater in Antarctica - MAT-04 (megahit assembly) | ecosystem: Environmental > Aquatic > Freshwater > Ice > Liftoff...
CTCCTCGGCGACGGGGGTCTCCTCGGCGACGGGGGTCTCCTCGGCGACGGGGGTCTCCTCGACGACAGGGGTCTCCTCGACGACAGGGGTCTCCTCGACGACAGGGGCTTCCTCAGCTGCGGCAACTTCCTCGACGGGAGCCTTCGGTGCCCGAGGAGCTGCCGGCGCCGCAGCCTTCGGCGCCTGCTTCTTGACCGGGGCGGCCGGACGGGTGGGGCGCAGCGGCTTGGGCTGAGACTTCGCGTCGACCTCGATGCCGAACAGCACCGCAATCTGCGGCAGCAGCGAACCGACACGCTTGACCGTGGCGAGCAGTTCGTCGTTGACCTGCGCTGGCTTCTCGGTCGGCTGGACCTGGCTACGCACCGGGCTGAAGGCAACGGCCTCGAGCACGGCGACCCAGCGGTCGGGGAGCGAATCGGCCGAAAGGCTGGCGGTGGCAGCAGCGGCCAGCGCGGCTGCCAGCTCAGCGGGGAAGCGGACGCCGGCCTTGGGAGGCTGCGACGACAGCTTGAGCGCACGCACGACGCGACCGACACCGATGGCAGCATCGATGTCGCCGAACCAAAGGCTCAGTTCCTTCTCCTGCTTAGTGACGAGCGCTTCCTTGAGCTTGGCGGAAACCACGCGGGTGTTCTCGTCGCGGGCGACCATCGGGTCCTCTGCGGAGGCGACCACACTCCGCAGATCGCGCAGGTCGAGCTCTTCGATGTCTGCCAAGGCAGCATCTGCACGGTCGAGCCACTCGGCGACGCGCAGCTTGGGCAGCAATTGCTCCGCGATGGCCAACAGGCCGGCGGCGGGGATCTCTTCCTTGCCCTCGGACTTCAGACGGGCGTTCTGCTCGTTGACAGCCTGACGAACTGCAGGAATGCCGCCCTGCAGGGCGCGTTCGGCGACGGCGCGCTGGGCCTCGGGAAGGTCGGCCAGCACTGCACTGCGGTGCACGCGGCCGGGCTTGAGACGCTTGGCTTTCGGACGCTGCGGCAGTTCGGGCGGGGCCTCGAAGCGCGGGCGGTGCGGACGGTCGCCACCGGGGCGCGGGCCACGGTCGGGGCGGGGGCCACCGGGGCGGTCGCCGCCGGGGCGCGGGCCACGGTCGCGGCCCTCACCGGGTGCGCCAGCTGGACGGTCGCGGCGGGGGCCGCCGGGGCGGTCGCCGCCGGGGCGCGGGCCACGGTCGCGGCGGTCACCACGGTCGCGGTCACCGCTGGGGCGATCGCCGCGGTCCCGACGGGCCTTGGTCTCGATGACGGCCTCGAACGGCTTGTCGCTGGGCAGCAGCTCGAGCACGTTGCCCTTCTCGACCTTCCCCTTGCCCTGGCTGACGGACAAGATGCTGGTGCCATCCATCTCCGTTTCAGCGTCTGCCTTGAGGATCATGCCGATGACGGCGCCCCCGGGGAGCAGCGCGCCGTCGAGCACGCCTTTGGGTTTCTGGGCACCTGCGGCACGCCACGTCCACGTGCCGTCGGGGCGCGCGCTGGTGAGCTCGATTTCGATCCTGCGGGACATAGGCGTCCACGGTATCTGCTGCAGGGCACTTCGCTCCACAGTGATGCCGATCGGTACCCTCCACTCGTGCCCATTTATGCCCTCGGCAATGCTGTCCCGACCATTCACCCAGATGCATTCGTCCATCCCGACGCCGTCATCATCGGCGATGTGCGCATCGGTGCGCTGAGTTCGGTGTGGCCTGGCGCGGTGCTGCGCGGCGACGAGGGCTACATCTCGATCGGTGAGCGCACCAGCATCCAGGACAACTCGGTGCTGCACACCACACCGATGTGGCCCACCACCGTCGGCGACGACTGCGTCATCGGGCACATCGTTCACCTCGAGGGCTGCACCATCGAAGCTGGTTGCCTGGTCGGCAGTGGCAGCGTCGTGCTTCACCGGGTGGTGGTGCACACTGGTGCCATCATCGCGGCCAACTCGGTGGTGCTCAACGGCACCGACGTGCCCGCTGGCGCGCTGGCGTTGGGCAGCCCAGCCACCATCCGCGACGGCAAGGCCGACCCTGCGCTCATCGAAGAAGGTGTCGCTGCCTACGTGCGGCGGGCCACCACCTATCCCGGCCAGCTCCGGCGGCTCGACTGATGCGCCAGTTGGTCGTCACCGTCGTCCAGCAGGAAGTCGAACTGGCCAGCGATGCGCTGTGGGGCCTTGGCGTGGTCGCGGTGGAGGAACGCAGCACCAAAAGCGGCGACATCGAGCTGTGGACGTCGTTGGGCGACGAAGCGGTCGACGCTGATGTGCAGTTGCCCTGGCCATGGCGGTTCGTGGAGGTCGACGAGGCAGTGGCCGACACCTGGCGTCAGTACGCAGCACCGATCTGGGTGGAGCCGGATGTGGTAGTGCGCCCCGCCTGGGTGCCGTTCCAGGCGCCGGCCGGTGTCACCGTGTTGCACATCGAGCCCGGTGCCACGTTCGGCATGGGTGACCACCCAACCACCATCCTGTCGCTACGCGCGTTACGCCGGCTGGTGCGGCCGGGGTGCACGGTGCTCGACGTCGGCTGCGGTTCCGGGGTGCTGGCCATCGGTGCCGTCGTCTTCGGTGCCGGCCGCACGGTCGGCATCGACATCGCGCCTGCTGCTGTGCCGGTCACCACCGCGAACGGTCTTGCGAACTGCGTGGCGGGCAGTATCGAGGTCAGCACCACCGACCTCGCCGACATCGAGGGAACCTACGACCTCGTGCTTGCCAACATCCTTGCACCCACACTGGTGGCGCTGTCGGCCGACCTGCGCCGCGTGATGGCCCCGGGCGGCGCGCTGGTGATCAGCGGCATCCTGGCGCAGGCACACGCGCACGTGCTTGAGGCGCTGGCACCGCTGCAGGTGGTTGCCACCGATGAACTCAACGGTTGGGTAGCTGTTACGTTGCGCTGAGCAGTGCGGTCACCGCAGCCTGGCGGGGGATGGATGGAACGGCGCCTGCAGCGGTGGTGCACAGCGCACCGGCCGCCGATGCGAACCGAAGGGCAGTGGGCAGGTTGTCGCCGGCGGCGAGTCGGGCGCACAGCGAACCCGAGAACGTGTCGCCAGCGCCGGTCGTGTCCACAGGCGCGACCGGAAACGGCTTGATGTGGGTGGCGCCCTCGGCGGTGTGCAACTCGGCGCCGGCTGCTCCAAGTGTGACCACCACCGCCCTGGCCCCGAGCGAGAGCAGGTGGGCGACACCACCCAACAACTCCACCTCGTGCTGGTTGGGTACCACGATGTCGCACCACTGCAGGATCTCGGCGCCGATGGCCTGCGCGGGTGCCGGGTTGAGCACGGTGATTGCCCCCATCTGCCGGCCCGCTGCCATCGCGCGCTCGACCGCCGACAACGGCACTTCCAGCTGCGTCAGCACGACACGCGCGGCCGGCAGCGCGGTTGCGGTGATCGTCGCGTTGGCGCCGGCGACCACGATGATCGAGTTCTCGCCGTGCGACGAGACACCGATCAGTGCCCGGCCGGTGGCCGCTTCGACGCTGGCCACGTGTGAGGCATCGATGCCGTCGTCAGCCATCACGGCCAACAGAACACCGGCAGCCGCATCGGGACCGACCGCGCCGACAAAAGCAACCGACGCACCGGCTCGTGCTGCAGCCACCGCCTGGTTCAAACCCTTGCCGCCGGGGTACTCGGCGTAGCTGCTGCCGGGCACGGTCTCGCCCGGGCCGGGCAGGTGGTCGACGGTTGCGACCAGATCGAGGTTCGCGCTGCCCACGACGCACACATCGAAGACGGTCATCAGCCGTGCTCGGCCGTGGCGGCGGACGACTGCCGGAACACGGGCGGTCGCTTCTCGAGGAACGCCGAGACCGCTTCCTTGTGCTCTGCACTCTTCCAGCACTCGGCGAGCAGCACCTGTTCGCGGTGCTGGATGGCTCGCAGGTCGGTGTCGACGACGTTCTCGGTGAGCAATTGCTTGGTCATCCGCAGTTGCAGGTCCGGGTTGGCGGCGTAGCTGTTGGCCACCCCGATGGCAGTGACCAGCAGTTCGTCGGGTTCCGTGAGCCGGTTCGCGAGGCCGATCGGCTTACTGCTGCGCAGGAAGGTCACCCAGTCCAGCCCGGCGGGCATGCCGCCGACCCCACCGGCGGTGTCGTTTCCAGGGTCGGTACCACCGATGCGCGTCTGGAAGGTTGCCTCCATGTCGGCTCCGGCGCAGAACCCTCGTCCGCTGCCGGTCATCACGATCGCGCCCACCGACGGGTCGTCGTTGGCGGCACGGATGGCGTGCACCTGTTCCTCCGCCATCAGCGGCGTCCAGGCGTTCAACCGCTCGGGTCGGTGCAGCGTGATGACCGCAACGGAGCCCTGCTGGTCGACGGAGATCTGGGTGTAGTCGATGGCTGTCACGCTCGTCATCGTGTCACGCGCCAGCCGCCGCACAGCCCGTCGGACGACAAAGGACGTGAGCTCAGCGGCGGAGCTCCCAGGTGCGGTCGGTCGCGTCGAACCGCAGCGTGGTGGTGAGGCCCAGCGCATCGCATGCCGCCAGTTGGTCAGGGCACTGGGTGTTGGTCTGCCACCACAGGTGCGGGAACGTGAACGGAGCGTTGCCCAGCCACGCCATCGTGGCCCCGATCAGCACCGAGGCCGGGCGGTCGTGCAACCAGCCGCGCACGGCAACGCCGTCTGCCGCCACCAGAGCCGCAGCGATGCCGCGGGTGAGCAGCGCATCCCGCAGCGGCCTCACATAGATGCAACCTTGCACCACGCCCTCGAGCAGCACGCTGTAGGTGAGCGCGACCCTGTCGCGCTGTTCCTGGTGGTGCCGTTGCAGGTCCGCGAGGTTCGCCTCGATCGGGAACGTTGCGGTTGGCCAGTCCTGACCGCTCCACGCACGCAGCATCGGAATGTCGCGCATCACAGCGGCGTAGTCGGCCTCGACCACCGCCGGCGTCAGCGCCACGAACTCGAGCCCGCCGACGACCGCCCGGTCCGGGAGTGACTCGGGCAACCAGCTCATCGGTCGGTGGTGAGCAGGGGAGTAGCGTCCAGCTTGTCCAGCGCCGGGAGGTAGCTGCGCACTGCATCGGTGCGGAACTGGGCGCAGAAGTCGGGCCGGAAGAAGCGGGCACCCTCGCGTACGACATAGTTGAGGATGAAGAAGCGGTACACCTCCGGGAGGAACATCACTTCCTCATCGGTCATCGGGAAGACCTTGCGATACGCGCGCAGGAACTCGAGGAAGGTGGGCTCGACCAGGGTGTGCGGCCCATAGGTGAATTGGGTTCGGTCCCCTGTCTTGCTGGACACGCGCGACAAGAAGTAGAAGTCGAGTACCCGCGGCTCGATGCGGAACCAGTCGTAGTCCCAACGGCTGAAGAGCCGGAACGAGCCGTCGGCCTCGGTGGCGACAGAGAAGTTGCCCAGGTTCCAGTCGATCAGCACCGGAATTTTCGGCCACTCGTCGTAGCCGACCTCGACCAGCCGTTCGAGGAACCGGTGAGTGTGCTTCCAGAGCACGCCGATGGACTCGGGCGGTATGTTGAAGTTGCGCGGCGCGAAGGGGCTCTCCAGCAGGTCGAGCAAGTGGATGGCGTCGCTCTTGACGGTCTTCGAGCCGGCCGGGATGTTGGGCGCGAGATCGGTGCAGGCCAGGTGGAACTCGGCGATCTCGCGACCGAGGTTGTGTACCTGGTCCACCGACAAGATGCGCGGCAGCGAGTCGCGGCGGGGTGCGTCGTCATAGAACACGGCCCACATCTTCTGGTCGTACCAGGTGAAGATGCGGCCGTCAGGGCGGCGCCACACGTCGGCGAGCATCCCGCTGAATCGGGTGCTCTCCAACAGGCGTGCGCAGCGGTTGAGGCGGTCGTGGTCCTCGTAGAACAGGAAGTAGGACCCGTAGGACGACACCTTGCCGACGACCGAGGTGCCATCGTCGAGATGCATGCGATAGACGCGGTTGGTGGACACGTTGGCGCTGACTTCGTCGATCGCGACGATCGAACGTCGGTCGCCGTAGGCGGCCCACGCTGCAGAGATGGCAGCGAGATGCGGTGAAGAGTCGCTCACGGGCGCATCGTAGGCCGACGCTCAGCCGTTCCCGTGAGCGGTGGCAGAGTGATCTCAGACGACGTTTCGGGCACGGACACCGATGGGAGCGATGAGGCGGAAGCCGGCTGCATGCCGTTCGTCCTCGCTCTCGCCACCCCAGTACCCGTACTCGTGGTTCGTACGGGCGAACGCACGACAGGTGCCGTTGACCTGACAGCTGCCACAGACGTCGCGGGCTGTGGCCTCTCGGCGTTCGCGCGCTTGTGGGCGCTCGGCGGGCGGTGGGAAGAACAGATGCGTCAGCCCGCGACAGGCTGCATCATTCATCCACCGATCGTCGGTGATGACTCGTTGCGCGAAGAGATCGACCGCTGCCATGGGACCCCCTGATTCATGCCGGCGAAGTACTTGCACTGAGCAAGTAGTCACAGGATACGCGATGGAAACGTCGCCGTAAAGATCTCTCGACGAATTTCACGAAAGAAGGTGACGAACACCTGCTACGAAGCGGTCGACATCGTCCTGGGTGGTGTCCCAGGCAGTCATCCAACGCACCTGGTGGCGGCTGACATCCCAGTCCCAGAAGAAGCACCAGTCGCACAAAGGTGCGATCGCCTCGGGCGGCAGCGTGGGGAACAAACTGTTCACCTGTGGGGCGTGGTCGTACTGCACGCCGGGGATCACCCGGGTGGCCTCGTACAGGCGGGCCGCCATTTCGTTGGCCTGCTGAGCGCCACGGATCCACAGGTCGTCGTCAAGCAACGCGCTGAACTGTGCGGCGACGAACCGCATCTTCGAGGGCAGTTGGTTGACCATCTTGCGCACGTACTTCGCGCGCTGGGCCAGCGCCGGGTTGAGGTAGACCACCGCCTCGCCGCCGATCAGGCCAGCTTTTGTGCCACCGAAACTGACCACGTCCACGCCGGCGTCGACGGTGAAGCTACGCAGTGCCTGGACGGTGCCGCCCAGCGCGGCGGTGGCGTTGGCGATGCGGGCTCCGTCGAGGTGCACGAGCATGCCCATGCGGTGCGCTGTCTCGCACAGCGCGGCAACCTCGTCAGCGGTGTACAAAGTGCCCAGTTCGGTGCTCTGGGTGATGCTGACCACTCCGGGCTGTGCGTGGTGCTGCACGCCCTGCAGATGCGCGAGCCCCTCCAGTTGCTCGGGCACCAGCTTGGCCGCCGGCGACGGCAGCGTCAGTAGCTTCGCTCCCAGCGCTCGTTCCGGGGCGCCGGCTTCGTCGACCGCGATGTGCGCCCAATCGGTGCACACCACGCAGTCGGCCGGGTGCAGCATCGTGGCCAGCGCCATGACGTTGGCACCGGTGCCGTTCCACACCAGGAACGCCTCACTGCTGGGGCCGAACAGGTCGCGGAAGCGGCCGAGCGCGTCGTCGGTCCAGCGGTCGCTGCCGTATGCGAGCGCGTGCCCCTCGTTGGCGGCAACGATCGCATCGATCACCGCCGGGTGGCCGCCGGCAGCATTGTCGCTGGCGAATGCCCGCTCGGGCGATGGGGGCATAGAGGCAATGCGGGAAGCGATCATCGTCGGCCATTCTGCCGCGCGTATTGTCCTGTGCCATGAGCTTTGACCATCTCGCCCTCCTCGCGGCCGATGTCGACGACTTCGTCGCTGCACTTGCCACTGGTCCGCCCGACGCGCCCATCGCCGGTTGCCCCTCCTGGACACTCGCCGACCTCGGCCGGCATCTCGGGGAGGTACACCGGTGGGCGCGCGAGGCAATCATCATCGGAGCCGTCCCGCAGGCCGATCCCGCCGACGCTGCACCGACCGAACTCGATGAGTTGGCACCATGGGTCCGCGCCGGCGCGGATCGATTGCTGACGACGTTGCGCGACCTGGATCCGGACCAGCCCACCTGGCACCCGTTTCCGGTGGAGCCGAAGGTGGCCGGCCTGTGGCGGCGGCGCCAAGCGCAGGAAGCCTCGGTTCATCGTTGGGACGCGCAGCGGGCAATCGGGCTGTCGCCGACCGTCGAGGCCGGCTACGCCGCTGACGGCGTGGACGAGTACTGGACCGTCATGCTTCCCCGCCTGATGCAGCGCCCGGGCCTGTCGGCTCCGTCATCCACCTTCGGAGTCGTGCTCGCTGACACCGGGCACCGGTTCGTGGCCGACGGCCGCAGTGGAACCCTGGTCGTCGACAGCGACGGCAGGGCTGGTGACGCCGAGATCAGCGGAGCAGCCGTCGACGTGCTGCTGCGCCTGTGGGGGCGTCCGGTGCCCGAGGGTGCCCTCACCACGAGCGGCGATCTCGCAGTTGCCGAGAACTGGCTGGCGCTGGGCGGGGTCTGAGCCCGAGTTCGGGTCAGTCACCCGCAAAGGGTGTCTCGGGTGTCTCTTCGCGCAGGCGGATGGGACCGAAGCGGCCGACTTTGAGCCCGGTCTTGCCCTCGTAGAACGCACGGATCCTGTCCATGTCCGCAACGATGTCGCCCGACAGCGTGATAGCCGGCCCGAACCCACCGCTGCGGGTGGAACGATCGACGTAGGCCAGCACGATCGGCACGTGGGCCTGCTCGGCAATTCGGTAGAAGCCCGACTTCCAGTACTCGGTACGCGAACGCGTGCCTTCGGCTGGCACCACCAGCGCCAACTTCTCGCGCTGTTCGAACTCACGTGCCATCGACGCGACAAGTCCGCCAGGTGCGCTGCGATCGACGGAGACGCCGCCCAACCACCGCATCACCGGACCCATCGGCCCCTTGAAGAGTGATTCCTTGCCCAGCCAGTTGATCTTCACACCGCTCACCTTCGCCATGGCGAGTGTGATCGGGAAATCCCAGTTGGTGGTGTGCGGTGCCGCAATCATCACACAGCGAGCGGGAATCGGTTCCGGCGGTGCAACGGTGGTCCAGCGCCACAGGAACAACCAGACTCGGGCGAACGGCTTCGACATTGGGGAACCCTAACCAAACGCTACAGGGCGGACCCTGTCGGCTCCGGGGTTGAACACCGTGCTGCTCACGCACCGAAGTGGGTGACGATCACCCGACCCTCGCGCTCGCCGGCACTGGCCGACAGGTCCGTGACGGCCATCGACCGCTGGATCCACCGGTCGTAACCGTCGAAACGCGGCGAGTACGGCGAACGACCGTGGACCGCGACGTTGTTGTCGACGACGAGCAGGTCGCCGGCTTGGAGGGCAAGTCCGGTGTGGTGCGACTCGACCGCGACGGACAGCGCCCGCAACGCGTCGTCGGCACGTTCGTCGGTGCCGACCATCAGATCGGCGTCGAACACCATCGTCGGGCGCTGCCGGTCGCCACTGAGCACCGCGATGGGCGGGCCGAGCACATTGGAACGGCCGTGCAGGTAGCTCTCGTCGACAGCGGTGCGGAAGCGCGACTGGAACAGCGTGTCCACGACGTCGGTGGGCAGCAGGGGCAGCACTTCGAAGATGGAGGACAAGGTAGTGACGGCTCGATCGTCGCCGCGCAGGCACAACAGCAGCAGGAACCGGGGACGGTGCGGATGGAAGGCGGCCTCGGTGTGGAACATCAGCTGCACCTTCGAGGACGTGCTGACCTGACGATCGGCGTTGGCCTGTGTGGGCACCAGGTTCTGGATCAGATCGCCGCCGTGTTCGGGCAGGTAGCCCACCGGCTGGCCAAGGCGGCGGGCCACGGTGAGGAGAGTGAACTCGCTCACCAAGTCCTTGATCGTAGTGGCGGTCGGCGACGCAGGGGTGAGCGGCAGTTCACCGACGGGCAGGCCGCGCAAAACGATGGCACCGGTCTGCGGGGGAGCGTCCACGAAGTCGACGAGGGCGTCGTGGATCGCTGCCGGGATCAACCGCGCAGCATGGCCAGCGGCTCGCACGAACGCCTCGTCACCGAAGGCCGTGTGGCTCGGCACCGGCATGTTCGGCCAAGTGGGCGACTCCACGATCGTGGGTAGTACATGGTCGGTCAACGTGCTCATCGGGTCGCTCTTTCGGCGTCAGGAGGCTCGGTCAGCCTGGAATGTCTGTTCCAAGCATACAGGTATCCGAAACACCCCTGCCGCATCAGGCCGCACGAGTACCATGCGCCGGGTGGAAGTGGCAGCACGCATCGGCAAGGCCAACACCTCGCTCACCCCGGCCGAGCGCCGGGTGGCCGAGGTCGTGCTCGAACGACCCCAGCTGGTCGCGTTCGGCACCGTCGCCGAACTGGCCGAGGCCGCCTCGTCCGGCGCTGCCACAGTGGTGCGGCTGGCCGGGAAGCTTGGCTACGACGGCTTCACCGGGCTGCAGGCGTCCATTCAGCACGCCCTCGCCGGGCAGTTGCGCCCTGCCGCCCAACGCATCCGTGAGCCTGCCGCCAACGACGCGATCGGGCGGCACCTGCAGCTCGAGCTCGACAACGTCGCGCGCACCTTGCGTGCACTCAGTGCCGACGACTTGGCCGATGTCATTGCCCACCTGGCCGATCAAACCGGGCGCGTGTTCGTGCTCTCGGGCGACGCATCACTCGGAGTGGCGCTGCAATTCGTGGGCGACCTGCAGGCGCTGCGCGACGAGGTGCACCTTCTCGACGGCAACGATGTCGCCGTACGCCGAACGGTGGCGCAGCTCCGTACTACCGATGTGGTGGTCACGATCGACCTGCGTCGTTACGACCGGTGGGTTGTCGAGGCTGCCCAGGGCGCGCACGCCAGGGGAGCGTGGTGCGTGGCGCTCACCGACAGCTTGCTGTCGCCGCTGGCCGCTGTCGCCGACCGCACGCTGACGCTGGCCGCCGCGGGTGGCGGCCCGTTCGACAGTCACGTCGGCACGCTCGCCCTCACCAATGTGCTGGTCGCCAGCGTGGCAGATCGTCTCCGGGTACAGGCCGCGGCTCGCCTCGACAGCGCCGAATCGGCGTGGCAGGCGAGCGGCGCCCTGATGGATCGCTGACGCGACGACGCCAGCGAGCTACCCTTTCGTCATGACGCAAGTCGATGATGGAGTGGTGGAGCAGCGGTCGCGGTGCAAGTGGTGCCGACGAGTGCTGCCGGTACAAAAGTTGGGGCGACCACGAGAGTTCTGCTCTCAGGCCTGCCGCCAGTGGCACTGGGTCGGTAAGCAACGCGCAGCCGAACTGCAACTGAACGAGACCGAACTGATCGTCGCCAAGGACGAACTCGACCGGCTCCACGACGAGCTGTACATCCTGGCGTGTGCGGTGAACGATGCCGAACGCGATCTCGATGCCGCCGGCGCTCGGCCGAACGTGCGCGAACTGAAGGAGATCATCGAGTGGCTGCTCGATGCCGCCAGACCGTTGCGCGACCGCGAGCTCACCCCACCAACGGCGTGAAGCTGGGCGGCAACCACACGACCCGGCTTTCGTCATGACGAAACCAACCAGCCGGAGTCGGACAGGAGTAGCAGTTCGCAGTCCGCGGATGACCGAGCGAACGCCGACGTTTCGCCCAGCGGCCTTGGCTCGCTGTGTCACGGCACCGAAGAGGGTTCCGTCTGTGCCGTGACACAGTCCCCGGATCGCGTGGAGGTTCGCCGGCGTGATCTCACCCGGCGATGCACCGTGAACGACGGTGAGGCTGGGCGACACATCGCCCACGCCGACCCTCTCCGCACGGCTCGTCTCCAACGCCCATAATCATCGTTATGTAAGGTTGACGCAAAGCAAAGGCGCAAGTGCTGGTGAGAGAGTTGGCGACAGTGACGCTCCCGGTAACAAACTGCCCCTAAAAGTAAAGCACCGTAACGCAGACGTACTGCTCTACGGCGCTCTGCAGGCTGCTATATAGACTCGTCGCTGCATCTGGCCCAGCTCAAGATGACGATTAGATGACGATTTGCCTGGTATTCCCAGTGTGGACGATCTACGCTGGCGGCCAGCGGGCCGAACGAAGGAGAGCGGAATGCTCCACTGCGATCGGCGCTCATGGCGCATGGTGTCGTTCACGCTGCTGTTGGTGCTCGCCCCACTGGCGGTCCCCTTGGTGGCCTCGAGTTCTCCGGCGGCCAACGCCAGCGGCGGTTCAGCAGCCGTTGTGGCCAAACGTGGCGACCGGTCCGCCCAGGTCACCCAGCTCCAGAAGTTGTTGATTGCAGCCGGAATCACCGTGAAGGGTGGGGCGGACGGCATCTTCGGTGCGGCCACCGAAGCAGCCGTGAAGGACTACCAGGGCCGACGTGGTCTCACCGTCAATGGGATGGCTGATACGCCGACGGCGACGCTGCTGGGCATGCTGCCCGCCACTCCCCTGCTGTCGAAGGGGGCGCACAGCGCTGCCGTCACGGCGGTGCAGCGGCAACTGATCGCCGTCGGTGTCACCGTCAAAGGTGGGGCCGACGGCTGGTACGGATCGGGCACCAGCGCAGCTGTCAGCGAGTTCCAACGCGCGAATGGCATCCGGGCGACGGGCAACTTGGATGCGGCAACTGCGGCGATTCTCGCCAACGCAGCAGCAAGAGCGGGCGCTGCGACCACCACCGCTGCCACGACGCCCGCCACCGTGCCGGCAACGACTCTCCCCGCTACGACTGTCCCCGCTACGACTGTCCCGGCAACGACTGTCCCGGCGAATGGTTCGATCATCTTCCCCATGCCCAAGACCTGCAGGTTCTGGGACACGTGGGGCGCCCCACGCAGCGGCGGGCGCAAGCACCAGGGGGTCGACATAATGGCCAACAGCGGTACTCCCCTCTTCGCGGTCCAGACGGGCACCATCACCAAGAAGCAAGTGGACTATCCAGGGTCGTTGGCCGGGAACGCCCTGTGGCTCACCATGGCCGACGGCACGTATTACTTCTACGCCCACCTGAGTGCGTTCGCCAACGGAGTTGGCGTCGGCAGCAAGGTCTCGGTGGGTGCGGTCATCGGCTACGTCGGCAAGACCGGCAACGCGTCCATTCCCCACCTGCACTTCGAGGTCCACCCCAGGGGCGGCTCGGCAGTCAACCCCTACCCGATCGTCAAGGCCGTGAGCGGCTGCTGATCGAGACAGGATGGCTAGCCGGTGACGTGACGAAGGACGGCGAGGACTCGGCGGTGTTCCGGTTCCGAGGGTGGCAGGTCGAGCTTGGCGAAGATCGACGAGATGTGCTTCTCCACCGCCCCGCGCTCACCATCAGCGTCGAGGCGATCGCGATGTTGGAGAGGCCCTGCGCCATCAGCGACAACACATCGCGCTCACGGGGCGTAAGGGAATCAAGCGGGTCGCGCCGGCGACGGCGCGCCAACAACTGTGACACCACCTCGGGATCCAACGCAGTTCCGCCATCGGCTACGCGAACTGCGGCCTCGACAAAATCGCGGACATCGGCCACACGCTCCTTCAGGAGGTAGCCGACACCGACGGTGCCCATCGCCAACAGTTCCGTCGCATATCGCTCCTCGACGTACTGCGACAGCACCGGTACCGGAGTCGCCGGGCGCGCTTCTCTCAGCTCGATCGCCGCGCGGAGGCCCTCGTCGGTGTGCGTCGGCGGCATACGAACATCCATGATCACCAGATCGGGGGACTGTTCCTGCACCACCTGCACCACCTGCAACACTCGCGTGGCGTCGCCCTCGGCGGCGGTACCCGCAGCGAACGAGATGCCGACCACCGCCACCAGCCATAGAAGCACCGTGAGGCGTCGATGTCGAAAGCAGAACGTCGCAAGTTGTCGAAGCATGCATGCAGCGTGAACGGCGACGGCCGCGGGCACCATCGGGGGCGCTGGCCTCCTCCTGGTAGGGCTAACCCCACCACGGCCGCTCAGCCGGGCAGCAGGACCTGCTTGCGGCGGACCACGAATTCGGTGAGCTCTTCGTCGACCGCGGCGTCGAGCGGCGGTGAGACGGACTCGTCGAGCAATTGCCGCCAGATCCGGTGTGCACGCTCTCGGGCATCGACCGAGCCGGCCTCGGCCCACGTCTCGAAGTTGCGCCAATCGCTCACCAACGGCGCGTAGAACGCAGTCTCGTAGCGCTCCATCGTGTGCGGCGAGCCGAAGAAGTGCCCGCCGGGGCCGACATCGGCGATCGCGTCCAGGCCGAGCGAGTCGTCGTCAACGACGATTGGCTGCAGGTATTCGGCCATCATCTGCAGCATTTCGGCGTCGATGATCAGCTTCTCGTAGCTGGCGGTGAGCCCGCCTTCGAGCCAACCAGCAGCATGATTGACGAGGTTGGCCCCACCCAACACCGCCCCCCACAGCGACATCTGGCTCTCGTAGGCCGCCTGGGCATCGACTGTGTTGGCCGCAGTGGTGTTCGACGAGCGGAACGGCAGCCCGTAGTGCCGGGCGAGCTGCCCGCTCGCCTGCGCTGCCTTCGTGTACTCCGGGGTCCCGAACGCCGGCGAGCCACTGCGCATGTCCACATTGGAGGTGAACGAGCCGTACATCAGCGGTGCGCCCGGGCGCACCAGTTGGATGAGCGTTGCCACGGCCAGCACTTCGGCGTTCTGCAGCACCAGCGCCCCTGCCAGCGTGGCTGGCGCCATCGCTCCGGCCAGCGTGAACGGAGTGATGCACACCGCCTGCCCTGCACCTGACAGCTCGAGCAGACCTTCCGCCATTGGGATGTCGAGGGTCAGCGGTGTGTTGGTGTTGACGATGGTCAGCAGGGCGGGCCGCTCTGCCAGGCCTTCACGGTCAGTGCCGAGCGCAATCGCAGCCATGTCGATGCAGTCGGCAGCGCGGTCGCGGCCGAGCGCTATGCCCTGCCAGTTCTTGTCGAGCAGGCGAATCAGCGAGTGGCACAGGTCGAGGTGGCGGGTTTCTGGTGGCAGGTCCATTGCTTCGAACGGACCGCCGCCCTCCTGCTGCACGATGTCGAGCGCTTGGATCAGGCGAAGGTACTCAGCTTGCTCGGCATGGGTACCAGGGCGACGGCCGCGCTCGAGGTCGCTGGCGAACGCCGGGCCACCGACAGAGGCGAATACCACGTTCCTACCACCGATGACGAGATCACGAGCAGGATTCCGTGCCCGCAGCCTGAACGAGGAAGGGGCCAGTGCCACCTGGGCCTCGACCATGGCCGGGTCGAACCGCACCATCACGTCGTCGACCGCGCACCCCGCCACCGCCAACAGCCGGCGAGCGCCATCGTGCAGCACTCGCATCCCGGTGTTGCTGAGCAGTGTCAACGATGCGCGGTGTAGGTGCTCGATGTGGTCGGCCGACAGCATGTGCACGGGTTCGTATGGGTTGGAGAGTTGTCGCCACGGCGACGGGTGCAGTGTCCCGCTGTGCCGCCGCTCTCGTGGCCTTTTCGACCTGCTCACGGTCCCAACCCTAACCCTCGACAACACCACGATGATGACCATGCACTGATGGTTGAGACTCAAGTATCTGAGGTAGAGGTTGAGACTCGTTTCAAGAAATCGTAAAGGATGCGACGATTCCTGCCGAAGTATTAAGCATGACCCGAGCCCGTCGAGCCATCGCAGCCCTCACTCTCAGCCTCACCGTTGGATCGGCGTTCTTCGCCAGCACAGCCCAGGCTGGTGCCTCGGCGCTGACCGCACCCACCACCTCCGCCGCGTACACCGTGGTCGCAGGCGACTACCTCAGCGGCATCGCCGGCAAGCTGAAGGTACGCATGTGGGATCTCCTGTCCGTTAACAAGCTGACCGTCGTCAGCCTCATCTATCCCGGTATGAAACTGGTTGTCCCGACTGGCGGCGTGCTCCCGGCCGCGACGCCCGCGCCAGCGGCACCCGTGGCGGCACCTGCCCCTGCCTCTGGGCAGTACACGGTGAAGGCCGGCGACTTCCTCAGCGGCATCGCCAGCAAGCTGGGCGTCTCGCTCTCCGCGCTGCTCACCACCAACAAGCTCACCGTCAGCAGCGCGATCTTCCCCGGCACCAAGCTGACAGTACCGGCCGGCGGCAAGCTGCCCACCGCCGTTCCTGTGGCCGCTGCACCCGCATCTCCCACAGCGGTCACGGGCAGTCAACTGTCGTACACGGTCCGGTCCGGCGACTACCTCACCGGCATCGCCGGCAAGTTGGGTGTCACCACGACCTCGCTGCTGACACTGAACAAGTTGACGCTCAACAGCATGATCTACCCGGGCCGGCAACTGCTGGTGCCCGCCGGCGGCAAGCTGCCCACTGCGGCGACCTCCACGAACAGCGGGTCGGCCCCGGTTGCGGCTCCGGCCGCCGGCACCACCGCACGCGTGACCAAGGTGATCGACTTTGCCCGCGCGCAACTGGGCGAGCCGTACAAGTTCAACGCTGCAGGGCCCGACCTGTGGGACTGCAGCGGCCTGACGCTGGCTGCGTTCGCCGAGATCGGAATCTCGTTGCCGCACTACAGCGGCGCCCAGGTCAATTACGGCACCGCAGTCGACTGGAAGACTCAACCGATCATGGCCGGTGACCTGGTCTTCCTCGAATCCTTCGTTGGGTCCGGGATTGTCAACCACGTCGGGCTGGCCATCAACGGCACCCAGTGGATCCACGCACCGCGAACCGGTGATGTCGTCCGCATCGGCAACCTCCCGACGGCGCGCGTCATTGCCGTGCGCCGCATCGTCCAGGGCGGATGAGCGCAGACGCTGCAGGGGCGGCGCAGCCACCCCAACGTTTCGATCTCAGCGGCTTGCGGCCTGACCAGGTGACGCTGCTGGGAACTGTGCTGCAGTCGGGGGAAGTGCCCCACGTGATCATCGGTGGCGAACTGTTCACCGCTGTACCGCATGCGGCTGAAGTTCAGCGAGCACTGACCTGGGTCCAGTCCGGCACGGAATACGACGACGACTTCGACGACCCCGAGTACCGCGGCAGTCATGCGCCATTGGTCAAGGTTCCGCGCCCGCCCCTTGCCGATGGACGCCGCCAGGCCACCCGCTGGCGCCGAGCGTGCGGCGGCTTGTTCGACCAGGTCCTGGTCACGGCCCCGGTGTACGCAATGTTCCGCCTCGGCAGCCCGCTCTGGCTGATCGTGCCGCTGCTGTTCTGTGTGGTGGTGCTGCCCACCACCACCATGGGGTGGTCGGTCGGCAAACTGATCGTCGGTACGCGGGTGACCGACGCCCTCACGCTTCGCTCCCCCGGTCTGTTGACAGCCACCGCCCGCTGGTTGGTGGGCTCGTCCGCGCTGCTGCTGACGATGACTGCCGACCTCAACGACGCGGTACTCACGCCGGTCTGGCTGGCGATCTATGCGCCGATCGTCGTGACCGTGCGGGGCTTGCACGACTATGTGGCCGGCACGATCGTGGTCGAGTCAAGCGACCGCGGCCCGGGCGGTTGGCTGTCCGGGCGCTGAACGCCTAGCGAGACGGCAGGGGTCAGCGAACGCCGACGAGATCGACAACGAAGACGAGGGTCTCGCCACCCTTGATCACGCCGCCTGCCCCGCGGCTGCCGTAGCCGAGGTGCGCCGGAATGGTGAGGGTGCGCCGCCCGCCGACTTTCATGCCCTTGACGCCCTGGTCCCAGCCCTCGATGACTTCGCGTGCACCCAACCGGAAGTCGAACGTGTCGCCACGGTTCCAACTGGCATCGAACTCCGAACCGGTGCTCCACGCGACGCCGACGTAGTGGACGATGACGCGCTTGCCGATGGTGGCTTCGTCGCCGTCGCCGACGATGTTGTCCTCGATCTGCAGGTCGGCGGGCGGTTCGCCCTCGGGAATGGTAACGACGGGCTTGTCAGACATGCCCGGCACGCTATCTCTCAGCGAGCTGTGCCCGTCAACCCCCCACTGCTATCAACGCCACCGCGATCGCAGTCGTGCCCACTCCACACGCTTGCCACCAACGCATCCGCTCGCGATTGAACACCACCGACAACAGGACCGCCACGGTGGCGAACTGCGATGACGCGACAGCGACCGGCCCCGCGTCACCCTTCTGGAAGGCGAGCTGCAGCGAGCCGATCGCGACGAGGCCGAGCACCCCCGCGATGACTGCAAACCTGCGCCCCGGGGCAACAGCGAAGAATTCGTCATGACGAAACAACCCGATCGCGGCCAGTAGTACGAAACCAGCGCTGCGCTGCGTGATCACCGGGGTGAGGCCTGATGCTTCAGACACCTGGCCCATCAGCGTGAAGGCGACACCGAACGCGATACCGCTGCCAATGCCGAGCAGTGCTCCGTGGGCTGCGCTTCCCACCCCCCCGGGCGTGTACGAGGTGAGCACCAGTGCGACGACACCAAGTGCCATGCCCGTCGCTGCCCACCCACTGGGCGCGAGGCCGTCGATCCGGTCCCACACCACCGGAACCGCCGCGAGCAGCACCGACGACAGCGGAGCGACGATCCCCATCCGTGCGACGGCGTAACCACGGTAGAGCAGCATCAGTCCGCTGATCATTGCCAAGCCGGAGAGGGCGCCGATCAGCGAGTCCTTCGCGATCCACCGCGAGTCCACCACCAAGAGCAGCAAGGGCGACAGCAGCGTGCTCGTAGCAACGGCGGTGCGAGTGACGGTCAGCGCAGGAGTCGTACGAGCTGACCGCGCCGCGAAGAAGTCCGAAGAGCCGAGCAGAACTGCTGCTGCGATCGCGAACGTCAATGCCAAGCCCATGCGGGCGACGCTACTCAGCACCCGTGTATCGACCGGTACTGCGTTGCGTCACAGCAGCTTGGTCAGCGCCTCGACCAGCGCGTCGCTGTCGGCCTGCGTGGTGTGTGCAGTGAAGCTGACCCGCACGAACGGCTGCCCCTGCCAGACCGGCAACGGCACCTCGATGCGGTACTCGTCGAACAGCCGGCCCTTCAGCGCCACCGGGTCGACGGTACCGGGCAGGCGGATCGAGGCGAGTTGGCCGATCCACTCCGACGAGTCAGGACTGATCGATTCCAAACCGGTGAGCGCGTTGACGCGGGTGCGGGTGAGCAGCGTGAGCCGGTGGCTTGCCGCATACACCGCAGCCCAGTCGTGAGCCTCACGAAAGCCGAGCGCAGCATCGACCGCGAGGAACGGAGAAAGATCGCGGGTGCCCTGCCACTCGTGGTAGTCGACGAACGGGGAGCCACTGGGGTCGTCGCTCTCCCAGCCCCAGCTGACGACGAGCGGGTCCAGCCATTGCTGCACGGCCTTCGTCGCGTAGAGGAACGAACAGCCCTTGGGTGCGCACAGCCACTTGTGTAGCGCACCCGTGTAGACGTCGCAGTCCAGCGCGGCGAGGTCGAGCGGGATGTGGCCCGGGACGTGGGCCCCGTCGACAATGGAAAGGATTCCGGCGGCCCGCGCACGACGACAGAGCTCGGCCACGGGAAACACGAGCGCAGTCGCACTGGTGAGGTGGTCGAGGAACAGCACCTTGGTTCGCGGTGTCACCGCAGCCCAGACACGCTCGACGAAGTCGTCGGCGGTGGTGACCGGCAAGGGGATCGGCGCCCGCAAGTACGAAGCGCCCGCCTCTGCGCACAGCTTCTTCCATGTGCGGTGCATGGCCCCGTACTCGTGATCAGTGGTCACCACTTCGTCACCGGGCTGCAGTCTCAGGTTCCGAGCAACCATGTTCACCGCGGTGGTCGGGTTGGGGAAGAAGACCACGTCGTCAGCCTGGGCGCCAACGAACGCCGCCAGACGGGTGCGGGCCGCAGCCATCAGCTCCGGCGCTTTGCGTTGCAGCCACGCCGCAGGGTTGCGCTCCATCTCGCGCTGCAAGCCTTCGTACGCCTCCTGCACCACCCGCGGCACGGCACCGAACGAGCCATGGTTGAGGAATACGAGATCTGGGTCCAGCAGGAAGTCGGCACGGGTCGGGACGCTCATCGTGCGGCAGCGTAGACGGTCGACGCCGCGAGGTCGGGTACGTTTCGCACATGTCACTCCCCACCCACGGCACCCCTCGCAACGAAGTCCTGGCATGTCTGGACAGCTTCAAGGATCGCGACGTCAAGTGGCGCGACGGGCACGCGTTCACGCTGGCGTACAGCGCACCAGCTCGCACGCTGCCTTCGAGAAGGGCTGCTACTACTTCGGCCTGGAGAGTCGCCGCATCCCGGTGGGCTCGGACTGGAAGGCCGATGTCGCAGCGATGGCCGCGGCGATCGATGACAACACGGTGCTCGTCGTCGGTTCGGCGCCGCAGTACCCGCAGGGCGTCATCGACCCCATTATCGAGATCGCTGCGCTCGCCCTCGACCGCGACATCAACTGCCACGTCGACGGGTGCATGGGCGGTGTAACGCTCACCTACCTGGCCAGGCTCGGGCACGAGATCCCGCCCTGGAACTTCACGGTCTCAGGTGTCACCAGCATCTCGGTCGACCTGCACAAGTACGGCTACACGGCGAAGGGCGCGTCGGTGATCGTGCACCGCAACAAGAAGTTGCGCAGCTACCAGACGTACGTGACCGACAACTGGCTCGGTGGTGTCTACGGCTCGTCGGGCGTGCTGGGCACCAAGGGCGGCGGTGCAATGGCGGCCGCGTGGGCCGTGATGCACCACCTCGGCGACGAGGGCTACCTACGGCTCACCGAAGCCGCCCACCGCTCCTGCCAAGACCTGGCCGCAGCCGTGCGCGACATACCCGAACTGGTGATAAGAGCGGCACCGCAAGCCACGCTGCTCGCGCTCGGAGCCGCCGATCCCGCCGTGCTCGACGTGTTCGCCGTGGCCGATTCGTTGTGGCGGCGCGGCTGGTACCTGGGCCGGCAAGGCCCTCCCCCGTCCTTGCACTGCACCGTCAACGCGATCCACGACGGCAAGATTCCGGCATTCGTCGCCGATCTACGCCTCTCGATCGACGAGGTGCTGGCAGCTGGGGCCGCCGGCGAGCAGGGCGCGTACGGAACCGTCGAGTGACAGGTGCCGCTCAGTCGCGAGCGTCGATGTGCGCCCGCAATGCCTGCACCAGTTCCACCAACTCAGCGCACTCGTCGGCACCCAGAATCTCGGCGTAGCGCTGCACGAGAATGGTGTCGGTGAGCGCCTCTGCCGCGGCGGGCAACTCCGGACCGACTTGCGCGAACGGCTCGGGCCAGCCGAACTGCTTGCCGTGGTCTGCGCCGCCATGGGCCAGCACGGCGTCGCGTGGGTGCAGCCCGGCCGCCACCACCGCCAGTACGTGCACGCTGCCGCGAAATTCGCGCAGCATGTGCAGCAGGAACGCGACTCGTCCCTCCACGTCGTCGGGCCACGGCTCGGCGCGCCAACCAGCGAACAACGAGAGACCGGCCGGGTCTGCGCCGGCGGCGACCGCCCCGGCCAGTTCGGCCAACCGGGCTGCCCCGTCGAAGCCTGCAATGCGGGTGCGGCCGAACTGCGCGCATGCCTGCCCATAGCGGGCGGCGGAGGCGCGAGCCCCTTCGACGGCGACACCGCGCTCCCACATCGTGCGGACCAGGGCCGGGTGGAAGAATCCGAACGCTGAGGTCACCACATCTGCGTCGACGTCGCCGAGCACTCCGCCACGACCGACGACGTAGTAGGCGTAGCCGTTGGGATACCCGACCTCGCGGCAACTGCCGAGGACTTCCGGATGGAGCATCCAGCGCCCGCCGAGATCGCCGATGGGTTCGGTGAGCGCACGGACGCTCGCTGCAAGGTTGGTCATGAGGCGCGACGGTAGCCGCCACGGCTTTGGTCATGGCCAGTGAGCGCGACAGCAAGTGGCACCTGACGATGCGTGCGACGCGGTAGCGTCACAAGTGCCAATCCACCCGGCCGGGAGAGCCACCGACGCAGCCAGCGCCGGGGCGCCGAAGGAGCAACCTCCCCGGAATCTCTCAGGCCAACGGACCGACCGGGTGTGGCAACGCTGGAAAGCAGTCGGCTCTGCCCGGCTCGCCGACGGGGAAATCCGGTCAAACGGAGAAGCTCTCAGGCATCCATGACAGCGGGGGAAGCGGTTCGTACGCGCCACGAATGGCCTGGAGGCTTTCCCATGAACACCCGTCTCGCTCTCTCCGACCTGCTGGGTACTGACGACTTCGTCGGCCGCCACATCGGGCCCACCGCCGACGAGCAGGCCCACATGCTGTCCGTGCTGGGGGTGCCCTCGCTCGATGAGTTGCTCGCGCAGACGGTGCCGGCGTCCATCCGTATGGCCGGCTCGGTGGCGCTTCCCGGCAGTCGCACGGTCGAGGACGTGCTCGCCGAATTGCGCTCGATGGCCGACCGTAACGCCCACCGCACCAGCCTCATCGGGCAGGGCTACTACGGCACCATCACTCCCCCGGTGATCCAACGCAACGTACTGGAGAACCCGGCCTGGTACACGGCCTACACGCCCTACCAGCCAGAGATCAGCCAAGGCCGGCTCGAGACGCTGCTCAACTTCCAGACGATGATCGGCGAGCTCACCGGCTTTCCGCTGGCGAACGCATCACTGCTCGACGAAGCCACCGCCGCGGCCGAGGCGATGGCCATGGCGCGGCGCACCTCGAAGTCCGCCAGCGACCGGTTCGTGGTGCACCACGACACCCACCCACAGACGATCGCGGTGCTGCACACTCGCGCCGAGCCGATCGGGCTCGAGGTCGTGGTCGGCGAGGTCGACGACCTCAGCAACTGCTTCGGTGTGCTGCTCAGCCTGCCCACCTCCACCGGCGCAGTGCCGGACTGGCGTGATGTCATCGAACGCGCGCACGCAGCCGGTGCTGTCGTCGTCGTCGCCACCGACCTGCTGGCGTGCGTGCTCACCACGCCGCCGGGGCAGCTCGGCGCCGACATCGCAATCGGGTCCGCCCAGCGCTTCGGTGTGCCGATGGGCTTCGGCGGGCCCCACGCTGCGTTCATCGCCACCAGCGATGCGCTGGCCCGGGCGCTGCCCGGGCGCCTGGTCGGCGTCAGCACCGACACCGAGGGCCGGCCCGCGCTACGTCTCGCGCTGCAGACCCGCGAGCAGCACATCCGGCGGGAAAGGGCCACCTCCAACATCTGCACCGCTCAGGTCCTGTTGGCCAACATGGCCGGTCTCTACGCGAGCTGGCACGGCCCAGAGGGGCTCATCCGCATCGCCGACCGCGTCCATCGCCTTACCTCGCTCGGCGCCGCCGCGCTGCGCACCTCGGGCGCGGCGCTGCGAAACGACACGTGGTTCGACACGCTCACCGTCGCCTGTGACGCGACGTCCGTGATCGCTGCCGGCCATGCTGCGGGGCTCTCCCTACGCCAGGTCGACGACGGTCACGTCGCGTTCAGCTTCGACGAGACCAGCACCGTTGCGCTCGTCGCACAGGTGATGGCGCTGTTCGACGCCGCCGGCTTCCTGCCCGCAGACGTCTCCGCCAGCGCCGAAGGCCTCACCGACCGGCGCACCGACGAGTTCCTGACGCAGAGCATCTTCCACCGGTTCCACACCGAGACCGAAATGATGCGCTACCTGCGGCGGCTGGCCGACAAGGACCTAGCCCTCGACCGAACGATGATCCCACTGGGCTCGTGCACGATGAAGCTCAACGCGGCGGCCGAGATGATGCCGGTCACCTGGCCCGAGTTCGCAAACGTGCACCCGTATGCACCCGACGACGAAACCGTCGGCTACCGGCAGATGATCGGGCAGCTCGAGCAGATGATGGTGGCCGTCACCGGCTACGACGCCGTCAGCCTGCAGCCCAACGCCGGCAGCCAGGGCGAGTTCGCCGGCCTGCTCGCGATTCGTGCCTACCACCGCAGCCGCGGCGATGACCAGCGCACCATCTGCCTCATTCCGTCCAGCGCCCACGGCACCAACGCTGCCAGCGCAGTGATGGCCGGCCTCAAGGTCGTCGTGGTCGCGTGCGACACCGAGGGAAACATCGACCTGGCCGATCTCACAGCTCGCGCCCACGCCGCCGGCGACCAGCTCGCCGCCGCGATGGTCACCTACCCATCCACTCACGGGGTGTTCGAAGAGGCCATCACAGATATCTGCAGCATCATCCACTCCCGCGGCGGCCAGGTCTACGTCGACGGTGCCAACCTCAATGCACTGGTGGGCATGGCACAACCGGGCAAGTTCGGGGCCGATGTCAGCCACCTCAACCTGCACAAGACGTTCTGCATCCCCCACGGCGGCGGTGGCCCCGGCGTCGGCCCGGTAGGCGTGCTCGCCCACCTCGCGCCGTTCCTACCCGGGCACCCGTTGCGTCCCGGTCAAGCGGTGGGCCCGGTCTCAGCAGCGCCATTCGGCTCCGCAAGCATCCTGCCCATCTCGTGGGTGTACGTAGCACTGATGGGCGCCGAAGGCCTGCGCGATGCAACGGCTGCGGCCATCCTCAGTGCCAACTACATCGCCGCCCGGCTCGATGCCGCCTTCCCCGTCCTCTACACCGGCGCACACGGCCGGGTGGGCCACGAGTGCATCATCGACCTGCGCCCCATCACCAAGGCCACCGGCGTCTCGGTAGACGACGTGGCCAAGCGGCTGATGGACTATGGCTTCCACGCCCCGACGATGAGTTTCCCGGTCAGCGGCACGCTGATGATCGAACCGACCGAGAGTGAAAACCTGCACGAACTCGATCGCTTCTGCGACGCAATGCTCGCCATCCGCGCCGAGATCGACAAGGTGGAAGCCGGCGTGTGGCCGCTCGAGGACAGCCCACTGCACCACGCGCCGCACACTGCCGAGGATCTGCTCGGCGAGTGGAACCGTCCGTACCCGCGAGAGTTGGGTGCGTTCCCGATGGCCAATACGCATGCATCGAAGTACTTCCCGCCCGTGTCGCGCATCGATGCCGCCTACGGCGATCGTCACCTGGTCTGCAGTTGCGAACCGCTGGAGGCGTACACCGACGCATGACTAGGGCGCGCTGCGCTACGGTCCTGCCCATGTCAACAGACAGTTCCACCCCCGGCCTTGGCGACCTGTTCGGGTTGCTCGGCAGCAACAACCCGTTCGCTGGCATCAGTAAGTCGATCGCCCAGTTCCAGCGTGGCGTCAATCAGTTCCTTGACACCATCGAGAAGTTCAACGAGACGATGGAGCAGCTCAATGGCGTCGCGATGCGCGTCAACGGCCTGCTCGACACGGTGGAGGAGCCGATCAAGGCCTTCGTGCCGCAGGTGACGCGCACCATCAGGGCCGCCGATTCGCTGGTCGAGCAGCTCTCCGGCCCGATCGAGAAGGTCGCGCCCAGCCTCAACCGCTTCGCCGACACGCTCTCCAACCCGACGTTGCTGGCGCTGCCCGCCGATCTCGGTGCATTCATGGAGACGCTCAGCGACCTTGCTCACCGGCTACAGCCGTTGGGGCAGTTGGCCGAGAGCGCCGGCAGCATGTTCGGCCTGCGCCCATTGGCCGCGCTGCGCGCCGGCGGCTCGCGCCCCGCACCGCCGGCGCCCGCTCCTGTTCCAGCTCAGGCGAAGAAGGGCGCACCACCCAAGAAGACAGCGGCCCGAAAGACAGCGGCCCGAAAGACAGCGGCCAAGACGACAGCGGCC
>Ga0105047_10004167_pt1 | contig 25281 bp, 18 predicted proteins | sample MAT04_FD_78384 | JGI IMG/M metagenome (GOLD analysis project Ga0105047, IMG submission 78384) | Freshwater microbial communities from Lake Fryxell liftoff mats and glacier meltwater in Antarctica - MAT-04 (megahit assembly) | ecosystem: Environmental > Aquatic > Freshwater > Ice > Liftoff...
GCTCTTGGCCTACGCCAATCGGGAAGCGGCCGGCGAAGCGGCCCTGCAATTTCAGAATCAGACAGCGGCCGCGCATGTCGACGACGGCGTCGAACGGGCCTTTGACGACTTTCAGTTTCTCGCCGACGGGTGGACGCGTCGGATCGGCGATGCCGTTGATCTTGGCCAGCAACTGGGGCGGCACGTTGTACCGCATGGCAATCCGGTCGAGCGTGTCCCCTGGCTGCACTTCGTACGCTTCGGCCAGCCAATTCTCGCGCGAGTAAATCACCGTGCCGGCCAATTGATTCAGCAGGCCTAACAGCGCCGTCTGGTCTTGCTCGCTGAGGGTTGGGTCGCCATACCAGCGCGACATCAACAACAGCGCCTGATCGAGTTGGTGCTGCTCGAGCATTGTCTGCGCGGTGGCGCAATCTTGTTGATACGTGGGGCCTGCCGCGGGGGGCGGGGCGGCGGCTACAGAAGGATCGCCGGCGGCCGGAGGGGCGGCGGCAGGGGGCGCATTGGGATCAGCCGGCGCGGCAGCGATGGGTGGCGCGGCATTCGTGGGAACGCCTGCGGGGGGCGCAGCCGTCGGATCAAACGCGGCGGCGGCCGGTGGAATCGCGGTAGCCGCCGCGGGGGCCGCGGCGTCGAACGGTGGCGCGTTGGTTGTTGGAACCGCGGTCGGCGGAGCAGCAGGCTCGCCCGGGCCTACGTTTGGCGAAACGAACGGGGGCGCGGCGCCGGCATCCGCTTCGGGCGCAGGCGCATAACGTGGCGCTTCACCCAGATTGCTTGGCGCATCCGAGGGCGCTGCGACCGCTGCCGGAGGCGCGTTCGAGCCGCCTGGCAAGCCGGCGACGCCGGGGAAGCCACTCGGAGCTTGGGGATCGATGCTTGGTAGTTCAATTTGCGGAGCGCCCGATGCAGCGTCGAGCGTAGGCGCGCCGGGAGGCGGAGCCACGTCACTCTTGCCGGTCAACGCGGCGTAAACTCCGTACGTCACCGCCGCCAGCACGGCAACAATCAACAATGTCTTAACGAATTGCACTTTTGTCCTCCTTGACGGGTCGCGCGGCCGCGCGCCTATGCCCTATCCCAATTACAACACCTCGCGAGTGTTTGCAGTCAGAGAATCGGGATGATAGGAGCGGGATGATAGAAAAAGTTGCCGATCGGTGCTACATCAGCCTGCGCGAATGGAAATGCCGCTTGGCGTCGGTCTTTAGGAGATTTAGTGAAGCTAGCGGCGCATGCGAGTGACCGCTAGCATCGCGGTAACCACAAAACCGGCCTACCCAGTCGAGTGGCAAGTCAGATTGAACGGTCAGAATCAGGTTCGACCTTCCACGCTCTAAGTATTGCGTGGCACTCGACGCTCGTAGTAATTGTCCAAGTGATACTGCATAGCGAGCATCGAGTCTTCGCCATCTCCGAAGTGGATGACTTCAAGTTGTCCATTACGCTTCCGCAGGCGGGGCAGTAAACTGTCGACTCGCTGGAAAGCATGGCGAAAATCCATCTTGCAGACCATTTTTAAATCAACCCACTGTTCAAATGCAGATCTATATCATCGTGCGTTGGGGCAATGACGCCTCCATAGATGGCGCCAATGGCGAAGACACGATCTACATTATCCGCGCGCCAAACATGGCTGAGGCCATTGAGATTGCCGAGTGCGAACTGATCAATCAACCCCATAAGCGATGCGAGCCCATTGCCAATGTATGTATTGAACTTGGCCAGGACGTCCAGCCTGGGCTCGAGCCCGGCGTGATCGTTGGACCCTACTTTAACTTCTTTCACACGAGTGACGCGCTGCGGTCTTGGGTTCGCCATTATTCCGACGGAGAATGGGAAAAGGTTCGTTGATCGCGTAAGCAGAACCTGCATGCCTCGCTCAACGGCGTTACTCGCGATTCTCGGGCGGCGCTCGTCGCCCTTCTCGTAGTCGGGCGCGGATCGTTTTTAAGCGTTCCGCCAGATCGCGTTCGAACCCGCGATCGACAGGTCGGTAGTACTCTCGCTCCACGCCCAGGTAATCTTGCGCGGCGACGCCCCCTTCGGCGTTGTGCGCGTATTGATAGTTTTCGCCATGCCCTAGCTGCTTGGCGCCGGAGTAGTGACTGTCTTTCAGATGGACGGGCACCGGAATCAATCGCCCGCCGGCGACGTCCGCCCGCGCTTCGCCGATGGCCAGCGTGGCCGCGTTCGATTTCGGCGCGCAGGCCAGATAGGCCACGGCCTGGGCCAGCGGCAGTTGACATTCAGGCAGACCCACGAACTCTGTGGCTTGCATCGCGGCCACGGCAAGTGGCAGCGCCTGCGGATCGGCGTTGCCGATGTCCTCGCTGGCGCTGATCACAATCCGGCGCGCCAAGAACCGCACGTCCTCACCCGCTTCGAGCATCTGGGCCAGCCAGTAGATGGCAGCGTCCGGGTCGCTGCCGCGAATGCTTTTGATCAATGCGCTGGCGGCGTCGTAATGGTTATCACCCTGGCGATCGTAATTAATCGCTTTGCGCTGCACGGACTCTTCGGCCAGCGCGCGCGTAAAGACCAGGGGGCGCGCGTCGCTGGAGAGGACGCCGATCTCGAGCGCGGATAAAGCACGGCGGGCGTCGCCGTCGCTCGATTCGGCCAGGAACTCGAGCGCGTCGGGCTCCATCACCACTTGCTCGCGCCCCAGGCCGTGCTGCTGATCTGTGAGCGCGCGTTGGATGACCTGCTTGATCTCAGCGTTAGTCAGGGATTGAAACTGAAACACGCGGCTGCGGCTGACCAGCGCGCTATTGATGGCGAAAAACGGATTCTGCGTCGTCGCGCCCACCAGCGTGACAATCCCTTCTTCTACATCGGGCAGCAGGGCGTCCTGCTGCGCGCGATTGAAGCGATGGATTTCGTCGATAAACAGCAGCGTCTTGCGACCATCGGCCGAGAGTCGATCGCGGGCGGCCAGCAGCGCCTCTCGCAGTTCCTTGACACCGCTGGTTACCGCGCTGAGTTGGACAAATTCGCTCCGGCTTTCCTTGGCCAGCAATTGGGCCAGCGTTGTCTTGCCGGTGCCGGGGGGGCCATAGAACAGGACCGAGCCCAGCCGATCGGCCCTGAGCAATCGCCGCAGCAGTTTATCTTCGCCCAGAAAATGGCGCTGCCCGGCGAACTCGTCGAGCGTGCGCGGCCGCATCCGGGCCGCCAAGGGCTGCGCCGCGCCGCGATTCTGCGCTTCGGCAGCGGCAAACAAGGATTGCGTTGGACCTGGTTTCATACAGAATCTCTCGATTGCGCAGAGGGTTCGCCCGCCGGGTGGAATGCCGGATTATACCGACTTGCTTCTGCCGAGGGCGTGGCCCCGGTTGGCCGCGAGATCGGACGGCCCCGCGCAGCAAAACCAACATCGCCTGTTCTGGTGAGCGTTCTCATCATTCGCGCACGCATGACAAGAAAAAAAACGACATTCTGAAAAGTGTGCGCCGGTCATCGGGTAGAAACGCTTTTCGGCCGTCGTCTCAGCCCGTACACTTCAGTCAGGCGGATTGGCCTCAGTCGGTTTTGTGGCAAGCAGGATCGCAACTTCCTCCGGCCAGATGTCACTTCTCAATCGCTCTTCGCATGGATTCAACTCCTTCCTCCCAATCGCCTGGACAAGGCGCATCGGAACCGACCGGCGCATCGCCTGCGCGTCGGTTCCTGGCGGCGCTGCGGCAGAGGCCGGTGTGGGTTTTGTTGTTTGTCGTCGCGCTGGTTGTATTGGCCGTGCGGCTGAATGGCACGTGGACTCGTCCGGAGATCGCAGAGCAAACGCAAACCGCGGCCAAGGACGGTAAGACCAAGAACGAAAAGTCAGAAGCCATGAAGTTGAAGGAGCCCTTCAACTTCGGCACGTTCAGTATTCGGCCCAGCGAGATGACGCGCGTCGAGGCCGGCATCAAGCCGGGCCATTGGACGGCCGCCGCGCTGGAAGCTCGGGCGAATCTGGATGACTTCCGTGGAGAGTTGATCGCGGACATGCATGGGTCGAACGGCGCCGTGGTCGATTTGGACGGCGTGCCATTCCGGTTGCAATCCGCGCGGCCGGCGATCTTGCCTAAGGGGCAAAAGAAACTGCTCGACGTCACGCTGTTCGATCCGGTGAAGCACGTTGGCCGGCTGGCGGCGCCCAAATTAGTTTCCAGGAATGGGAGCGAAGTCTGGCGATCGAGCGAAGTCGTTTCGCCGATGTCGACGCAGCAGTACTTTTTTGTCGTGCTGGCGCGCGCTCCGGACGATTATCGCTACCTGGTCTCGCTCGATTCTGTCTGGGCGCCGATGGGTAGCTATGAGGATCGCGGCGCGCAGGCCCATTATCGCGTGCTGCTCCCCAAGGTTGACCTCGCGGCGCCCATGCCCAACCAGGCAATCTATTGGACCAGCACGGCCGTTCTGTTGTGGGATGGCATCGATCCCAAGATTCTGACGGACGAACAACAGCAAGCGCTCGTCGATTGGCTCCACTGGGGAGGCCGTTTGATCGTCAGCGGACCCGATTCACTGGAACTCGCGCGAGACACTTTTCTTGCGCCTTATCTGCCGGCCACCGCGGGCGAAAGTTGGAAGCTGGACGAAGGGACGTTGCAGGCGCTGGCAACGGCGGCCCCTGAGATCAAAGATTCCAATAAGCGATTGCGCGTCGCCGAGCCCTGGTCCGGACTGAAGCTGCTGCCTGCCGAGCCCGCGGCGAACGTGTTGATCGCCACCGGGGACGGTCAGCCGCTGGTGGTCGAGCGTCGCGTCGGCCGCGGTAGCACGGTGGTCACCGCGTTTCGGCTGGCGCAAAGCGAGCTGGTCAATTGGCCCAGCTATGACTCGATGTTCAATGTCTGTCTGCTGCGCCGCCCCGCCCGGCAGTTCTATCGCAGCCCTGAAGACCGCGTGGGGGTGCATTGGGCGGATTCGAAAGACCGGCGTGGATTCCAAGGCGAGTTTGGCACAACGCCGATGGGTAGCAAGGAAGACGCGGAGCGCGTTTCGAACTTGCGATACTTGTCTCGCGATAGTCGTTCGCCCAGGCAAGCGTCCCCACCGGAGATGTTGGTCGAAGATAATTGGAATGGGCCGCGACAGAATAGGGCCGGACCAATCTTTGACGCCTTTGACGACGAGCAGTACATCCGGGCAGGTTCCGGCGTGGCAGGCTGGGACGACGAAAGTGGCGTCTCGCTGACGGCGCGCGAGACGCTGATCGACGCGGCAGGCATTCAGATCCCCAATAGTAGCTTCGTCCTGAAAGTGTTGGCTGCGTATCTCCTGGTGCTGGTGCCGCTGAACTGGGCGTTCTTTCGCTGGCTGGGGCGGGTGGAAATGGCGTGGGTCGCCGCGCCGCTGATCGCCGTGGTGTTTGGCGTGCTGGTCGTGCGACTGGCGCAGTTGGATATCGGTTTTGCCAGGTCTTCGACCGAGATCGCCGTGCTCGAAGTGCAAGGGCCATATCAGCGCGCCAACCTGACGCGGTACTGCGCGTTGTACGCTTCGCTCTCCAGCGAATACACGTTGGAGTTTCAGGACCCGGCGGCCGTAGCGCTGCCTCTGGCCGGCGGCGCTGACGTGCTCTCAAGGCAGGTCCGCGACACCGTTGTCCTGCGCCGCCTGCCGGATCCGGCAACCGGAGAGGCCGCCGTGCGATTGGAAAACCTGACGGTCTCCTCCAATGCGACGGGCATGTTGCATAGCGAAGAGATCTTCGCCTTGGGTGGATCGGTGGAATTGACTCCGCTCGAAGGCGCTCGCTATCGCATCACCAATGGCAGCGCTCTGCGGCTGCAAGCGACGACCATCGTCCAGGGGAATCTGTTCGCCTGGCTGGATACGCTCTCGCCTGGCGAGTCGCGCGAGTTCGCGCTGACAGAAACCGACGAGGACGAAGTCTCCACATGGCGCACCGGCTGGCGAAACGCAGTGCATCAGGGCATGAAGCTCGAAGCGCTCGGCGCGTTTGCGGTGAAAGACACCCAGCCGGGAGAGATCCGACTGGTCGCCTGGACCGAGGACGAGTTGCCGGGGCTATCGATCACGCCGGCTGCCAGCCAGGCGCAGCACGCCACGGTAGTGGTGGCCCACCTTAGCTACGGTCCGCCGGCGCCGATGCAGTTGGACCTGAATTCTCGGTCTGAAATGCCGGCGGACGCGGCACTCGATGCAGTACCGTTCGAAGTTCTTAAGCCCTCGCCACCCGATGTGGAAGATCCAGGCGCCCCATGATCGAATTGATTGATTTCGGCAAGACGTATGGCGAGTATGTGGCCGTTGAGAATCTGAATCTCAAGATCGAGGCGGGGGAGATGTTCGGCTTTATCGGCCCCAACGGCGCCGGCAAGAGCACTTCGATCCGCTTTCTGGCCACGCTGCTCAACGCCACGCATGGCGAGGGCATTGTCAACGGACACAGCGTGACCAAGGATCCGTTGGGCGTGCGCCGCAGCGTGGGCTACATGCCGGATAACTTTGGCGTCTACGACGGCATGAAGGTCTGGGAGTTTCTCGATTTTTTTGCCGTCGCCTATCAGATCCCGCGCGTCCGCCGCAAGCAGGTGATCAGCGACGTGCTGGAACTGCTCGATCTAACTTACAAGCGCGATGATTTTGTCAACGGACTCTCGCGCGGCATGAAGCAACGACTCTGCCTTGCCAAAACGCTGGTGCACGATCCCCCGGTGCTGATCCTGGACGAGCCCTCCAGCGGTCTCGATCCGCGCGCCAGACTGGAAGTCAAAGCGCTGCTCAGAGAATTGCGACGGATGGGCAAAACGATTTTGATCTCCAGCCACATCCTGACGGAGTTGGCGGATTGCTGCACGTCGATCGGCATCATCGAGCGCGGCCAGTTGCTGATGCACGGACCGATTGACGACGTCTACCGGCGGATTCGCCGCAATCGGATCCTGGAAATTCGTTTCTTGGAAAAGGCCGATCTGGGGCTGGCGATTATTCGCCGTCGGCCGGAGACGATCGATCTGCAAGTCGATGGCGGACGGACGCGGGTCGAAATGGCGGCGGACGATGAATGCATCGCCACGCTGCTCGAAGAGCTCGTCAACTCGGGCGTGCGAATGCACTCGTTCGCGGAAAAAGATCCCTCGCTGGAGGACGTCTTTATGTTGGTGACTAAGGGGCTGGTGGCGTGACGCAATCGCTGGTTTTGGTTTTAGCGGACGTGGTCCGCGAATAATTGTTGGTCCGGTTTATGTATCTTCGCGAAAATCCAGTACTGCAACGCGAGCTGCTCTCGAACCTGCGCATGGGCAGGGCCTTCGTGCTGCTGTTCGCTTACATTGCGCTGCTGGGCGTGGTGGTGCTGGCTGCCTGGCCGGAATCGCAGAAGATCGACATGACCAATCCGGCGGCCGCCAAGACGCTGGTCAATCTGTTCTTTCTGGGGCAATACCTGTTGGCGTCGCTCATGGCGCCCAGCTTTGCCGCCGGAGCTATCACGGGCGAGAAAGAACGTCGCAGTTATGAAATGCTGCTGGCCAGCCCTTTGCGGCCGGGCGCCATCGTGCTGGGCAAACTGCTAGCCAGTCTGTCGCACCTGGCGATCCTGATCTTTTGCAGTATCCCGATCGTGCTACTCTGCCTGCCGCTGGGTGGCGTATCGTTCTACGAAGTACTGGCCGTTTATCTGGCGGTAATCTTGTCGGCGGTGACGTTCGGCATGATCAGCCTGGCGTGTAGTAGTTACTTTCGCCGCACCGCCTCTTCGCTGGTGGTTAGTTACCTGTTGGTGTTGCCGCTGGCGCTGTTGGGTCTGTTGTTCTGGCAGGCATTTGGTTCCGCCAGCGGGGCACGCTTGGTGGCGACGACCACGGTGCTGCCCGTGATCGCCGGCGTGGTTTGCGTGTCGCTGTTCATCTCGACCAGCCGGCGACTGCTCCACCCCAGCGACGTGGGGAGCGAAGGAAAGGAAGTTGTCGACGAAAAGGCCGAGATGCAGCAGAGCGTTGGCCTGGTGATTCAACGAGACCGTTTTCCGGACAAGCTGTTTGCGCCGGCCAAGCGCGACGATCTGCTGGCCGATGGCGTCAATCCGGTCTTCGACAAGGAAATGCGCAGCGAGATCTTCGCCCAAGGTACGCTGATGCTGCGCGTGGTCATCCAGATGAGCATGTTCATGGCCGTGCCGCTGATGGCCTGGTGCCTGTTTATTGATCCCCACCTGGCCCCCTGGTACATCAGCTACGTGATCGTGTTCAACATGCTCGTGGGCCCCGTCTTTTCGGCCGGCAGCATGACCAGCGAACGCGAACGCGAGACGCTGGATCTGTTGTTGGTGACCACGCTCTCGCCCTGGCAGATTCTTTCGGCCAAGCTGGCCTCGGCGCTGCGAGTATCCAGCGTGCTGACCGCGTTTTTGTTGTGGCCGCTGGTACTGGCCTGCGTGATGGTCTCCACGTATTGGGAGAACTGGAAGACGGTGCTGGGCTACCTGGTGGTGGTTCTGCTGACCTCGGTGACCACCAGCTGCCTGGCGCTGTTTTGTTCGGTGATCTTCAAAAAAACTTCTGTCAGCATGATGACGTCTTATGTGTTGATCGTGCTGTTGTTTGTCGCGCCGGTTTCTGTTTCTGTATTTGCTCAATCGTTTTATGAATCGAGCGCGAAGACCGCGGAGTTGGCGACGTTCTTCAGTCCGTTTGGCGCCGCGTTTGCGCTGCCGATGAAGCACGCCTCGATGAGCAGCACGGACTACTTGCCCGGCAACTGGCCAATGTGGTGGGCCTTTGTTGCCTTTGACTTGTTGCTCAACGCCACGTTGGCCGGCGCCATGATCTGGCTCTTCAAATCGCGTTGGCGCGTGGCCTCTTGATGAAACTCCGCTACAACCAACGACGCTTGCTGGTGCTGCTGGCATTGCTGGGGCTGGCCGGATTGCAAACGGTGCGCGGCTGCTCCGCGGATCCGCCTGCAGAGACGATGCCGGCCGGCGAAGCGCAGGTCGAACGTGTGGTAGACGGCGACACGCTACTGCTCGCCAATCGCGTCCGCGTCCGCCTGATTGGCGTCAACGCGCCGGAGTCCGTGAAGCCAGATTCGCCGGTGGAGCCGTTTGGGCCCGAGGCTTCGGCCTTCACCAAGCAATTCATCGCCGGTGGGCCGGCTCGCTTGGAGTTCGATAAGGAACGGACCGACCAGTACGGCCGCACGCTGGCCTATGTCTGGGTGGGCAATAAGATGCTGAACGAAGAGTTGCTCCGCGCAGGCCTGGCCAAATGGGAGCGGCACTACAATTACTCGCAGGCGATGAAGACCCGCTTCCGCCACGCAGAGCAAGAGGCGCGTGACGCCCGGCGAGGAATCTGGGAGTACGGCGCGCAGCGAGGGAAGTAAAAGCAAACGATCTCACCGGGTAGCCGGTGATTAGCGTGTTCATGGTGAAGCCGCCCCAAAATCCCCGCGCCATCTAACGCCGTTGGCGTCCACTTCCAGTGCTTCGACTTGTGATAGTAAAGTCCACGGCGTGACCGAAATATCGTATTCCCGAATCTCGTAGCTTCGCCCGCAAGTTTTCCAGCTAATGCATGGCGCTACGTTCGGCTGCTGGTCCCAATCGATCGACGCAAGGCGTTTCAGCTCATCAACCGCGGCCTGAAACGAGTCAAAGCTGCCGAGTATCTCGCAGTGCCACTGATCCTCGATGACAAAATGGCGGCGGGACGGAGCGGGCATAGTCGCTATTCTACGGTATTCTTCAGTTCTCTAAAAAAACGGCTCTTTACAAACACTGAAACGCGATTGAAGGCTCTAAAGCATAGTGCCAGTGATCGAAGTGTGTGGCAAGACTGCGACCTACTTACAATGGCCGATTTCGTCGGAATCCTAAATCCGTGCGATTCTGCATTACCATGTCGCCGGGTTGTTTGACGGCGCAATTTCTGCCAACTAGGATGCTCTCTCCCGGCCGGGGTATTCGCCCCGTGGCCATTTGCGCTGTTCCATTCGCTACGTACTAATTCACAAGTTCCATTTCGCGCAGTTTCGCCCTCGCGCTGAATTCCTTCGATCGCACAGGAGATTCCGCCATGTTGTTCAAGCTCTCATTGTTGACCTGTCTGATTCCGGTTCTGATGCTCGGGTTTGCCTGGCAACCGTCTGCGGCTGCCGCGGAAGAAGAGATGGGCGAAGAGGGATTCATTGATTCCAGCGGAGTCAAACTGCACTACGTCACCATGGGCAAGGGCCCGTTGGTCGTGCTGATCCACGGCTTTCCGGACTACTGGTACACCTGGCGCGCGCAGATGCCGGAGTTGGCCAAACACTTTCAGGTCGTAGCGCTCGACATGCGCGGCTACAACAAGAGCGATCAGCCCGAAGGCGTGGAGAACTACAAGATCGACAAGCTGGTGGGCGACATCGACGCCACGCTCAAGCACTTCAAGGTGGAGAAGGCGATCATCGTTGGGCACGATTGGGGCGGAATCGTCGCCTGGAGCTTTGCGATGGCCCATCCCGATAAGACAGACAAGTTGGTGATTCTCAACCTGCCCCACCCCAAGGGCCTGGCCCGCGAACTGGCGAACAATCCCAAGCAGCAGAAGAGCAGCCAGTACGCCCGCAATTTCCAGCAGCCGGACGCGGCGTCCAAAGTAACGCCGGAGCTGCTCACGTTTTGGGTAACGGATAAAGAGGCCAAGAAGAAGTATCTCGAGGCGTTCAAGCGTTCGAGCATGGAAGGGATGTTGAACTACTACAAGGCCAACTACCCGCGCGAGCCGTACACGTACGACGAAGACCAGAAGTACCCGCCGATCAAGTGCTCGGTGCTGATGTTCCACGGCCTGAAGGACACGGCCCTACTGCCGGGCGCATTGAACGACACCTGGAACTGGGTCGACCAGGACCTGACGCTGGTCACGATCCCCAAGAGCGGTCACTTCGTACAACAAGACGCGGCAGACCAGGTCACCAAAACCATGGTCCGCTGGCTGACGCAAGAGTAGCGCCGGCCTGGGGCCGGCGTCCAAACTTGTTCAAGTGCCTGGCACAAATAGCCGAAACAGGGGGGACCGTGTGGCAAGCGGACAACGCCCTGCCAGCAGAGCCCAGGGGCCCGGCGGATCCGGGGGGGACTGCGTTGCTGTCGCCGAGTTTTGCCCAGACTTTGCACTCTGTTTTGTCGCGACATATAATCCCTTTGTCTGAATCGGCGCCGCCAGACCGGTGGCGCTGAGTTGGCGGCGATTGCCTGGCGGGGCCGGACCCATTTCTGTTCCGGCCCTCCGCAGCGCAGTCGGGAATGGTCAAATCGCGTTCGTCGTTCGGAATCTTTTCTTATTGTTGGTCGACCGGCCTGTGGCGGGCTAGTTCGTCATTTCGCACGTCCCGCTTTTCTTTCAGGAGTGAACTCCGATGTGGATTCCAAAATGGGTGAGAGATCGCAAAAAAGGGATCGACTCCCCCTTCCCAACACAGGTTGTCAGCAATGAGGAATTCATTCCTCGGCCGCAGACCAAGCAACAGAAACAGGTCGAGCACCTGATCGGCACGCTCGGCGAGGAAAAAGCCAAGAAGCTGGGCATGGAGCGCCGCGCCTTCATGACCAGCAGCATGGGCCTGGCCACCTGCTTCCTGGCCAGCAACAAGGTCTACGGCAAGTATTGGGAAGTCGACGAAGACGAGACGATGGAGGTGGGCGCCTACGAAGAGAAGTATCCGAAGAGCGAATACTTCATCGTCGACGTCCAGGCGCACTTTACCAACGGCCTGGCGATTGGCTTCCGCAACCAGGAGTTCGTCAAGAACATGGGCTTCAAGCTGGACGAGTCCGCTGAAGCTTACGCGTTTCCGAACTTCGTCAAGGAAATGTACTTCGATAGCGAGACCAGCATGCTGGTCATCTCCGGCGTGCCAGGCCGCGAGAGCCACGTCGATCGCAAGGGCAACCCGGCCGAAGGGCCCAAGCGCGGCGGTGGCGTGCTACCTAGCTGGTTGATGTCTGCCCGCAAGAAGGACATCAACGAGATGGCCGGCAGCGTTCGCGCGCTGTGTCAGGGTAACTGCGCTCCCAATCACTATTGGGACATGAAGACCAACACGCAGGACAAGGCTGCGCTGTTTGAGCAGATGGAGCGCGAAGTCAAGAACTACGGCATCGACTCCTGGAAGTGGTACTGCCACACGGATCCGGGCCGATCTGGCAACGGCTTCCAACTCGACGACGAGAAGATGACCTATCCGTTCTATGAGAAGTCCAAGGAATTGGGCCTCAAGCGGATCAGCTGCCATAAGGGCTTCTCCTACCAGTCCAAGACATTGGGCCATCTGGCCAACCCCAAGGACGTGGAGAAAGCAGCGCTCGATCATCCGGATCTGACGTTTGTGATCTACCACTCGGCCATGCAGCATTCGCCGAGCGAGCCAGAGTTCAAGGGCTCGTTCAACCCGGAGACGGGGGATTTCTCGTGGCATGACGTGCTGATGAAGATCAAGGAACGCAATCCGAAGATCAACAACGTCTATCCTGAAATCGGATCGAGCTTCGGCACGCTGGTGGTGTACAGCCCTGAGATGTGCCAGCACTTGATTGGCCGCAACTGCAAGCTGTACGGCTCAGACCACGTGGTCTGGGGAACGGACTGCTTGTGGTGGGGTTCGCCGCAGTGGGTGATCGACGCGTTCAAGCGTTTCCAGATCACCGACGAAATGTGCGATAAGTGGGGCTACACCAAGCTCACCAAGCAGGACAAGGCGAACATCTTTGGTCTCAACGCCGCCAAGATCTACGGCGTCGACGCCACGGAACGTCGCAAGAATATCCCGAAGGACGAGCTGTCCAAACTGACGGCCAGCTACAAGGCCTTCGGCGGAACGCGCGACAACGCGGCCTACGGTTGGGTCCGCGACGACGTGAATACCTAAGCGGCAGCTATCGCAAGTTCAGATATATGGAGCGCTGCCGTGGAGGAATCCGCGGCAGCGCTTTTTTTATTCGCTCTGTTCGTTCTGTTTTCTCGCTGGCACTAATTCGCTCACTCTAGCGCGCGGTGGCGACCATGACATTTGCAAGATTCCTCAGGCGGCCGACGCTGCGCCGCCGATCGATCGCGGTCGTTAGCGCTGCTGGCGCCACGTTGTTTGCCGCGTGGTTGCTGCTTTCTTCGTCGGCGCCCAGTCCGGTGGCCGCCGCGGACCCGCCCAAGAAGCTCGATCCGGCTGCCTGGGGCGCGGACCACGTGGGCGAGGAGCTGCCGGAATATATGGAGAGTGGCGAGTGCCTGTTCTGCCATCGCGAGCAAGTCGGCAAGACCTGGCCGCGCAACAAACACAATCGCACGATTCGCGAGGCCGACGCCACGGAGCCGGCGATGCAGGCCTTGGCGGCTAACGAATCGACCAAAAAGATCTCCGCGGAAGTGCAGCTACTAATGGGGGACGCGCGCGCCGCAAAGTTTCTGAAGCGCTCTAAGGATTACGGCAAGCTGGAATTGCTCAGCACCAGCGCCAGCTTCGGCCGCAGCAAACGGGCCCGGCTGGATCACACCGAGGACCCGCATTGGGAAACGGAGACGTTTGCCAAGGAGTGCGCCGGCTGCCACGCCACGGCCATCGATCCGGAGACGCACGCGTTTGTCGCAGTAGCGCTCGATTGCTACACCTGCCACGGCGACGCGCCGGCCGAGCACGCCAACGATGGCAAGTTGATGCCGCTGGCCAAGAAGCGTAAAGATTCCGCCGCCGTGGTGACGTCGATCTGCGCGTCGTGTCACGTGCGCTTCGGCAAGTCAAAGTCCAGCGGGCTCCCCTACCCCAACAACTTCGTCGCGGGGGACAACCTGTTTAAGGACTTTGAGGTCGATCTCTCATTGGCGGACGATCCAAAGCTCAACCCAGGCGATCGCCATGTGTTGGATAACATCCGGATGGTGGTGCAGGATGGCAACGAATCGATGACCTGCCTGACGTGTCACGACGTCCACGTGAGCTCTTCCAAGCGGCATCGCGACGTGCCCGATCAGAAGTACTGCCTGCATTGCCACGAAGCGGGCAAGCCGAAGACGGAATTCATCAAGTACGACGTCCACAGCGAGCGCTGCCGGTATTAGGCCCCTTAAAACGCCGGCGTTTTGCGTCCCATGGCACTCGAATCGCGCGTTGCCGGGAGTTACAATCGGGGCCTGTCCTATGTCTGCCGCCGCCAACCATCCAAAACACGCCCACCTAGGAGCCTTCCTGATGTTCGTCCGCTCACTTTTGACTCTGTTGATTTGCCTGTCGCTGTTTGCTCCGGCGCTGGCCGCGGACAATGAACTGACAGCGGAAGAAAAGGCCGCCGGCTGGCAGTTGTTGTTCAACGGCAAGGACACCACCGGTTGGAAGTGCAACAACGACAAGCCAATCGCCACCAAGGTCGAAGACGGCGCGCTCGCGCCGTACAAGTCGGGCGGCTATCTGATCATCTACGACAAACCATTCGGCGATTTCATCCTGAAGTGCGACGCCAAGATGGGCGATCCGCAGTGCAACTCAGGCGTTTTCTTCCGCGTCGGCGAGCCGGCCAATCCGGTTTACACCGGGATGGAAATGCAGGTCATGGCCGGCAAGGGGACCGGCATGCACGATTTTGGCGCGATCTACGATCTGGTGGCCCCGAGCAAGAACAACAGCAAGGCCGACGATTGGAACGCCATTGAGATCAAAGCCGTAGGCCCGCTGGTCACCGTCAAGGTGAACGGCGAAGAAGTCTCGAAGATCAACTGCGACGAGTGGCCTGAGAAGACCAAGCGTCCGGACGGCAGCAAGCACAAGTTCGGTAGCGCCATCAAAGAGATGCCCCGCTCCGGCTACCTGGGCTTCCAGGACCACAACCACAAGGCGTGGTACAAGAACGTGAAGCTGCTGGAGCTGAAGGACAAGTAAGCACGTCTTTCCCAGCCCGACGCGTGAGCGAGGGACTTTCATTTCGTCGATACTGACCACAACATTCGCGTAGATTTGCGCAATGAAGTGCGATTACCGCGAACCTCGCCGAGTAACAGTCTCCGGCGCGGCGCGCCACTCGGCGATCTCGTCCCACGGCCACAGCGGCCGGTCGATCTGCGTGTATTCGTACTCGGAGAAGTTCGGCGGCGCGCAGCCGGGGGCGTCTGTTACCAGGATCTCCTGCGCGCGGGCCGCGTACGCTGCGCGAAATCCGCATGGGCTCTTGGCCACCAGCACTTGCGCAGCAAACGGGTCATAGCCGGCCGCCTGAAATAACTGTGGCGCAAAGTGAGGGCCGCTGCGACTGGTGACGATCACGCGCACGTTCCCAGCGGCCAGCACGGCGGAGCGACCCATGTCGATCGGCAGGTTGCGAGCCAGGTGACCGGAAAGGATGAACCGGGCGTCGAATAGTTTTTCAATCCGGGCGCGCAACTCAATCGGCTTCGAAAACCGATGATCGCGGACGCCCCCCACCGGGCCGTTGAACTCTGCGCCCGTGCCCAGCGCTTCCGCCTCGGCCACGATCTCAGGCGAGACCAGCGTTACCAGAGCGGCGCCGGTCCAGTCGTGGCGCAGCAGTTCCGCCAGAACCCAGGTGCTATCCCCCGGCGCGCCACTCGTGGTGGCGTCGGACGAATCCGAGAGGACCGTCAATCCGCGCGGCCGCGCGGCCGCGCGCGCGACGGCTTGCGCGACGGACGTCAACTCCGGAAGATACTCCGACCGCACGCGCCAGAATTCGTCGGCCAGCGCCGCGCATTCGCTACGGGCGCGGTGGGCGTCGTCCTCGGTCACTACGATCGCCATCGTGCCGAGTTCCGGAATATCGAGCCAGGGCTGCACGGTTGCCAGACCCGCGGTCAACACGCCAGGCTGCGCCTCGAGCGCAATTAATCGCGCCTTGAGCGCGTGGCTGACGCTGGTTGGGTCCTCGGTATTCGCGCGCTCGGCGGGGACCACGGCCGGAATCTTTTGAAACGCCGTCACCGGGCGGGCGCCATCGATCAAGATCTTTCGCAGTAGTCGCGCCGCGCGCTGACCGGTCTCAAAGACGTCGACATGCGGAGCGGTGTGATAAAGGACCAACGCGTCGGCCGACAGGACCATCCGCCGCGTGACGTTGGTGTGCAGATCGAGCGTGGCGACCAGCGGCGTGGCCGGTCCGATAACTTCGCGGAGCGCGTCAAGAATTTCACCCTCCACGTCGGGCGCGCCGATGGCGACCATCGCGCCATGCAGCGCCAGTAGCACCGCGTCGACCGGGCCTGCCGCGCGCAGGGCAGAAACCAACTCGTCACGCAGCCAGGCGAACGTCTCGGGCGTAGCGCGGCCGCTGGGCCACGCCGGCAGGCGGACCAGGCCGACGATCTCCGGCTGCTCCGGCCAGGCGCGCAGAGATTGAATGAATCCGCCGATCTCGTTCGTATCGGCAAGCTGCTCGATGATCTGGTCGCCGCGCAGCACGCCAAACTCTTCGAAATCCTTCCGCGTTGTCGGCAGCGGATTGAATGTATTGGTTTCTTGCCAGAGCTGGCCGATGGCGATCCGCACGGAAGGTCTTTTCCTTTATGTGGGCCCGGCGGCGACTGTCGCCAGCGCCCGATCGAGCCGCGCCAGCGCCTCGGCGACATCGGCCGCGGTCATTGCCGCACAAAAGCCGTGGTGACAGGCGGCGCCGCCGTAGTCGTGGAAGTATACGCCCTCTGCGTTCGCCGCCGCGATAAACCTGAGCATTTGCCCTCGATCGTGGGCCAGCGCATCGCGGTAGCTGCAGACTTCTTCCGTCGGGCCAAAGTAGATGCCAAACCGAGCGCCGAGACCTTGCACGCGACCGGGGATGGCGTGCTTGGCGAGCAGCGCGTTCATGCCGTCGACGAGCAGGCTGGCGATTGTGTTGATGTGATCGTAAAAACCAGCCTGACGAAACGCGCGGACCGCGGTCAGGCCTGCCGCCACTGGCACGATATGTCCGTTGTACGTGCCGCTGTGCTGGCAGTCCCCTTCCGGCATCAAGCGGCTCATCACGTCGCGCCGACCACCGAACGCGCTGAGTGGAAAGCTGCCGCCGACCGCTTTGCCGATCGTGCACAAGTCGGGCGTCACGCCCAGATATTGTTGAGCGCCGCCTGGACCCATGCGGAACGAACTTAAAATCTCATCGAACACCAACAGCGCGCCGTGTTGTTGCGTCAGTCGGCGTAGCGCCGCCATGAACTCGGCCGATGGCAGGATGCAGCCGGCGTTGTAATAGATGGGCTCGCAGATCGCGGCGGCCAGCTCCGCGCCGTGGCGGGCAAAGGCCACTTCCAGCAAGTCGGGCCGATTGTACGGAACGACGACCAACTCCTCGGCCAGCCGCTCGACCATGCCGGAGCTGGCAGGCAGGATGGTTGGGTTTTCGATCGGGCCCACCTGCGCCGCCGTGGGCGAGAGTGAAAACATCACCTGGTCGTGGTAACCGTGAAAGTTGCCTTCGAACTTCAACAGCCGCGTCCGCCCTGTGAACGCGCGGGCGAGTCGCAGGCAGTGCATCGTCGCTTCGCTGCCGGAGCCGGTGAACCGCACGCGCTCGCAACAGGGAATCGCCTCGCAGAGTTCGCGGGCCAGTTCTGTATGGAGTTCGTTCTCGTACGAGCAGGCTGCGCCGCGATCGAGCGCCGCGTCGACCGCCGCACGCACGCGCGCGTCGCCATGACCCAGGAGCGTGGCGCCGTGGCTTGTGCAGAGATCGATGTACTCGCGACCATCGAGATCCCAAACGCGGCAGCCGGCCGCCCGATCAAAGTACATTGGCCGGCCCAGCGCCCGGTTGACGCGCGTGGCGGCGCTGACGCCACCGGCCAGATACTGCCGAGCAAGTTCAAACTGAGCCTCGGTGCGTGACATGCTGCTGAAAATACCCGAGGGGTGGTTACTATTTGGCCGCGTCGGTTCCGATGCAAAACAGACTCTTCTCGCCGCGCAGGAAGATCTGTCCTTGGCTGATCGCGGCCGAGGCAAAGCAGGCTTCGCCCAAATTGTTGGCGGCGACGGATTCGTACTTGGGGCCGGGGCGGACGACGGTGGTGTCGCCATCGTCCGAAGTGAAGTAGACCAGTCCGCCGGCGGTGACGAGCGACGCGCTGTAGCGCCGGCCGAGCCGCTCCTTCCAGAGACGCTTGCCGGTCTTGGCCTCGTAGCAACTGGCGATGCCATTGTCCGCGACCAACAGGAAGTAATCGCCGACGACAATCGGCGACGGAACGTATGAGGTGTTTTCGGTCGTCCGCCAGGCAACGTGCGTATCGGTCACATTGCCGTGGCCGTCTGGACGAATGGCCAGAATATGATGATCCGGAAATCCGGCCGTCATAAAGAGCAGCTCGCCGTTGTAAACCATCGACGCAACGAACTGCTCGGTCGGACCATCAATGACCCAATATCGGCTGCCATCGCGCGGATCGTAACTTGCGATCGACTTGCTGCCAGACAGAATCATGTGAGGACGCCCTTCGATCTGGCGGATCAGGGGTGTCACATAGCTGCGGGTTTTATTCTCGCGCGGAATCTTCCACACGATTTTGCCGCTCGTCCGGTCGAGCGCTACCAGGTAGGCCTCGCCGTCGTGATCGCCATTAACGATGACTTTGTCTTCGAAGATCACAGGGCAGCTGGAGTACCCGTGCTTGCTGTGGAACTCGCCCGGCCGCACGAGCCAACGCTGCATGCCGGCAAAGTCATAGGCGGCGACGGACATTTTGTCGCCGTCGAGAAACGTGCAATAGACCATCTTGCCATCCGTGGCCGGCGTGCCGGAGGCGTGGCTGTTGAGCTCGTGCTTTTCTTCCAGCGGCGCCGTGAGCACGGTTTGACGCCAGACGGTCTGGCCCGTCTTGCGATCGAGCGACAGCAGCACGCGCTCGCCAGTGTCCGGCAGGCAAGAGACCATGAAGATGGAATCCTGCCAGACGATTGGGGACCCATGCCCTACGCCTGGCACGGCGACCTTCCAGGCGATGTTTTCTTCTGGGCTCCAGCGCGTGGGGATTTTTTGCTCTTCGCTCGTGCCATCGCCGCGCGGACCGCGCCAGCAGGGCCAATCCTCTGCGCGGGCGGACCCGCAGCAACAGGCAATTAGCGACAATGCAAGGAACAGAAATCGAGCGAACGGCGAGCGTCTCATCGTGGATTCTCTGGGGGCGCGAGCAGGAACCTGGCGAGCCAAGGGCGCGCGGCGGGAAGCATGCGGTTCCGGTCTGCCGACGATAACACATCGACAGGACCAATGGAAACAAATAGGCTGCCAGCAGAGGGCGAGCGCCGCCGGTCCGCCGATGCCGCGCGCCGCGGCGTCCGTCACAACACGGGGATTTACGATGTCCGACGTTACGATTCGTTGCCGCCTGAATGGGCCGCTGGTGATTGATGGCCCAGTGACGATCGTCGATCACGAAGGGAACCGGTTTACGCCGAGCGGCGACAAGCCGAACATCGCGCTCTGCCGCTGCGGCCAGTCCGCGCGCAAACCATTCTGCGACGGCGCGCATCGCAATTGCGGCTTTGTCGCGGATAACCTGGCGATTGATCCGGGGCCGTGAGAAGTCGCGACGGTCAGTGCGCCGGCGCAAGTTTCTCCGCGGACGCCGCCCACGTTTCTTCGGCTTCTTCAAAACCATGCGCCTTGGCGAATTCCGCCAGGAGTCGGTAGCGTTTCACCGGATCCATGCCGCTGACGAGCCAGATCTTGGCGTCGCATTCTGGGCAGAACGCCAGGGGGTGGCGGTCGGTTTCGTCCAGGCTGTTGCAGCCGTTCATGCAGCATTCGTACGCGGTGCAGTGCGGGATGTCAAACAGGTGCCCTGTCTCGTGCGTGGCGATCTCGATCGTCCGCAGCAGAAGCAGCTTTTCGTTCGGCGGCCCTGCTAGTCGATGGAGCGAGACAACGCCGGTGGGCGACCCCAGGGCGCCTTGGCCGAAGACAAAGTTCCAATCGTTGCCCGGCCAGAGATCGGTGGCCGTGAGCGAGGCCAGCGCCGCGGCGCCGCGCGGACACCCTGGCTGCATAGCTCGCACTTCTTCGCCGGTGCGCGTCCGGCTCCTGGCATGCGCTTCTTTCGCTCGGCGATCGCCGGAGTTGGCCCGGCGCCCGTCCGATGCGCGCCGGAGCGGTCGCAGTGGCGAAATCTTCCTCTTTGTCCCAAGCGGCGATGCTGGGCGATTACGTTTCCGCAAGCTTTGCCGGTCGCCTGAGAATGGCTCACCGGTTGCGCATAGAATCTAGGTGTGCGAACGGCCGGACGCCGTTTTCTGAAATGGCGCCTTCGGAGTTGGATTTCCCACGCGCCGCAGCTCTGGCGGGACGCCGTAGGTTCTTGCAGGGAAGATGTAACGTCGATGAATGGAACTTCCGCGCGTGCGAACGTATTGAACTCGGCGCCGACTCGCGTGCTGATCGTCGATGATCATCCACTGGTGCGGCAAGGGTTGATCGGCCTGATTGCGCCGCATCGAGAATTCGAAATCTGCGGTGAGGCCAGCGGCATCAAGGAAGCGCGGAACGTGGCCGCCACGGCGAAGGCGGACGTCGCCATCATTGATCTGACCTTGGAGGATGGCAACGGCATCGAACTGATCAAACAGTTCAAGGAACAATACCCTGCGATGCGGTTGCTGGTGGTCTCAATGCACGAAGAATCGCTGTTTGCCGAGCGCGCACTGCGGGCTGGCGCCAGCGGATATGTCAGCAAGCGCGAAGCGATTCGCACGGTGGTGCAAGCGGTGCGGACCGTGATGGCCGGCAAGGTCTATCTTAGCCCAACGATGACGGAACGGATTCTGCAATGGGCCGTGGATTCCAAGTCAGAACATACCCGCGCGCCACTGGAGCGACTGACGGATCGCGAGATCGAAATCTTCGAAATGATTGGCCGCGGCCTGACGAGCCAAGAGATCGCCAAACAATTGCAGCTTAGCCCTAAGACCGTCGCCACCTATCGCGAGCACGTCAAAGAAAAGCTGGAACTCAAGAACGGCGCCGAGCTGACCAAACACGCCGTGCAATGGGTCTTGGACGGGCGTTAGGCAATCCCCGCGCGGCTGAGTGTTTCGCGCCTCGGGTGTACGAATTCCAAAAGAACCGGCCACGCCGGCGATCGATGATGTTCACCAACTCCAGTCAGCCATTTCGCAAAGCAACGGTCGTCGGACTGGGCGTGATTGTGTTGCTGTTGGTCGTGAGCATGCTGGTCTCTCAATCCAACATCCAACGCCTGATCGACAACGAACACCAGGTGGCCCATGCGGAGAAGGTGCTGACGACGCTGGAGGAAGTCCTGTCGCGAGTCACCGAAGCAGAGACCGGCGAGCGTGGTTTTCTGATCACGGGGAACGCGGACTACCGGCGTTCGTACCAGAATGCCGTCGCCCGCGCCAAGGAAACGCTCGACCGGCTCAAGTACCTGACCGCGGAAGATTCGAACCAGCAGGCGCGAATTGTCACGCTCCGGCAACGGGTTGACGCTCGCTTTGACGAGCTGCGCCAAGCGATCGTGGCAGAAGAGATGGGCGGATTCGACGCCGCAAAAAGCGCCGTCTCCACCAACCACGGCCGGCAGTTAATGAACGAAATGCGCCAACTGGTGGGGGAGATGCAGCGTGACGAACAAGCCACGCTCCGGATTCGCGACGCCGACTCTCAAGCCAGCGCGCGGGTGACCACCGGCACCGTTTTTCTCGGTTCCGTGTTGGGGATTGGGATGGTGGCCCTGGCGTTCTTTCTCTTCGAGCGCGAGCTGCGGCATCGCAATCGCGCGGACGACGCCATTCGTCGCCTGGCCGCGATCGTGGAATCTTCCGACGACGCCATCGTCAGCAAGTCGCTGGACGGCCGCATCGTAAGTTGGAACGCCGGCGCGCGCAGCATCTACGGCTACACGGCGGACGAGGTGATTGGCAAATCGATCGAGATCCTCAGTCCGCCGGAACGGTTGGACGAAGTGAAGTACACCATGGACCGCGTCCGCCGCGGTGAGCACATTGAGCATTTTGAGAGCACGCGGATCTGCAAGGATGGCCGCCGGATTGATGTCTCGCTCAGTATCTCTCCGATCAAAGATGGCCGTGGCAACGTGATCGGCGGCTGCGCGATCGCGCGCGACGTCACCGTGCATAAACGACTCCAGCGCGAGGTGCTGGAGATCGCCGCCTGCGAGCAACAGCGCATCGGTCAAGACCTGCACGATGGCTCCGGCCAGGAGCTCACGGGGCTTGCCATGATGGCCGAACGCCTGGCGGTCGAACTGGAAGAACAATCGCTGCCCGAGGCGGCCAAGGCTTCGAGAATCGTCGACGGACTGGAGCAAGCCTTGGAGCACGTGCGGGCCCTCTCCAAGGGTTTAATGCCGGTCGAGGTCGATTCCGAGGGCCTGATGGCGGCGCTTGCGGATCTGGCCGACAGGACGAGCGAGTTGTTCAATATGGATTGCGTCTTCCGCTGCGAAAATCCGGTATCGATCCTCGATAATCAAACGGCCACGCATCTGTTTCGGCTGACGCAAGAAGCCGTCACCAATGCGCTCAAGCATGGCCGCGCTCGGCATATTGTCATCAGCCTGACGACGAACGACGATTTGATCACGCTCAAGATCTCCGACGATGGACGAGGCGCGCCCAAAGAAGGAAACGCCGCCGCCGGGACGGGTTGGCGCATCATGCACTATCGGGCGGAATTGAGTCGCGCCAAGCTTACAATTTGCGAAGGTGTTCCGAGCGGAATGCTGGTCACCTGCACGCTGCCGCAACCGCAATCGCCGCGGCGCGCCCTGGTTCCGGTGAACGCGCCTGACCACGCCGGCGCCTGACGCGGCAGGCAAAGATCGAAGATTTCCCGCAAAAACCGGGGTGCACGGCGGCCGGACAGTCGAAGCCACCAAATCGCGCATTCTGCGGTGTCCCATCAAGCCGCCAGGCCACTAGGTAGTTTACCTATCTCTTAATAAGCGCTGCGCTTATATCACGTTGCAGCGTTTTCTGGCGCCGCGCTGAGCGCATCGTCCATGCACTTGCAAGTTCTGATCCGATGTTGATCCACGCTCGCGCCCATAGGCTTAGAAGTGGAGTCGCCCAAAGGGATACATTGGAGCTTGCCATGGCCACTGCTATTGGACACCCAGCGCAGTCGCAATTCGTCGAAGAAAAGCCTACGAATGGGCTAAAGGGGCTGAAGCATTGGCGGCACGATATTGTCGCCGGCTTGCTGGTCTCGCTGGTGTCGCTGCCGCTTTCACTGGGAATCGCCATCGCATCGGGCGCCCCGCCGGTGTGTGGGCTGATCTCGGCGATTATCGCCGGCCTGGTCATGCCGCTGCTGGGCGGCACGTATGTGACCATCAGCGGCCCGGCGGCGGGACTGGCGCCCGCCTTGTTGGCGTCGATGGCGCTGCTGGGACAGGGAAATCTCGAGAACGGATATCCGTTGTTGCTGGGCGTCATCTGCATTACGGGCGCGGTGCAGATCGTGTTGAGCTTTTTCAAGGCGGCTCGGTATAGCGCGCTCTTTCCCACGGCCGTGGTCGAAGGGATGCTGGCCTCGATCGGATTGCTGATCATCGCCAAGCAGCTGCCGAACTTCATCGGTCACCCGTTTCATGCGCACGAGTTTTTTGGCATCGTCTTCGAGACGCCGTCAGAACTGATGCTGATGAACCCGCGCGTCTTTCTCTTGGCTGGCGCCTGTCTGTCGCTGCTGTTCGTTTTGTCCGCGAGCAAATCCAGGTTGTTAAAGCTGTTGCCACCGCCCCTGATCGTGGTGACATTTGGCGCCGTCTTCGGCTGGTTCCTGGGCTTGGAAGACGCGTTTCTGATTCACGTGCCGGAAAACCTGTTCGAGCATGGGCTGGTGATGCCGAACTTCAGCGGATTGCTGACGGACCAAACGCTCTGGTGGGCAGTCGCCTCCACGGTGCTGGTGCTGACGATGATCGACGGCGTCGAGTCACTGGCCACCGCCGCGGCAGTCGATCGGATTGATCCTTTCCATCGCAAGTCCGATCCGGATCGCACGCTGCTGGCAATGGGCGTCTCGAACATCTGCTCCAGCCTGGCCGGTGGACTGACGATCATTCCGGGCGGCGTCAAAAGCAAAGTCTGCATCATGGCTGGCGGCCGCACGCTATGGGCAAACTTCTATAACGCGCTATTCTTGTTGTTGTATCTGTTTGCGGCAACGCGGCTGATCAATCTGATTCCGCTGGGCGCCTTGGCGGCGGTGCTGATCCATACCGGGTACAAGATGTGCGAGCCACACCTGTGGCGGCACATGGCGCACGTTGGCCGCGAGCAGTTGGCCGTCTTCACGGTGACCATCGTCGCCACGCTCTGCACGGATTTGCTGTGGGGCATTGGCATTGGCATGTTGGCCAAGCTGATCCTGCACGTCTCGTTCACCTGGCCCGCCAAGCAGAACCTCTCGGAGGAACCAGTCCGCTTGGGGCAAGGCCTGTTCGATACCTTGCGCTGCGTGGCCACCCTCTTCCGCAATCCGGTCAGCCAGCGCGAGATGCGAGGGCTGGCGTACAACCTGTACTGCGATAAGCCGCTGGTCTGCTTCAACTGGCAATTCTTAAGTCAGGAGTTGGCCAATACGCCTGCGGAGGCGCAGGCATTGTTCGTACACATCACGCCCGACGTGCGCCTGGTCGACCATACCACACTCGACAACTTGATCGCCTTTGGTCGCGAATTTCGCGGCAGTGGGCGTGGGCCGATGGAGATCGTTGGCCTGGAACAAATGTGGTCGAAATCCGAACACGCCTCTTCGCTACATCGCGCGGCCAACGCCGAGGGAGTCCCGTCGCGCTTCGAGGGGCTCAAGCAACGTTTCATCGAGCTGCTATCCGATCGATCGCGGATCAGGCCGGTCATCGACGAAATAAACGACGATCAAAAGGCCGATCTGGCGAAGATGGGCCTGGCCATCACGGCGCAACCGACGCGCGACACGCGCGCGGAGCTGGGGCAACGATCGTTGGTGAACGTGAGCCGTGGCCCCCGCGACACGCAACTGGAGTTGGAGCGTATGTCGCTCACACCGCCGGACGCGGTCCAGCCGCTGGCGGCTTCAACGGCGAGCCCTGATGTCAATTCTCCACCAAGGAACGGTTACTGCTGACGCGGGGTTGGTCAAGTGTCATCTTACGTTGCCCAGGGGACGGAGCACTGCATCGGTTTGCCACCCGCGCGGAGTTTGGCTAGCTGCCTGTTGAAAAACGCCGTCGTGGCGTTTTTCAACCTCGCCCGGCGCAAAGCAAAGCTTCGCGAGGCTCGCAAAATAACGACTTACGTCGCTATTTTGTCCTCACATCCATGTGA
>Ga0105047_10004168_pt1 | contig 25277 bp, 17 predicted proteins | sample MAT04_FD_78384 | JGI IMG/M metagenome (GOLD analysis project Ga0105047, IMG submission 78384) | Freshwater microbial communities from Lake Fryxell liftoff mats and glacier meltwater in Antarctica - MAT-04 (megahit assembly) | ecosystem: Environmental > Aquatic > Freshwater > Ice > Liftoff...
GTTTGATCGTGAGACCACCCCGTGACATCCAAAGTCCGATGAGAACTGATCCAGCATCGCCCTTCCCGGTGAAGTCTGGCCCCCTGGGTCTGGAGCAACCGATCAGAGGCGTCCGTTCCACTCGCCCACTTTCCCACCCCGCCACGACCCCCCAATTTTGCCGACGAGCCCTGCAAGTCACAACCACCGCCCGACCAAGCAAATCATCCTCAGACACGTACTATTTCACTTCGAGTTCTCCCTCTCCTCCCCTCCCCACTGAAGACTGACAACTGACAACTACTCCCTCCCTCCACTTCCACACGTTGCGTCATTCACCGGATCGTCCTAGAATCCGGCCACTACAGAACTTCCGTTGATGGACCACGGAGGGAGTTGTCTTTTCCGGCGGGGTTTTTGACCGTATGAAACGGATTGCCGTTCTCGGTTCGACCGGTTCGATTGGTACCAGTTGTCTGGATGTGCTCAAGGCACAATCGACAGCCATGCGCCCCGTCGCGCTCACCACGCATCGCCGCTGGAAAGACCTTGCAGCCCAGTGCCACGCCTGTCAGCCCGAGGTCGCGGTCATCGCCGACCCCGCCGTAGCGTCCGAGGTCGACCGCACCGCATTCCCTTCCACGACCGAAATCCTCTTCGGCGAAGAAGCGGTCGCAGCTGTGGCCCGCCGCCCGGATGTCGATGTCGTCGTCTCCGGGATCGTCGGAGCGGCGGGGCTGCGAGGTACGTGGGCCGCCGTGGAAGCGGGCAAGGTGGTGGCCTTCGCGAATAAGGAAACGCTCGTCGTCGCGGGCCCGCTGATGATGGACTTCGCCCGCCAGACGGGGGCCACGCTGCTGCCCGTCGACAGCGAGCACAGCGCCGTGTTCCAGGCACTCGCCAGCGGAAAAAAGAGCGAGGTCAAGCGGATCATCCTCACCGCCAGCGGGGGCCCCTTTCGCGAGTGGACCGCCGAGCAGATCGCCCACGTCACCACCGAGCAGGCACTGGCCCACCCCACCTGGAACATGGGGCCGAAGATCACCATCGACTCGGCCACAATGATGAACAAATCCCTGGAGATCATCGAGGCCCGCTGGCTGTTTGATCTCCCCGTCGAGCAGATCGAAGTGGTCGTGCACCCACAGTCGATCGTCCATTCGATGGTCGAATATGTCGACGGTTCGATCATCGCCCAGCTCTCTCCGCCAGACATGCGGCTCCCGATTCAGTATGCTCTCACTTGGCCCGAGCGGACAGCTGGGGTCGCCCGCACGATGGACTTTCGTCAGACTTGGAGTTTGACGTTCGCTCCGCCCGATCTGGATCGCTTTCCGGCCTTGCGGCTGGGGTTCGAGGTTGCTGGTCGAGGGGGCACATGCGGAGCGGTCTTGAATGCGGCCAACGAGGTCGCGGTCGATCGATTCCTGAAACACGAACTCGCGTTCCCGCACATTGCCCGGCTTTGCCGGTCGGTGTTGGACGCTCATCAATTTGACGCTCATCCCACGCTCGATCTCCTGTTGGAGATGGATCGTTGGGCACGGCAGGAGGCACTGCGTTGGAACTCATAGCCGGGATTGTTCCCGATCTGTCCACCATTCTGAACATCGTGACAGCGGCCGTTGGGCTGGGTCTCGTGATCTTCGTTCATGAACTCGGCCACTTCGCGGTCGCGAAATGGTGCGGAGTATTCGTGGAGCGATTCAGCATTGGCTTTGGCCCGATGCTGTTGTGCCGGAAGTGGGGCGACACGGAGTACGCTCTGTCGGCGATTCCCTTTGGCGGGTACGTCAAGATGCGAGGCCAGGACGACATCGATCCCGGTCAGATGACCGATGAGCAGGTCGCCGCAGACCCCCGGTCTTACACCTCGAAAACTGTCCCGCAGCGGATGGCGATCATCTCGGCGGGCGTGATCATGAACCTGATCACCGGCTGGATGTTCTTCTGTTACGCGTTCAACCTGGGCGTAGAAGAGATCGAAACACAGGTCGGTGATGTCGTCGTCGGAATGCCCGCCTGGACATATGGCGTTCGCCCTGGCGATACGATCCTGAAGATCAACGGACGCAAATCTCGAGAGTTCTCTGACATCGTGCGAGGAGTGGCCCTCTCTTCCGGTCGGCTGGTCATTGAACTCAAGCGTCCGAATGATGAGCTGTACACGATCGAAATGGATCCCGACAAAGCGGGCGATCGTCGTCGGCTGGGGATCGATTCAATTTCGTCACTCAAGATCCACGACAAGGCACTGCAATCCGCCTCCCCTGGGACGCCTGCTGATGCGGCAGGGTTCTTGCCCGGCGACCTGATAACGGCGATCAACGGAACTCCGGTGAAGGGGTGGCTCGATGTTGTCCCCATTCTCAATGAGAAGCGAGCCGAGGCTCTGGACCTCACGATCTCTCGTCCTGCTCCGAAAGAGGCACCGTCCGCCACACCGACAGTCGTCGAGATCAAGCTACCTCCCGCACCCGTCCGAACTCTGGGGCTGCGTTTGGAGTTGGGTAAGATCACTGCAATCCGCAACGACTCTCCCGCCTCGCGAGCACAGATCAAGGCGGGAGATCGCCTCGTGAAAGTCGACGGCAACGATGTGGGGCTGAACCTCGATCCTCAGCGATTGCCGCAGTTCTTCTACGAGCACCGAGATCAGCCAATTCCCGTGGTGGTTCAGCGAGAAGTCGTCGGGGGCGAGCCGGAAACACACGAGCTAATCGTGACCGCCGATGGGACACTGCCCTGGAGCGAGCCCGCCTTCAATGCGGGAAGTCCGATGTCGATCCCCGGGCTGGGGCTGGCCTTTCAGTTTCTGCCAACCATCCTGTCCGTCGACGAAGGCGGTCCTGCCGCGAAAGCGGGAATTAAGCCCGGCGCCGTTCTCGCCGGGGTCAAGTTCCTCAAGCGTGCTGGCACCAAACCAGACATGCTGGGTCTGAAGGATTCCATCGTCCCCATCGACATTAAGAGTAAAGAGGGCAGCTGGGCGTACGCGCTCTGGCTGTTGCAGATGGCCGATTCTCGCGATGTCGCTGTCACGATTAAGGACGACGCCAACGCGGCCCCACGCGATATCCCGCTGACTCCCATTCCAGATGGCGATCAGTTCCAACCCACACTGCGTGGACTCGATTTGTCATCACAGACACGAATTCGCAAGGCCAACAATCTGGGCGATGCCTGCGAGATCGGCACTCGGAAAACGATCGATTCCATCACCGAGGTGTACCTCACGATTCGCAGCCTTGTCCGAGGCGACATGTCGTATAAGAACTTGCACGGTCCACTGGGCATCGCCAAGTTCGCCTACATCATGGCCGATCAAGGCCCCGCGCTGTTCCTCCTGTTCCTGGGGGCGATCAGCATGAACTTGGCGGTCATCAACTTCCTACCGATTCCGGTTCTCGACGGCGGACACATGGTCTTCCTGGTTTATGAAGGTGTGACCGGCAAGAAGCCGACCGAGCGTGTGATCGCGACCGCAACGTATATCGGGCTAGCCATGGTCTTGACGCTCATGGTGACCGTGATCTGCCTAGATCTATTCGTGCATCGAGTGTAGGGGAGCTGTCAGCTATCAGCGAGAGTCATGAAGCTCAGGCCGTATCGCGCTCACGGACCATGAGCTACCGATGATCTCTGGTGAACAGGAGCCCCGATGCATCTGGTCATCTTTCCAGCGATCGATACTGCCCGTCTCAATCGAGTCACTGAAGCTGCCGGGCTGGGCTGCCAGATTTCAAACGCCCTCGACGGATCGGCAGCGCTTGGAGCCCTGCCGACCGCTGATGCCTTCCTCGGAAAGTTGACGCCGGATCTGCTCGCCGCGTCACCGCAGCTCCGCTGGGTCCAGTCCCCCACCGCCAGCCTCGAACATTACTTGTTCCCGGCTCTCGTCGAGCATTCATGCCAGCTGACGAACATGCGGGGGATCTTCTCGGACGTGATCGCCGATCATGTGCTGGGCTACGTACTGACCTTCGCTCGGAACCTGCACCTGTATCGGGACCAGCAAAGAGCAGGGCGGTGGGAGCCAATCGGCGGCGGTTCCGCTTTGCCCAATTTTGCGGCGGGCCCCGGTGAGGTCACCCCGGTCGACAGGGCTCATCTGCATCTCTCCGACTGTACGCTGGGAGTGGTCGGAGTCGGAGCCATCGGTGAGGAGGTCTGCCGCCGCGCTCGAGCCTTCGGCCTGCAGGTCCTCGGCGTCGATCCCGTCCCTCGCTCAATCGAGAACGTCTGCGAAGTCGCCCCTCTCGATCAGCTCGATGCGCTGCTCACTCAAAGCCATTTTGTCGTCATCGCTGCACCACATACTCCACGGACAGAAAAACTCTTCGGGGCCGCAACCCTCGCCCGCATGCGCCCCGGCAGTTACCTCATCAACGTCGGTCGCGGCATCATCGTCGACCTCGCCGCGTTGACAACGGCCTTGCAGTCCGGCCACCTCGCCGGAGCCGCCCTCGACGTATGCGAGATCGAACCTCTCCCCGCCACTCACCCGCTCTGGCAACTCCCCAACGTCCTCATCACTCCCCACGTCGCCGCCGCCTCGCCCCGCGTCTCCGAACGCCATACCTCCGTCTTGATCGATAACGTGAAAAGATTCGCCCTCAACCAACCCCTGCTCAACGTCGTGAATAAACGAGAGTGGTACTGACTCCCCAACGAGCGGCAGACGCAAGTCTGTCGAGTCCTCCGCCCGCGATTCAACGCGTTCCTGCCGCACACGCCTCGACAGACTTACGTCTGCCGCTCGCTGTTGATTACGATGTCGCTGATTGTTCAAGTCAACCCCCAGATCAACGCCCGTACCAGAGACCCACCCATGTCAGACAGCGTTCGCATTGCCGTTCACGGAGCCGCCGGACGCATGGGCCAGCGGGTCGTCGCCCTCGCCAATGCTGATGCCGGGCTGCAAGTCACAGCTGCGATCGAATACGCCACCAGCCCCGCCTTGGGGAAAGACGCTGGGGATCTCGCGGGAGTCGGTTCTCTGGGAGTGAAGATCGCCTCGGAGCTGAGCGGGCACTTCGATGTGGTCATCGATTTCTCGACGCCGGAAGCCTGCGTCCACCTGGCCGAAATCTGTGCCCAGCGCCGCATCCCGCTCGTCGTCGCCACGACTGGGTTGAATGAATCGCAGAAGGCGGCCATCCTCTCCGCCGCCCAAGAGACCGCGATCTGTTTCTCACCCAGCATGAGCTTGGCCGTGAACCTCGCCATGAAGCTGGTCCGCGAGGCGAGCCGCGCCTTGAAAGACCTGTCATCTGGCGTCGATGTTGAAATCATCGAACGCCATCACCGTTACAAGGAAGACGCTCCCAGCGGCACAGCTTTGAAGTTCGGCCAGATCGTCGCCGAGGAGATGGGCCAGCCGAATCACATCCACGGTCGCCAAGGCCAGACCGGCAAACGCCCGCAAAACGAGATCGCCTACCACGCCGTCCGCACCGGCGACAACGTCGGCGAACACACCATCATCTTCGGCATGCTCGGCGAAACCCTCGAAGTCTACGTCCGCGGCCACACCCGTGACAGCTACGCCTACGGTGCCCTCGCTGCCGCCAAATACATCACCACACAACCGGCGGGGTTGTATTCCATGAACGATGTTTTGGGCCTGTAACGCGACCGGGTGAAAAAAATACCCGCCCCCCCCGCTCGTCGGTGTGGTTCCCGCGCTTGTGCTCTACCGAGTGCACGAGCGCGGGAACCACCGGAACAATCCCGGAGGCGCTTAAGTCCAACTTGTCGGCTCGCGTTAGCCAACCTACACCGCTTCCAAGACCTCGCGGACGAACTTCTCCTCCACCCCCTCCACCAGCTCCACATGTCCCATCCGCGTCGGCAGGACAAACCGCAGCTTCCCGGCTTCGGTTTTCTTGTCGAGTCGCATTCGACTGATGACTTCGTCGTTGGTCCACTTCGAACTCGCTGGCAATTGAGTGGGCAGGTGTAAGGCCTGCAGCAGATTGACTTGACGTTGAGTCATCTCTGTGTTGACCCGTCCCAGCCTCTCGGCGAGACGGCTGGCATACACCATGCCGATCGCGACCGCTTCTCCGTGCAGGAGTTCGCCATACCCGCTCAAAGCCTCGAAGGCATGGGCGAACGTGTGGCCGTAGTTCAGCACGGCCCGCAGGCCCGTCCGCTCGTACTCGTCATGCTCGACCACATCAGCCTTCAGGCGACAGCTGCGGGCGATGGCATGCTCCAAGGCGTCGGCGTCGCGGGTATTGATCTGCAAGATGTTCTGCTCCAGCCAGGCGAAGAACTCTGCATCGAGGATGACGCCATACTTCACCACCTCGGCCAGCCCCGCACGGTACTCTCGATCGGGTAGCGTATCGAGCAGTGCGAGGTCGATGACGACACCCAGCGGTTGGTGGAACGCCCCGATGAGGTTCTTGGCTTGGGGGTGGTTGATCCCCACTTTGCCACCGACCGAGCTGTCGACATCGGCCAAGAGCGTCGTGGGACACTGGATGAACGGCAACCCTCGGTTGTATGTCGCCGCTGCGAATCCGGCAGCGTCGCCGATGACGCCGCCTCCAACGGCGAACACCACTGTCCTGCGGTCAGCCTGCATCTGGACCAGCCGGTCGTAGATCGCGGAGATCACCTCTTGCCGTTTCGTCGGCTCGCCCGGCTCAAGCTCAATCAACTCGCACTGCCAGCCCGCAGCCTTCAAAGAGTCCAGTGCGATCTGCGCTCCATGCCGCACGTTGGTGTCCGAGATAACTGCTGCCGTGCGACACGGCTTCCCCTTCCCAAACCGAACACACCAAGGCTCGACGATCGAAGCCAAACGAGGGAGGCATCCTTTTTCGATGAGGATGTCATAGCTGCGCTCCGCGAGGGCGACGGAGACAGTAGTCGGGGACACGGACACGTTGGGCCGATCAGTGAGTGGAGGGGCTCGTCGCTGCTGGCAGTTCGCTCAATAGATTCTCGTGACCTCGAATTCGAGACGCAATCGTAGGCGATGTCACTCCGCGACTCGCTGTGTGCATCTCGAAGGTCGGTGGCTCCTTTCCGGCTCCCTCTCCCCCACAGCCAAGCCCTCTCCGTCAGCCATGTCGCCAGTGGGGGAGAGGGAGCAGAATTTAGCCAGCACCGACGTTTGAAATGCACACACCGCGAATCGCATTCTCACCGCTCACACCGCTCACACCGCTCACACCGATTACACCGATTACACCGATCGTTCGGTTGGTCGCCACTTCTCAACGTCCCGTTGCTGCCCGAATATCCCGCTCAGCGGTCTAAAATGCCTCATGCTTCTTTCCGTCATCATCGCGTTTTTCGAGCTAGGCTTAGCGACGTATCGTGTTCCTTTTCCCTCGGGAGTGTCTCGTGGCTCGCTTTCTCGTCACTGGTGGTGCCGGTTTCATCGGTTCGCACATTGCTTCCCGACTTGTCTCAGAAGGGAATCAGGTCCGAGTTCTCGACAATCTGTGCGCGGGCTCGCTCACCAATCTGGCTCACCTCGGAAACTCCGTCGAGTTTCACGAAGGGGATGTCCGGGATTCGGTCGCCGTTGCCAGAGCGGTCGATGGCGTCGAAGTCGTCTTCCATCAGGCTGCCCTCGCCTCGGTCCCATTCAGCATTGAGAAGCCTCTTGAAACTCATCACGTCTGCGTCACAGGCACGATCAATGTCCTCGATGCCTGTCGCCGGGCGGGCGTCCGCCGCGTCGTCTACGCCGGGTCCAGCAGCGCCTACGGCGACTCCCCCGAGATGCCCAAACGCGAGTCTCACAATCCCGAAGTTCTCTCTCCCTATGCAGCTGCCAAGCTCGCGGGCGAGTATTACTGCCAGGCGTTTGCCGCCAGCTACGACCTGGAGGTCGTCCGGCTGCGATACTTCAACGTCTTTGGTCCCCGCCAAGATCCACAGAGTCCGTACTCAGCAGTAATTCCCTTGTTCGCCAGTGCGCTGGTGGCCGGTCGGACGCCACGCATCTTTGGCACCGGCGAACAGTCTCGCGATTTCGTTTTCGTTGAAAATGTGGTGGACGCTAACTTGCTGGCGTCGCGGGCTCCGGGCGTCTCGGGACGAGTTTTCAACGTGGCCTGTGGCGAAACCATCAGCGTGCTGGAACTGCTGAGTCTGATCTGTGCAGAGCTCGAAGTTCCGTTCGCACCGGAGTTCATGCCCGCCCGAGTGGGTGACGTATTGCACTCGTGGGCCGACATCTCGGCGACTCGACGCGACTTGGGCTATTCCGTCCGGGTCAGTCTTCACGACGGATTGAAGAAGACTCTGGCCTACTACAAACAGGCGATGCAAAAGCCCGAACTCTGTGGAACTCGCTAGACCCATTCCTCTGCGAGGAATGCAGCGACGACTGAACCGACTGCACTCACACCCGGCCCGCGAAGCGTGCCGCTGATCGTCAAGAGCCCCAGTCCCATGGGGCTTCCGAGAATTCGGGAGAACGTACAATGAGCCAACGATCCAATCTGCCGACCACTGAGCCCGAAGTTGATTTCGCGCCTCTCGGGTTCCGGAAGTCGCACGAGGGACGCTCGATCGACATCGTGCGATTTGCGATCTCGGTGTGGAAGTATCTCGTGTTGGGCTTGGTCCTCGGGTGTGCGCTCGGTGTACTGGCCTACCTGTACATGGGCCCGGTGTACGTCGCCCAGACACAAGTCATGGTCTCCAAGAAAGCCAGTGCCAGCGACCAGGAAGCCCGACTGTACGGCGGACGCGGTGAGCATATTCAAGTCATCACCAGTGACGAAGTCGCCCGCATTGCGTTCGAGAAACACGGCCTGCAGGAAATCTTTGGGAAAGACAAAGACCCTCTCAAATCAATTTGGGAAAACCTGGAGGTCAAGCGAGTCTCCGGTCAGGAAAGCTCATTCGACAATCTCTTGTCCCTCTCCTACCCAAATAAAGATAAAGTCGTGGCCAAAAAGGTCGTCACCGCCGTGGTCTCCGCCTACAGCGACTGGCTTGAATCCAAACGTGGAACCGGCTCCAAACTGCTCTACAAGACACTACTCGATCAAAAGCAAGTCATGGACGACGAGCGAGTTCGCCTGGAAGACGAGTATGCCCAGTGGCGGGAAAAGGTTCCGGTTTTCATTAGCTCCTCTCCCGCGGTTACCGTGCAAGGAGTTCCGACCGCGATCCCCAGCCCCTATCAGGCGAACTTGCAGGATCTGGTCACCCGCCGCAACCAGAACCGCGATCTCCTTCGCAAAACGAAAGGCAAAATCGAACTGTTGAAGACCATGATGCAGAACTCGGAAGAGCGAGAATCGCTTCAAGCTTGGGTGCTGAATTCCATTGCCTCAGCCGCAACTGGCGGTCAAGCGGGCGAAGGCGGTTCCGGTGGCGGGCTTCTCGCATCACCTTCCGGAAAGGCCGAACTCGATCAGCAAGTCCTCACAGCTCGCCTGCTGGAAAAACGCTTGCTGCTCGTGCTGGGGGCCAATCATGCCGATGTCCGCAATGTGCAAAAGCAGATTGAGACCATCCTCGATTTCTATCAGCGACAGGGTCTGACCGCCCCCCACCTGGGAACTTCGAACTCCACTGCTCGCAAACCGCTCGGCAATGCCGGAGCCAATTTGGCGCAGACATATCTGACGATTCTGGAGAGCCGCCTGGACGAACTGAAGGGGGAGGAAATCAGCTTGTCCGAGGCCTATGTCGACGCCGAGAAGACGGCGAAGGCCGCCGCCTCGTTCGAGGTGGTCGATCAGCGATACAAGGACGACATCGCTCGAAAGAAGAAAGAACTCGATGCAGTCATCGGCCAGATCACGATCTTCGATCTGAACAAAGAGCATGAAGGCTACACCCTGAGGCGGACCAACGAGGTCCGCGTCGACCGCTCTCTGAAGCGAGTCCTGAAGATCGTCGGGGCGTTCGGAATACTCGGGTTGATGGCGATCTTCTGCCTGGCCTACTTCCGCGAGTGGTATGACACGACACTGAAGACCGCCGAAGAGACCCGCGCTGTCATCGGGGCCGCAGTGATGGGAGCGATCCCGCACTTCCGAGGGGGAGCGGCAGCGGATCGACTGGCCGCCCAGAATGGCCTCAGTCCGGCACTGGTCTACTACCACCGTCCGGGGTCGCGTGAAGCGGAAGCCTATCGCTCCTCGCGAACCACGATTTACCACAGCACGAAGGACTCTCAAGACAAGGTGATCCAAGTCACCAGCGCGGAGCCAGGGGATGGCAAGTCGACCACCTCGGCCAATCTCGCCATCGCCATCGCACAGTCGGGAAAGAAAGTGTTGCTGATCGATGCCGACCTGCGTCGACCCACAATGCATACTCTGTTCGCTCTCCCCCAGGATGTCGGCCTGACCGATGTGCTGCTCAGCGAGGTGGAATGGTACAGCGCAGTGCGGACGACGCGTCTGGAGAATCTGTCAGTGCTGACCGCTGGGCTCTGTCCTCAGAACCCAGCTGAGCTGCTCTCTTCGTCGCGTCTGCCAGACATGCTGCGGGCCGCGAGATCCTCGTACGATGTCATCATCATCGATACGCCGCCCATCCTGGCGGTCAGCGATCCGGCGATTGTCTCGCCGCACATTGATGGGCTACTACTGGTCGTCCGCATGGGGAAGAACAAACGGGCCACAGCCGAGCGGGCTCGCGAGATGATCGATGCCCACGGCATTCGCCTGTACGGGGTCATTGTCAACGATGTCGACTACTCGACCGACGACACCGTGGCCTATTCGCAATACGACAAGTACTACGATGCGACGACTCCGTCATTGGGTACGACTGCTCCACGCGAGGCCATGGCTGTTCAGAAGTAACAATCGATTGGAAACAGAATTCTCAAGAAAGGCCCAGTGGTTTCCACCACTGGGCCTTTCTCTGTTTAGTGATCGACCCTTAGTTCGCCACTCGATTGGTCCAGCGTCGGGACCACATGGAATAGATCGATCTGGCTGGCACGTTCGATATCCCGGTCAAAGCCGAGGTCGACCAAGTTCCGCCCCCCGGCACTGTCTCTCATCGATTGAAGCCGTTCGACATCGCACGATCCGTGCAGCCTCCAGAACTCGGCAAAGATGCGTGTTTCGCTGTTCATCAAGAACTCTTGCGAAAGACGATCCGCAATGGCCCCCGCAAAGAGCAGGTCCTCTCCGCTGAGGCGGTTATCCGTTCCCGCACAGAGTAGATGCACCGTTCGCATCTCTGCTCGCAAGCGATCGACCACAGCGGAGAGATTCACAAACGCCCCAATCAGAATTTCGGCAGCCTGGTTGGCCCAGCGGAGAGCCCGCGTCCCGTTTGTGGTCGTGAAAATAATCGTCTTCCCCGCGACGATCTCTCGGCCATAGTGAAACGGCGAGTTGTCGAGGTCAAACCCCTCAATGGTCACGCCGTGCCGTTCCCCGCCGAGTAACTTCTCTTCGACCGGCCACTGATTGGCGACCGCACGAGCCTCATCGATCGACGCAGCTGCCACAACTGCTCGCGCTCCATGAGCAAGGGCATGCACGATGACCGTGGTCGCTCGCAGCACGTCGATTACGACCACCACGCCGCCCGCCAGTTCAACGGGGGCCACAGTTTCCGGCAGCGGGTGAATCACAAGTTCAGGCATAATGCGGTTCGTTAGAGCGGTTCGTGGAGTTGTCTGTCCAAGTTCTCTTCTCGGATAAGAAGTGAGCCAAAAATCCATACTAACCCGACGCGTCAGCGAGGGCGACCAGAGGGAGGACACGGACCAGCATGGGAGGGGGAATCGCACAAGTGGTTCGCGCAGGGCTGGCCAGGAAGACACGGCCCCACAGCCCTCGAACTCGCTGACGCTTCGAGTTGGTGGCCGGAGTGAGCAGGGCCACCGTTTCGATGATCTCTCTCAACACTTTCCAGCGGAAATAAGGCGAACTTCGCTACTCAGGCATTAACCCATACGAGATGTCGGGGAAGGTCCACTGAAGTGGCAGCTCGCGTTTGATCTTGTCGTTCCGGCAGCGTTTATTGAGACCTTCCGACGAGTGACGCGAAGAGGGAGTCCCCGAGAATACTGGGGATGGGGCACTGACGCGTCGGGCGAGTTCGGTGAAGTACTCTCGACGCGGAATCGGGCGATCGTCGCTCACCAAGTACAGGGGACTCGGATTCGCCGCCTGCAAAGTCGCAACACATGCACGTGCGGCGTCGTCCCCGTGAATCAGATTCAACCACGCCTCCGGGTTGCCGCCAATTGGCTCGGCCGCTCGCAGTTGTTCGACTCGGGCGAGCAAGCGGTCGGGCCCGTATAGTCCACTCATTCGCAGGATCGTCGCTCGTTCAAGTCGCTGTCGGAGCCTCTGCTCAGCCGCCAGGCAGATGCGTCCTCCCTCACCCGTCGGTTCAGTCGTCGAGTCCTCATCGACCCAACTGCCATCGTCTTGCCCGTAAACGCTGCTGCTGGAAACGTAGACGAAGCGTTCGGCATCTGTCGCGACCGCATTGATCACGTGAGCCAGTCCATCCAGGTAGAGCGATTCCTTGGACCAACTGCTGCTGCGGTCAAAGCCGACGCAGTACAACACGCGCGAGGGGACCATCAATGCGGCGAGCGTTTCCTGCTGCATCAAATCTGCGATGACGGGTTCAATTCCCTGCGATCGGAGTTGGGCAGCTTTCGACTCGCTGCGCGTGACTGCCGTGACCGTTCCTCCCTGCGCTTGCCATTGGCGTGCCACGCGACAGCCCAGAAAGCCGCATCCGAAAATCAGTAATCGGTTCGATATTGCACTCATCCCGAGATGGTTCCGATTTCCTTCAGGTAGGCGGCCAATGCCTGTTTCCAAGGTCGCATGGTTAACCCCGTGGCCTGTTCGATCTTCGAACAGTTCAAAACACTATAGGCGGGTCGAGCGGCCGGAGCACCGAATTCTTGCGTTGTGATCGGGAGCACGGGAGTGCTCAGTCCTGCCAGCCGGACCGCTTCGGTGGCGACCTCGAACCAGGACGAATTACCCGCATTCGTTGCATGGTAGAGACCATACGCATCGGTTCGAACCAGCGCTGCAATGACTTCTGCGACATCTTTCGTATACGACGGCACGCAGCGTTGGTCTGCCACGACTTTCAGTTGTGGCTTCTCTTTGGCGAGCCTGAGCATCGTCAGTACGAAGTTCCCCTTCGCTTTGGTCGCAGCTTGTCCATAGAGACCACACGTCCGGATCACGAAGTGGCGGGGGCAAAGACTGCGAACGAAGTATTCTCCGAGCAGCTTGCTGGCCGCATAGACACCTTGCGGGCCTGGCAAGTCAGTCTCCATGCGAGGTGCGGTTGCCCCGCCATCGAGACCGAAGACGAAATCGGTGCTGATGTGGACCAGCGTTAGGTCCCGCTTCGCACAGGCCAGTGCGAGGTGTCTGGGTCCCCAGGCATTGACCGCCATCGCGGCTTCGTACTCGGTCTCGGCCTTGTCGACCAAGTTATAGGCCGACGTATTGACTACCATTTCCGGCAGCACCGAGTCGAGCATCGCTTCGATACTCTCGGGGCGTATGACCTCGATCTCCGCATGGGTCAACGGGATGACCTCACCCGCCAGCTGTCGATGCAGGTCAGTTCCCAGTTGTCCGGCAGCACCAATGAGAGCGATACGCATAAGAAGTCCTGACATGGGCCGAAGCGTAAGGGCTCAAAGGGCAGTCCCAGTCGCTGGATTGTGGGTCCCGGTTTCAGACTCGACAAGTGAGTTGACGGGGAACGACTTCGCAAACAGACTCGTTCTCGAAGACCATTCACGAGAGAGCAGCATGCAAGTCACCATCAACGGCACAGAACAAACAATCGACGACGGACTGACAATTGCCCAGCTGCTCGTACAACTCGGCAAGAATCCGAAGTTCCTGGCTGTGGAGCGGAACTTTGAGCTGGTTCCGCGAACCAAGCATGCGGAGTGCCCGCTCGCACAGGGAGACACGCTTGAGATTGTGACATTCGTCGGCGGCGGATGAACGTTGTTACTGGGCACCTGCCGATGGGGCTTCAGCGGTGGTCAGAGGAGCCCCAGTGGGCTGTTCAAAGCTGATTAACTCGACTTCGTAGACCAGCGTCGAGTTCGGGGGGACGACCTCTTTGAAGCCCTTCGCTCCATAGGCCATCTCCGCGGGCACGATCAACCGCCGCTTGCCCCCGATTTTCATACCGGGAATTCCCTCCCGCCATCCGGGGATGACATCTTTCAGCAGTACGTGGGCGGGCTTGCCTTTCTCGATGCTGTTGGCAAATCGTTTGCCCGTACTGAGATGTCCGATGTAGTGGACTGTTACTTTCGCGCCCGGCGGGACAGGCTCTCCCGACCCTTGGACGAGGTCGAGCCAGCGCACGCCGGACTCCATGGCTTGCGTGAAATCACGGACGTTGACGTTCCGAAAATCGACTCGCGTGGAATGGCTTTGAAGCGCGATCGTCCCCATCGGACTGCGAATCGCAGAGACCGGTTTGGAGACCCCTTGTTCTTTCGTGTTGATCTGGCTGAGGTCAATCTCATTCACCAGCTGCTCATTGATCCTGACCTGCAGTTGCTGGCCGACGCAACGCAGCACGCAATGGTTCCATTGCCCGGCCTCATGAGCCGCATCTCTGATCTTCGGAGCTGTCACGAAATAGAGACTGCCAGTGGCCTGCTGCGGCTGAATGGTTTGGTACTTTTCGGATCGGTCGTCGAGCAACTGAATCTCCAGCCCCTGCAGTGAGGGATTGCCGAGGCCAGGATAGCGAACGGCAACGCCCGAATTGCTTCCAGACGAAAGACGGTACTCGAACTGCAATTCGAAGTCGCTGTACATGGCCGTCGATTGCAACCAACCCCCGCCGGGCGACACGCAGCTGACTTCCCCATTCTGATTTTTCCAAGATTCCGGCTTGCCATCAATGACTTCCCAACCGGTCAAATCCTGATTGTTGAACAGGGCGGTGAAGCCTTCCGGGGGCGTGCTGGAAGCAGGCTGTGGCTTGGTCGTGCTGATCGAGATCGGAGAGACCGGAACTCCATTCGAGAGCTTCGACTCAGTCGGCTGCGGCTGAGATGAATTCAACTCAGTGGTCATCTGTGATGGTGCGTTCTCTGGAGCAGTCGTCTTCTCAGTCGAAACCGCTTCCGGGAGCTGAGGGGGACTCAAGGCGGCCTGATTGTTGGAAGCTTGTTGATTCGCGTCACCATCGTTCTTGGACTGGACGAGCGGAGTCAAACTCTTCGGAGAAATATGGATGAGCCCCTTGGGCTTCGTCAGCTCAAGGGGCTTCGAATTCGCATTCTCGGCGGGTTGGCCAGCGGGCTCAACTTTGGTCGGCAGACTCGCTGTCAGCGGTGGAACAACTTTCGATACTGTGGGTGCCTCTGTCAGAGGGAATGGAGCCGCGAGAGATGGAGACAGTTCAGATGCGGGAATCGCAGAGTCTGATTCGACAGGTGGCGGGCCCAGGGCCGCGACATCCGCGACCGGGGTGGGTTTTGTTTCCAGAGGAGTGGAGAAGAGCGTTGGCTCGGTCGGTATCTGCCCCATTGTGAACGGTTCTGCGACATTCGAATCCGCTAACGGAGTGGATGTTAGGGCGGTCGAGTCGCCTGCTTCCTTGGAAGCCAAAGTCGGTTCGGGGGCGTGCTTGAGAGCGTCGGTGGGTGCCTCGTCCGCAACCGACGGAATGGGTGCCGCAAACTGTTCGAGTTCCGGAGGAGTCGATTCGGTGGGTTTGGGTTTCGCAGCGACCCAGTCCTGTGGCAGCTGTGGAAGTTGCGATGTGTCCGCTTCTGGTGAGTCCATACATCCCACGCACAAGGCGAGGCAGACAGCGGTGCTCCTAACGGCCAGCCCAGCGGTGATGAACAACAGTCGTTGGAGAGATGATGAAGACACGGACCGACCTTCCCTGATCGATGTGAGCGAGCGACTGAAGCGTCAGAGCGGAAACGATGGACCGCCGTGCGGGACGACGGATGCCGTCACCTTGAAGTTGTAATCGAAATCAGGACTGACGACCGAATCGATCCGGTCCTGGCCGGTCAGTCACGGCGAAAAATGCCGAGCGACATGGGCGCGTGGGTGGGGTAGTCGGCAACTCCTGCCATTGGGGGAGTTTCTGAATCGGTGTTGACCCTTGTGGTTCGCTCCAAACGCTCGCGAGGGGAGTGTGCCGCCCGCATCGACCGCAGCAGAATTCGGAAGAATTCCGACGAGCCAAGCCACAGAGACAGCCGCCAGGTTCCTCACGAAACTTCTACGGGCATCTGATTTCTGCCCGGCTTCCTAGGGCAGGACGACTCGTTGAAACTTCGGATTTGTGGGCCGCGAGTCAGAACTCGATCCCTCATGTTCGACACGGCATTTGGCCACTGGTTTGACCCACTTTCCCCCATAGGGTGAGGCGATCGCCGCACGGCGCGAACGATAAGGTTTCAGCTGAGAGTTGATCTCTTCCAACTGCGCAGTGCTGAACCCATCCAGCCCCAGTTTCTGGGCGTAACGCAGAGACCCTGTGCCGCCCGTCGTCGCCAGCAACAAGGAGCGAATTTCGCCTTCCGGGTTGGTGGTGTAGCCGTAGATCCAGAAGTCCATCGTTTCCTTGGGAGCACTGGCAACCGGTTCAGCTTTCACATCTGATGATGGGGGATTCCCACCTGGTATTGCATTCGGATCGGACGGATTCAGTGGCTGAGCGGTCACCGGCACTTTCGAAACAGGGCTGGGTTTGCTCTGAGCGGGTGTCTCCGGTTCGTCGCTCTTTGTCTCGCTCGTGGCCTCTGCGGCTTTGGTCATTTCTCCAGTAATCGCCCCGTCAGTCATGACGCTCGCCGCCCCCGCCAAGTCCCCGATCGCTCCTTCGAGTCCACCGTCCGCAGCGACATCTCCCGACGAACTTCCGGTGGCTCGTATAATTTTTCCGACAGTCGCCATCGCGAAGTTCTTGCCGGCGAAATCCTTCCCGAAGGCTTTCTTCGACACACTGGCCAGCGCGCCCATCAGATCTTTGAGCGACATCTTGCGCCTGCCCGTAACTTCCTTCGCGATGTGTTCAGCGATGAGCTCCGGGTCGGGACCGACGATGAATGCGGTGCCGACTCCCGTGATACTAATCCCCAACAGGACAATCAGCGTCTTGCTGGTCGGCATCTTCTTCAGCATGAGCATCCAGGTCTCACCAGGATTCACGAACGCAATCCAGCTCCCCCCGCTCTGCATTGCGATGTACGCCGCCCGGCAATGAGCCCCGAAGGCGATCATCGCGAACAGTCCCAGTTGGGCAAGAGCCAGGAACGACCTCGCCAACGCATCGTAGAAGGCGAAACGAAAGATGATTGAGCCGAAAAGCAGACAACCGGAACCGATGGCGACTGGGAGAACCCACGCGGGGAGAATTTCCAGGAGTGTCGGAGGAGGTACATCCTCCTCTGACTCCACAACTCCCGTCCCACCGAATCCCGCCTTCGGGTAATAGCCGCAATCTGGACACCAGTTCGATTTGCCCCACGGCTTCTCGGAGCCGCATTTGTTGCAGGCACGGACCGCAGGACTCTGAGATTTCGCGGTGGGTGCGGAGGTCTGGGCCGCCACGGGCACTTCGCGCCGTGCTGGTGGGGCCTCATTCCCGGCCATTCGAAGCATTTCCAGAAGTTCTTCCTGGATACGAACGACATCTTTTCGTGATTCGGTAAGCGTATCCCGCGACATAGCGTGAGTTCCGACGGAATGCCGACTGATCGAGGGAATGTGGACCATCCACTTCCCGCCGACAAACTTTAGTTCACGATTCTCAACCGAGCGCTCTGTTTCTAAAAATCAACGTCGTCTTGAATCAGGAAATCAACGGCTCCCAATAAGTCGCGAGACCGATGCGCGGGATTTGCCGTCCGTCGCATTCGTCCGCCGGTCTTCGAATCAAGGAGCGATGGCCCCGATGTACCCTCTCGCTCCCGCCGCCGGTGTCGCGACATTCAATTCGGCTGTGCTTGGTTTCAGGTATCCCGGATTCGAAGGATCGGCCGAGACAAACGTGGTCACGACACCACGTTGACCGTCTCCGGTGAAGACATCCAAGCCATTCGTGTCGGCGTCCTTCCGGTCACTGCGGTTGTGATGTCGTCCTTCCGTGGGGGAGAGCAACATGCTGGTCAGTGCGGCGGCATCGCCGGTCTCCAGAACCGCATCCGCTTGCGTATTCCCGCTGAATAGAGTGTGCCAGACCTTCAGATTACCGCTCCCGGCTTCGGGGAGGCGAGCAAACACGATGCCCTGCTCGTTTTGAAACAGCGTGTTGTTGATGAGTGACGCATCGATCAATGTCCCGCCCTGAAACCGAATTCCCACTCTGCACTTGGCAATCACGGAATCCGAGATCGAGGACATCCAGAATGTCCCTGACGTTTCGACACCGGTGCGAAGAGGGCCGATCACTCGCAGATTCTTCAACTGCACGCAGACCGTATTTCCGCCAGAGGCTGTTTGACATCGAACACCCGCAGCTTCCGGAGAGTCTCCCTGGATGTGCAGGTCGCTCAATTGGAACTCTTCACCGGCCTGAGCGGCGACGTCCTCGAGCAACACAGCCGTCTTCTGGAACCGTTTCACCTTCAGGGCGGTCAGGCGACCGACCGGCGAGTACCCCGCGACGCGAATCGCGATGTCCGCCTGGTGGGCATCGATGACGAAGCCCTCGATCGTCAATGACTCCGCATCTTGAATGTTAAGCACAGGTTTGACACCGTCCCCTTGTATCACCGCCGCTGTGGGACCGACAGATTTCACGGTGACGTTCCGCGGGAAATGGCTTCGACCGCTACTGAGAATATGAATCGTCTCGGGATACGTATACCCTCCCGTCACTTGAATCGTGCGAGTTTCCTGAGCTCTCAGAGGTTGAAAGTTCTCTCGTACAAATTCGACAGCTTGGCCGATGGTCGTGAAGTGCCCCCGAGGCCCGACCTCGATCACAGCGAGGGTTGTGGCTGGAAGAGGCTTTGTCGGCTTTGTATTCGGAGCAATCTTCGGAGGGTTCGGGTCCCCCCCGAAAATTAGCCACCCGACCAAGGCCAACCCCAGTAGCCCGACCCCTCCGCCGACCCACCACAGCGGAGGAATCGACCTCGACGTCTTCGCTGGGCTGGCTGGAGTGCTGGCCGCTGGGCTGGCCTTTCCAGGAGGCTTTGCTCGTGAAGCATTCGGAGCGGAAGGGGTGTGCGACTCTGGTTCCGCAGGCTCCTCAATGATATCCAGTCCGTCCAAATTCAGGCGGGAGGGATCGAAGACCTCATCGAGGAAATCGAGATCGATATCTTTCGAAAGGGGGGGCTGAGTCCGGTGAGCCAATTCGGTCTGCGATTGATTGTGCTTCGCCGTTTCGACAGCCGCCTGGGCGAGCTTCTTCGAGGAGCTGCGTGATGCCTGGGAATCACTTGAGGGGGCCGTGTCGTCGTCCCCGGGATGAATGCGACTCGACAGCCCGGATAGGAAATTGCCGAGATCGCCAGCGGCATCACCGCCGGAGTGGTCGCTGACCGACGCTTTCGGGAGCGGCGATTTATGTCCGCCTGTGGTGTTTGCAGATCGCACTCCCGACCCTCCGGGCTTCTTCTCTTGAGGAGACGAGGCGGGTGCGGGACGTGTGATCGAAGTGGCTACGGGTTTGGCTTGAACTGCGGGAGGACTTGCCACTGCGGATACCGGTTTCGCGATCGCTTCGCCGGGAACTGCGGCGACCACTTCCGGGGCAGAGCTGATCAAAGAGTCTGTCTGCCATTTCGCAATGGCATCGGCCACTTCTTGAGCGGTCTGATACCGCTGGTCCTTCTTTTTGGCCATCATCTTTTCCATGATGGCTTGCAACGCGGCCGGGACATCCAGTCGATCGTTGGTGATCGGTGGCGCAGGCTTCATCTGATGCGCGACCAAGCGCTGGGCCAGTGAGCCCGTATTGAACGGCGGATGGCCCGATAACAGAAAGTAGAGCGTGCAGCCCAGGCTGTAAATGTCTGTCCGGGCGTCGACTTTATGGCTGTCGATCGCCTGTTCCGGCGAGATATAGTCCGCTGTCCCCAGAACTTTCTCGTCGTGCTGAACCGTCAGGGAGTGATCCCCGTCATCAAAGAACCGGGCCAGTCCGAGATCGAGAACCTTGATCACTCCTGTCGGCGTATATAGCAAATTGCCCGGCTTGACATCGCGGTGAACCAGCCCAGCCACATGGGCATGATGAAGTCCCAGGGCCGACTGCCGCACCATTTCCGCCCCATCCGCGATGGGGACCGGCCCCCGCTCCTGCACGATTTCGAGCAGGTTTTTTCCCTTCACAAACTCCATCGAGAGAAAATGAATCTCGATTCCGGCATCCGTTGTCATGTCCACATCGTAGGCCCGCACAATGTTGGGGTGGTCCAAAGCGGCCACAGCCTGGGCCTCACGATGGAACCGTCCCAAATAGCTGGCGTCGTTGACACGTTTAGCGGGCAAAACCTTGAGGGCGCAATGACGCTTCATCACCATATGTTCAGCCAGATAGACCGAACTCATTCCGCCCTTACCCAGCAAAGACAGCAGGCGATACCGACCCAGGAAGAACCCCTTATGCTTACCTTGCAGGACTTTTTCCGCTTGCCAGACGGTCAACTGCTTACTGCGGACGAGGTATTCGGCGAACGGCTTGGCGTCGGTGGTGATCCCATTGCCTGCGCGGAACTTCTCCAGTGCGGTGGCGACCTGCTCGTCCGAGAGCAAGGTACTCCGCTTGATAACTGCCAGAAATGAATCCAACGTGATCTTGATCGCCATCGAACTTCGACGCCTGGCCTTTCGTCAATCCGGAGTTCCAGCATCCAGGAGTATCAGACCACTCCTCGACTCACCCTATCATGCAACTGTCAGCGATTCCAGCGATGTCTATCTCTGGCAACAAATCGAGAATATTTCGTTTCATCTCAGTCGGGAAAGCACCACACATCCGACTCGTCGTTGTGATCTACTTTTTCGGACCAATCGCCCCATTCCGCACAGCAATCACATCCCGATGTATCGCGCATAGACACCACGAGCGATCCCGGGATCTTCGGTCCCCTGGATGATCGCCCGACCATCTCGAAACACGGTCAGCACGAATTCCGAATCGGCTGCTTCGAGCTTCACCAGGAACGGGTTGCGAGTGACGCGCCCGCTTGCGGCGAACCGGACACCGAGCTCTTCCAGCGACAGCAGCAAGGGCTGCACGGGAGTGATCTGCACAGCGTTGCGTCCGCACAGGACAGCTGATCGCGCCGACTGGGTTCCATGGAGCCAGGGCCGCTCCCCGGTCAAGCACCCCGCGCAGCGTCCCTCGTCGCGGGGCTCCCCCACTTTCAGGCGGCGAAACGTCCCCTCCCAGAGATCAATGACTGTCATTGCAGGTTCGATGGTCTCTTCGAGGCCCGCCAATATCTTGATCGCATCCAGCGACTGGAGCGACGCAATCACGTTAACCGCCGGACCCAGAACGCCAGCTGTGTCGCACGTCTCACCGCTTCCCGGCTCAGGCACGCCCCCCATCAGGCAGCGAAAGCAGATCGTTCGCCCCGGTCGAAAGGTCATCACTTGCCCATGACACCCGACGCACCCGCCATGGACCCAAGGGATGTGGTGTTCGAACGCATAGTCGTTGACCAGAAACCGCGTCTCAAAGTTATCGGTCCCATCGACGATGACTTGGACTCCTTGGGCCAATGCGAAAATGTTCTCACTGGAAAGGTCTGCCACCACTGGTTCGACAGTGACATCGCTATTGATGAGTCGGAGTTTCCTCGCCGCAGCTTCGGCCTTAGGGAGCTGTTCCGCCACGTCCCGCTCGTCATAGAGCACCTGTCGCTGCAGGTTCGTAATCTCGACAAAATCGCGGTCGACAATCCGCACGCACCCCACCCCCGACCGGACCAGAGTCTCCGCAATCACCGACCCCAAAGCCCCACACCCGACCACCAAAACACGCCCGGCCCTCAATCGCAGCTGCCCCGCTTCCCCGAGTGGAGCATAGAGTGTCTGTTTCCGGTAGCGATCGATCGGGGGCATGCGAACAGTCTTGTGGGAGAGAGTCGTTTCGTGCGTGGAGGGACGATGGACCGGTGAGCGGCAAAACGCTAGCCGCCAGTTCTTCTCAGCGAGCAGGCAGGGGCACTGGCGGCGAGCGAGTTGCCGCTCGCAATGGGCGATCACCCGTTCGCGAAATTCGCCCCTCTTTTCAGCCGTAACTGCTCACTCCGGTTTCAACATCGCCCGGTTCGCAAAGTGGTCGATCACCACGGGCAGCCACAGTGCCGCCGTATAGTGTCCACCGATGAACTCCATGCGATGCTGCCTGTCGAGTGGAATCGAGTCCGCCAGAATGCGGACGTTCCGGATCGGGACCACATCATCTTGAAGGGCCGCATAGACCCAGGTCCGCGCGGGAGGTAGACGGTGAGCAATCCGGGTCGGTTCCACCTGATTGAGCAGGGCTTTCAGCTTGTCATTTGTGTAGCCCGCTTTCTCCAGCTTCTCGCGCAGGTCAGCTGTGTCCTGTTTGCCGTTCACGATCATGCTATACAAGTCGCCGCCAGCCAGCATGATAAAGTTCTGGTGGTAGCACGCATCCAGGCTGGCCGCGGAGGTCGTCACGAAGCCGCCCAGGCTCGTGCCTTGGATGGAAATGCGAGTCTTGTCGACGCCGGGCAATGCCGCCACGGCGTCAAACGCCCGGCGGGCATCGGCTACGCCCTGCCGCATCGTAATGAGAAACTCGCTCTGGTCCTTCCCCTTCGGTCCGCGGCGCTCGCCGTAATACGGAAGGTGCAGCAGGATCGCATGCAGCCCCCGCAGCTGAATCCCGCGCGCAATCGCTCGTCCGGCAGGCATCGCCGAGCCCGATTCGTGAATCACGACGATTGTCGGCAGCGGCCCCTCTTGTAAGAGGGGCAATTTCGGCATGTACCACTCCATTGAGACCAAATCGTTCTTCGCGTCGCCCGATGGATGGGGTGTGGGATACCGAACGAGTCGCTGGAAATCGCGTCCTTCCACTGGACTCCAAGTGACTTCGAAATCGGTCGCGGGCCATGCGATCTGGGTGAGCATCGCCTGAGCATCGGGCAGGTCGTCCTTCCAGTCGACTCCGGAATCGTGGGCCAGTGCGCGGCTGAGCACCTCTTCAGCCCAGACGTTCCCCCTGGCGAGGCAGATGGACAGTATCAAACAGTGACAGAGCACAGACATTGAGGGCATGGCGATTCCCGAACAAAGGAGATCCAGGCAGTCTCTCCGAACTGTGATCGAGATGCTACAGAGAGGAGGCCAAGTGGGAACATCCACGGTCTCCCACCTCACCCATTCGATGACTGGTACCATCACATTTGGCTCACGCACTCCACGGAAGTCGCCGTGTGACCGTCGCGTGAGCGGTTAGGGAGAAAGGAATACGAAACTTCACGAATCAGCACCAATCCGGAGTGCAAAGGCGGGGGGCGAGGGAGATTGAGTCGCCGCGAATGACCCTCCACCCGGCCAGTTCCCCTCTTGATGAGTGTCGATTAGTGAAGAGGAGTGTTTCGATTCTCTTCCACCGGTAACTCCATAATTTCTCACGTAGTCAGAGGGAGTTCCCTTGTCGCCGAGGCGTGATCGGTGACCCCGATCTGGCTGTTTAATCGTTTCCCCCTGGATCGCCGCGCTGTTTCGTCAGGTTGGTGAGGCTGCCGGTCTGGCTCCCCCACACTGGTTGCATGCGAGTGGAAGCTTGACGCCGCAAAACGCTTTAAAACACCAGATTCTTCTAAAAAGACTTCCCACCGAATCACTTTTTCGACTAGCATCACCTTCGACGGTCGATGTTGATTTGAGAGGAGGGAGTTGCACAACATGTCAGTGATATCTTGGATCGCGAATTTGATTAGGTCTCGCGGCAGTTCGGGACGGCGGAATCGTCGTCGAGTCGTCAGCGTGGGCGAATTGGAGCCCCGCATTTTGCTAACGGTATCCGCGACAGAGCAGCTGTATCTGGAACTGATCAATCGGGCACGGGCGAATCCCACCGCAGAGGCGTCTCGCTTTCAGGTCAACCTCAATGAGGGCTTGGCTGCTGGCACGATCTCAACCGCAGCCAAGCAGCCCTTGGCCTTGAACGATTTGCTCCAAAAGGCGATTCAGGGGCACCTGAAGGACATGATCGGTCGCGACTTCTTCTCGCACATCGGTTCCAACGGCTCGACCTACATCAAACGCATTGAGGCTGCGGGATACAAGAATTGGACTGCGGCCAGTGAGAATCTCGGCTACAGAGTGTCTTCGAGCGCGTTGAACACAGAGGCCATGGTCCTCCAACTGCACAAGGAACTTTTTATTGACAAGGGGATCACAGGGCGTGGCCATCGAGTAAATTTGCTAAACGCCAGTTACAAAGAAGTCGGCGCGGGCGTGTCGACCGGGGACTACAAGGGGGCGAATTCTGTCTTCGTGGGCAACGACTTTGCCGCGCGTGCCGGGAACTCCCTCCTGACCGGAGTGGTATACACCGACGCGAAAGTCACCGACAAGTTCTACTCCCTCGGCGAGGGACTGGCCGGTGTCAGCGTTGTCGTCCGGGATGGAACTAGGACTGTGGCCAGTACGACCTCGAATGCCGCCGGGGGATATCAAGTCCAGGTTCCTCCGGGGAAGTACACGGTCACGTTCTCTGGCAAAGGGTTCACCCATTCGGTCTCTAAGTCATTCACGATCGGCCCGCTGAACGTGAAGGTCGACGCCAACACCAGAACAGATGTCGTGGCACTTCCCACAGTCTCGTTTTCTGCCGGAACTTACACCGTGAGCGAATCGGGCGTCTCGAAGATCATCACGGTCAGCTTGTCTCGTGCAGCCACGACCCCCGTTCTCGTCGGTTACACCACATCCAATGGAACTGCGATCGCCCGTCAAGACTACACCTTGACTTCGGGAACACTCCTCTTCGCACCAGGCGAGAGGACCAAGACATTCACCATTCCGATCATCAATGACACCACAGTCGAATCGACAGAAACGGTCAATATGACCCTTTCAGCTCCCACCGGCTTAACGCTCGGAACCCTCAAAACAGCGACCCTGTCAATCACCGACAACGATGCGGCTTCGACCGTTCGCAGTTTCGATCAATCCGCTTTGGGGCTGTTGTCACCGTTGTCTCGTCCACGAGTCAACGTCCGCTATTGATGCATCGAGGCGCAGCCATCGATGATCCCTCGATATTGAAACAGGATCTGCCATGAGCATGCTGACCCGTCGCGAGTTTCAACAGCAGACGCTCGGGGGGCTGCTCACTTGGTCGCTCCTCAA
>Ga0105047_10004172_pt1 | contig 25268 bp, 17 predicted proteins | sample MAT04_FD_78384 | JGI IMG/M metagenome (GOLD analysis project Ga0105047, IMG submission 78384) | Freshwater microbial communities from Lake Fryxell liftoff mats and glacier meltwater in Antarctica - MAT-04 (megahit assembly) | ecosystem: Environmental > Aquatic > Freshwater > Ice > Liftoff...
ATGATTTGCATCGTCCGTGACTCGGGCGCCGCAGCGGTTTCGCATCCTTTTGAACAACAACTGCCGACTTTGCCCTTGCCTGTGCGGAGGGTGCGATAGGTTTGCCAGCCCACGAAACCAGCGCATCCCAGCACGATGACTGCGACGATGAGATTTTGGAATTGGGGGGACATCATTTCAAATCTTTCCTGTTTGCTGGCGATGGCTCGAAGCCCGTGTGGACGTCGATGGTCGTCAATGGATCAGCTGCATTGATTACAGTTTGATTATACGGCCGTTACACGCCCCAGCCCAGGACTTTTCCGGTTTGGAAGATGATGAGGCAGACGACGTACGCCAGGCCATTCATATAAACCAGCTGCGCGAGAGGCCAACCCCAGCCGCCGGTCTCACGTCTAACAATGGCGATGGTGCTCATGCATTGCATCGCGAGGACAAACCAGACGAGCAGGCTGACCGCAACGAGGGGTGTCCAGACGGGTTTGCCTGATGCATAGCGGTCGGATTTCATTGCGTCAGCGAGGGGCGTCATGTCTTCCTCGGTGTCACCAGCGGAGTAGACGATGCCCATCGTGCTGACGAAGACTTCACGGGCGGCGAAGGCGCTGAATAGGCCGACGCCCATTTTCCAATCGTAGCCGAGGGGCTTGATGACGGGTTCGAGGAGATGACCGAACCGACCGGCGATGGAGTAACGGAGTTGGGCGGCGGCGATGGCTCTCGCTGCATAGGCGTCGACCTGATCGGCGGGGATTTCAATCTGTCCCCCGAGACCGCCATTTGCTTCAACATACGCGTCGACGGCCCTCTGATACTCAGCCGCGTCTGATTGAATCGCTGTGCGTGCTTCTGCATCAATCGCGAGGACCTGCTCCGCACGCAACTGAGGGAAATACGTCATCGCCCATATGATCACACTCAGCGCGAAGATCGTCGTCCCCGCCTTCAGCAAAAATGCTCGCGTGTTCACCCAGACTGTGCGCGCGACCTGCCCGATCTGTGGCCACTTGTAGCTCGGCATCTCGAGGATGAACGACGTGGCCGGGCCTTTGAGCATCGTGCGCTTGAAGATGAACGCAGTGACGACGGCAGCCAGGATGCCGATGAAGTACATCGCGAACATGATGCCCGCCTGCGTGAACGCGCCGTAGCTGCCGAAGAACGCGCCAATCAGCAGCGCGTACACAGGCAATCGCGCGCTGCAACTCATGAACGGCGCGACGAAGATGGTGGCCAATCGATCCTTTCGACTTTCGATCGTGCGGGCAGCCATGATCCCCGGAATCGCGCAGGCAAAACTGCTCAATAACGGGATGAACGATTTGCCGTGCAGCCCGACCTTGCTCAGCAGTTTATCCATCAAAAAGGCTGCCCGCGCGAGATAGCCCGAGTCTTCAAGTATTGCAAGGAACAAAAATAAGATCGCAATCTGTGGGACAAACACGACCACCCCTCCCACGCCCGCGACGATGCCGTCTGCCCACAGGTCATGTAACGCGCCCTCGGCGGGCAGGAGTTGGCCGATCTTCTCACCAAGCCACCCCACGCCCTCTTCAGTCGCCCCCATGATCGGGTCAGCGATCCAGAAAATCGTGAAGAACAAAACACCCATGATGGCTGCGAAAATCAACAGCCCCCACACGCGATGGACGAGAATCGCATCGACGCGTTGGGTGAGATAGGGGCGAGCTGCGTAGTCCAACGTTGATGGTGGGTGATGCGCGGGTGATTGTCGATCATGGAGTATCGATTGCGCATTAAAGACCGGCGATGGTGGAAGGCCAGCACGCTGCGGTGCGTCGCCATCGATCAACCCTCCACCGTCAACATTTGATTGTGTACCGACGCCACTCGACTTGGCACTCTCGACATCCGACTCCCGATCCCCGACCTCCGCCCCACCACCTTCGCGTCCCTTGCCCATTGCCTGCTGCGCAACATCTTCAATCCAGCGATAGTGTGCTTCGATGTCCGCCTGCATGGGGTCGATGCCGAGGTTTTGCAGTCGGCCTGAGGCTTTGTCGACGAGTGCGATGATGCCCTCGTTCTTGAACCCGTCGATATCGCTCGAGTGGTCGCCGATGAGGAGGCGCTCGGCGATGGAGGAGGTCGAGAGTTGGGCACCGACCTTGGCGTCGCGCGTAACGCCCACGGCAGGTTTGCCGTGGGCTTGGGGGGATGTCGTCGCTTCTGGAGAAATCTTCCCTGGCTTCAACTCGTCCAGCACATCGCGCACGCCGGCGATCTCGTGCTTCATGGCATCGGGGAGCGGCCAGTCGGGCATTGGAGCGACCGTTGCATTTACTATATTCGCCTTGAGCGTCTCAATCCCCTCGCGCCGACTCCCCACGACCGGGATGACGGGCACGCCTAGCCGGGCACTCAGATCGGCGGCTGAGACATGTATCCCGCGGCGCTCGGCGATGTCCACCATGTTGAGCGCGACGATCAGCGGGCAGCCCATCTCGATCAGCTGGCTGACGAGATAAAGATTGCGTTGCAGATTGGACGCGTCCACCACGACGATGACCGCATCGGGCGCGGGCGTATCCGTGCGCAGGCCACGCAGCACTTCCATGGCCACCTTCTCGTCGGGCGAACGCGAGATAAGTGAATAAGTGCCCGGCAGATCGACAACGTCGGCGCTCTGTCCGGTGGGTAAGGTGCATCGGCCGGTCTTTTTTTCGACAGTGACGCCGGGATAATTTGCCACCTTCTGTCGCAAGCCGGTTAGCGCGTTGAAGATGGTTGTCTTCCCACTATTGGGATTTCCCGCCAACGCAATGACAAGGTGAGCTTTGGACTTCAAAGGCTGTTCGGTTTTGATGGAAGAAGGCATGGGGGCGCAGGTTATTAGTTTTTAGGTTCTGGTTATTGGAATATGCACGAGTGTGTGTACGGGCAGCAGGTGATTGCCTTTTTGGACAACCAACAACCATCAACCAACAACCGCTTGCAATCACACAATGGAAACTTGAACGAACCGCGCTTGTTCGGTGCGGAGGGACAGGTGATATCCGCGCAGGCGGAACTCGATGGGGTCACCGAAAGGGGCGCGGCGGATGACTTCGACAGCAGCGCCGTTGCAGAAGCCCATCTCAAGGAGTCGCCGGCGCAATTCGGGATCGCCCCCCACGGCTACCACATGCCCGCGTCCACCAATGCCGAGTTTGCTCAAGGGGCAGACAGGCACGGGTCCCACAAAACTCGCCGCTGACAGCTCAAAGCCATTCATGCGATCGTCTCCAGGAGTCGACCACCAAGGGTCGACCACTCTAATGATATCTCGTTGAGACTCAGTTTCAATAGCATCGTCGTCAATGAATTTTTTTTTCGACTGCTCGGTGAATTATACTTTAGTTTGTCGTGCTGGTGCAAAAAATACGTTTCTCCAAGCGTTAATATGCACGGGGGGGGTTGGGCCTTCTGATTGCCTCAAAACTGTCGCAAAAATCGCACATCGTTCTCGACAAACAATCGGATATTGTTGATCCCGTACTTACGCATCGCAATGCGCTCTATACCGAACCCAAACGCCCATCCAGAATAGACTTCCGGATCAATACCCACCTGCTTGAACACATTCGGATGCACCATCCCGCACCCGCCTAGCTCGATCCACCGGTTTTTGTCCGCGAACCACACATCCACCTCGGCAGAGGGTTCGGTGAAGGGGAAGAAGCTCGGGCGGAATCGGACCTGCGTGTCTTGGCCGAAATACGCCTTTACAAATTGCATCACCGTGCTTTTGAGGTCGACCATCGTGACATTCTTATCGACGACCAGTGCCTCAAGCTGATGGAACATCCACAGATGCGTGTCGTCGACGGTGTCCGGACGATAGACGCGACCGGGAATGACGACTCTGATGGGTGGCTTTTGCGTCTCCATCACGCGAATCTGCACCGTGCTGGTCTGTGTGCGCAGCAGACGAGGTGAAGCGTTGGTGCTGTCGATGCTGGCTTGTCCCGCAACGGACGTCGCAGGCGCCAGATAAAAGTTGTCAAGCGGATCGCGTGCGGGATGCGACTCAGGAATATTGAGCGCAATAAAGTTATGGAACTCATCTTCGACCTCGGGTCCCGACGCAACCGCAAAACCCATCCGCGCAAAAAGATCGGTCAGCTCGTCAATGGTCTGCATGAGCGGATGAAGCCGACCGAGCGCCGGTTGGGCGCCGGGCTCTGTGACGTCGATTCCTGAAACCTCGCCGGAGTCGACGGAGGCGGTGTTTCTTTTGGCTTCGAACGCGGAGGTCAGCGCTTCCTTTGCGGCGTTAACGCGCTGACCGACGACTGGCTTTTGATCCTTGTCAACTTTTCCCAGGAGCGACATCAAATCCTTCAGTCGTCCCTTGGTCCCAAGGTACTTGATGCGAAACGCCTCCAGCGCGTCGGCCCCGCCGAGCGCAGCCAGCTCCGCGAGCGCTTCGCGTTGCACGCGATCAATTTCATCCAGAACCTCGGCCATGACACTCCTGCTAAAGAAAGCGGGTATTATTCTCTCGGATGCTGGCGAGCGGTTCAAGTTTTAAAAAAGGGTGATCCTATGAATCTCGACAAACTGCCCAAGCTGTCCAACACGCCCCCTCGCGCCGATGCCATCCCGGAAACCGACGTACCACGCTTCGGCGGTCATGATCATCCTTCCGCGTCGCTTGCTCTGCGCGGGTCGTCCATCGCAGATACATGGATCGCGCTGGTTATCGGCGTGATCTTTCTCTTGATGGGCGGACGGTTCGCCTCCTGGGGGATGGCAGAAATCACGGGGAAGCCTTTTCACTCCGGGATGATCTGGACAGGCGGCGAAAAGGCGGGGCAGGAAATCAGCTATTGGGAGATCGCCAACGCCGCAGCATTTTCCGACATGACGCTCTTCAGCACGGGCATCGCGCTACTTGTCGCTGCGGGTGCGTGGTTAGTGATGGGGTGGCAACACATCGGTCCACCGGCAGCTGTTATTGCGATCCTATCACTCACGACCGCGGTGGTATTGAATGGGATGACTGTCGCCAGGATCGGTCAGGGCGCATTGGTCTCCATGCTCGCGATCGCCTTGCTGGGATACGAAATCATCATGCTCATTCAAACTTGGCGTAGCCGCCGCGCATAAAAGTGCCCCGAACGCGGGGAAGACGTCCGGGGCCAGGGAGGGAGATCCGAAATGAAGGGCTGACGTTTCTAACTTCTCCCCGCCATCAACCCTTCATAAGTATTGCTGCACGTGTCTGACCTCACCCAATGATAGGCACTGGCTCACATGCAGGCACTTTCCTGAAAAGAAACTTCGCCACCAGTGCACGGAGAAAGCAGGTTGTCGGTTTTTAGTTGTTAGCTGTTGGAAAATGCCGAGGTCAGCCGACATACCCCACTTTCGTTATCTTGCCCGTCCCTCGCTGCCTGTGTGGTGCGTCGTCCCGCGGGCGCGCTAAGCTGAGCCTGTGCGTCACCTTTGCGATCCTTGGTTCCCCGGCGACTTCAGGGTACATTTGCTGTCGAAAATGCACTGTCCCTTTTGTCACGCGGAGAAGGAAAGCCTGAAGGTCATCGACTCGCGCACCTGCGAGGCGGGACGGGCGATTCGTCGGCGGCGGCAGTGCTTGCAGTGTCGCAAGCGATTTACCACCTACGAGCGGATTGAAGATCAACTGAAGCTTACCGTCATCAAAAAGGATGGCCGGCGAGAACCGTGGGATCGATCCAAGATTCTGCATGGCCTTGAGCGCGCCTGCTTCAAGCGACCCGTCCGCGAAGAGGACCTGCTCCGAATCTGCGATGAAGTTGAAGACGAGTCCGCCAAGGCACACGATCGTGAGGTCCCGGTCGCTGCCGTGGGACAACTGGTCCAGGAGAAGCTGCGCCGGTTGGATCAGGTGGCGTATGTGCGATTTGCCAGTGTCTACAAGCAATTTAAGACACTGGAAGAACTGGTGAATGAAGCCCACGCGGTGATCGACGCGCAGCGGTACGAGGACCCGGAGCAGGGGAAGTTGTTTCTGGATGGTTCGCCCGCGTCGCGTCTGCACCGAGATTCTGCTGGTTCCTGAGACGTGCGTCCGATAATCTGTTTGAGGAGTAGCATGATTTTTCACCGGCCGGCGATGGCGCGATATTCGACCCTATTGAGCATCGCGCTGCTGCTCGCGCCACTTGCCTGCCGGGTGAAGCCCAAGGCGCCCCCGCAGGAAAAATATCAAAATCTCCCCTCCAAAGATGTGCCCGCCGTCTTTAATGACTCGATCTTCCAGCGGGCCGATCTGCAAAACAATGAAGGTTATCCGGTGACGGGATATGGCCTTGTCGTCAACCTTAGGGGGACGGGGTCGGGCCCCTATCCCACTGCCATCAAAGACTTCATGGTGAAGGCGATGGTGAAGGCAGGCATCGGAAGCGCGCTTCAGCCGGGATATGAAAACCTTAGCCCCGAGCAGATGCTGAACGACAAGCGCATTGCCATTGTGCAGGTCGACGCATTCATCCCCCCCGGCGCCCGCGATCGTCAGACATTTGACGTATATGTCTCAGCCATCGCCCAGAGCTATACGACGAGCCTGGCGGGTGGGGAGATGTACCGTACCGATCTGCAGGAACGACAATCCACTCCGGGCGTGAATGTGCTCGCGCGATCACAGGGGACGATTTTTGTCAACCCGACGCACGTGATGGAGTCGGCCTCGGGAGACATCAGCAAGCTCGGGCCCACCGCGCGGGCGAGCCTGCGTTCGGGCGTGATCATGGATGGCGGGGTGTCGACGTTTGATCGTCCGTTGATCCTTCGGCTGATCACCCCGCAGCGGAGCATGGCCCGCGCGATCGAGGCGCGCATCAACGACGTCTTTCAGGATGGTAAGACAGCCAGCGCCATTGATGAGGCGCTGGTTTATTTTTATGTGCCTGAGCGCTTCAACGGCGACTGGGAACATTTCAGCGGAATCGTCACGCATCTGTACTTCAATGGGTCGGTCGACTTCACCGTCACTAAATCCAAGCAGCTGGCAGCCGAGGCGATCAAGCCTGACGCGCCGTTGATGGATATCAGTTATGCCTGGGAAGGACTCGGAAAGAACGCCCTTCCGCATATTGTCCCGTTGATGACGCATGCTTCACCAGACGTTGCCTATGCTGCTGCGAGGGCCGCAGCGTTTCTGGAGGATTCATCGGCGTTGACGGCGTTGATGGGTATGGCGCAGAACAATTCGCATCCGTTTCAGATCGAAGCGGTGCAGACACTGGGCAAGCTGAAATCATCGCCACTGGTCAATGGGATGCTGCGTCGACTACTCGATAGCGATCTGAATACCGTTCGCATCGAAGCGTACAGCATATTGGCGAAGAACGGGGACGGATCGATCTATTCCAAGGTCATCAAGTCCAACAGTAACGGTACGCTCAAAGAGAAATATGTGCTGGATATCGTCCCCAGCAAGGCAGCGCCCGTCGTCTATGCTTCGCGTACCGGTACGCCTCGCCTGGCCATCATCGGTGATGGTGCGAAGCTCAAGGTACCGATTGTCTGGACAACCATGAACGAGACCCTGATGGTCGCGTCCAATGAGTCGGGCACGGGCCTGACGCTGTTCTATCGTGGGACAGGTGCGCGTCCGATCAAGGTGTTGTCGCACATGGATCTGGCCGAGGTCGTCGCCCGACTCGGTGGGGAAGGCCCGCTCACCGAGCAGCGTCTGGACTTCAATTATACGGATGTGGTTGGTATCGTTCAGAATCTGACCGACGACAAGCAGGTGTCGGCCTTGCGCGGAACCACGCGAGTGGACGCGTCGTTTGTCCTCCAGGAGCTGTCCGACGATCAGACCGATATCCTGGATACGCCCATCGACGAACGCATCACCCGCCCGCAGGCGGATGCGAAGTAGTTGACAGTCGGCAGGGAAGACTTGCGATCGAAACAGTTGGGTTGTTTCATCTAATCCTCTGCCGAGTGAAGAGTGTCGTGAAGACTGAAGACTAATACACGGGCATGGAGGCCCACCCCCTATGCGTCTGAAAAAACTCATCGTTCACGGATTCAAATCGTTCGCCGACCGGACGGAGTTTCATTTCGATCAGCAGATCACCGGTATTGTCGGCCCCAACGGGTGCGGCAAGTCGAACGTCGTCGACGCCTTCAAGTGGGTGCTTGGCGAGCAGTCGGCCAAGTCCCTGCGCGGGGACGCGATGGCCGACGTCATCTTCAACGGATCAGGCGATCGCAAACCCTCTGGCATGAGCGAAGTCACGCTTGTGTTTGACAACCCGGTCCGCCCGGATGGCCGGCGCTTGCTGAATCTCGACAACGAGGAAGTGTCGGTGGGCAGGCGATTGTTTCGCGACGGGACCAGCGAATATCAGATCAACAGCAACCACTCGCGATTGAAAGATGTCCGCGAACTTTTCCTTGATACAGGTGTAGGCGTAGATGCATACAGCGTGATCGAGCAGGGTCGCGTGGCTGCGCTGCTGGAGGCCAACCCTGAAGAGCGTCGTGCGATTTTTGAAGAGGCAGCCGGCATATCCAAATTCAAGCAGCGAAAAAAGGAATCACAACGAAAATTGGAGAAGGTCGAGCAGAATCTTCTGCGCGTGAACGACATTGTTGAAGAGGTGGAGAAGCGCCTGCGCGGCGTAAAAATCCAGGCGGGTCGAGCGCGCACGTATCAGGAGCATTCCACACGTCTCAACGAGCTTCGGCTGACGTATTCGCTTCAGGAATATCACACGCAGCATGCAAAGTCGGCGGACGTGAGCGCAAAACTCGAAGACGCGCGTTTTCGCCTGGACGATGTGACGACGGATCTTTCGCGCAAGCAGACCGACTTATCTGAAAAACGCGACCACGCCGAGTCCATCGCGCAACGTCGCCAGAGTACGGACTACGAGTTGGTGCAGACGCGGGCCTCGATTGCGCAGACACAACAGAAACAGCAATACGCCCAACAGCAGCTCGACCAGACTGCCGACCAGGTGGAGGGGTATACGCAGGATCGATTTGTTGCCGAGCAGAAGCTGACCAATATCGAAGCCGCCCTCGCGACCGAGTCGGAGAATCTCACGACCCTCACTGCGGATGTGGAGGGGCAGAAGGCCGGTATCACCGCGCAGCAGAATCGGTATCGCGACGATCAGATCGCGCTCAACGACCTGGCCAGACAGATCGAGCAGCACAAGAGCGCGATCCTCGACGATATGCGGAAGCTCGCGCAGGTGAACAGCCGGCTCGGCGCGATTGAGATCGAACGGAAAAATATCACCACGCAGCAGGCACGATTGGGAGATCGCCGGCGTACGGTGCTGGCGGAGCTGGAGACTTTGCAGACGCAGAAGGATGCAGCCGAGCTGAAGCTCGCGACGATTGTCGATTCAATCCGAGAGCATCAGGGGCAGATGGAAGCGCGGCGACAGGATGCGCAACACCTCGGAAAACGCATTGCAGAGACGAGCGATCAGCTCGGCGAAGCAAAGCAGCATCGTTCGGGATTGCTGTCACGACAGAAAGTGTTGCAGGATCTGGAGAATCGTCGTGAAGGCGTGGCCGAGGGGCCTAAGTCGGTCCTGCGCCAGCGAGATACGCTTTTCCCCTTCATCCGCGGACTGGTTGCGGACGTGCTGCGCGTTGATGTCGAGCATGCAAAGGTGATTGAGGCCGCTCTCGATGGTCGCGACCAATGGCTCATCGCCGACTCCATGCAGGCGATCACCGACGCGAGTGATGCCTTCGCGAAATTAGAAGGTCGTGTGAATGTGATCCATGCGGCAAGTCGCCGAAGCTTTGGTACGTCGAATGACGTCGCCGAATTGAACCAGACCGAGTCCGGTGAAACGGACTTCCAGCCCGTGCCCGCGATGTCGACCGCAGAAGCAGGTGGCACAGCCGGGACGTCATCAGCAAATAGCCCATCGTTAGCACTCGCGCAGAATGATGGAACTTTGGAAGCAGAGCGCACCCCGCACGGGCTGGTAGCCCGTGTTACGCGCGACGTTGAGACTGTGCACTACGATTGGAATCTCCACCCCCAGCGTATCCGGCTCGCGATCGATCTCGTGAGATTTGAAGAGGCCGACGCGCCGCTCGCGAGGCAGCTTCTGGGTCGCACGACCATTGTGGATACGCTTGCGGATGCGAACGATCTGCGTCTCACCGGGCCGAGCGGCTGGCGGTATGTCACCTATGCCGGTGAGGTGATCGAGGCGGATGGCACGTATCGCGCAGGCCCGTTGACTGCCGCCATGGGGTTGCTGTCGCGTCGGTCTGAATTAGAAGCGCTCACCCTGCAGATTGCGGAGGTGGATCAGAAGATCGCTGCCTTAGCCGACCAGCTATCCCGCGGGAATACCGATGCGAAGGTCGTCGAAGAGCAGATCAATCATCTGCGAAATCTCGTGTATCAATCCAATACCGACAAGGTCGAGACCACCAGCGGGATCAGCCAGACCACCGACAAGCAGTCCTCACTCCGTCGCGAACAGCCCGTTCTCGACCGCGAGCTGCAGGTGATGCTCGATCAGGTGGGCAAGCTGAAGGTCGAGGAAGATCAATTGCTCGCCCGGCGACACGCGCTCGATACCGACCAATCCGACCGCCAGCGACAGGTCGAAGAAATGACCGCCAATCAGGCGCGCATCGGCGAGGAACTCTCCCACGCAGGCGAGCAGTTGACCGCTGCCCGGGTGATGCTTGGGCAGGCACAGGAAAAACAGATCGCATCTCGCCAGCAGGTCGATCGTCAGACCGCTGCGGTAGCGGAACTCAATCTGCAGATCGAACGGATCACGCTATCGCTGACCGGCCTTGCGTCGCGCCAAGGCACGCTCGAAGCTGAACTGCACGCCTCGCAGCAGGCGGAAGCCAGCCTGGTGAATAAATGTGCCGCGCTTGAAGCCCAGGTGGCTGACCTGGTCACCCGCTTGAACGAGGCCCAGTCGCTCGTGACCACTTTGACCTCAGAAGTCGACGGGCTTCGAGAAGCCAACAGCCAGATCGAACATACGCTGCATGCACTGGACGTCCAGGCCGGCGAATTGCGCGTGCGACTTGAGACGCTTATCACCCGCACGCGCGACGAACTCCAGCTTGATTTGCCTGCGAAATATGCGGAGCTCGAGGCAGCCGGTGGATATCAGGAGACAGGCACCGACTGGTCGGTGGTGGCTGAGGAAATCCGGCAGCTTCGTGAAAAGATCCAACGGCTGGGGAACGTGAACCTCGACGCCCTCGGCGAGCTGGAAGAATTGGAAACCCGCTCGAAGTTTTATGCGGATCAGTTGGCCGACCTGAGTAATTCGCAAAAGCAGCTGGTGCAGTTGATCGACGAAATCAACGTCGAAAGCGCGATCCGTTTTGAACAGACCCTCAACTCAGTGCGAGAACATTTCCAGGGAATCTTTCGCAAGCTGTTCGGCGGGGGAAAGGCTGATATTTATCTGGAGACGGAACTGGAGCCCAAGGCGCTTGTCGAAGGTGGATTGTCGAACGTCGACGGGGCGCCACCGGCGACCAACAACAGTCGACATTCAATCCTCGATGCCGGCATCGAAGTCATCGCCCGTCCGCCGGGCAAGCAGCCTGCCACCATCAGCCAGCTTTCGGGTGGGGAAAAAGCCATGACGTGCATCGCGCTGCTCATGAGCATTTTCAAATCCAAGCCCTCGCCCTTCTGCATCCTCGACGAAGTCGATGCACCGCTGGACGAGGCCAACAATCAGCGCTTCGGTTTGATCATCCAGGAATTTCTCGACCAAAGTCAGTTCATCATCATCACCCACCACAAACGTACGATGCAAATCTGCGACGTGCTGTACGGTGTGACCATGCAGGAACAAGGCGTCAGCAAGCGCGTGGCGGTGAAGTTCGATCAGGTAGGCAAGGACGGTCACATCCAGGAAACCGTAGCGGCGGCGTGAAGGATTGATGCACAAGTCTCCACACATTGCAGGAATTTGAGCCTCACAATGGGCTCCGAAGAACTCAGATAGGAAGTGGCCGCTTGACTCTGACGCTCCCGTTATCCATGTTCACCCCTGGCTGGTCTCTTTCTTCCCGGTGAACAAGTGACAACGCCGATGCGATGGCTAAGATCACCGACCGATCATGTTTCGGCACGTCCCCAATGCTTTGACCGGCTTTCGACTTGTCCTCGCGGGCGTGTTTTTCATTCTGCTTTCGTTTTATCAGTACGAGGGGCGTGGGGATCCGACGTTGCTTGTCGTGGCGTCGGGTGTGTACATCATCGCGCTGCTGACGGATTTTCTGGATGGATATCTTGCTCGCAAGTGGCAGGTAGAGGGCGCGTTCGGACGCGTGGTGGATCCGTTTGCCGACAAGATTCTTGTGCTGGGAAGTTTCATTTTCTTCGCGGGTAAGAACTTCGTGATCCCCGAGCATCCCCATTCGCTCGTGGTGAAAACCATTACCGGGGTGGCTCCAGGCATCGTCATATTACTGCTCGCCCGTGAGTTGCTGGTGACGATGCTACGCGGGCTGGGGGAAGGCGCCGGCCAAAGTTTCGGGGCGGTGTGGGCGGGGAAGGTGAAGATGGCGTTTCAGTCAGGAACGATCCTCGCCATCCTCATCTATGTCGCGTTTTTACCGTGGCTGCACCACAACGGCCTTGAACCTTACGCGCGGATATTACGAGACATCGGCGTGTGGGGAACCGTCCTTATCACTCTGTACAGCGGGTTGGGCTACGTCCAGCGTGCCTATGGGATGTACCGGCAGGGGCTGTTGCATTGACACCCCCGATCGTCTCACGATCACGGCTTGGACGGCCCGTGTCACAAAGGCTGTTTTTGAAAGATGGCACGTGCGGGCCAGTTGCTCGTAAGTCCTGTGTGGGTTTGTTAGTACATGCTCTTCATTCGCGAGGGACTTTGCTTTGACCGATATCTTCCGTGCAATACTTCTTGGAATCGTTGAAGGGCTGACCGAGTTTTTGCCGGTCAGTTCAACCGCGCACATTCGCATCGCCCAGGACTTGATGCACATTGATCGTCATGACGCATTCTGGAAAATGTTTGCCGTCGTGATTCAACTGGGGGCCGTCCTTTGCTTGCCGATTTATTTCCGCAAGCGCATTGTCGACCTGATCAGGACATTTCCGCGCGGGGCCAGCGGGACTGGCACGGCCATGACGCATCCATTGTCTCTCGTCGTCCTCGCAACGGTCGTCACAGTCGGTCCCTGTTATCTGATGGATAAAAAGATTGGCGAGCAGCTTGAAAACATGTGGGTTATCGGCGGCTCGCTGCTTGTCTTTGGCGTGGTGATGTGGGTGGTCGATGTGCTGTTCACCCGCCCCACCACGCCCGATCTCAATGCAATGTCCTGGCGACAGGCCATCTGCATCGGTGCAGCACAGATCGTCGCGGCCGCGTTTCCCGGGACTTCGCGATCGATGTCGACCATTGCTGCCGGGCAAATTGTAGGGTTGTCCCGGCCGGCGGCGCTGGAGTTCAGCTTCTTTCTGTCGATGCCCATCATGTTTGCTGCATCCGGATTAAAGCTCTCGCAAGCGATATTCAAAAAAACTCCGGAAGGTCATGTGGACATGACGGCTGACCGCTGGCTGGTGCTTGCCGTTGGATTTATCGTGTCGTTTATCGTCGCATTGGTCGTCGTACACTGGTTCATGGGCTGGGTGCGTCGACGCGGGTTCGCACCGTTCGCAATTTACCGCATCATCGTGGGTGCACTGGTTTTGATTTTTTTGACAGGGAATCGCCCGTAGCCGACTTGCACTTCGCATCGTATGATTCGTCGGCAACAGGTCTGGGGCTGCTGACATGATATTGCATCTGCTCAAAGCGCTGTTCATCCTTCTGATGGCGGCGATCGGATGGTTTTACATCCAGTCGCCGGCGCAGTTCTGGTACGAATACACCTGGCTGGCGATGGCTGTGTCTCTCATCTTCGGGGTCTTCATTGTCTGTGTCGACATCCTTGCCCCGCGCAGCAAGCTGGCAGTCTTTTCGGGGACTGCTTTCGGCTTGATTGTCGGTGTATTCATTGCCTTCGCGCTCAGCTATGTCTTTCGGTTGCTGGTCGAGCAGTTGATGCCCCTGACCAGCATCCCCGATCCGCAGCTACTCGCCGCCCGCGAGCGCCGCGAGGCGCTGCTGCAATTCATCAACATCATGGTGGGCGTTAGCTGCTGCTATCTTTCGATCAGCTTTATCCTGCAGACCAAGGATGATTTCAGATTCGTCATCCCCTATGTCGAATTCTCCCGTCAAACCAAGGGTGCCCGGCCCATCCTGCTCGATACCAGCGTCCTGATCGACGGTCGCATTTCCGAGATGGCCAAGACCGGCATCTTCGAAAGCCAGCTTGTTGTTCCACGTTTTCTTCTGGAGGAACTGCAGCAGATCGCCGACAGTCCGGACAAACTCAAGCGCAACCGAGGCCGGCGCGGGCTCGATGTCCTCGCTGAACTGCAGGGTATCAAGCGCCTGGACGTCCTCCTCATCGAAGCCGACGGAGGGCGCGGAAGCGACGAACCGGTCGACGCACGCATCATGAACGTCGCGACTGAGCTGTCGGCCCGCGTGCTCACCAACGACTTCGCCCTGAACAAGGTCGCGAAGCTGCGCGGGGTTGATGTCATCAATATCAACGACCTGGCCAACGCGCTGAAACCGTCGGCCTTGCCGGGTGAGAAGATGACCGTCAAGCTCATCCGCGCCGGCGAGGATGCCGGCCAGGGCGTGGGTTTCCTTGAAGACGGGACGATGGTGGTTGTCGAGCAGGGTCGCAATCATGTGAATGAAGAGGTCGAGTTCACCGTCACCAACACCCGCCAAACCAGTGCAGGCAAAATGATCTTCGGTCGACTCGGAGAAAGTGTGCGAGGCGACCGCAAATCCAAACCGCGCATCGATCCGGCGCCTGCCAATTCCACCTGAATGCGCGATGTAGCCGTCATCATCCCGGCCGGTGGATTGTCTCGCCGATTTGGTGGCGAGCGCAGCAAGCTGCTGGAGCTTCTCGCCGGCCGATCGGTCCTCACGCGGACGATCGACGCATTCGCCAGCCGATCGGATATCGCACAGATCATCGTTCCAAGTCTCGATCCCGATGCTTACCGCAATCAGGCGCATAACCCCGCCTGGACTTGCGATGTGCGTTTCGTCACAGGTGGATCGTCCCGAGCCGCATCCGTGCTCAACGGGCTGTCCTCGGTGGATCGCAAGATCGATTGGATCGCAGTCCATGATGCCGCCCGTCCGTTGGTCTCCCCGGACCTGATCACCCGCACTCTGCTCGCCGCCCGCACCCACGGCGCTTCGGCGCCTGCGCTGCCTGTCACGCAGACCATCAAGCAGGCAACCGGCCCGCTGCCCGCGCTCGTGTCCCAAACCGTCCCGCGGCACAATCTCTTCGCGCTGCAAACTCCACAAATCATGCGTCATGTCGATCTGCTGGAGGCATTCAAACGCTGCCCGATCCCGCTCGATCAAATCACCGACGACCTGCAACTACTCGAACTCGCCGGCAAGCCGGTGTGGCTCATCCCCGGCGACGAGCGCAACCTGAAAATCACCACCCCAATCGACCTGCAGATCGCCTCCTGGCATCTGTCAAATACACGCGATTGAGCCGCCCGCGTCGCTTGGGGTCCGACGCCCAAAATGTTCCACGTGGAACATTTCGATTTGGACGAGAAAATGTTCCACGTGGAACATTCCATCCCGCAAATTTCCCCGACTTCATCGCGCCAGCGACGCAGCCGAGCAAAGCATCTACCCGCGACGCGCAGCCTCCCGGGTTTAGCCGGGCCGCTCGCGGGCGACGCCCACGGGTCGCAAGCGAACCGGCTACACGCGATGTTTTTACCGAATCTGCTCCAACCTGATGTCCTGTGACCCCAAACCATTTCCCTCGACACAAAATTGGCTTCGTTTCGTCGGCCACGATACGCGCCCTCCTCCCCTCCCCTTGCACCGACACACGCCTGTCTTTCCATGCCGAATGACCTCTGTATAACGCCCCCCGTTGCGCCCCCGCGGCCGCCCGCGCGCATCAGAACTTCAGGGCATGTGTGACGACAAGCACTTATGAAATTCAGATAATCAAAATTGCTGTAACCCATGTTGCGCGCGGCAAGACCCCTCGGTCGCAGGCAGGACAGCCGATTGGGTTGAACTTATGAATCGAGCATCCCCCGTATTCGCCGGACGAGGACGCGCTCGGATGAGCGCGCCAGCTCATGCTCCCAAACCCTCAGCACCCGCCAGCCCTCTGCGCGCAACGCCCGCCCCACCCGCCGATCCCGCCGCCGGTTCCCCACCAGCTTCACCCGCCAGAATTCGCGGTTATTGACCGGTAGATTGGAATGCGACGGGCAGCAGTGCCAGAAACAGCCGTCCAGCAACAGCGTGAGCTGAGACACTCCTGTGGAATGCCGGAACTTTAAAGTCTAGAATAAGGATGCTCCGATGCTTCTGCTATGCGCGTTCATAAAGTCACCTTCCAGTTCGATGCCGGGACGACGAAAGTCACCGCGGATGACGTCGTGCGCGCAATGCGTCTCGTTCTGGGTGCTACTGCCGATCTGACCGACTGGCAGATCGAGAGTCTGAAGCTCGCCAGCCCATTCCACATTGTCGCCACATGTCCAGAAGTAGTTTTCAACCCAATATCCAACTTCGTTGGTGTGATGAAGAAAATCGAAACCGGCAAGATCAAAAACCCGCGTCTGAGCGTTACCGACGCGCGGCTGCTCGACTCCATCGAACGCCTGCCACAGACCGGCTTCGGCTCTGTACAGATCGCCGCAACCCCACGGCACTCGGTCACCCTCAACCAAGCCGCAATCCAAAGGGCACGACAGGTCACCGGCCAACTGGCGCCGTCCCTCATGGTTCACGCCCGCGAACAGCTCGGCCAAGTCCGCGGCGATCTCGAACAGATCATCGCTAAAAAGGGCGAGCCCGACCGCTTTGGCATCCGCGACCGAGTTAGCAGGGCGCTCATCCCCTGCACCATTCCCGACGGCGATGTTACGCTCTTCGTCACGGCGAGTAACGCACTGCGCAAACGCGTCGTCGTCAGTGGTCTTATCCGCTACGGCGACCAATCCCGCCCTACGTCCATCAAAGTCGCTCACATCGACGTCCCTGAAGACTTCACGATTCCCTTCGACAAGCTTCCACGCGCGCCGCTCACGCCGGACGGTGATTCGGTCAAGTTGATCCGGAGACTACGCGATGGCTGACCCAACCCCCGCTGCAGTCGGTCTGGACTCGTGCATTATGATCGACTTCTTCGATGAAAAATCCGAGCACCGCCAAGACGTCCGTCAGATGTACGACGCCGCCGAGAACGGCGACTTGTTTTTCGTCATCTCGACGATGGTTCACGTCGAGGTGGCCGCGAGCAAAAGCGAAGCGTCACCGGCCCGCATCTGGGACATTCGCCGCGCGATGGCGCAAAGCTTCTTCGAGCCGGTGGAGTTGTCCGTACCGCTCGGGCTGAACTCGTCGGACCTCGCTCGCGAACACGGCATTAAGCCCCACGATGCGGCACACGCCGCCACCTGCGTATACAAAGGCGTTGGCTGGCTCATCACGCGCGACGACAAACTTCTCAAGCGCGACCGAAAGATTCTCCTCGACGCCGCCGATCATTCCAAGCGGCTTCGCATCGTCACACCGAAAGAGTTCTGCGATCAATTCTACCGCCCGCTCTACGCCAGCCGATCGCAAGGATCATCGCGTCCCGCGTGAAATTCGTCGCCGCCTCCCCCCCGCTTGCTTCTCCGGCCATCTCGTATATCCTTCCACTCCCCGTGCAGGCGGTGGTCGCTTGTGGGATGGCCCTTTATGACCGATGACTCGGCTTTGGCTGGGCGTCTGGTGTCTGGGAGTATTTGCAGATGTCGTTACAGGCTGAAGACAAAACCAAGATCGTTTCTGATTACAAGATTCACGACAAGGACACCGGCTCGCCGGAGGTTCAGATCGCGATCCTGACCGCACGGATCAACCAGTTACGCGGGCATTTTGATGCCCACAAGAAGGACCACTCTTCGCGACGTGGGCTTTTGAAACTGGTCAGCCGGCGAAATCAGCTTTTGAAATATCTTACACGCGAGGATCGAACCCGATATCAGCAGATCATCGGACGACTCGGCCTGCGTAAGTAACTCATCGGGCACGGCCAAGGGTCGTGCCCGTTTTCGTTCACCTCATTCGAGCATTGCCCCTCTCAACAGGCCTGGAGCGGTCGGCGAAACTCGCGTGAGCATCCACGCGATCCCGTTTGTCGCCGGATTGTCGGGAGGATAGAGGATAGAAGATAGGCGGCGGGGAGAGCGGTGGTCGGTTTGCAGTGGCTTGTGGTCAGAAACGAAGGCGGTATCGACTTCCGCTTGATCTGACCACCAGCCAGCGTCCACCAACCACCGATCCTCCCCGCGTCCCATCCTCTACCTTCTATCTTCTCCACCGGGCATCGGATGGTCGCAGTGTTCTCCAATATCAGGCCCATTCGAGGAATTTCTCATCATGCAGGCAATCAGAATTGAACGACAGATCGGCGGGCGCACGCTCGCGATCGAGACCGGGACTTATGCAAAACTGGCCGACGGCGCCGTCACTGTTCACTATGGCGACACGGTCGTCTTCGGCGCGGTCGTCCGTGCCGATCCGCGCGAAGGCATCGACTTTTTCCCCCTTCAGGTCGACTATCGCGAACGTCGCGCCGCTGCGGGAAAATTTCCCGGTGGATTTCTGAAGCGCGAAGGACGCCCGACCACCAAGGAAATTCTCACCGCCCGCCTGATCGACCGCCCGCTTCGCCCGCTGTTCCCCAAGGGGTTCATGGACGAGGTGCAGATCCAGTTGAATGTGCTGGCGTTCGATCATGAAAACGACCCCGACCTCTTCGCCGGCATCGCAGCCAGCGCTGCCGTCGGGATCAGCGATATCCCCTTCATCACACCCATCGCCCATGTGCGCGTGGGGCGGATTGAAGGCAAGCTTGTGCTCAATCCCACGGTCGAGCAGGTCGAATACAGCGACTTTGATCTGGTCGTCGCCGGCACCAAGCATTTCGTCAATATGATTGAACTGGGCGGGCGCGAAGTGGCCGAGGACGATGTGGCCGACGCGATTGAATTTGGCCACAAGGCGATCATCGAAATCGTGGGCATGATCGAGGAACTTCAGAAGAAGTGCGGCAAGGAGAAGGTCGGCAAGGTGCGCGGACAGGAACCGGCACTGATCGCGCAGGTTCGCTCGCTTGTCACCGAAAAGATTCAGGCCGCCAAGGGCAAGCCCGGCAAGCACGACCGCGGTGATGAAGTCAAGGCAATTCTTAACGACGCCATCCTGGTCATCGCCCCGCCGATCACCGATCCCAATGCGTCGTACAGCATGATCACGACGGCCCGCGACAAGGCGCGTCATGTCCGCGCGATCTTCTCCGAAGTCGAGGAGGAAATCACCCGCAAGGCGATCCTCGCCGGCACCCGGCCGGACGGTCGGGGGTTCAACGATATCCGCGCGATCACCTGCGCCGTTGACATCCTCCCACGCGTGCACGGCTCGGCAGTGTTTACACGTGGCGAAACACAGGCGATGTGCACAGTCACCCTGGGCACGTCCGGTGATGAGCAGCTCGTCGACGGATTGATCGAAGAATACAGCCAGAAGTTCATGCTGCACTACAACTTCCCCAGCTTCAGCGTCGGCGAAGTGCGCCCGATTCGCGGGCCGGGTCGACGTGAGATTGGTCACGGCGCGCTGGCGGAACGTTCGCTGGTCGCGGTGCTGCCGGCTGTCGATGAGTTTCCGTACACGGTGCGGGTCATCAGCGATATTCTCGAATCAAACGGATCAAGCTCGATGGCGAGCAGTTGTGGCGGATGCCTGGCGCTCATGGATGCGGGCGTACCGATCAAGCGGATGGTCGCGGGCATCTCGGTCGGGCTGGTGCAGGAAGGCGAGAAGTATGAACTGCTCACCGACATCATCGGCGAGGAAGATCATTTCGGCGATATGGATTTCAAGGTCTGCGGAACGACCGAAGGCATCACCGCCATCCAGCTGGATATCAAGACCGAGGGCATCACGCACAAGATCGTGCGCGACACGCTGCACCGCGCGAAGGAAGCGCGGCTGAATATCCTGCAGACGATGTCGAAAACCCTCAGCGCCCCGCGCAAGGAAATCAGCAAGTGGGCTCCGCGATTACTCACCATCAAGATCAATCCGGAAAAGATCGGGAAAATCATTGGCCCTGGTGGCAAGAATATCAAAGCGCTTCAGGAGGAGACTGGCGCGCGGATCGATATCGAGGATGACGGCACGGTCTACATCAGCGCCGTCGACGCCAGCGCCGCCGAGAAGTGCCGCGATATCGTTGAGGCAATGACCGCCGAGGTGAAGATCGGGAAGATCTATGCCGGCCGGGTGGTGTCGATCAAGGATTTCGGTGCGTTCGTCGAGATCGCTCCGGAGACGGACGGCTTGTGTCATGTGTCGGAACTGTCGGATCAGTACGTGCAGAACGTCAACGACTTTGTGCAGGTCGGCGACGAGGTGCGCGTGAAGGTGATCCTGATCGACGACCAGGGACGCATCAAGCTGTCGCGTAAGGCTGCCATGAAGGACGAGGGCAACACCGACCCCGCCCCCGCCAACGCCCCAACAGGTGGCGGCGACGACCGCGGCCCGCGCGGTAATGACCAGGCCCCGCGTGGTGACGACCGTGGTGGCGACCGAGGCCCCCGTCGTGACGACCGCGGAGGCAATCGCGGTGGAAATCGCCGGGATTAAGCCTCGGGCTGGCAGACTCGGATAAAAATAGATCCGCGAGACCTGTGTGTCTCGCGGATTTTTTATGCGCGCATGAATGGGTGTGACTGGTACACACAGGCGTACATGTGCACATCCTCAGACGCGCGTTGGGGATCGGAGAGCGTCCAGGACTGTCGCGCTTTCGTCAGGTTCAGGCTTTGCGGTTCGTGATAATTCGCCGTCCACCAAGTCTCTTGCGCGATCCATCTTGGGGTATCGGATTTCGCGGTAGCCGGTGACAGGCTCGGGGGACTTCAGCACGGTCAGCGCTGTCGTATAGCCAGCATCGTGCGAGAGATTCACGCGATTGAGCAGGCCGATGTACCATTCCCGGAACGCGACCTCGCGCATGTGCCAGCCGGGGAGCTTTCGCCACCACTTCATATGACGCACCAGCCGCAACTGCCAGTCGCTGGTGGTGATACGCAGGCGAATCTTGTGCTTGCCGACGTTGAACTCTGGTGACGTATGGTGCTTGTACACCAGCCGATCGCCGTTGGCTTCATCGACGCCATACTTGGTGATATCACGGGCTTTTTTCTCGGCCCGCGTTAGCAGGTATGCAACGTAAGGCTCATCCTTGATAAGCATCACCTTGGCCAGGTTCCAGATGGTCGCGTGCGTGGCTGCAAACTTTTTGCCGGCCTGATCGCGCTTGTATACACCCTTCACCAGGTCGATGTATTGCCGGGCGTAGGCGTCGTCCTGATAGCGCATCAGATCGTAGATGCGCAACGCGAAGTCATACTTAGATTCATCAGGCAGATCGCGCATCTGCTTCATCGCCCCCTGCACCAGTTTTTCAAACGCATCCGCCCGACGACGACCACGCCAGCCGTCACGTCGGATGATGCGACTCTTGTTGACGATCAGTTGCTCAGCCGTTTCCGGCTCGGGCTTGCGTGGCAGCGCTCGGGGTTCGAGCGCGAGCTTTCGCCCAATGTTAAAGGCCTTGATGTTGCGACGTTGATCGCGACGAATCGAATCCTTGATCGCCCAGGCGATGCTGTGCGCGCTCACGGGGATCAGACCAAGCTGATACGCAACACCAAGCATCATGATGTTGACGAATTGCTTGCTGCCCAGGCGCGCTTCACAGATATCCGAGAGATTTTTTGCATACGACCACTCGGCCTTGCAGTGTGCGTAGATTTCCTCACGCAACGCTTCGGGATCGAAATCCTCCCTGCCCAGGAGCGAAAAAACCGTCGGCTGATGGTACGTATTGAGTACGGCAGCGGTGCGGCTTTTCGAACCGACGCGGAACTGCTCACGTGGGTCGATGGCGCGGATGGCTTCGAGGATATCGATACCGAGAAGGAGATCGCAACGGCCATACGGGATCGCGCCGGTGGTGGGGTAAACGGAGAGACCATCGGTGCTGTTGGGCTGCGGCGGCTGGGGGACGAGTGTGCTGTCTGACGCATTCGCGGCCAGCCCGTGCGTCGTACTGGAATTACCGACAGACGCATCCGATCTTGAAGCAGAAGCGTTGGCCGCAGGCACGGCTTGGTGGCCGGTGTCACGAGGGGACTGAACGGCGGCGACGGCACGGCCATCCCCCGACGCCTGACCGCTGGCCCCTCCTTCCTCACTCACAAACGTCAACTGGCTATACACCCCGCCATTTCGTATCGCGAGTCCCTTTTTGTCCTGGAACAGTACTCGGTACCCTTCTTTGTGACCCGCGCGGACCATGATCGCGCCGACCACGCCGATGCCCATGCCACCCACGCCGCTCATGTGACATCGCCAGGCCGTGCCGGGCACGCTCATGTCGTGCAACGCCTTCGGCTCGGGGAGCTTATCCAGCGCCATGTGCGGCAACGTGTATCGGCGACGTTTTTTCCGGAGGACGGTCACCTGCTCGAAACTCGGGCAAGGCTTGACGCTCGTGCCGTATTCGTTGCTTGTCTGCACGCGCTCGCAAGCGCCGTCGTTCACGCACCACGTGAGATCGGTGTCGATCTTCTGGCCGTAATCAGTCTCGACCGTAGTCAGCCCCGGGCAGGCGGTCTGCTTGGTGCATTCGAGGCAGTTTTCGCAGACCTCGGTCGTCACGTTCATGTGCGTCTTCTTCGGGAGATAGCCCTTCTCCTTGATCGTCTTGCGCTCCTCCTTGAACACGCGCCGGTGATAGGTGATCCCGCATTCTTTATCCGCAATTACCACCTTGACACCATCGGCCAGGATCGTGCGCTCCAGCACGCGTCGATAGGCGTCGCGTTTGGCGGGGTTAAGCTTTGCCACCGTCAGCGGGCTGGTACCCGCCATCCCGCGCACGATCTCCTCGATGTCCTGGATGTACGACCGATTGCCGAGCGCATCGACCTCTGTCCCGGCATGCTCCTGATGGCCGGTCATGGCTGTCGTTTTATTTTCCAGGATGATGAACGTGATGTCCTGGTTGTTTTTAATCGCGTTGGATATGGCGGTCGACCCGGAATGGAAAAACGTCCCGTCCCCCATGAACACGATCTGCTTGTTGCTGATGAACGGGTCGATGCCCGACCCCGTTCCGCCGCCCAGGCCCATGCCCGAATAGTTGTGCATGAGCTGTTCAGTCGGCGCGAACATCAGCATCGTGTAGCAGCCCGTATCCCCGTGCGCGACAAGATCCACCGGGCCCACGCCGTGATGGTCGTTCATGTATTTTGGGTCAGCCAGATTTTTGCGGATATCCAACAGCGCCGCCGATGAATCCCGATGCGGGCAGCCCGGGCAGAACGTGGGCGTGCGGGCGACAATTTTATCGCTGAAAACTTTGAGCGGCTGCTTGCTGGCCTCGCGCAGGATGGCAAGCTCGGTACTGAGCCGGCCGTTGCGCATCTCGGCAGGGAGGTCCTCAGTCGCTTTGATCAGGGGGATCAAAATTTGCGCCAGGACAGAAGGATTCAGACCGCGTGTTTCGGGGATACCGTCAAGCCCGAAGGGGAATTTTTTGCCGTAAAGCCTGGATGAAACCTCAGCGGCCTCTTCATGGGGTAGTACATGAAACAACGAATCACGAACGTTCTTTTCGAGGAAGCTTCGTCGCTCCTCAATCACAATCGCGTGGGCGCAGGTCCTGGAAAATTCCTGAACCAGCTTCACATCCGCCGGGTAACTCAGGCCCATTTGCAGGATGGGAAAAGCTCCGCTCAGCCCAACGTCCGCAAGTACATGCTGGAGATACGGCCCGGACATGCCAGTGACAATAAATCCAAGCGGGGCTTGGACCCCTGGCCACCGACCACTGGGCACTATCTTATTAATCCCCAACTCTCTCGCCTTTTTCATCACCACTTCATAGCGCTCTGCCATCTTCACTTCATGCTGCCAGGTGCGAGGCGGCAGAAGCACCTTATCCAGATCGATCTTGCTGGTATCGAGTGCGACCCGCTGCTTGGTGTTTAACGCTGGGTAATGATTCGAGCGCAGGTTGACCGTCCCCCCGCCATCGGCCTGCGCGGTGGTGACGATGTATCCGACATACAAACCCGAGGCCTGCGAGAGCTTGAACGACAGGTCGATCCAATCCTTAAGCTGCTGCGAATTGCCCGGCTCGACGACGGCCATGCGCATGTGCTCACACAGGAAGCGTGAGTCGGCAGGCACCTGCGTCGAATCGCACCATGGATCCTCGCCACAAATGATGACGGCCCCGCCTTCAGGATGCGCGCCCGCCAGCGTCCCCAGCGCCAGCGCATCGGACGCCACATGCACGCCCACGCTTTTGAAGGCAGCAATCGCGCGCACCGGGGCCATCTGCGATCCATTGACCGCAGCCACGCTCAACGCTTCATTGTTCGCCTGAAATGCGCGGATGCCCTTTTCTTTGAAAAGGCCAGCCAGATCGCCCATCAGATCAAAAAACCCTGCGATGGGAGAGCCCGGATAGCCGGTCAGGAGATTCACACCTCCCTCGACCTCGAGCGCGCCTTTGATGAGAAGTTCGTTACCAGTGAATACTTCCCGCCCGAAACCGGCGAGAAAACGAGGGTCCGTAGCCATGAATCGTGTCCTTACAGTGCAGCGACGACCTTTCGATCCGAACGTGGCTATCAGTCCCGAAAGAGACTGCAGGGGACGCCCTTGACGCTGCAATTGATTGACCGCTTGCCCAACCGGGATTTAAAGGCCGGCGGGGCCATCCCGCACATCAAGCATTTGCTCGATGCCGGGGCTGCATTGTAGCCTAGCCGTACGTCTATTCCCACAGCTCAGGAAACCCAATTTGATTAAGACAGCCGTGGATAAAGAATGATTCACTTCAGCGTATTGGTGTGATCAAGTGCCCCAAACCTCCGGTTGCGCGTCGCGAACGACTGGATCGCTTCATGCAGATCCGGCTCAGCAAAATCCGGCCAAAGCACGGGTGAGACGAACAGTTCGGCATAGCTGATCTGCCACAGCAGATAATTGCTGATGCGCATCTCACCGGCCGTGCGGATGAGGAGATCGGGGTCGGGCCAGCCAGCAGTGTAGAGATTC
>Ga0105047_10004173_pt1 | contig 25265 bp, 24 predicted proteins | sample MAT04_FD_78384 | JGI IMG/M metagenome (GOLD analysis project Ga0105047, IMG submission 78384) | Freshwater microbial communities from Lake Fryxell liftoff mats and glacier meltwater in Antarctica - MAT-04 (megahit assembly) | ecosystem: Environmental > Aquatic > Freshwater > Ice > Liftoff...
CACAGAACTCGGCCCACGGTATCAAGGTTTCCATCTCCGCCAGAAACGCCGCCTTGCGCGTCGGTCTGCTGTGTTTCTCGAAGCCCGTGCCCGTCGCCAATGTCATCTGCTTCATCGTTCCGCTCCTTGTGCGAGCGTCCCCTTGTCCGACCACATGACAGAGAAATCGTTCACAGCGATCTCAACTTATTCAGTGTTTCCTTAAGGCCATGAACGATAAAACGCCACAAGACAAGCCAGAAGACAAACACGCGGTAGAAGACGAAGCGGCAGCCACGCCGAGTCATGAAGAAGTGGCGAAAAAAGCCTATTCCCTTTCGCAAAAGGAAGGCCGTGCGCAAGGAAGCGCCGAGAAGAATCGGCTGGAGGCGGAGGCTCAATTGCAGCACGCCGGTTCCGGCCATCCTGAGCATGCTGAGCACCAGGGACATCAGCAGCACGAAGTCCATGCAGACCACCATGCGCACATGGCGGCGGATTTCCGCAAGCGCTTCTGGATCGCGCTGGTTCTGACCCTGCCGATTCTCGCCCTCTCGCCGATGCTGCAGACGCTGGCCGGTCTGCGCGAAGCTATCCGCTTCTCCGGCGATGCCTATGTTCTGTTCGGCCTCTCGTCCGCAGTGTTTTGGTATGGCGGCTGGCCGTTCCTCAAAGGATTGGTCAGCGAACTCAAATCGCTGCAGCCCGGAATGATGACCCTGGTCGCGGTCGCCATCACTACCGCTTATCTGTATAGCGGCGCCGTGGTGTTCGGACTGACCGGCAAGGTATCTTTCTGGGAGTTGGCCACCCTCGTCGACATCATGCTGCTAGGGCATTGGATCGAGATGAAGTCGGTGATGGGTGCCTCGAAGGCGCTGGAGGTGCTGGCCAAACTCATGCCCTCGGACGCGCACTTCAACAGCATCCCGGGCAAAGGCGCAAAAGGCAGGGGCGACGGCAAAGAGATAAAGATGGTCAGCCCGGGCTACCTTTGTAAGGTCTCGCGGGCGTTGTTGCTAGCTTACTTATTGAGCGTCCTGGCTTCGACCGCCGTGGCGCAGGAACCGAAGGACAAAAGCGCCCAGCCAAAACGCCCGGGAGTTTCCGACAATGCCGAACTCTCGGCGCCCGCCAAGGTGGATATAAATCCGTTGGCGCGCGATGAAGAGATCGCCAAGCGGCTTCAAAGAGTCCTCAATGCAACCGAGTGGTTTGTCAGCCCAAAAGTCCGCGTTGAAGAAGGCGTTGTGTTCCTCAGCGGTCGAGTGGACTCTGAGAAGCTGAAAAAATGGGCCGGCGATTTGGCGGGCAATACGCAAGGCGTGGTGGCCGTGGCCAACCGGATGGAAGTAACCCAGCCTTCGGTTTGGGATTTAGGTCCCGCGTGGAGCGGATTATTGGGGCTGTGGCGCGACTTCGTCCATTCCCTCCCTTTTATCTTTTTCGGACTGCTGATCCTGGCGCTCTCGTTGGGCGCCGGTATGCTGGCAAATCGAGGCGCACAGGCGTTGCTCTCACGACGAATACGCGCGCGGCTCCTGCGAAATGTCATCGCCGGCGGGACAGCCGTGCTGGTTATCCTGTGCGGTATCTATATTGTTCTGAGGGTCTCCGGCCTGACGCAGCTGGCCCTGACGGTGGTCGGCGGCACCGGGTTGATCGGTCTGGTCGTAGGCATCGCTTTCCGCGACATCACGGAGAACTTTCTTGCCAGTATCTTCCTCAGCATGCAACGGCCGTTCGAGACAGGCGACCTGATCGACGTTGCGGGTGTGACCGGATACGCCCAGCAGCTGAATGTGCGCACCACCATCTTGATGAGTCTCGACGGCACCATCGTACAGATTCCGAACGCAACCGTTTATAAGAGCAACCTGCGCAACTTCACGACCAACGCCAACCGGCGCGAGGATTTCGTCGTCGGTATCGGCTACGACGACTCGATCAACGCGGCTCAGGAGGTCGCGCGCAAGGTGCTGAAGGACCATCCAGCCGTGCTGAAAGACCCCGAACCCTCGGTGCTCGCGGACAGCTTCGGAAAGGCGACGGTCAATCTGCGTGTTTACTTTTGGCTCAACGGCCGCGAGCACAGCTGGCTGAAGGTGCGCTCGTCGGTGATCCGGCTGGTGAAGCTCGCCTTTCAAGAACATGGCATCTCGATGCCAGACGAAGCGCGGGAGGTTGTTTTCCCGCAAGGCGTCCCGGTCACCATGCTCGAAGGGAAGCCAGCGAAAGCACGCGGACCGGGACCAGCGAAGCAAACTCCCGCCGAATCGTCGGCGGCCGAGCTCGGTGCCGCGTCCACCGAAGCGGAAGCAGGTTTGTACAGCGAAGCCGGCGTTATCGAAGAGCAGGCACGCCAGGTGCAACCTTTGAAGAGCGGGGAGAATCTCTTGCAGGATGCTGCCGGCACCGCGTCCAGTGTGGAAAAGGAGCAGGGCACAACCAACAAAGGAAAAGAAATCGCGAGATAACTCGCCCGTCAGTGCGATGACAGAGAACGGTGTGCCGGGACCTCGCGATGACCCGTGACAATGCACGCTAAGCGAATATGAAGGCGGACGGCAGATTTCCGAGCAACCGCAGGCGCTCTATCGCTTCGATCCCGGAACCGGCCGGATCCGCACATATAAATGCAATTGCGCTACGACTGTGCTTTCGGAACCCTTGAGAGATGCTTGCGTCGATGGACGACCGGCATTTTTGATTTGAACTTGATTTGGCCGGAACTTACGTGAATCTTACAGTCGTATCGAGCCCGCCCGAGCGAGTCTAAATTGGAGAGCAGGTGGGCTACTCGCCTTTGCGCAATGCAAATTAAACACGTTGATAGAATGACCCGGTCGACCGCTTGCGCCAGCGGGGCGCGAGGTGTCCATTTGGAATACCCATTAGCCGGGTCGGGACCAGACCACTTCCGGTCCCTACATGTCAACAAGGGATCGACGCAAATGTAACTGTCGGTTGGCCCGGGCGAACATATTGTTTCCCGAATCTGGCCGTAAGGAGTTGATCATTCACTTTCGAATTATTATGTGCGCCATCGAACAGAGTTCCCCGCATCCGAAGTGGAGAATTTCAAAACATTACCATTTGGAGGAAACCGAGCACGTGAGTGCCGGCGCCACATGGAGGATGGTGGAGGGATAACGCTATTTTCACGTCCCTCAAGGGCGGTGCTGCCGCGCAGGCCAGCCTTCCTGACACGGGCACGCACATTGTGCTTGCCGGCGCGAAGAAACCGACGACTACCGGCCAGCCTACGGGGTTCGCGATTCCTGCCTTCGACTGGAAAATCAGCGATAAGGAAGTCGCCGATCTAGTGAACTATATCCGGAGCGCCTGCGGCAATAACGCGCCGTTGACGGGTGCGGAGGCGGTGTCCAAGGTGCGCAAGGAAGTAAAAGGCAGCGGCGGATAGTTTCCTCGACAGGTGAAGCATATTCGTTCTTCATGCTTGCCAAGCAATAAATACGGTACAGCTAACGACGACGTCCCGAGCATCGCCAGCTCAAAGCTTGACGCAGAACTACTTTCGTGCGAGGCGGTGCCACGAGGTGGATTGCGTGCCTCTGTTGAGTTGGGGACCGTTTACGGGGAGGGAATCTCAGTGGTGGTGTCCTTGTCGCTACTGCCGGGGTCGCACATAGCACGATGGTTGCGCGGGCTGACAACGTGGTGGTGCTTTCCATTCTGGTGCACGGCCTCTCCATGGAAAAAGTCGCGCGTAAAGTGATGGCGGCGCGTTGAGCCGCTATGTGGCACCACGAGTCAGTGCTATTTGGCGCCGGCAGGTCAGTGTGTCGCGTAAAGAATAGTGCTGAAGCGCTTGGCTAAGGCGGCGGCAGGCAAAAGCAGCAGTCGGTTGAAGCCAAAGCCGGTTAAGCCGGTTAGCGAACGTTGAAAGGACAGTGTATGCGCGCCCTGAAAGGAAAGAAAAACGCCCCAGTGCGCAAGCCAGGAAAGGTGCCGCCGGCGCGCAAGGAGCCTCCGCAAAAGCGGCAGCCGCAGCGCGCTCAGTCGATGCGTCATTCCATTGGTTGAGAGGAGAGCAGAATGAAACTGCTGGGATGGATCGTCGTGGTCGCGGTCGCAGTAGTAGCGGTATTTGCCGCCGCCAACTGGTCGCTGCTGGCTGGGTCGACATCGCTGAACCTGCTGGCAATGAACGTGGAGGGCCCGCTGGGGTTTGTCCTGCTAGGGGCTGCGTTGCTCTTCGCCGCATTATTCGCTGTTTATGCGCTGTCGCTGCAAACGCCGGCCATGCTGGAAATGCGCCGCAACGTCAAGCAGCTCGACGGGCAGCAGCAGGCCGAACAGGCGGAGATCTCGCGCATCACGATGCTGGGCAGCCAGGTCGAGCAGGAATTCGCCAGCCTGCGCGGCATGCTTGCGGACTTGCGCGAAGCGGCGGAGCAGCGCGCCGCCGGCCCCGAGCAGACACTGATGACGTCCCATAGCGAAAATGGCCGACTCCATTGAGGCCCCGTCGGAGAGGTCGACGACAAGCTCAATCTTCTCGGCGGATGCGATGGCCGTTTACCGGATAACTGAAAGACCCAAATGCGCATGACCTCGCCGCCGTCGGCGCTAACACAGTCTTCTTGGATGACGCTAAACCTGTGGCACGTTCTCCGGCTCGCGGCCGAAAAATTTATCGACGACGACATGTCTACTTATGCCGCAGCGCTAGCCTATAGGCTGCTCTTCGCACTGTTTCCCTTTCTCATTTTTCTCACGACGCTGCTCGGCGTTTTGGGAATTCCGCAACTTTTCGATTGGATGCAAACGCAGGCCGCCTACATGGTTCCGCAGTCGGCGATGGATCATGTCAACCGCATACTGTCGGAAATCCAGAAGCCGAATGGCAGGCTGTTATCTCTCGGCATTGTCCTCGCAATGTGGGCGGCGTCGGCGGCTGCGCGGGGCACCATTAACGCACTTAACATCGCGTACGACGTCAAGGAGCGGCGGCCCACATGGAAACGGCTCTTCTTGTCGGTGACGTACACCGCCGGTCTCGCGCTCATGCTGCTGTGCGCTGCCGCGATGATGGTTACCGGGCCCAGCGTGGCGGAATGGATAGTGCACTACATCGGCCTCGACGCGATGTTTGCGATGATGTGGGCCTTGGCGCGCTGGCCGGTGACTGTTGTATTGCTTTTGGTCGTGGTTAGTACCGTTTATTACGCGGCGCCCAACGTGAGCCATCCGTTCCGTTTTTTTACGCCAGGCTCGTTGCTGGCGGTTACGCTGTGGATAGCGGCATCGGTGTGCTTCAGCCTATATGTTCAGAATTTCGGGAAATACAGCGAGACTTACGGCAGCATAGGCGCGGTCATCGTCCTGTTGTTCTATTTTTATATTTCATCGGCCGTGCTGCTGTTCGGCGGCGAGGTGAATGCCGTGATCGATCGCCTGTGCGACCGGCCGCCGAAAGCAAAAGCATGATGCGCGGCGGAGCCAACGCACATGCCTGTCGCCGGCCGCTCACGGCGTTGCCGCGCCGATGAAGTCGAGCCGAACAAATTGCCGTCTCCCACTCCGGTGCGCTTCCGACTTCCAGCATGAAGCAGCGCAGGCGCGCTTAGGTAATCATGGACTCTGTGATGACCAGCCCCGTCAAAGAAGCGTCGAAGCTATCCGGAACCTGGTTGACTGTGACATGGCCACTTGTGATCGTGCCGGTCGCGCCACTCCTGAAATACCTTTTCGGCTCATCTCCCGCATGGATCTTCGTGGCTGGCGCGCTCGCGATTGCCGTGCTCGCCGGCTGGATCTGTCGCGCTACGGAGCAGGCCGCCTCGGCGCTGGGTCCCGCCATCGGAGGGCTTATGACCGTGAGCTTCGGCAGCATCGTTGAGATTGTTCTCGCGCTCCTGCTGCCTGCGGTGTTCGACTTGACGCAACGAACGCTGGGCGGCGCTCCGGTCCGACTTGACGAAGAGGAACTGAGCCTGGGCGTGTCGCTCGTTCTGCTGGCCGTTTTATGCCACCAACCTGGTCTATACGCTCGTTACGCATCGCGATGTTTTTGCTTCCGACGTGCCGCGCGAGAAGCAGGGCGCCTGGCCGCTCGCCGCATCGATCGGCGTGCTAGTGGCCGCGACGGCAGTGATCGCCCTGGAGGCCGAGCTTGTGGCGGGAGCGCTGGAAGTCACTGCAGCCACCCTGGGCCTGTCGAACGTATTTGTTGGTGTGGTGGCGCCGCTTCTCGTTATCGCCTCATGGATACTGGGTCAGCCTATGACACTCGTGTTCGGCAACCCGCTCGATTTGTTCGCTATCGCCGGTACGGCATTTATCGTCAACGCAATCGCGAGCGACGGCGAAGCGACTTGGTTCGAGGGCGTGCTCCTGATTGGGGTCTATGTGCTGCTTGGGCTGGCATTTTTCCTTGTTTCGGCACGAGCGTGATGGTTTCTGCCAATCAGCGTGCGGTAGCGAACAGAAGGGCCGGTCCGTCATAGCTAGAATATGAAGCAGTGGTTGCTGAAACGATACCCCATATTTTCTTGGCGCTACCACGATATCCCTTCACTGACGCTGGGTACTGTCTGTGGTTAATCAGTGTTAGGGCAGATCAATTGCAATTTTATTTTCGAATCAAGGAGCTTAGCTATGCAGATCAAACGCGCGACGACTTTTATCCAAGCTTCAATCATCTTTACGGCGGTCTGCGGCGGAATGCTGCCCGCATTCGCTCAGGGGCAAGCGAAGCCAATGAATAGCGCACCCACCGCGATGGGCGCACCACATGCCTATTATGCGGTGCGCGCCGGCGACCTGATCGGCATGAACGTCCAGGGTTCGCAAAAGAAAAGTGTCGGGGAGATCAAGGATCTCATCATCAATGTAAATACGGGCGATGTGCGATACGCGCTCCTCGAATTCGACCCGGGCTTCTTCAAATCCGAAAAGCTGTTTGCAGTTCCCATCAATGCACTGACGATGGGAGCGGATCGCAAGACCCTGTCGTATCAGGACATGTCGCGCGACAAGCTGGAAAAAGCGGGTGTCGATAAAGCCGACTGGCAAAAGGCTGTAGACAACCGGCGTTACATTGATGGGCTGGATAAGAACTACGGTTTCCAGCAGCCGACCGGCACCGCGGTTTCGATGCGCGCCAGCAAACTTATCGGAAAAGACGTTAATAGCCACGCAGGAAAGGACATAGGAAAAATCAAGGAACTCGTCATAGACATGAGCACAGCGAAGGTCCACTACGCCGTTCTCGCGTTTGACCCGAGTTGGATTTCAAGTGAAAAGCTCTTTGCCTTTCCGTTGACCGCTTTCAAAATGACCGCGGATAAGGATGACCTGGTGCTAGACGTCGACAAGTCAATGATTGCGGCAATGAAGAGCTTCGATGCCAAGCGGTGGGGAAGTCTTAACGATCTGAACCGCGATGATTTTATCAACCCTGCGCCGGCATCGAAAAAATAGCAGAACCGGCGCTTGCGAGCGCCGGGAATCAGTGGCGTTGAGTTGCCGTCTGACTACTCAGTGAAACGAGGTCTGAACGGCGTCGACTTCCGCATTGGAAATGTCTACAAGGATACGGCCGGCCATCATGCGTTGACGGATCGCAGTGCCTTCTACGTTTCAGCCAAGTGCTGATAGAAACGTCGGTCAGTGTCGGCTGGCCGTGAAAGCACGTCGCGGTCTCGTACGTGTGATGCGCCCGGTATGGCCCGGTATGTGATGCGCCAGCTATGTCGTCGTCCTAATGGTAGGCTGACCGAACTTCCTCGATACGCGCGGCCCGGGCACCTCGGCGCGACGACGCGGGTACTTGACTTCGACGCGGGCACTTGAAAGGTGTTAAGGCCATGAACGATAAAACGCCACAAGACCAGCCGCAAGACCAGCCGCAAGATCAGACGCAAGACCAGACGCAAGAGCAGCCACAAGATAAACACGCAGTAGAAGACGAAGCGGCAGCCACGCCGAGCCATGAAGAAGTGGCTAAAAAAGCCTATTCCCTTTCGCAAAAGGAAGGCCGTGCGCAAGGAAGCGCGGAGAAGAATTGGCTGGAGGCGGAGTCTCAATTGCAGCACGCCAGTTCCGACCATCCTGAGCATGCTAAGCACCAAGGGCATCAGCAGCACGAAGGCCACGAACCCCAGGAAGGCCATCCCGACCACCAAGACCACCATGCGCACATGGCGGCAGATTTCCGTAAGCGCTTCTGGATCGCGCTGGTTCTGACCCTGCCGATTCTGGTTCTCTCGCCGATGCTGCAGACGCTGGTCGGCCTGCGCGAAGCCATCCGCTTTGGCGGCGATGCCTACGTTCTGTTCGGCCTCTCGTCCGCAGTGTTTTGGTATGGCGGCTGGCCGTTCCTCAAGGGTTTGGTCAATGAACTCAAATCCCTGCAGCCAGGAATGATGACCCTAGTGGCGGTCGCCATCAGCACCGCTTATCTGTATAGCGGCGCCGTGGTGTTCGGCCTCACCGGCAAGGTATTTTTCTGGGAGTTGGCCACGCTCGTCGACATCATGCTGCTAGGGCATTGGATCGAGATGAAGTCGGTGATGGGCGCCTCCAAGGCGCTGGAGGCGCTGGCCAAACTCATGCCCTCGGACGCGCACAAGCTCATGCCCGACGGCAGTGTGAAAGAAGTGCCCCTGGGCGAACTGGCGGTGGGTGACAAGGTTCTGATCAAGCCCGGCGAGAAAATCCCGGCGGACGGCAACGTCGTCGACGGCGAGAGCTCGGTCAACGAGGCGATGCTCACGGGAGAATCGACCCCGGTTGCGAAAAAGACCGGCGGTAAGGTCATCGGCGGCGCAATCAACGGCGAAGGCGCGCTCACCATCGAGGTCAAAGGCACGGGCAAAGATTCGTTCCTGTCGCAGGTCATCGATCTGGTCAAACAAGCGCAGGAAAGCAAATCAAAGACCCAAAACCTTGCCGATACCGCCGCCATGTGGCTCACCATCATCGCGCTCTGCAGCGGCGCCATTACCTTCGTCATCTGGCTGGTGTTCATGAACCAGGCGTTGGCCTTTGCCATCGAGCGCGCGGTGACCGTGATGGTCATCACCTGTCCGCATGCGCTCGGTCTCGCCGTGCCCCTGGTCGTGGCGGTGTCCACCGCCCTTGCGGCGGGCAACGGCCTGCTCATACGCAATCGCTCCGCGTTCGAAAGTGCACGAAAACTGCAGGCCATCATATTCGACAAGACCGGCACCCTGACCGAAGGGCGCTTCGGCGTGACCGACACCCTGCTGTTGGCACAAGACATCGACGAAGAAACCCTGCGCAAATACGCGGCCTCCGTGGACGCGAATTCCGAACATCCCATCGCCAAGGCGATCGCTGCTGCGTCGGAAGCGAAGCTGCCGGTCGAAAATTTCAACAGCATCCCGGGCAAAGGCGCGGAAGGCAGAGTCGACGGCAAAGAGGTCAAGGTCGTCAGCCCGGGCTATCTGCGTGAGCAAAACATCGATCACGCCGACCAGCGCGTCGAGCCGCTGCAAGCCCAGGGCAAGACCGTCGTGTTCGTGCTCGTCGACGGGAAGCTCAAAGGCGCGCTCGCCCTTGCTGACATTGTGCGGCCCGAGGCGAAGCAAGCTATCGACGCGCTCAAGGCCCTGAACCTCCGCTGCATGATGCTCACCGGCGATAACAAAGCGACGGCCAAATGGGTGTCGGACCAACTCGGGCTGGATGAATACTTCGCCGAAGTCCTGCCCCAGGACAAGGCCGCCAAAGTGAAAGAGGTTCAATCCCGGGGCGTGTTGGTGGCCATGACCGGCGACGGCGTGAACGACGCTCCGGCGCTGGCACAGGCCGACGTGGGCATTGTCATCGGCGCTGGCTCTGATGTGGCCGTGGAGACCGCCGACGTCATTCTGGTGCGCAGCAATCCACTGGATGTCGTGGCCATCGTGCAGCTATCCCGCGCCACCTACCGGAAGATGATCCAGAACCTGGTCTGGGCAACAGGCTACAACGTCGTCGCCATTCCGCTGGCGGCCGGCGCGCTCTATGCCTGGGGCGTGGTGCTGTCGCCAGCCTTGGGCGCGGCACTGATGGCTGCGAGCACGGTGATCGTGGCCATCAATGCGCGGTTGTTGCGGCTGAAGAAATGAACTGGCTGTCGTAAAACGGAAATCCGAACACCATGGCGTCGTATGCATCAATGACGTCAGTTTGTGACTATGGCGCAACGACTAGCCAGAGAATCACTGTGCGCGGTAGCGCACGGACGACAACAAGCCTTGCGCCTATAAAGATCGTCTAGCAATTTGCTCATGCGGACGCTGCCGGTGAGCGTAGTGGCAGGCAGCGGAACCTCGCATTTATTCAACCTCGAATGGAGCCCAACCATGATACGCATAAACTTTCGCAACGCCATTCGCAACGCTTTGGGCGCCACCCTGTTGATGGGCGGACCGATCGTGGCAACGAGCGCACTAGCCCAGTCGCAAGGCGGCTCCGGCATGATGGGCGGCTATGGCGCAAACTGGATGGGCGGCGGATACGGTGGGATATGGCTGCCGATTTTGCTCGTCGTCGTGGTTGCCGGCTTCGTAGCCTGGATCGTCGCGCAGAAGAGGAAGTAAATTGATTCTTCCGCAATCACGCCCGGGCCGCTGCGGACGTGTGGTCTAGTGGTCGCCGCAGACATCCACCACTTGTACGATATCAGTAGCGGCAACTTTAGCTTACAGATTGAGAATTACCAAACTCAGTGACAAACCCCGTTCGGGCTGAGCTTGTCGAAGCCCTCGCAACCCTTCGACAAGCTCAGGGCGAACGGTTTAGTAACAAGTGTCACAAACGTACGTAGTCTTCAATAATCTTGAATGGAGTTAGACCATAAATAAAATCGCGGTGCCCAACCCACAGATGCGCACAGTAAAAGGAGTCGATTCATGTACGGATTCAGCACCACACTAGATCTGCCGTTCGATGCCGCAGTCACGAAAGTCACCGATGCTCTGAAGAAGGAAGGCTTCGGCGTACTCACCGATATCGATGTCCAGGCAACGCTGAAAGCCAAGCTCAATATTGAGCGTCGACCCTATCGCATCCTCGGCGCCTGCAACCCGCCGCTCGCGCACCGTGCCATCGAAGCCGATCCTGATATCGGTTTGCTGCTGCCGTGCAACGTGGTGGTGCGCGAAGAGGCGGATGGAAGCATAGATGTTGCGTTCATGGACCCCGAGGCGGTGTTGCAACTGGTCGACAAAGCTGAGGTAAGCGCTATCGGCAGGGAAGTACGGGCGCTGCTGCAGAAGGTGTGTACCAGCCTCAAGGCGTAACGCCGGAAAAGGCGCGGGCTTAGCGCGGAAATGAAAATATCTCGACGCCCCCGTATTGACTCCGAACTCAATTTGGGAAGTGTCGACCATGAACACCAACAAACTCTCACCGCAACTGCTCCACAACATGGACGCCTATTGGCGCGCCGCCAATTATCTGTCCGTGGGCCAAATCTATCTTTACGACAACCCGCTGCTGAAGCGGGCGCTCGCGCTTTCCGACGTGAAACACATGCTGCTCGGGCATTGGGGCACGACTCCCGGGCAGAACTTTATTTACGTTCACTTGAACCGGGTCATCAAGAAATACGACCTCGACATGATTTATGTCTCCGGCCCCGGGCACGGCGGCCCGGCTGTTGTCGGCAACACTTACCTCGAAGGAACTTACAGCGAGATCTATCCCGACATCAGCCAGGATGAGGCCGGGTTGCAGAAGTTGTTCAAGCAGTTCTCGTTTCCCGGCGGCATTCCCAGCCACGCCTCGCCTGAATGTCCGGGCTCGATCCACGAGGGCGGCGAGCTCGGCTATTCGCTCAGCCATTCGTTCGGTGCGGTGTTCGACAATCCCGAATTGATTGTTGCTTGCGTCGTTGGCGACGGCGAGGCGGAAACCGGACCGCTGGCCACCGCATGGCATTCGAACAAGTTTCTCGATCCGGTCACCGACGGCGCGGTGCTGCCCATTCTGCATCTCAACGGTTACAAGATTTCCAATCCGACCATACTCGCGCGTATCGAGCAGGAGGAATTGGAGCAGTTGCTGCGCGGCTACGGCTGGACGCCCTATTTCGTCGAGGGTCACGAGCCGGCGCTGATGCACGAGGCCATGGCCGCGACGCTCGACACAGTGGTGGAGCGAATCAGGGAAATCCAGCAAGACGCCCGCGTTAGCGGTACGGTCGCGAATGCTCGCGTTAGCGGTAGGTTCGCGCGCCCGCGCTGGCCCATGATCGTCCTGAAGTCACCCAAAGGCTGGACCGGACCCAAGGTGGTCGACGGCCTGCAGAACGAAGGCACGTTCCGCGCGCACCAAGTCCCGATCGCGGTTTCTCCCAAGGCCCCACCCGAACATCTCAAGTTGTTGGAGGATTGGCTCAAGAGCTATAAGCCCGAGGAACTCTTCGATGAGCAGGGCCGCCTGAAACCGGAAATCGCGGAACTTGCGCCCCTGGGCGAACGCCGCATGGGCGCGAATCCCCACGCTAACGGCGGCATGCTGCTGCGCGATCTGCGTATGCCGGATTTCCGCGACTACGCCGAGAGCGTGCCGGCGCCGGGGGCGCCCGGCATCGGCGACACGCGTGTGCTCGGGCGTTTCCTGCGGGATATTGCGAAGCTGAACACCGAGCAGCGGAATTTCCGCGTCTTCGGCCCCGACGAGACACTCTCCAACGGTTTGGCGGCGTTGTTTGAAGTGACCGAGCGTCAATGGGATGCGGCGACCGTGCCAAACGACGAATTCCTCGCGCCCAGCGGGCGCGTGCTCGACTCGATGTTGAGCGAACACCAGTGCGAGGGCTGGCTCGAGGGCTATTTGCTCACCGGGCGGCACGGACTCTTCAACTGTTACGAGGCGTTCATCCATATCATCGATTCGATGTTCAACCAGCATGCCAAATGGCTGAAAGTCACCTTGCAGCTGCCGTGGCGGCGCAAGATCGCCTCGCTCAACTACCTGCTGGCCTCGCATGTCTGGCGGCAGGATCACAACGGCTTCACGCACCAGGATCCCGGTTTCATCGACCACGTCGTGAACAAGAAGGCCGAGGTCGTGCGGGTGTACTTTCCGCCGGATGCGAACTGCCTGCTGTCGGTGATGGACCATTGTCTGCGCAGCCGCCATTACGTCAACGTCGTGGTGGCGGGCAAACATCCGGCGCCGCAATGGTTGTCTATGGATGCCGCGGTTAAGCATTGCACCGAAGGCATCGGCATCTGGCAGTGGGCCAGCAACGACCAGGCCCTTGCGCCCGACGTGGTCATGGCCTGCTGCGGTGATGTGCCAACGCTTGAGACGCTCGCCGCCGTCTCCATACTGAGAGCGCACCTGCCCGAACTGAAAATCCGCGTGGTCAACGTCGTCGACCTGATGAAGCTGCAGCCGAAAAACGAGCACCCTCACGGCTTGAGCGACACTGATTTCGACGAGATTTTCACCAGGGACAAACCGGTAATCTTCGCCTACCACGCCTACCCGTGGTTGATCCACCGGCTGACCTACCGCCGCACCAACCACGACAATATCCACGTTCGCGGCTACAAGGAAGAGGGCACCATCACGACGCCCTTCGACATGACGGTGCTGAACGATATGGACCGTTTCCATCTGGTGATGGACACCATCGACCGCCTGCCGCAGACCGGCGACAAGGGCATCTACCTGAAGCAGCAGCTCAAGGACAAGCTGATCGAGCACAAACAGTACATCGACAAGCACGGCCAGGACATGCCGGAAATTCGGAACTGGAAATGGAGTCCTCGGGAAGCGTAGAAGAAGGCGGCGGGTGCCGTTCAGCTTTCGGACGGCATTGGGCCTGGGCCTGACCCCAGGCAATTCGTGAAGAATTCCACAAAGCGTCAACCGCTGTGAGCGCGTGTTGCGTATGGCATTTCCGTAGGTGCGCCGGCCATTCTTCGCGCCCGACGCGGAGAAACAGGACGCATCGATACCTATTGTCGCTATTGTCGCTATGTTCGCTAGCGTACGGTGCTCTAGTGCCAACCTGACTAACATTAACTACCTTCGCGCTGTGACGAGGAAACTTGCAAAATGACTGAGCCACGCCTCAAGGCCGATGCGCCGAACCTCGGCGAGATTGCGTCGGTGCGGGGCAGCGTCGTAGATATACGTTTCGACCGGCAACTGCCGCCCATCTACACCTTACTGCACGCGCAGCAAGGCGAAATTGTCATTGAGGTATTGGCGCAGCTCGACGCGCGCCAGGTGCGCGGAATTGCGCTGACCCCCACGCAGGGACTCGCTCGCGGCATGGTGGTCGAAGACACGGGTGGCCCGCTAAAAGCGCCCGTTGGCAAAGGAATACTCTCGCGCATGTTCGACGTGTTTGGCAACGTCATCGACCGCGAAGCGGCGCCTACCGATGTTCAATGGCGTTCGGTGCATCGCGCACCGCCGCCGCTGGAACGGCGCTCAACCAAGTCCGAAATCTTTGAGACCGGGATCAAGGTCATCGACGTGCTGATGCCGCTCGAGCGCGGCGGCAAGGCGGGACTGTTCGGCGGTGCGGGGGTGGGCAAGACGGTGCTGCTCACCGAGATGATCCACAACATGGTCGGGCAACACGAAGGCGTGAGCATCTTTTGCGGCATCGGCGAGCGCTGTCGCGAAGGCGAGGAACTTTATCGCGACATGAAGGCGGCTGGCGTGTTGCCGAATATGGTGATGGTGTTCGGCCAGATGAACGAGCCGCCCGGCGCGCGCTTTCGCGTCGGCCACGCGGCGCTAACGATGGCCGAGTATTTTCGCGATGACGAGCATCGCGACGTGCTGCTGCTCGTCGACAATATTTTCCGTTTCATCCAGGCCGGGATGGAAGTGTCCGGTTTGATGGGGCAGATGCCGTCGCGTCTGGGCTATCAGCCCACCATGGGTACCGAGTTGTCGGGCCTGGAGGAGCGCATCGCCAACACCGATACCGGCGCCATTACCTCGATTCAGGCCGTGTACGTGCCGGCGGACGATTTCACCGATCCTGCGGCGGTACATACATTCTCGCATCTGTCCGCGTCCATCGTGCTCTCGCGCAAGCGGGCGAGCGAAGGTCTTTATCCGGCGATCGACCCGCTGCAATCCAGTTCCAAGATGGCCACGCCGGGCATCGTCGGCGAGCGGCATTACGCCCTCGCGCAGGAAATCCGGCGCACGCTCGCGCAATATGCGGAACTCAAGGACATCATTGCCATGCTCGGCCTGGAGCAGCTTTCGCCGGAGGATCGCAATGTTGTCGGCCGCGCCCGCCGCCTGGAGCGTTTCCTTACGCAGCCTTTCTTCACCACGGAACAGTTCACCGGCCTCAAGGGTAAGCTCGTCAGCCTCAAGGACGCGCTGGACGGCTGTGAGCGCATCTTGCGCGATGAATTCAAGGACACTCCCGAGAGTGCGCTCTACATGATCGGGGCAATAGCCGAAGCGAAGGGAAAAGCTAAGCCTGGTGCGGCCGCAACGCCGGCGGAACCCGCGTCAAAAGCCGACTCACAACCCGACTCAAAAGCCGAAGCAGGCCCGAAGCCGCCTGCCGCATCCCCGGCCAAAGCCGCGCCCGCGCCGGAGCCTAAGCTTGCGGTGAAACCGGAAGCGGAGGCGCAACATGCAAGCAGCGAACATGAATCTTAAGGTTCTCCTGCCTTTTAAAGTTTTTGCGGAGAAGAGCGGTGTCTTACGCGTCGTCGCGGAGTCGCGCGCAGGTTCGTTCGGGCTCCTGCCGCACCGGCTGGACTGCGTCGCGGCGCTCGCGCCGGGAATACTGGTGTTCGAGACCGCAGCCGAGGGTGAGATTTGCATGGCCGTCGATGAAGGCGTCCTGGTCAAGACCGGTGCCGACGTGGTGGTTTCCGTGCGCAACGCGATCGGGGGAACGGACCTGGATCAATTGCGCGCGGCGGTGGAGCGGGAATTTCTCAATCTGGACGAGCAGGAGAAAAGCGTGCGCTCGGTGCTAGCGAAACTGGAGAGCGGATTTATTCGTCGTTTCGCCGCCTTTCATCATGAGTGATACGCCGGAAGTGAAACACGCGCCGGGCGCAACGGAATTCAGCCAGCAGGTGGGCGAGAAGGCGGCGCGCAAGCTCAAAGCGCAACGTCATGTCACCCAGACCGTCTGGTCCGGCCTCGGCATGATGGGCCTGATTGGCTGGTCGGTGGCAGTGCCGACGCTGCTCGGCGCGGCACTCGGGCTTTGGGTAGACAAGCACTATCCAGGGACCCATTCCTGGACACTCATGCTGCTGGCCATCGGATTGGGCCTTGGTTGCGTCAATGCGTGGCGTTGGGTTGCCAAGGAAGACAGGGAAATAAACGAGCAAGAGGAGGACAACCATGAGTGAATCGTTGCTCCTCGCGCTCGCTCTAGCCATGGGCATTTTGCTTGGAGCGGTGTTTTACGGCGGTCTCTGGTGGACGGTGCATCGAGGCGTCTCGTCCGAGCGCGCGGCGCTTTGGTTTCTCGCCAGCCTGGTGTTGCGCCTGAGCGTTGTGCTGGCCGGATTTTATTTTGTTTCGGCCGGCCACTGGCAGCGCTTGTTGCTGTGCCTGCTCGGATTTGTCACGGCTCGGCTCGCCGTGATCTGGCTGACGCGGCCGCCGGGTGAGAATCGGCCGCCACGCGCATCGGAGAGCAGTGATGCGCCTTAGTCCCGACGAAATCGTCTTCTGGCAACACGGGTTTCTCAAACTCAACGCCACGATCGCGTACACCTGGGGACTGATGCTCTTAATGGTCTTGGGCTCGAAGCTCGTAACGCGCAAACTTTCCACCGGTCTGCAGCGTTCCCGCTGGCAGAATCTGCTGGAAATTATCGTCACTGGCATCAATGGGCAAATCGGCGAGGTGGGCCTGCGCCAGCCGGAGAAATATCTCGGATTTCTCGGCACATTGTTTCTGTTTGTCGCGGTGGCGAGCCTGTTTACCATCGTTCCCGGTTACGAGCCACCGACCGGTTCGCTCTCGACCACTGCGGCACTGGCGATCTGCGTGTTCGTGGCGGTGCCGCTGTTCGGTATCGAGGATCGGGGACTCGGCGGATACCTCAGGGAATACGTGAAACCGACGGTGATCATGTTGCCATTCAATATCATCAGCGAGCTTTCGCGCACCTTGGCCCTGGCTGTCCGCCTGTTCGGCAACATGATGAGCGGAACGATGATCCTCGCCATTTTGCTGACCATTACGCCATTCATTTTTCCGATCGCCATGAGCGCGCTCGGGCTGCTGACCGGCATGGTGCAGGCTTACATTTTCAGTATCCTGGCCACGGTTTACATCGCGGCTGCGACACGCGCGCGCAAGCCCAAGCCCGAGTCAGAGTCTGACTCTGAGGCAAAGCATTGAAGCATGATTCACGGCAAATAACGGAGGCACTATGGATAGCATGACTATTATTGCAGTGGCATCGATCGTCACGGCTGGCATTACCATTGCCATAGGGGTTTTAGGGCCTTCGCTAGGCGAAGGGCGAGCGGTTGCAACGGCCCTGACCTCACTGGCACAGCAGCCCGATGCTTCTGCCACCATCACCCGGACGCTATTCGTCGGTCTGGCAATGATCGAGTCCACCGCCATCTACTGCTTCGTGGTCTCGATGATACTCATCTTTGCCAATCCGTTCTGGAACCACGTCATTACCGGTGCGGCGGGAAAGTGAATCATGCTGATCGACTGGTTTACCGTCCTCGCGCAAGTCGTCAATTTCCTCATTCTGGTGTGGCTGCTGAAGCGCTTCCTTTACCAACCCATTCTCAATGCCATCGACGCGCGGGAGAAGCGGATCGCTAAGGAACTGGCGGACGCCGATGCGAAAAAAGCCGAGGCGCAAAAGGAGCGCGACGAGTTCCAGCACAAGAATGAGGCGTTCGACCGGGAGCGCACCGCGCTCCTTGCCAATGCGACCGATGAGGCCAAAGCCGAGCGACAGCGGCTGCTCGACGAGGCGCGGCAAGCGGCCGACGCCTTGGCTGCCAAGCGCCAGGAGACGCTCAGAAGCGAAGCGAAGAACTTCAGCGAAGCACTCAGTCAGCGCGCGCGGGTGGAGGTGTTTGCCATTGCGCGCAAAGCGCTGGCCGATCTCGCCACAACGAGTCTGGAAGAACGCATGGGCGCAGTGTTCGCACGTCGCTTGTGCGAGATGGACGGCAAGGCAAAAGCGAGTTTGGGCGAGGCCCTGAAATCAGCGTCTGCCCCCGGGGTCGTGCGCAGCGCGTTTGAACTGCCTGCGGCGCAACGCGCAGTGATTCAAAATGCGCTCAACGAAACTTTCTCTGCCGAAATCCGCGTTCGCTTCGAGACCGCGCCGGACCTGGTCAGCGGAATCGAACTCGCCACAGACGGACAAAAGCTGGGATGGAGCATCGCGGATTATCTGTCGTCGCTGGAACAGGGTGTCGACGAACTACTTAAGGAGAAGGATAAAGCTGAAGCCCAGGCAAGAAAGCCGTCCGACTTGACAAGGCGGATCGGCAAGCGAGCCTATGAGATCTACGAGGAGCAAGGCCATAAGGAGGGTCGCGCGGTTCAGGACTGGGACAAGGCGGAGCGCGAAATTGGGAAAGAGAACCGTGATCCCCTCCGAACCGAGTCTCCGTCTCAAGCCAAAGCTAAACCGAAGCCTGAAGTCAAAGCCGAGCCCAAGGCCGAAGCTAAAGCCGAGCCTAAGCCCGAGGCGGAGAGCCCATGAGCATGGAAGCCGCCGAGAACATGCAAAAGGTTTTCGACAGCGCGTTCGCGGGAATGCGCGAGACGCGGGAAGCCTACACGCCGCAGCTTAGGTTGCGAGAAGTGGGCACCATCACCAGCATTGCCACCGGCATCGCGAAGGTATCCGGGCTCCCCGGCGTGGGCTTTGACGAACTGGTGCAGTTTCCCGGCGACGTGCTCGGCATTGCGTTCAATGTGGACGCGGATGAAATTGGCGTCGTTCTGCTCGGCGAATACTGGCACCTGCACGCGGGAGATGAAGTCCAGCGCACCGGCCGGGTCATGGATGTGGCCGTGGGAGAGGGATTGCTCGGGCGCGTGATTGACCCGCTGGGCCGGCCACTCGACGGCAAAGGGCCGGTAGCCGCGAGCGAGCGCCTGCCCATCGAACGCACGGCACCGCCCATCATGGATCGCGCGCCGGTCACCGTACCACTCCAGACCGGGCTCAAGGTCGTCGACGCGCTCATCCCCGTCGGGCGCGGCCAACGCGAGTTGATTCTCGGCGACCGCCAGACGGGCAAGACAGCGATCGCAATCGACACCATACTCAATCAGCGCGGCAAGGACGTCCTGTGCGTCTATTGCGCCATCGGCCAGCGGGCGTCCGCCGTCGCGAAGGCCGTGGCAACTTTGCGAGAAAAGGGCGCGATGGATCACACCGTCGTCGTCGTCACCGAGGGCAACGACGCGCCGGGCCTCGCTTTCATCGCGCCATATGCCGCAACCAGCATCGCGGAGCATTTCATGGAAGCGGGCCGCGACGTGTTGATCGTCTACGATGACCTCACGCATCATGCGCGCGCATATCGCGAGCTGTCTTTACTGCTGCGTCGTCCGCCCGGGCGAGAAGCTTTTCCCGGCGACATCTTTTACATTCATGCGCGACTGCTGGAGCGCGCCACGCACCTGCGCAAAGAACTCGGCGGTGGCTCGCTGACCGCGCTGCCCATTATCGAAACCGAAGCGCAGAACATTTCCGCCTATATCCCGACCAACCTGATTTCCATTACGGACGGCCAGATCTATCTGTCGCCGTCGCTGTTCGAATTGGGCGTGTTGCCTGCGGTCGATGTCGGTAAATCGGTGTCGCGCGTCGGCGGCAAGGCGCAGCGCGCGGCCTACCGCGCCGTGGCGGGCGATCTCAAGCTCGCCTACGCGCAGTTCGAGGAGCTGGAGACCTTTGCCCGGTTCGGCGCTCGCCTGGACGAGAACACCCGCAAGATCATCGAGCACGGACGGCGGATTCGCGCCTGCCTCAAGCAGCCGGAATACGCACCGACGTCGATGCCCGCACAAATCGCCATTCTGCTGGCGCTGACCGCGGAACTATTCGACGCGGTGCCAATCGATCAGATGATAGACGCCGAGAACGCCGTGCAAGTAGCCGCGGCGAACATTCCGGCGGATGTGTGCGAGCGACTGGATACCGCCGACGACTTAAGCGATGAGGATCGCAAGGCGATCATCGACATCGCGCGCGAGGCGCTCGTCCCATTCCAGCCCAAGCCGGAATCGAAACCGGCGCCTGAGCAGGAAGCGAAGCCGAAGTCCGAGGGCGAATCGCAACCGAAGCCGGAGCCGAAGCCGAAGCCCAAGCCCAAGCCCAAGCCCAAGCCCAAGCCCAAGCCCAAGCCCAAGCCCAAGCCCGAAGCGGATGCCGGGGAGCAGCCGTGAGTCCGTTATCTGGCACCGAAATTCAGGACCAAGTCCTGCAGGCAGAAAGCATGCCGACGCCAACGGAAGCAGCCGCGGACTGGCCATGTTGAGCCCGTCAGCGATAACACAGGAGAACACCATGCAAATTCAAGTCAATACCGACCACAACATCGCGGGCCACGATGCGCTGGCTGCGCACGTAAGAGACGTAGTGGCGGGCGCCCTGAGCCGCTTCAGCGAGCGCATCACGCGAGTCGAAGTCCACCTGACCGACGAGAACAGCCACAAGAGCGGACCGGACGACAAGCGCTGCGTGATGGAAGCCCGTCTCGAGGGCCGCCAGCCCGTCGTAGTCACGCATCAGGGCGCAACCGTGCATCAGTCCGTTGACGGCGCCGCCGTCAAATTAACCAGATTGATCGAGAGCGCCCTTGGACGCCTGCACGATCACCGGAGCCACGCGGCCGAGCAGTCACCGCCCGAGGCTGAACTGCCGGAGACCTGATGAGCGACACCATGGCGAGCCTGCAGCGCAAGATCGGCAGCGCGGCCGATCTGCAATCGGTGGTGCGCTCGATGAAAGCCCTGGCCGCCTCGAGTATCGGACAATACGAGCAATCGGTGCGCGCCTTGGCGGACTACTATCGGACGGTGGAGCTGGGGCTGAGCACTTGTTTCCGCAAAGGCACACCGACGGGGCTCACGACTGAAATCAAGAGACGCAATGATGAGACCGTGGTCGGTGCGGTCGTATTCGGGTCGGATCAGGGGCTGGTGGGGCAGTTCAATGACGTGGTGGCTGATTTTGCGGCGAAGTCCCTTGCTGCTCTTCCCGGCAAGCACCAGATCTGGGCGGTCGGCGAACGCGTGCGCGCCCGCCTGTCGGACGCGGGTCTGCCACCGTTCGGAAGCTTCGCCGTGCCGAATTCCGTCAAGGCCATCACCCCGCTGGTCGGGCAGATTCTGGTCGAGAGCGAGGCGCGCCGCGGCCGTGGTGAGGTCACCGAACTCCATCTCTTCTACAACCGCCCGACCTCCGGTGCTATTTATGCGCCCGTGGGTCTGAGACTGCTGTCGCTGGACGAAGCCTGGCGCGGCAAGCTGGCCGAACTTCCCTGGCCGACAGGAAACCTGCCCGAGGTCATTGGCGGTGGTGCCGCGTCCTTGCGTGCGCTCATCCGAGAATATCTTTTCGTTTCCTTGTTCCGGGCGTGCGCTGAATCGCTCGCGAGCGAGAACGCAAGTCGCCTCGCGGCGATGCAGCGCGCGGACAAAAACATCGAGGAACTGCTGGAGGATCTCCACGGGGCGTTCCATCGTTTGCGCCAGAGCGGCATTGACGAGGAACTGTTCGACGTCATCTCCGGCTTCGAGGCGCTTTCGACGACACACGACGGGGAGCACCATAGACAGTCGGCCTTGAAAAATCCGGATTAATTGGAAGCTGAGTCATGAATAACCTTAAACGATTTTTCCGCAATCTTCGGACAAACTTTTGGTTCGTGCCGTCGCTGATTGTTGCGTTCAGCATCGCCATCGCGGTGGCGTTGATCCAAGCGGATTCCACGGGTAGCCAAGAATGGCTGGCCCGCTGGCCGCACCTGTTTGGCGCCAACGCGGCCGGCGCGCGCGGGATATTGTCCACGATCGCCGGTTCCATGATGAGCGTGGTAGGAGTCACGTTTTCGATGACCTTGGTGACATTGGCACTGGCGTCGAGCCAATACACTTCGCGCATCCTGCGCAATTTCATGCGCGACCGCGTCACGCAGGTCGCGCTCGGCATCTTCGCCGGCATTTTCACCTATTGCCTGATCGTGTTGCGCACCATCCGCGGCGGCGACCCCGGCGCATTTGTGCCGAGCCTGGCGGTATCTTTGGGCGTCGTGCTGGCGATCGTCGGCATCGGCGTGCTCATCTTCTTTATTCATCACATTGCCTCATCGATCCAGGCCTCGAGCATTATTGCCTCGGTTGCCGAGGAAACCATGATGGCCGTTGACCGGCTCTTCCCAGGGACACTTGGACAAGGGCAGGTTGACGACGATGAGCAGCAGGCACTGCTCGCGTTGCCTGAGCGGACCTGGCAACCCGTCCCGGTCAAGGGGAATGGTTATATCCAAAGCGTGGATAACGCAGCGCTCCTGCGTCTGGCGCGAGAGCACAAGACTATCGTTCGCATGGAACGCGGCATCGGCATGTTTGTCGTCCAAGGGACCCCGCTTGCGTGGCTTGCCCTGGAGAATCCGCCCGCAGCCGTGATCATAGCCGCCCTGCAGAACGCATATAGCATCAGCCGCCACCGCACACCCGAGCAGGATACGGCTTTCGGCATCAGACAGATCGTGGATATGGCGATGCGAGCGCTCTCGCCCAGCACGAACGACACCACGACCGCCGTGATATGCGTAGATTATCTAACGGCGATTCTGGGTCGGCTTGTCCTCCGGAACGTCCCTTCATCGCGCCGCTATGAGGATGGAGAATTGAGGGTAATGTCCGTCGGGCCGACCTTTGCCAGTCTGGTGGCGGAATCGTTCGATCAGATTCGAGGCAGCGCCAGCGGCAATGTCGCCATCATGTTACGGATGCTCGGTGCGTTTCAAACCATCGCCAGTCTGACGCTCAGCACGAGCCGACGACGGCTGCTCCGTCAGGAAATAGAATATGTCGCTGAATTGGCCGCGCGCACCATCGAGTCCCCGCATGACCGGGCACGGTTTGAGAGCAGGCTGGCGCGTGCGCGCAGAGCATTCGAAATGGATCCGGTTGCGTTTGAGCGGCGAACTGCCGGCACCTGCAACGACCAGACATAAAAAAGCGAATCCGGTTTGAAAAAAGGGTAGATCAGTTTTAGCGCAGCATACGATGTCCCGCGAAGCGGATTGTGGCAGCGCATCCTCCACCGCATGTTCAACCGATGAAGAGATAACGATGAAGATCGATGCCAGTGAATTCCGAGTGCCGGCCGGGGAAAAGGTCAACCTCAAAAAGCGGCCGACGCAGGTAAAGCCGGTGTACAAGTCCAAGAAGAAATACAGCAAACTGCTCCAGGGACAGGTCGAGGAGTTAAGCGCGCTGCAGCGCCTACACTACGCGTCCAACCGCTATGCCTTGCTGCTGATCTTTCAGGCGATGGACGCCGCCGGCAAGGACGGCGCTATCCGGCACGTCATGTCGGGCGTCAATCCGCAAGGCTGCCAGGTGTTCAGTTTCAAGCACCCGAGCGCGACCGAGCTGGAGCACGACTTTCTGTGGCGCACCACCCGCTCCTTGCCAGAACGCGGCCGCATCGGCATTTTCAACCGCTCCTATTACGAGGAAGTGCTGATCGTGCGGGTGCATCCCGAGATCCTGCGCGCCCAGGGGCTGCCGGACAAGTTGCACGACGACTGCTCGATTTGGACGGAGCGGTATCGCTCTATCGTGGACCTGGAAGAGCATCTCTATCGCAACGGCACGCGCATCGTAAAGTTCTTCCTTCACCTTTCGCAGGAAGAGCAGAGAAAGCGATTCCTCGCGCGCATCGACGAACCTGACAAGAACTGGAAATTCAGTCTCGCCGATATTCACGAGAGGAAATACTGGGAGCAGTACATGACGGTTTACGAAGCTTGCCTGAGCGCGACCAGCACCGATCATGCGCCCTGGTACGTCGTGCCGGCCGATGACAAGAAGAACGCCAGGCTGATCGTTTCCCAGGCCATCCTCGATGCGTTCAATGGACTCGAGATGGCCTATCCCAAGACCACTGCAAAGCGCAGGCGGGAGTTGCAGTCCATCCGCAAGCAGCTGGCAAAGTAACGCCGGTAGCCGCTTGCGCCGGACGCAGGCCGTAGACATGGACCGAATTGCCGTGGAGCGACCAGCACGTTACATCATTGTGCGAAACAAAGTGTGAGGATCAGAGCTGCGTGGATGCGCGCGCGTTAGCGTGGTACCGCACTGAAATCCCACGCGAGGCCACGTAACCGATGGCGCGCGTTTAAAAATGCCCAGCCGTGCGGGTTGAAGCATTACACAAACACAAGGACATTAGCGTTTCCCCCGAAAGTCTGCTTTCGGGCATCGTTAGGGTTGGGGCCGGAAGACTCATTCGCAGTCTCGGGCACTGCCGAAACACTGCTACGCCTAGTTCAATCAGTCCCCAGCCCAAAGGGGGAGCGGATCAAGCTTTGGTTGGCCAACGTGGGTTACGAGCGGATGCAGGAAATGGCTGACCCTGCGTTGTCGCTGGATCGTGCTAGTGAGACTTGGCAGAAGCATGGGCGCAGCGAGAAATGGATACAGCAACGCATAACCGATCGGCCAAGAGACGCGCAACAAACTGACCGACTATTGGCCAACCACGAAATCATGGTCTTCATCTCGTTCACCTTCCTGCCACTGTGCAGAAAATGTGCAACACAAACGTCAAAAATAAGCCTAAATCAACATACTTTGTGAAAACCGCGTGGCGGGCGTGTTCTCATTAAGTTGATGAGTGAAATGATATGAATAATTTCTTAAACTGGTTCAAAAAGTCCGGCCTACCTGATTTGTAATCAGAAGGTCCCAAGTTCGATTCTTGCTGCCGGCACCACTCAGGTGTGGAAGCGGGCAGCAGCGCGCTCCAAGTCGCCAGAAAGGGTGTGCAACCTCTGTATGGCCTGCGCCGTTTCCGTCACTGTCTTGCATCCTTCTTCCGCGCGGTGCGCGATCAATTCAATGTTGCGAGCGATGCCTTGTGTCGCGACATTCTGTCCTTGCACGGATACCGAAATATTTTCTACCCCCTGGGTGGCTTGGGCAATGAGCTGATTGGATACTGTCAGCGCGCTCGTGACGTTCTTCATGAATTCTTGACTCGACACCAGGGATTGCTGGCCTTTGCGTATGGCGTGATCCACGCTTTCGGATTTTTGGCTCAACGTGC
>Ga0105047_10004175_pt1 | contig 25252 bp, 15 predicted proteins | sample MAT04_FD_78384 | JGI IMG/M metagenome (GOLD analysis project Ga0105047, IMG submission 78384) | Freshwater microbial communities from Lake Fryxell liftoff mats and glacier meltwater in Antarctica - MAT-04 (megahit assembly) | ecosystem: Environmental > Aquatic > Freshwater > Ice > Liftoff...
ATGACGGGAATGCCGCCCCTCGGGCGGCGGGATGCCGTTCCGTCATGGATCTGCACACGCCGACGACGCTGCTGCTGATCGTCATCGTCAGCAGTGCACTCGCCGCGACACTGGGTGTCATCGCCTGGCGCAACCAGTTCGAACTGAAGCTGGGCGCTGGCGCGCTGGCGCTGCAGGCGCTGGCCTTCACGCTGCTGTCGCAGCGCGGCCAGATCGCCGACGTCTGGACGGTCGTGGGCGCCAACCTGGCGCTGGCCTCGGGCGTGGCGATGCTGGCCGAGGCGGTCTACCACTTCCAGCGTCGTGCGCCGCCGCGCGCCTGGATCTGGACGCCGGTGCTGCTCGCTGCCCTCGTTGCGGCGCTGCTGATCGACCGCGCAGCGGCCCGCGTGTCGACGCTGGCCCTGCTGGTGGTGCTGCAGGCGGGCGTGGTGCTGCTGCCCCTTTGGCAGTGCCGGCGGCAGACGCCCGGGCATGGGCAGTCCTTGCTGGCTGCGGGCGCGCTGCTGCTGGTGTTGATCGCGCTCGGCCGCCTGCGCCCGTTGCCCGAGGGCGGAGGCCTCGGGTCGCAGCTGTTCGGCGGCGCCTACGGCCAGGGCCCGGGTTTTGCCGGCGTGGTGCTGGTGCTGCTGCTGGTCGCTCTGGGCATGCTGAGCATGGTGCAGGAACGCGCCGAAATGGCACTGACCACCAGCCAGGCCTACCAACTCTTCCGCAGCGACGTGCTCGACCGCCTGTCGTGCGGGCAGCCGCTGCCGGCCGTGCTGACGGCCTTTGCGCTGGGTGTCGAGCGCCTGCATCCTGGCTGCGGCTGCCATCTTGTGCTGTGCCCTGCGCTGACCAGGGCGCTGGGCGTGCTGGAGACCCCGCCCTGGCCCGGCGGCGGCACGGCCGCCCGGGTCTCGGTGGGCGAGGGCGAGCGCAGCACGGCGGCGGCGGCGTTCACGTCGCGCGCGGCCCAGCTCGGGCTGGCGCGCTGCCGCGGCTGGCCGCTGTTGGCGTCGGACCGCCAGCACCTGGGCACGCTGATGCTGGCCTGCCGCGACGGCCCGGACGCTGCCGACACGCTGCGGGCCGACGACCTGACGCGGCTGGCCGCACTGGCCATCGAGCGCAGCGTCGACGCGCAGCGCCTGCGCGACAGCGAGCGCCAGTACCGTGAGCTGATCGAGTCGGCCAACGAAGGCATCTGCGTGCTGCAGGACGGCCTCGTGCGTTACGCCAACCCCAAGGTGCGTGAACTGACCGGCCATGCCGAGGCGGAACTGCTGGGCCGGCCCTTCCTCGAGTTCGTGCACGCGGCCGACCGCACGCTGGTGGCGCGCAAGCACCAGCCACGCCTGCAGGGCAAGTCCGACAACCTGCGCTACCCGGCGCGGCTGCTGACACACCACCACGGCGCACGCTGGTTCGAGCTCAGCGGCGTGCCGCTGGAGTGGCAGGGCCGGCCGGCGACGCTGAACTTCCTCACCGACATCACCGAGCGCAGGCAGGAAGACGAGCTGGTGCACGAGCTGGCCTACCACGACTCGCTCACCGGCCTGGCCAACCGCCGCCTGCTGCTGGACCACCTGGAACTGGTGCTGGCCGGCAACCGCCGCAACGGCCGTCGCGGCGCGCTGCTGTTCCTGGACCTCGACCACTTCAAGCCTTTGAACGACCGCCACGGCCACCACGTCGGCGACCTGCTGCTGGTGGAGGTGGCGCGCCGGCTGCGCCACTGCGTGCGCGAGCTCGACACGGTGGCGCGTTTCGGCGGCGACGAGTTTGTCGTGCTGCTCAGCGGTCTGGCTGCCGAGATCGAGCTGGCCCGGCAGCAGGCGGCTCAGATCGCCGAGAAGGCGCGCGACGCGCTGGCCGAGCCCTACCGGCTGACGACCACGCACGACGGTGTGGCGGGTACCGTCGAGTACCGCTGCAGCGCCAGCGTCGGCGTGCTGCTGTTCGCCGGCCCCAGTGAACGCGAGGGCGCCGCGGAAGGCCTGCTCGACCAGACCGACGCGGCGATGTACCGGGCCAAGGAAGCCGGCGGCAATGTTGTGAGCTTCAGCGCGCAGCCGGCTGGCTGATACGCTGGCGCCGCCGCGCTCAAGCCGGCTTGAGGCGGCGGATCAGGCTCGACGTGTCCCAGCGCCGCCCGCCCAGCGCCTGCACTTCGGCGTAGAACTGGTCGACCAGCGCCGTCACCGGCAGTTGCGCGCCGTTGCGGCGTGCCTCGTCGAGCACCAGGCCGAGGTCCTTGCGCATCCAGTCGACGGCAAAACCGAACTCGAACTGGTCGGCCACCATGGTCTTGCCGCGGTGGTCGAGCTGCCAGCTCTGCGCCGCGCCTTTGCCGATGACGTCCAGCACCAGCGGCATGTCCAGCCCCGCGCGCTGGCCGAAGGCGATCGACTCGGCCAACGCCTGCACCATGCCGGCAATGGCCACCTGGTTGACCATCTTCGCCAGTTGTCCGGCGCCGGTCTCGCCGATGCGCGTGACGGCGCGGGCGTAGGCCAGCGCCACTGGTTTCATGGCGTCGAAGGGCGCGGCGTCGCCGCCGCACATGACCGTCAGCACGCCGTTGACGGCACCGGCCTCGCCGCCCGAGACCGGCGCGTCGATGAAGTGCAGGCCCAGCGTCTGTGCGGCGGCGTGCAACTCGCGCGCCACCGCCGCCGAGGCCGTGGTGTGGTCGACGAAGACGGCGCCCGGCGCCATGCCGGCGAAGGCGCCGTCCGGCCCCAACGTGACGGCGCGCAGGTCGTCGTCGTTGCCGACGCAGGAGAAGACAAATTCGGCGCCGGCCGCGGCCGCGTGTGGCGTGGCGGCTGCGTGGCCGCCGTGGGCGGTCGTCCAGTCGTTCGCCTTGGCTGCGGTGCGGTTGTAGACCGTGACGGCATGCCCGGCGCGTGCCAGGTGCCCGGCCATCGGGTGGCCCATGACGCCCAGGCCGAGAAAGGCGACGCGGCGCGCGGGGGTGTTTTCGTAGGTGCGGGTGCTCATGCCCGCAATGCTGCCACGGCGCGGCCCGGCGCCGCCCCGGGGCCGACGTTCAGACCATCTTCAGGTGTTCGGTGCCTGCGGAAAGGTCGCTGCTGCGCGCGCGCTGGCTCTGCAGCTTGATCTGCAGACGCAGGTCGTTGACGCTGTCGGCGTTGCGCAGTGCGTCGTCGTAGCTCACGGCGCCGCTCTCGTAGAGGTCGAACAGGCTCTGGTCGAAGGTCTGCATGCCGAGTTCGCGGCTGCGCTTCATCAGTTCCTTGATCTCGCTGACTTCGCCCTTGAAGATCAGGTCGCCCACCAGCGGCGTGTTGAGCAGGATCTCCACCGCGGCGATGCGCCCGCGGCCCTGTTCGCGCGGCAGCAGGCGCTGGCTGACCAGCGCCTTCAGGTTCAGGCTCAGGTCCATCAGCAGCTGCTGGCGTCGCTCTTCGGGGAAGAAGTTGATGATGCGGTCGAGCGCCTGGTTCGAGCTGTTGGCGTGCAGCGTGGCCAGGCACAGGTGGCCGGTCTCGGCGAAGGCCACCGCGTGCTCCATGGTCTCGCGGTCGCGGATTTCGCCCATCAGGATCACGTCGGGGGCCTGGCGCAGCGTGTTCTTCAGCGCTGCTTCCCAGCTGTCGGTGTCGATGCCCAGTTCACGCTGCGTGACGATGCAGTTCTTGTGCGGATGCACGAACTCCACCGGGTCTTCGACGGTGATGATGTGGCCGTAGCTGTTTTCGTTGCGGTGGTCGACGATGGCCGCCAGCGAGGTGCTTTTGCCCGAGCCGGTGGCGCCGACGAAGATCACCAGCCCGCGCTTGCTCAGGCTGACCTCCTTCAGCACCTTGGGCAGGCCCAGCCCGTCGATGGTGGGCAGCGTGGCCGGGATGGTGCGGAAGACCAGGCCCACGTTGCCCTGTTGAACAAACGCATTCACGCGGAAGCGCCCCACGCCCTGCGGGCTGATGGCGAAGTTGCATTCCTTTGTGCGCTCGAACTCGGCGCCCTGCTTGTCGTTCATCACCGCGCGGGTGAGGGCCAGCGTGTGCTGGCCGGTCAGCGGCTGCGGGCTGACCTTGGTGACCTTGCCGTCGACCTTGATGGCCGGCGGGAAGTCGGCCGTGAGGAAGAGGTCGGAGCCGTTGCGGCTGACCATCAGCCGCAGCAGGTCGTTGACGAACTTGGATGCCTGATCACGTTCCATTGCGGGCCTCTTGGGGTTGACCAAGGGCCTTGCGCGGAACCGGCTCTGCCGGGCCGCAGCAAGAGCCCCCTTGGGGGGTAGCGAGCGAGAGCGAGCTTGGGGGCGCCATCTACCCTGGGAAGTTTTCCGGGATCTTGGCCTTCCCGCGGGCCTCGGCCGGCGAGATGATGTTGCGCCGCACCAGGTCCGACAGGTTCTGGTCGAGCGTCTGCATGCCCAGGCTCTGGCCGGTCTGGATCGACGAATACATCTGCGCGATCTTGTTCTCGCGGATCAGGTTCTTGATCGCCGAGGTGGCGATCATGATCTCATGCGCGGCGACGCGCCCGCTGCCGTCCTTCAGCTTGCACAGCGACTGCGAGACCACGGCCACCAGTGATTCGCTCAGCATCGCGCGCACCATCTCCTTCTCGGCCGCCGGGAAGACGTCGACCACGCGGTCGATGGTCTTGGCGGCGCTGCTGGTGTGCAGGGTGCCGAACACGAGGTGACCGGTCTCGGCAGCCGTCAGCGCCAGGCGAATCGTTTCCAGGTCGCGCATCTCGCCCACCAGGATGGCGTCGGGGTCCTCGCGCAGCGCGCTGCGCAGCGCGTTGGCGAAGCTCAGCGTGTGCGGGCCGACCTCCCGTTGATTGATCAGACATTTCTTGCTTTCGTGCACAAACTCGATCGGGTCTTCCACCGTCAGCACGTGGCCGTACTCGTTTTCGTTGAGGTGGTTGACCATCGCCGCCAGCGTCGTGCTCTTGCCCGAACCGGTGGGGCCCGTGCACAGCACCATGCCACGCGGTTTCAGCGACAGCTCGGCGAAAACCTTGGGCGCGCCCAGCTGTTCCAGCGACAGGATCTTGCTGGGAATGGTGCGGAACACCGCTCCGGCGCCTCTGTTCTGGTTGAACGCATTCACGCGGAAACGCGCCAGGCCCTGGATCTCGAACGAGAAGTCGCACTCCAGCGTGTCTTCGTAGTGCTTGCGCTGGGCGTCGTTCATGATGTCGTACACCATGTCGTGCACCGACTTGTGGTCGAGCGCCTCGACGTTGATGCGGCGCACGTCGCCATGCACGCGGATCATCGGCGGCAGGCCGGCCGAGAGGTGCAGGTCAGAAGCCTTGTTCTTGACCGAGAAGGCCAACAGCTGGGTGATGTCCATGGGGGGGTCGTCGGCGCCGCGTGAGCGCAGGTCAGAATGCAGCGCTCGGGTCCGCGCGGGCTCTCGAAAGGATTATGGGCAGCATCGGAAGCAACCTGCAAGAAGTGAAGCGGCGCATCGTGCAGGCCTGTGGCCATGCCGGACGGCCTGCCAACAGCGTCACGCTTCTGGCGGTGAGCAAGACCTTCGGCCCCGAGGCGGTGCGCACCGCGCATGCCGCCGGGCAGACGGCCTTCGGCGAAAACTACGTGCAGGAGGGGCTGGCCAAGATCGATGCCCTGGCCGACTTGCGCTCGCAACTGCAGTGGCACCTGATCGGCCCGCTGCAGAGCAACAAGACGCGCGCCGTGGCCGAGGCCTTCGACTGGGTGCACTCGGTCGACCGCCTGAAGGTCGCCGAACGCCTGGCCGCGCAGCGCCCGGCGGGCCTGCCACCGCTGCAGCTGTGCCTGCAGGTGAATATCAGCGAAGAGGCCAGCAAGAGCGGGGTCGCGCCGGCCGACGTGGCGGCGCTGGCCGCTGCCGTGGCTGCGCTGCCGCGCGAGCGCGTGCAATTGCGCGGGCTGATGGCCATCCCCGAGCCCGCCGCCATGGCGGCTGCGCAACGCGTGCCGCACGCCGCGTTGTACCGGCTGCTGCAGACGCTGAACGCGCAGGGTCTGGCGCTGGACACGCTGTCGATGGGCATGAGCGCCGACCTCGAGGCGGCCGTGGCCGAAGGCGCGACGATCGTGCGCGTGGGCAGCGCCATCTTCGGCGCACGCTGAGCGCCGGTCCTTGCCGACCTTCGCCGGCTTTTTGGTCGGCATGGCGCTGTGAACAACAGCATGAATACCCGCCGTTGCTGCGCTAACGCCTGGTCACAACTGCGGCGGGCACCGCAGAATGGGCGCGTCCCGAACTGCAGGGGTGGCACCTGTCAGCTGCAGCTTCGGTCGATCGCACGGGGGTGGTCCTTCAGGCCAACCGCAGCGGAACCCGGTTCTCCATGTTCTGTAGTCGCGCCCGGCGCGGCCCTTGCCACCCCGAGGAACAGGTATGCATTCCGCGCACCCCTTTGTCGTGCTCATCGAGCGCGTGGCGTTGCCCATGTTTCAGCCCTGGCGCCAGACACGCACGGCGCTGCTGCTGATGCTGGCCGCAGCCCTGGCCGCCGCCAGCATGCAAGTCGCAGCGCAGGCACATGGCGGCCGTGGCAAGCACCAGCGTGTGGCGGCCGACCTGGCCGATGCGCTGGACGACACCCGCGCCGTGAAACACAAATGGGCGCGCGAGGGCCGCAACGGGCGCCAGGTGCAGGCCATCGTCGTCAGCAACGGCGCCGACCCGCTGATGGCCAACCTGCGCGCGGAGGTGCTGCGCCTGGGCGGCTCGGTGCAGGCGACGCACATGGCCGTGAAGGCGCTGACGGTGCAGCTGCCCGCACGCCAGGTGAAGGTGCTGGCGCAGCACGACGACGTGCTGAGCATCGCGCCCAACCGCCTGCTGCGGCGCACGGCCAGCATGCTGGAGTCGATCACCGGCGCCCTGGCTACGGGTGTGCGCGGCAACAGCACGAAGTCGGGCTATACCGGCCTGGACGGCGCCGGCATCGGCATCGCGGTGCTGGATTCAGGCGTGATGCGCAGCCACCGCGCGCTGCTCGACGGCAACGGCGTCTCGCGCGTGAAGCGCAACGTCAACATGCTCAACGTCAACCTGGCCGCCTGGACCGCGGGGCTCGGCAGCCAGCCGACCCATGCCGCCGCCAGCGCCGCGCTGGCCGCCATCGATGCCGCGGTGGCCAACGACAACAACCCGCTGCAGGACGGCTACGGCCACGGCACGCACGTCGCGGCGGTGGCCGCGGGCCGCGCCAAGTACTACGCCGGCAGCACCCCCGACACCACCGGCCTCGCGCCCGGCGCACACATCGTCGACGTGAAGGTGCTGGGCGACAACGGCGAAGGCACGTTGAGTGACGCGCTGGAAGGCATCCAGTGGGTGATCTTCAACGCGGCGCAGTACAACATCCGTGTGCTCAACGTGAGCCTTGCCACCGACAGCACCGACAGCTGGCAGACCGACCCCCTGTGCATCGCGCTGCGCAGCGCCACCGCCGCCGGCATCACCGTGGTGGTGGCCGCCGGCAACTTCGGCCAGGACGCGCAGGGCCGCGAGGTCTACGGCCGCATCAGCTCGCCGGGCAACGAGCCTTCGGTGATCACTGTCGGTTCGGTGAACTTCAAGGGCACGACGGCGCGCGGCGACGATGTCGTCAACGGCTTCAGCTCGCGCGGCCCGACACGCGGCGGGCTGATCGGCAGCGACGGCGTGCGCCGTGCCGATAACGTGCTCAAGCCCGACCTGGTGGCACCGGGCAACAAGATCGTCTCAGCCGCGGCCACACGCGCCGACGGCACGATGGCCTGGAACCGGCTGGCCAGTCTGAACGGCAGCAAGCTCGTGACGCCACTGGGCATCCGGCAGATCTACGGCGAGACGCAGATGATGCTCAGCGGCACCTCGGTCTCGGCACCCGTGGTGGCCGGCGCGGTGGCGCTGATGCTGCAGACCAATCCGGGCCTCACGCCGCCGCTGGTCAAGGCCATGCTGCAATACAGCGCGCAGCCGCTGCCCGGCGCCAACTTGCTGCAGCAGGGGGCCGGCCTGCTCAACGTTGCCGGCGCCGTGGCCCTGGCCCAGTCGGTGCGCACCGACATCGCCACCCGGGTTGCCAAGGGCACCGCGGTGGCCGGCGAGTCGATGCTTGCTTCGGGCAAGGCGATGCCGAAACCGAAGTCCGCGCTCAACGGGGTCGAAGCCAGCTGGTCGCGCATGGTCTTTGCCGGCGGTGCCCGGGTGCTCAGCGGCATCGAACTGTTCACCCGCTACCAACCGATCTGGGACCCGCGCATCACCTGGGCCGGTGGCGTCGTGCTGCGGCGTGTGGCCACCTACTGGTCGGGCAACGGCATACCCGCCAACACCTACGTGAAGGACTTCGTCGACACGGTGCCGCGCCTGCAGGTGCTGGTCACCGCGGGTGTCGTCAGTGGCGCCCAGCTGGCCGGCCGCACGTCGTGGATCGGCGGCACCGGTGCTTTCATCCCGACAGCCACGCTCTCGGCGTGGCTCACCGCCGGCAGCGGCCTGGTGCTGAGCGAGGGGCTGGTGCTGAGCGAGGGCCTGGTGCTGAGCGAAGGTCTCGTGCTCAGCGAAGGCCTGGTGCTGAGCGAGGGGCTGGTGCTGAGCGAGGGCCTGGTGCTGAGCGAGGGCCTCGTCCTCAGCGAGGGCCTGGTGCTCAGCGAAAGTCTGGTGCTCGGCGAGCCTTGATGCCCGCCCGGGCCCCGCGGCCGGCGCCGGCCACAGGTCCAAGGGCTGCACAACTTCAGGCGCGGCCGAGGGACCGAAGGCTTGTGCGGCCATGACCCGGGCTGGAGCGTCTGGGTCTCGCTGCCCTGCCGCCGGTTCATTCACCCGGGCGCCGAACGCAGCGGCCTGACCTTCCAGTTGCCCGACATCACCTCGCGCTGCCTGGCCGAAGACCGTCTGCACCACATCGCCTTCGAGGACGGCCTCACCGATCTGGCCAACCGCAACTGCTTCAACGAGCGGCTGCACGCCGCCGTCGAGCGCAACCGCACCGAAGCCGAAAACGGCTTCGTGGTGACGTTCATGGACCTCGACCGCTTCAAACCGACCGCACCGCCGACGAGGTGCTGTTCAACCAGGGCATGCACAAACGCGTGGCCGAGAAGCTCAAGCTCGAGGGTGACCTGCGCCGCGCCCTCGGCGAGGGCCAGCCAGCGCTGGACTACCAGCCTCTGTTCAGGCAGGCACCTGACTGACTCATCGGTCTCGAGGCACTGGCGAAGCTGTGCACGCACGTCAACATCTCGGGCCGCGACCTGATCAGCGCCGCGCTGGTACCGCGTGCGCGAGAAGTGTTGCAGCTCCCTGCCGCGAGGCCGGCGTGAAGATCAGCATCGACGACTTCGGCACCGGCCGCTCGTCGCTCACCTGCCTGAACACGCCGCCCCTCGACAGCCTGAAGATCGACCGCTCCATCATCGCCGGCATGACCGAAAAGCCGCGGAACCTGGAGATCGTGCGCGCAGCGCTGACGCAGGGCCGCCCGCTGGGCCAGACCCTCATCGCCGAGGGCATCGAGACCGCCGAAAAGCTGGCGATGCTCGAGGCCCTCGGTGTCGTCGTCGGCCCGGGTTACTTGCTGGCGCGATCGCAGCGGGCCGACAGGGTGGCGCAACCCGCCTGAGCGTGGATGGCGGGCGTTGCCCGGCAGGTTGCGCGCGCTTGGCGAGCGGCCGTGACGTGCTGCACGGTGTGCGCCCAGCGCCGGAGCCGCCCCGGCGCGTAGGTCGCGGGGAGGGCTTCTGATGACGTGAAGAACGCCATGAACACCCTCCTTTCTCGGCTGACAACTGCTCACAAGTTGCCGAGCATGGTGACAATGGCGCCATACCGGAAAGCAGGGGTGGCACACAGTCAGCTGCAGTTCCGGGCGGCAGTGCGGGGGTGGCTCGAGAGCCAACCGCCTGACCAGAAAAACAATTTCAATGTTCGCGCTGCGCCTCGTGCGCAGCACATGCCACCCCATGGAGCTGACATGAATATCACGACACCCTTTGTCGTCCTCATCGAGCGTCTGGCGCTGCCCTCACGGCCGGCCTGGAAGCACACCCGCACGGCAGTCCTGCTCGCCCTGGCGGCCCTGGTCGGTGCCAGCAGCCTGCAGGCGACGGCCGCACCCGGCGGCGGCCGCAAGCACACCAAGGTAGCGGCTGACCTCGACGAAGCGCTGGACGACAGCCGCGCGGTGCGCCGCAAGTGGGCGCGCGACGTCGGCGGCGTGCGCCAGGTGCAGCTCGTCGTCGTCACCGACACCACCGACCCGGAAATGCGTGAGCTGCGCCAGCACGTGCGGCGCCTGGGCGGTTCGGTGCATGCCGTTCACCCGGCGGTGCACGCGATGACGGTGCAGATCGGCGCGCGCCAGGTCAAGGCGCTTTCGCTGCACGACGACGTGGTCAGCGTGTCGCCCAACCGCCAACTGCAGCGCACCGCCAGCACGCTGGAATCGATCACCGGCGCGTTGACCACCAGCGTGCGCACGAGCAGCACCAAGACCAGCTATTCCGGCCTGGACGGCAGCGGCATCGGCATCGCGGTGCTCGACTCGGGCGTGATGCGCAGCCACGAGGCCATGTTCAACGGCAGCGGCGTCTCGCGCGTGAAGCGCAACGTCAACATGCTCAACGCCGACCTGGCGAACTGGACCACCGGCAGCGCCACCGTCTCGCCCGCGCCCGGCAGCACCGCGCTGGCCAGCTATGAAGCGGCCATCAACGCCGACACCAGCGTCAACCAGGACCCCTACGGCCACGGCACGCACGTCGCCGCGGTGGCCGCGGGCCGCGCCAAGTACTTCTCGGCCGGCACGCCCGACACCACGGGCATCGCCCCCGGCGCCGACATCTACGACGTGCGTGTGCTCAACGACCAGGGTTTCGGTACGCTCAGCGACGCGCTGGAAGGCATCCAGTGGGTGATCTTCCACGCCAAGGAATACAACATCCGCGTGCTCAACCTGAGCCTGGCTGCTGATTCGACCGAGAGCTGGCAGACCGACCCGCTGTGCGTCGCGGTGCGCAGCGCCACCGCCGCCGGCATCACGGTGGTGGTGTCGGCCGGCAACTTCGGAACCGGCACGCTGGGTGGCGAGGTCTACGGCCGCATCGGCTCGCCGGGCAACGAGCCGTCGGTGATCACCGTCGGCTCGGCGAACTTCAAGGGCTCGACAGCGCGCAGCGACGATGTCGTCAACGACTTCAGCTCGCGCGGCCCGACGCGCAGCGCCTGGACCGACACCGGCGGCGTGCGCCGCGTCGACAACCTGCTCAAGCCCGACCTCGTGGCGCCGGGCAACAAGATCATTGCGGCGGCGGCCACGCGCACCGACGGCACGATGTCCTGGAACCGGCTGGCGGCGCTGTTCGGCAGCTCGCTCGTGACGCCGCTGGGCATCACGCAGATTTACGGCGAGACGCACATGATGCTCAGCGGCACCTCGGTGGCCGCCCCCGTGGTGGCCGGCGCGGTGGCGCTGATGCTGCAGGCCAACCCCGGCCTCACGCCGCCGCTGGTCAAGGCCATGCTGCAGTACAGCGCGCAGCCGCTGCCGGGCGCCAACCTGCTGCAGCAGGGCGCGGGCATGCTCAACGTCGACGGCGCCGTGCGCCTGGCCGGCATCGTGCGCACCGACCTCGCCACCGTGGTCAACAGCAACGCCATCATCGCCGGCCAGTCGATGCTGGCCTCGGGCAAGTCGATGCCGAGCACGACCTCGACGATCAACGGCCAGAGCTTCAACTGGTCGCGCATGGTCTTCCTGGGCGGCGCGCAGATTTTCAGCGGCAGTGCGCTGTTCACCAAATACCAGCCGGTGTGGGATCCGAAGGTCACCTGGGCCAACGACGTCGTGCTGCAACGCGTGCCGACCTACTGGTCGGGCACCGGCATCGCCGCGAACACCTTCGTCAAGTCGTTCACCCAGACCTCACTGAGCCAGCAGTCGCTGCTTACCTCGGCCGTCGTGAGCGGCGCCACACTGGCCGGCGCGACATCGTTCAGTGCCAAGACCGGCGCCTTCATCCCGACCGCCAGCCTGTCGAACTGGCTCGTCAGCGGCAGCGGGCTCGTGCTGAGCGAGGGTCTGGTGCTGAGCGAAGGGCTGGTGCTCAGCGAGGGCCTGGTGCTCAGCGAAGGCCTGGTGCTGAGCGAGGGTCTGGTGCTCAGCGAGGGTCTGGTGCTGAGCGAAGGTCTGGTGCTCAGCGAGGGCCTGGTGCTCAGCGAGGGCATCGTTCGCGGCGAGCGCTGACGCGTGCAGGGGTGTGCCGTTGTCGCCACATCCCGCGCTGCGCCGAGGTCGGCCGGCGGCGCCGCCTCAAGGTCGCGGGGACGTGCCCGACAACCCTAAGGCAATCCTGCCGCGCGGCCCTTCCGGGGCCGCGCCCATGACCCGAGGAGTTCTCGCCCATGACCCCTGATGCCGGCCCTGCCGCTGCCGCCGCGCACCTGCCCTGGTGGCGCCGGCTGCACGCCGCGCTGATGCCGGACTACAACCGCAAGGCCACCGTCTACTGGTGGACTGCGGTGGTCGTCGGTGGGCTGGCCATCGTGGCGGCGCTGCACGGAGTGGCGCAGCTCGACCGTGCCGCCTTGCTGCAGGTGGCGGGTGGCGTGGCCATCGCGATGCTGGCCGGCATCTTTCCGGTACGGGTGCCGCACTCGAAGAATTCTTTCGCCGCCGGCGAGATCTTCATCTTCCTGCTGTTGCTGATGCACGGCCCGGCGGCCGCCACGCTGGCCGCGGCCGGCGAGGGTGCCGTGGGTTCATGGCGCACTTCCAAGCGCTGGACGAGCCGCATCGTGAGCCCGGCAATGGCCGCGCTGGCGATGTCGGTGGTGGGCACGGCGCTGCACGCCGTGCTCGACATGACAAGTGCGTCGGCCGGCGCGCTGCTGATGGCTGCGATGCTGTTTTCGCTGGGTTACTTCGTCATCAACACGCTGCTGGTGACTGCGGTGCCGCGCCTGAAGCGCAACGAGCGCCTGCAGTGGTCGGACTTGTTCGAGCTTTTCGGCTGGGTCGGCATCGCCTACGTCGGCAGCGCCGCGGTGGCCACGCTGCTGTACCTGGTTTACCTGCAGTCGGGCATCGGCGTGCTGGCGGCCATGGTGCCGCTGCTGGCGATGATGCTGGCCACCTTGCACTACTTCTTCCGCCAGCAGGAAGCGTCCGAATCGGTGCGCCAAGCCAACGCCGAGGCGGTCGACCGCGAGAACGAACTCGCCCGGCGCCACGTGCGTGAGCTCGAGGCCAGCGAGCGGCGCTTCCACAGCGCCTTCACGCATGCCTCCATCGGCATGGCGCTGCTGGCTTTCGACGGGCACATCCTGCAGGCCAACGAGGCGCTGCGTTCGCTGGTAGGTCGGCGCAACGAGGAATTGCTGAATATGCGTTTCCAGCATGTCGTGCTGGACGCTGACCGCCAGGCGTTGAACGAGAAGCTGGGCCTGGTGAGCAACCGCGAGTTCGAGAGCTTCGCGTTGGAGATGCGCTGCGCGCACTCGGACGGCCGTCCGGTCTGGGTGACGGCGCATTGCAGCTTCTTCAGCGAACTAGGCGCGACCGCGCCCTGCCTGATTCTGCAGGTGCAGGACATCACTGCGCGGCGCCAGGCCGAGGAGGGCCTGCACCACCTGGCCTTCCATGACAGCCTGACCGGCTTGCCCAACCGCCGTCGTTTCCACGAGCTGCTCGGGCACACCGTGACCCAGCTGAATACCTCGGGCGACCCGCACCATGCCTACGCGGTGATGTTCCTGGACTTCGACCGTTTCAAGCTCATCAACGACAGCCTGGGCCACAGCGCTGGCGACGAGTTCCTGGTGCAGGTGTCGCAGCGCATCCGCGACGGGCTGCGCCCGCACGACGTGGTGGCACGCCTGGGCGGCGACGAGTTCGGGGTGCTGGTGCGCCACGTCGAACACGAGCGCACCGTGGTCAGTCTGGCCGAGCGGCTGATGGACGCGCTGCGCCGACCCTTCCACGTCGCTGGCACCGAGCTGATGACCAGCGCCAGCATCGGCATCACCTTCAGCGCTTTGGGCTACACCAGCCCCGAGGATGTGCTGCGCGACGCCGACACCGCGATGTACAAGGCCAAGGGTGCAGGCAAGGCACGCTACGCGCTGTTCGACACCAGCCTGCACACCGAGGTGGCCGACCGCCTACGCCTCGAAGGCGACCTGCGCCGCGCCATCGACGAGGGTCGCCTGAGCGTGGCCTATCAGCCGGTGTTCGATCTCGCCGGCGCGGGCGCGCCGCGTCTGGCCGGTTTCGAGGCCCTGGTGCGCTGGCACCACCCGCTGGACGGCAGCATCAGCCCGGCGGCCTTCCTGCCCATCGCCGAAGAGGCCGGGCTGATGATCCGCCTGACCGACTTCGTGCTGCACTGCGCCTGCCGCCAGCTGCGCGAGTGGCAGCAGTCCGACGCCGCCTGGGCGGCCTTGACGATGAACGTCAACGTTGCGGGCCACGACGTCGGACACCCGGCGCTGGTGGCGCGTGTGACGCGGGCGGTGGTCGAGGCCGAGATCAAGCCGGCGCACCTGTGCCTGGAGTTGACCGAGAACATCCTGATGTCGCGCCTGGAGGCGGCATTGCCGGCGCTGACCGAATTGCGCCGCATGGGCGTGACGCTGGCCATCGACGACTTCGGCACCGGCTACTCGTCGCTGAGCCACCTGTCGACGCTGCCCATCGACTGCCTGAAGGTCGATCGCTCCTTCGTTTCGCGCCTGGACTCGGGTTCCAACGAAGCCGCGGTCGTGCGTTCCATCGTGCTGCTGGGCACCTCGCTGGGAAAGGCGGTGGTGGCCGAAGGCATCGAGACCGAACTGCAACTGCAGCAGTTGCGCGAGATGGGCTGCGGCCTCGGGCAGGGGTATCTGCTGGGCCGCCCCAAGACACCCGGGGAAGTATCCTCACTGCTTGCCGAACTTCTGCCCGGTGCCCCGTTGCGCGCCGAGCGTTTGTCGACCATCTCTTCGCCATTGACGATCCACTGACGATGACCCCCACCGCGCCTTGCCGGCGCGCGAAGCCATGACTGCGCTGCCGTCGCCCGAGCGGTCGGCGTGGCGGCGTGTTCACGCAGGGTTGATGCCCGACTACAACGCGCGGGCCGGCCTGTACTGGTGGGCCGTGGTGCTGGCTGGCGGCGCCGTGCTGGGTTTCAGCCTGTGGACGGTCGGCCACATGCCCTGGCAGGCATGGACCCAGGTGGTGGCGGCTTCGGCGCTGGCCGTCGGCGCCGGCTTGTTCCCGGTGCGTGTGCCCGGCACCCGGAATTCCTACACCGCGGGCGAGATCTTCATCTTCCTGCTCATGCTGGCACTGGGGCCGGCGGCGGCCGTGGTGTGTGCCGCGATCGAGGGTTTTGTCGGTTCGTGGCGCAGCTCGCGGCGCTGGACGAGCCGCCTCTTCAGCCCGGCCTCGGCGACGCTGGCGATGGCCCTGGCCGGCCTGCTGCTGCAAGCCGGCCTGTCGGCGCTGGCCACACGCGGTGTGGACGGCGTGGCGGTGCTGCTGGGCGTCACGATGCTGGCGTCGGCGGTCTACTTCTTCGTCAATGCGCTGAACGTCTCGGGGGTGCTGCACCTCAAGCGCGGTGAACCCTTCTTCCAGCCGGCGGGGCTGTTCAGCGACTTCCGCTGGGTGGGCCTGGCGTATGCGGGCAGCGCCTCGGTGGCCACGCTGCTGTTCTTCACCTGGCGCACGCAGGGCGTGGGCGTGCTGCTGGTGATGGTGCCGCTGCTGGCCATGCTGCTGGTGACACTGCACTACTACTTCCGCCAGCAGGAAGCCCACGAGGCGCTGCGCGAGGCCAGCGAGGGCGTGGCCGAGCGCGAGGCCACGATGTCTGCGCGCGAGGCACAGGCCGCGGCCTGCCACCTGCAGCAACTGCAGGCCAGCGAGCGGCGTTTTCACAGCGCCTTCACGCATGCGTCGATCGGCATGGCGCTGATGGACTTCGACGGCCGTATCCTGCAGGCCAACCTGGCGCTGGCTGCGCTGCTGGGCCAGGCCGAGACCGCATTGGAGCAGCGGCGTTTTCCCGACCTCGTGGCTGACGAGGACCGGGGCACCCTCGAGCAGCAGCTGGGCCTGGCCGGTGCGCACGACTTCGAGAGTTTCACGCGCGAGGTGCGCTGCCCGCACCCCGACGGCGGCACGGTCTGGCTGGCGCTGCACTGCAGCTTCTTCACCGAACCCGATGCCAACTTCAACCCCCGGGCTGCGGCGATGCCTGCGCCACCCCCCGAGGGGGCCGTCGCCTCGCCCGGCATGGCCGGTTCGGGGCGGCCATGCCTCATCCTGCAGGCCCAGGACGTGAGTGCGCGGCGCCGCGCCGAAGCGGGCCTGGAACACCTGGCCTTTCACGACCCGTTGACCGGCCTGCCCAACCGGCGCCGCTTCCACGAGTGCCTGGTGAGCGCGCTGACGCGTTACAAGGCCGACCCGCGGCGGCCCTGGGCGGTGATGTTCGTCGACTTCGACCGCTTCAAGCTCGTCAACGACAGCCTGGGCCACAGCGCCGGCGACGATCTGCTGCAGCAGGTGGCGCGCCGGGTGCAGGAGAAGCTGCGCCCGAGCGACATCGTGGCGCGGCTGGGTGGCGACGAGTTCGCCATCCTCGTCGCCGACATCGACCACGAACGCGACGCCGTGATGCTGGCCGAACGCCTGATGGAAGCGCTGCGCCAGCCCTTCCTGCTGGGCGACGTGGAGCTGATTGCCACCGCCAGCATCGGCATCACCTTCAGCTCGATAGGCTACGAGACCGCCGAAGACGTGCTGCGCGACGCCGACACCGCGATGTACAAGGCCAAGGGCGCCGGCAAGGCGCGCTACGCGATCTTCGACAACACGCTGCATGCCGCGGTGTCCGACCGCCTGCGCCTGGAAGGTGAACTGCGCCAGGCCATCGCCAAGGGGCAGCTGGCGGTGGTCTATCAGCCGGTGTTCGAACTCGGGCCCGGGCTGGACGCGGGCAACGGGCGGCTGGCCGGCTTCGAGGCGCTGGTGCGCTGGCAGCACCCCAAGGACGGCACGCTGGCGCCGGCCGACTTCCTGTCCGTGGCCGAGGAGAGCGGGCTGATGCTGCAGCTGAGCGACTTCGTGCTGCACTGTGCCTGCCACCAGCTGCGCCAGTGGCAGCTGAGCGACCCGCGTCTGGCCGAACTGACGATGAGCATCAACCTGTCGGCGCCCGACCTGGCGCACCCGGCGCTGGTGGCGCGGGTCAGCCGCGCGCTCGTCGAGGCCGGTGTGAAGCCCGAACACCTGACGCTGGAGCTGACCGAGAACATCCTGATGTCGCACATCGAAGGCGCCGTGGCCAAGCTCGACGCGCTGCGCCGGCTCGGCGCGCACCTGGCGGTGGACGACTTCGGCACCGGCTACTCGAGCTTGAGCCACCTGAGCAAGCTGCCCATCGACAGCCTGAAGATCGACCGCAGTTTCATCGCCCACCTGCAACCGGGCAGCGATGACGCGGCGGTGGTCGGGGCCATCATCCAGCTCGGCGGGTCGCTGAGAAAGGCCGTGGTGGCCGAGGGCATCGAGTCGGCCTCGCAGATGGCGCAACTGCGCGACCTGGGCTGCGGCTTCGGCCAGGGCTTCCACATGGCGTCGCCCTTGAGCGGCGCGGCGACGGGCGAGTGGCTACGCGAACAGCGCGGCACCTTCCACTAGCGCAGGGCCGGGCTCACAGCCGCAACTGCGCGCTGTTCTTCACCTCTTCCATCACGACGTAGGTGCGCGTCTCGCGCACACCGGGCAGCGTCCAGATGACGCTGCCGATGAACTCGCGGTAGGCCGCCATGTCGGCCACCCGGGTCTTCAGCAGGTAGTCGAAACCACCGGCCACCAGGTGCGCTTCCAGGATCTCGCTGCGCACCTGCACCGCGGCGCGGAAGCTGTCCATCACGTCGTGCACGGTGCGGTCGAGCAGCACCTCGACGAAGACCAGCAGCCCGGCGCCCAGCTTCTCGGGGTTCAGCCGCGCTTCGTAGCCCAGGATGAAGCCGTCGCGGTGCAGGCGCTTGACGCGTTCCAGCACGGCGGTGGGCGAGAGGTGCACTTCCTCGGCCAGCTTCAGGTTGCTGATGCGGCCGTCGGCCTGCAGCACCCGCAGGATGCGGCGGTCGATGGTGTCGATGTCGCGTTCGGTGCGCGTCGCGTCGGGGCTGCTCATGGCGCAGGATTCTCGGCCAGGGGCGTGGATTTCCGCATCCGGTTCGGCCCGGTGCCGCATAAGCTGCGCAACCTTCACCGGTTATGCGAGACCCCGCCCATGAACACCCCCGCCCCGCCGCGCCTGCCCTTTCCCTACCGGCCCGAGGCCGAGGTCGTCGCCGAATCGCTGGCCGCGCTGAGCGGGCAGCTCGACTGGCCGGCCGTGATCGACACCGCACGGCCCTGGGTGCTGGGCGCGCGTGCGCACCCGGCGCCGTTCTGGGCCATGGAGTCGCTGCTGCGTGAGTACCCGATTTCCACCGCCGAGGGCCTGGCGCTGATGCGGCTGGCCGAGGCGCTGCTGCGCGTGCCCGACGCCGAAACGGCGATTGCGCTCACCGCCGACCAGCTGGGCCGCGCCGACTTCGACGGCGGCGACAGCAGCGGGCCGCACCGGATGCTGTCGCAGCTGTCGTCGAGCGCGATTGCGCTGTCGAAGAAGTTCCTGCCCGAGTCGGGCGCCGCGGCCGGCGAAGCCCCGGGGCTGATGCAACGCCTGGGCGCGAAGACCGTGGTCGCGGCCACCGTGCGCGCGATCCAGCTGCTGGGGCGGCAGTTTGTCTACGCCCGCACCATCGCCGATGCGATGGCCGAGGCCAACAACCAGCGCCGGCAGCAGCCAGGCCTGCGCTTCAGCTTCGACATGCTGGGTGAAGGTGCCCGCACCGAGGCCGCGGCCGAGGAGTATCTCGCCGGCTACCACCTGGCCATCGCCGCCATCGCCAAGGGCCGCAGCGAAACAGAGGCCGCCGCGCCGGCCGGGCCGCAGGCGCGCGACGAGATCTCGGTCAAGCTCAGCGCGCTGTTCTCGCGCTACGAGGACGCGCAGCGTGAACGGGTTTTCGCCGAGCTGATGCCGCGCGTGTGGGGCCTGGTCGAGCTGGCGGCGCGCGCCAACGTCAACCTGGCCATCGACGCCGAGGAGAGCGACCGGCTCGAGCTCTCGCTCGACCTCATCGACGCGCTGGCCGAACGTGTCGGCCGCGAGTTCCCGGCCTGGGGCGGGCTGGGCCTGGCCATCCAGGCCTACCAGACGCGCGGGTTGGCCACCGTGGACGCGGTGGCCGCCATCGCGCGCCGTCACGGCGTGAAGTTCGTCGTGCGCCTGGTCAAGGGCGCCTACTGGGACGGCGAGGTCAAGCGCGCCCAGGAAGCCGGGCTGCCGGGCTACCCGGTGTTCACGCTCAAACACCACACCGACATCCACTACCTGGCCTGCGCGGCGCGGCTGATCAGCCACCACGCCGTGCTGTACCCCCAGTTCGCCAGCCACAACGCCGGCACCATGGCGGCCATCTTGCAGATGGCGCGCAAGGTGGGCGCGAACTTCGAGCTGCAGCGCCTGCACGGCATGGGTGAAGGCATCCACCGCGAGGTGCTGAAAGACCGCAGCATCGCCTGCCGCATCTACGCGCCGGTGGGTGAACACCGCGACCTGCTCGCGTATCTCGTGCGCCGGCTGCTGGAGAACGGCGCCAACTCGTCCTTCGTGCACCAGCTGGCCGACGAGGCGGTGAGCCCCGAGGCGCTGCTGGCTTCGCCGCTGCACCCGGCCGCCGGCCCGGCGCTGCCCTTGCCGCCGGCGCTCTATGGCAGCGGCCGCGCCAATTCCACCGGCGCCGACCTGGCCTGTTTGGCCATGCGTGCCCCGCTGGAGGCGGCCGTGGCGGCCGTGCGCCTGGAGCCGCTGGCGATGGCCACGCTGGACGAGGTGCAGACCACGATGGCCCGCCTGCAAGCGGGCTTCGAGCCGTGGGCCGCACGCCCGCTGGCCGAGCGCGCCGCCATGCTGCGCCGCGCCGCTGATACGCTGGACGCGCGCCTGCCGGAATACTGCGCGCTGCTCGTCAAGGAAGCCCACAAGACCCTGGGCGACACCATCGCCGAGGTGCGCGAGGCGGTGGACTTCTGCCGTTACTACGCCGACCAGGCCGAAGAACGGTTGAAGGAGCAAGTGCTGCCCGGCCCCACCGGCGAAAGCAACCTGCTGCGCCTGCACGGCCGCGGTGTATTTGTCTGCATCAGCCCGTGGAATTTCCCGCTCGCCATCTTCGCCGGGCAGGTGGTAGCGGCCCTGGTCGCGGGCAACACGGTGGCGGCCAAGCCGGCCGAGCAGACGCCGGTGGTGGCGCGCCGCTTCGTCGCGCTGCTGCACGAGGTGGGTGTGCCCGCCGACGCCGTGGCGCTGCTGCACGGCCCGGGTGAAACCGTCGGCGCGGCGCTGGTGGCGCACCCGGCCACCGCCGGCGTGTGTTTCACCGGCAGCACGCCGGTGGCGCGGCTCATCAACCGCACGCTGGCGGCGAAGGACGGCCCCATCGTGCCGCTGATCGCCGAAACCGGCGGGCTGAATGCGATGGTCGTCGACAGCACCGCGCTGCCCGAGCAGGTGATCGACGCGGTGGTGCAGAGTGCCTTCCGCAGCGCCGGCCAGCGCTGCAGCGCCCTGCGCCTGCTGTGCGTGCACGAGAGCGTGGCCGAAGGTGTCATCGAGATGCTGCGCGGCGCGCTGGCCGAGCTGCAGGTCGGCGACCCGGCAGAGCTGGCGACCGACGTCGGCCCGGTCATCGACGACGAGGCGTTCAGCGGCATCCAGGCCCACGTGCAGCGTCTGCGCAGCGAAGCCAGGCTGCTGGGCGAAACCACGGTGAAGTCGGCTTTGCCGCGCCTGGTGGCGCCGGTGGCCTTCGAGATCGGCCGCATCGCCGACCTGAAGGCCGAGATCTTCGGCCCCGTGCTGCACGTCGTGCGCTGGGGCCCGGGCCAGACCGGCGAAGGCGCGGCGACCGATGTCGACGCCGTGGTGCGCCAGATCAACGCGCTGGGCTATGGCCTGACGCTCGGTGTGCAGACGCGCATCGACAGCCGGGCGCAGCGCATCGCCGACACCGCACGCGTGGGCAACGTCTACATCAACCGCAACATGATCGGCGCCGTGGTCGGCGTGCAGCCCTTCGGTGGCGAAGGCCTGAGCGGCACCGGCCCCAAGGCCGGCGGGCCGCATTACCTCTACCGCTTCTGCGCCGAGCAGACGGTGACGGTGAACACCGCCGCCGCCGGCGGCAACGCCGAGCTGCTGGCCGGAGGGGCCTAGTTCAAGTACATGCCGAGATAGCGTCGGCCGCGGCTGACGACCTCGGGGTCGGCGCAGACGGCGAACCACTCGACGAGCTGCAGGCGCGCCTTCTCGCGGTCGGGCTTGCCCTCGGCCTTGTCGCGCAGCACCACTTCCAGCAGCTCGTCAAAGGCGGCGCCGAAGTTGCCGCCGTGGGCGTGCAGCGCGGCCAGCGCGAAGCGGGCCTCGAAGTCCCTCGGGTTGGCGGCGATGCGCGCAGCCAGCGCGGCGGGGTCGCCGGCGGGCTTGTCGCTGGCCAGCTTCAGGCGCGCCACGAGCCGGGTGTGTTCGTCGTCGCGCTCGGCTTCGGGCATGCCGTCCAGCACCGCCTGCGCCTGTTCCAGTTTGCCCGCGGCGATGAGTTCGGCCGCTTCGTCCAGCGGGCCGAAGACCTGCTCGACTTCACCTTCCACCACGTCGGCGGGCAGGTGCTTGTCGAGGAAGGCCTTGATCTGGCCTTCGGGCAGCGCGCCCATGAACTGGTCGACCGGCCGGCCGCCGATGAAGAGCACGACAAACGGGATGCTGCGGATGCGCAGTGCAGCGCTGATCTGCGGCGCCTCGTCGGTGTTGATCTTGGCCAGCAGGAAGCGGCCGCCGTAGGCCTCGACGAGCTTCTCGAGCACGGGCCCGAGCGAGCGGCAGGGCCCGCACCACGGCGCCCAGCAGTCCAGCAGCACGGGCACCTGCATCGACATCTCGAGCACCCGGGTCTCGAAATCGGCCTCGGTGACGTCGAAGGACAGGGGAATTTCTGGGGTGTCTTGCGGGTTCATCATGGAATGGAAAAGGGGGTTCGATCGAACCCCCTGATGGTAGCGGTGCGGCCCGTGAGGCTGCAAAAGCTCAACGCCGCTCGCAGAGCTCACGGCCGCGTCGCCGTCCCCAGGCCTGCGCAGGCAGGCCCGGAGCCACGGCTCAGCGTTCCTTGCGGATGACGCCGGTGGGCGTCTCGACGCCGTTGACGACGTTGCCGCCGAGCATCAGCACGGTGTAGACCGACTGGCCTTGCAGGTTTACGTCGGTGGCCGTGAACAGCGACGTCACGCCGGCGGCCGAGTTGACGTCGATGCGCACCGAGCTGTTGGCGTTTGTCGTCGCGAAGGGTGACACGCTGCCGCTGGCGATGTCGCTGGCCAGCGCCAGGTAGTCGATGGACAGCGTCAGCGGGGCGGTGCCGCCGGCGGCGTGCAACAGGCGCACCTTCACGCGCGTGGCGGCGGTGGGCAGGCGGTTGTCGTCGGTGAGCACCACCACCTGGGCGGCCGTGCTGGCTCCGTAGGTCAGCAGCGTGTAGTCGGTGCCGGCTGCGAAGCTGCGCGCGCCGCTGGTGACGACGTCGCCGTTGACGCGCACCGTCAGGTCGACCGCCGTGCCGGCGTCGACCAGCGTGTAGGGGCCCACCGAGGGTGAACGCAGGCCGCCGGCCAGCGTGCGGCCGCCGACGGCCACGTTGACGTTGCCGCCGGTGTTCACGCTGGCCACCACGCGCATGCGCGCCTTGGTGTTCTTCAGCGTCGTCACTGCGCTCTGCTGCTCGATCAGCGTGCCGTTGACGAGCACGCCGCTGGCGCCGGCGGTGAGCACCAGCGTGGCGTAGGTCTTTTCCTTCAGCGTGATGGCCGGGATGTCCAGGCGCACGTCGTTGGGGTCGCCTACGCCCGTCACGCGCAGCCGGTAGGTGCCCTGCGACAGGTCGCGGAAGCCGCTGAGCGAGCCGCTGGCCAGGTTGCCCTGGGTGGACGAGGTTTCACCCAGGTCGGCGGCGGTGGCGGTGATGAAGACGTCCAGCGCGCCGGTGTCGGTGGTGGCGTTGAAGAAGCGCACACGGGTGTTGCCGGCAGCGATGTCGGCGGTGTTCTCGTTCTCGGGCAGCGTGCTTACGCGCAGTGCCGTCTCGCGCCCCCACACCACGGCGGTGTAGTTCTGGTCCTTGGACAGCGCGTAGGACCCCGTCAGCAGCGTGGCGCCGTCGCCGGCGCGCTTGACGTTGAGCGTGTAGGTCTCGGCCCCTAAGGAGATGCTGGGCGCCAGCGTGTCCGTCGCCACGGCGCTGAAGCGCTTGGTGTCGCCGGTGTAGAGGTCGATGCTGGGCAGGTCGGTCGTGAGGTTCAGCGCACGGACGTTGGTCGTGCCGGCGTCGCTGCTGCCGCCGCCACCGCATGCGGCCAGCCAGACGGTGGAAGCCAGGGCGGCCAGCAGGGCAAGCCGGCGCGAGGAGAAGGCAGAGGTCATTCGGGAGGTCCTAGGGTTTGCCTGGTCGGGGCGGACACGCGGGTGCGGCCCAGGAGCGCATGGTCTTGCTGCGCCCAGCCCGGCATTATGACGCGGGGCCAGCGAGGGCCCCGCGGCGCTTTACCTCGGGAAACCTGCCGTGCCCGGCATGCGCAACGCACGCATCAGCGCAGTTCGCCCATTCGCCGCGTGTAGCGGCGGTAGGCGCTGTCCATGGCCCGCAGCAGCCGGTCGAAGGTCAGCGTGAAGTCGCCGGGTACAACGAGGAACATCTCGGCGGCGAAGGTCGGATCGCCCTCCTCGTCGAGGAAGCACTTGATCACCTTCACCTCGGCCGTGGCGATGTTGCAGCCCTCGAGGAAGCGCCGGCGTGCGGCCTCGCTCTTGTCGTCCGCCACGAAGGCCATGGTGAGACGGAAATACAGCGGATCGCGCTCGTCGACGTGGATCACGAACGTGCGACCCTGACTGCGGAAACGCACGTTGCCGGTGGTGGTGACCTCCGGGCGCAGCGACTCGGCCGCAAGATGACGGCTGAAGATGTCCTGCAGCTGGCGCTGCGAGTAGTCCTGGGCGCAGGCGGCGCCGGCAGTGACCAGCCCGGCCAGTACGGCCAGGCGGAAGGCGGCCTTGGGGCGGAACATGGGTCTCAGGGCTCCCGGGACAGGGCCAGCGGCCGTGGCCCCTTGTGCTGCGCTTCGGGCGGAGGGGGCGGCGCGCCCCCTGCGATGAGGGCCATGCGGGCTTTGACGTGAGCGACGTAGCGACCCGCCGGGAACTGTCGCAGATAGGCGTCGAGACTTTCGCGTGTGCCCGCACGGGCGGCTTGCTCCCAGGCATCGAAATCACGCTGGGGCGCGTAGTCGGCGGTAACCATCGTGGGCAGCGACGCGGACGGTTCGGCCGGCGGGCTCGCCGGCGGCATTGCGGTCACGCTGCCGGCGCGGCCGAGGTGGAAGAAAAAATCGCTGGAGGATTCGTCCACCAGAGACGGCCTCTGCGCGTGGTTCACCGCCTGGGCCGCACGCTCGACGTTGGCGCGCACGCGCTTGAGCACTTCGCCGGCGGACACCCCCGGCTGCCGCATCTGCTTGACCAGCTCACGGGTGAACAGACCATTCGCGACGGGATCGTTGTCGCCCAGCCGGTCGAGCGCTTGCTGACCCTTGGACGCCGCCATGATGATCATCGTGCCCTTGGGGGGCTCGATGCGCGACAGGCTGGAGCCCGGGGCCATCGAGCGGCCGGCGCCCGTCTGGCGGAACGGGTCGTCTCGGCAGGCGTCGATGATGACCAGTGAAAATCTCGCGCGCCGGCCCAGGTCGTCGACCACCTGTTCCAGCGACAAGCCGTCGCGCAGGATCGACCGCTCGCTGGAGACCTCGATGTCGACAGGCAGCAGGAACGGCCCGGACTGCGGCGGTTGTGAGCCGTGGCCGGAGAAGTAGAAGATGACCTCGTCGCCCTTGTCGATGCGGCGCACGAAGCCGTCGAGAGCCTCGTTCATGCTGCGCCGCGTGCCGTCGAACACGCGCGTCACCTTGAAGCCGGCTGCCTCGAGCTCGGCAGCGATGCTGCGCGCGTCGTTGCGTGCGTTGCGCAGCTGCGGAATGCGGCTGTAGCCATCGTTGCCGATCACCAGGGCCAACCTGGCGGCCTGCGCGGGGGCGGCCACGAGGGCCAGCGCCAGGGTCGCGGCCACGGCCA